>Ga0310810_10001554_pt1 | contig 24210 bp, 17 predicted proteins | sample NCmetagenome_FD_207641 | JGI IMG/M metagenome (GOLD analysis project Ga0310810, IMG submission 207641) | Soil microbial communities from experimental microcosm in Duke University, North Carolina, United States - NC | ecosystem: Engineered > Artificial ecosystem > Soil microcosm > Unclassified ... | reverse complement strand
GGTGGCAAAGGGTCTGATGATTTTGACCCGGGAAAGGCGCCAGAAAGCGAAATTCGACATTCGCAATGCGGACCAGAGTGCGCGCGTTGTAGTCGTCGAAATCCCGGTGCAAGCAGGTTGGAGTTTAACGAAAGACACTCCCAAGCCGGAAGAGAGCACAGTGTCCTTTCATCGGTTCCGGGTCCCGGTTGAGGGCGGGAAGACGTCGGAATTGACCATTCAATCGGTTTATCCCGAGCTGACCCAGTACGCTCTGACCGACCTTGATTCCAATCTTGTCATGGCACTAGGGCAGCAGCGGCGGGTAACGCCAGCCTTACAGCAAGTTTTTGACCGGATTCTGGCCGAGAAACGGAGAGTCTCCGACCTGGACCAACAAACGAGGGAGCGACGGCAGGAGGCCGATCGGATCAGCGCGGACCAGAGCCGTATCCGCGAGAACATGAAGGCCCTGAAGGGAAGTGCCGAGGAAAGAGCGTTGGTGCAGCGCTATACCGGGGAACTCAACAAGCAGGAGGACCGGTTGATGGCCCTTCGGACGGAATTGGAAGATCTGCAGCAGAAGCGGAACGGCGCGGGCGCGGAACTAGAGCGGACAGTGATGGCCATCAACATAGAAGAGACATTCTGAGCGGCAGAGACATTCTGAGCGGCAGAGACATTCTGGCTGGCCATCCGAGAGCTCTACGCTCCGGCCAGAGGATCGAACCGGGCAACAAGAGGGTACGGGGGACTCCGGCCCAGGCGCGAGAGCCTGGGCATCTCCGAACAGCTATCCTCCCTTTTCAACCCTGAAGTCGCATCGGAGAAGCAGTTTCCGGCATCATAAGTCCCGGTCATTCAGGCACTCATGCCGGCGGCTCGAAAATTTCTGGAATTTTACATCTCTTCCGGCGCCAACCGGCGTATGATGCTTGTCCATCGCCGCCAGCAGCGCCCCAGCGACGCGCTGCCTGCCAGAAGCCGAAGCAGGGTTCGGCAATCAGTTTTGCTGGGTCCATTCTGAGCGGCATTTCGTCGGGAGACAAAATCGGCCGGCAACTCGTGGGAGGGTCCCAAGATGTTGTTTTCACGTTCCCGTGGTTTGGTTCTTCTTGAGGCGGCATTTCTGGTCCTCGGCTCGACCTTGATCAACGCGCAGGCCAATGCTGCGTTCCCAGATCGTCAAGGTTCCCAACCCCAAAGCATTCCGACGACTGCCGATGAATCGATGATCATGATTCCAGGGCCACTGCGGTCCCTGCAACGCATGGCAGGCATCAGTCAAAAGGCCGACCCGGAAGAGGTTCTGCCTTTGCTCGCTCGCAACATCTATGTGCAGGGTTACGTAGGCTGGCAGGACCAGGGTCGACCAACGGAATTTCTGGTTCTTCTTGGCAGGTACGTAAACCAGGCAGAGGAGTTGGCGGCGATTGCCGGGGATAGCGGTGTCGTCCACGTGGTGAATTGTCAGGAAGCCGAACCTTTACTGCGCATTCTGGGCTACCGTTTACGCCAGCAATGTGGAAACGCCAATGCCGCCCTCGTTACCTATGATCAGGAACGTGCTTTCCTTACCGTGGACTCAGGGTTTCCTCTGGTCACGCTGGAGCAGGCGGTGCGTGGGATCAAGCCCTTCAGCTATCACTTCCAACACGCCAAGCTGCCGGTGATGTTTCGGGAAAGCGATTGGACGGCGCTCGCCCGAAATGGCCACTGGAAACACGACCTCATGGAAACGTTCCTGCATCACCCAAGCATTGCGCGACTGTATTGGGGGATGTACAAGCTGGATCCGGAAACGCGCAGCTTTTTGAAGAACTCTCCCGGGCTTCCCGCTTTGTTGCAGCTTGCGCCCGACCTCGACTTCTATGGCAGCCATATCCAGATTCAGTCCGGCAAGGTCCTGGTTCCGGGCGGAGCCGAAGCCGAAGATGCGTGGAAGCGCCTGGTCGGCGTAAGTCCCGCGAACGCCTCGGAGTTCGTCTCTAAGTTGCTCTCTAAGGATAAGGGGTGGTTGGCAGCTTTTTACGATTGCATGGCACGGGTAGGCCGCGATCAGCAGAAGCATTTCGCGGATCGCAAGCGCCTGGAAGAGGCCTACGGGGCCTTTCATGGTAACCAAAATGTGGGAGATGCAGCCCGGCCGGCATTCCGCATGGCCTCGGGATTGTTGCTGCTTCTCAATCAGCTTCAGTGGGATGCTGAGGGAAACCCGATTATCCCGGGCGACTTGAATTTGTGGAAGTACGTGCTGAGTCAAAAACATGAATCGAAAGCGGAGCACGACTGGGCAAAGCGCGCCGGCGGTATGACCAATACCGGCCAGGTGCTGGACGCAATGTTCGCCTTCTCCCGCCAAGACATCGACCGCGGCCCGCTACAGATGTTCCTGCTGTTCTCTGAGTTGAACGCGCACCGTTCGCCGGAACGCCAATTGAAGCCGGAGACGCTGAAAATACTTGCCTCCCGCTTCGGCGAATACAGCGATCAATATCTATTGTTCTCTGAATTCCCGGAACTGGACGACGCTTCGGTCACCACGTGGGTACGCTCAGCCGAGGCGATCGACAAGATATCCAATCACATCCTGCGCGGCAACGCCATGGGGATGTTCCAGGCCGAGGTCGGGCTATGGCAAATACTCGCCCGCCAGCGGCAGATTTCTCACGAGCAGTTGAACTCCTCATTCCAAGGGGCGACCAAGCCGTTTGCTTCGATCTCTGGCCCGACGCAACTTTTCGATGCCGGCCGCGAATCGTTGCGCGCCACCTTACAAGCATCGGCAGGCAGACCGTCCGTTTCTCAGGCGGAACTGATCGAGATGCTGGCCGGGCCCAAAATGAGCGATGTTGAAGGGCGCCGCGTTCACGAAGAACTGGCCAAGAGCATCCGCGCCATCATGGACGGACAGCGCTTGGTATCGCTCGATACCCTCCTTACCCTGGGCCGTGGGTTCGACGACATGGCCAAGGGAGCCGATGTCGGCAAGACCCTGCTGCCGTTTGCCGCCGAGTTACAGGAATTCCAGATGCCCCGTCCGATCTTTACCTCCTCTGAAAGATCAGAGTGGGCGGCGGGTATTTACAACAACCACCACACTGATATCCAGATGCAAACCGACGTGTCGAAGGTTCTGAGGGCGCCGGCATCCCGTGAACAGATCGAACAGGCGCGCGGGGAGTTGGCACCGTTTTTCCGTGACACGCTGGTGGGTTTGAACTACGCCTACTACGAACCGCCCGGAGCACAGCTTCTGCGCATCAATCCTTTGTTCGTGCGGTCGCATGATTTCGCAGGCGAAACGGTCTCTGGGATCGAGCATTTGTGGAATGCGCCGCAACTGTTTGGAGAAGGCAGCCCCGCGGGCGGAGGCGCTCATCTGGTCGGTTCGCTGGCCGATTTGCCCTACGCCTTGTCCGAAGCCGAGCAGGATTTCATCACGCCGGAAAACGTCCAGGCGCTGATCTGGAGAGAAACCGTTCCCGGCCTGCTTACCAATGCCGTGTTCCCGCGTTGGTGGTACGTGAGTCGCAACGAATTGCATGCCGTCGCCCTTTACCAGAAGACCGGCGAGGAGTTGGTAAACGCTGCCGCCTCTAACGATGATCTGCGCACCAAAGTGACGGGGATCCTAGGAGAACAGATGTCCCCGGCGACGCTGGCACGCGTGGCTGAAAGCCTGGAACAAGGAGATGCTTCCCGAGCCATGGCCGTGATCACTCCCTCCAACCTATTCCACCTGACGGCGGAGTATCGGGAGAAGTTCCCTCAGGAGACAGACTCTTGGGCTGCGGCGGGAAAGGAGTTGGACAAGCTTTGCCACAGCAATCCCGAAGAAGCCAAGTGGGAGCGAGTATCCCGTGACTTTGGCGTACCCCACCCACATCTGGCGCAAAGCTACGAGCGCCAACTATTGAACCGGGAGCCTTACCCGGCCTTTGCCGGATACTCCAGCCGGCTAATGGCGGAATCCTGGGAGTCCAACAATTTGTACTGGGCACGATTGGCCGATGAGATGGGTTATCCGCCGGTCATGCTGAATGTGCTGGTCCCGCAATTGACCAGGCGAATGGTGGAGAAAATTTTTGCCACGGATTTTGAGGACTGGCCGGCGCTGCTTCGGGCTATGCGCGAGGCGGGTGCTGATTTCCGTCAGGGCAAGGTGGCGCTTGTTCCGGTAGAGAACGCAGGCACCCGCGCGTCGACGGAGTAGGGTGGAAGCATCAGTTCGGCTCCAGCGTATGGGGATGGAAAGGCTGACAGGGGTGATATGAGGATGAGAGGCGTTGTTTCGATCGGATTCCTGATTACGATGATGCTAGGCCCGTGGGTGAATGGCGGCGCCCAGGAAAATTCAGCCGACATTCAGGTCATCGTGAACATGGTGCAGCTAAACGTAGCCGTCACGGATAATAAAGGTGACTACGTGACTGGTCTCAAACCAGAAGATTTTTTGGTCACAGAGGACGGGATTCCTCAGAAGATAGCAAGTTTCGGAGAAGGCAACGAACGCAGCCGCCGCCTTGACGACCCAGCCGCAGCGAAATCCACTCCTTCCAGTCCGCAGACGCAATCCGATGCCATGATGCCGGATTCGGCAACCACCAATGTCCTTAACTCGCTCGTTTCCGGGTCCAATGTTTTTATTCTCTTTGATACGAGCAACTACATGTATCGGGGATTCGTCTTTGCCCAGGACGCGATTGCAGATTTCGTGAAGTCCCTTGAAAATGCCGACAAGATCGCTTTCTATTCCTACAGCCGCGATCTTTCTCGCTCATCGATGCTAACCAAAGACCGCACGCAGATTCTGCATAGTGTCCGTTCGACGGTCGCCGGAGACGATGCAGCACTCTACAACTCGCTCTTGCTGACGGTGAAGGATGCTGCCCAGTATCAAGGCAGGAAGGTAATCGTGGTTTTCTCGAATGGGCCCGATAACTCCAGCGTGGTGCCGCCGGAAGACGTCGCCGAACTTGCCCAGTCGACGGGAACGGTGATTTACATGATCAGCACCAGGGCGGCGCAATTAGAGCCCGTCTCCACTGCGGTTTTCGAACGCATGACCGCGGCTACCGGAGGCAAGGTTTACTTCGCAAAGAATTGGCGGGAGGAGAAAGCGGCGTTCGCCTCCATTCGCGAGGACCTCGCTCACCTGTATTCGGTGGCTTACTATCCGAAAGCCAATCCCAATCGGGGCTGGCGAGAGATTACGGTCAGGCTGGTGGGGGAGAAAAAGAAGTACCACATTCGCACCCGCAACGGTTATCGTCCGTTACCCGCGAGGTTTTCTGCCGATTCGCGGCCTGAGCCGGTGTCACAGCCTGCCATCCTAGGCGCGGAGTGATTAAGTTCAAGCGAGGTTCCGCTCGGAGCCTCGCTTTTCAGAGAATCAGCCTGAGTCTTCCCAAGCTATACAGCCTAGAGGAAGAGCAACTATAGTATTGTTCTCACGGCCACTCACCCGCTTATGACCTATCACGAGGTCGTGTCGCGAATTCTTGACTCGTTGAAACAGAACAGCTGCTGGTATGAGACGTTTGAGCACGAGCCGGTGCGAACCAGCGAAGAGGCCGCGAAAACCAGGCCGGGCTACAGCCTGCATCAGGGCGCAAAGGCCATGATCGTGAAGGTGAAGGGACGACCAAAGGGGTTCGTGATGCTTGTCCTCCCGGCCGATCTACGGTTCGATAACTCCAGATTGAAAGTGCTTCTCGAGGCCAAAGATATTCAATTGGCCAGTGAAAATGAGGTGTTGGAGTTGACGGGCGGAGTGCAGCCTGGGGCGGTGCCCCCGTTCGGGAACTTGTTCGAGTTGGAGGTCTTCGCCGATCCCCAGCTATTCGGAAACGAGAAGATTGTCTTTAATGCTGGAGACCGAAGGTTTTCTGTGGCCATGAAGGCAGAGGATTATAAGCGGATGGTCAATCCCCAAATTGCTTCGATTGCGCGGCAAGCTTGAGGACGGATTCGACCTAGAATAAACTGACCGACCTGAAGGTGGATTCAGGCCGTCCCAGATAATTGGCGGCAGCTGCGCAAAAGGCGGAACCATGGGGGTAGTTCGGGCTGTTTTGTTGGGAACGTGCCTAACGTTGCTTTGTCAACCAATTCCGGCGCAGAATTCATCGCCGGCGGACCAACTTGCAACCATTCGAGCTACCGCCGGTGAAGTACTGCTCGATATGGTGGTGCGCGACAAGCACCATAAGCTGGTCACGGACCTTCGCGCGGAAGACGTGGAGGTTTATGAAGATGGAGTTCGCCAGGACGTGAAGCATTTTCGTCTAGTCGAGGGCGGTGAAGAACTTCAAAGCGAACGCGCCAGCCGACAAACCGCAAGCGCCAGCGACAAGGACGGCTCGACCCTCCCACCCCAGCAGAAGCTGAAGCAGACGAACTTTGTATCTGTCGTTTTAGCTCCGATTGCGCCCTTGAATCGCGAGTTCGCTCGCGAAGCCGTTCTTGACTTTCTAAAAAGCGATTCACTCCCGAATACCTTCGTGACCATCTATACCGCCAGCCATGGCTTGAGCCTCATCCAGCCGTATACGGCCGACAAGAGCATCCTCACCTCGGCAGTGGACAAAGTTGCGCGGGGAACTTCAAGCGGGACTGGACCAACTGGATCGACCGCAATTGCCGGCAGCGCCATTGCCAGCACCCTGAGCAATGCCGCTTCTGCCGCGACCACCACCTCCCAGATACCAAGCGCGGGCGATCCGATGATGCAGGATTTCTCAGGCGCAGTCGTGACCAGCCCGCTATGGGCCCGCAACGCCGCGGCAACCGACGCCTCCACGAACCTCGGGGCTGCGCTGGAAACGCAGGCATTGCTCTCTCTGGCGACCCGCTCTGACGATACCGAGGGTAGCGAGACCATCGATGCGCTAAAGCTTTTGGTGCGTAGCCAACAGAGGCTCCCGGGACGCAAGGTCGTGATTTATCTCTCTGATGGAATAGCGTTTCCGGCAAACCGCGAGGACCAGGTAGAAGGCTTGATCAGCTTGGCGAACCGCTCGGGGGTTACCTTCTACGCGCTGGACACGCGTGGGCTCAGTTCGGAGAGTTCGCTCACGCCTGGGTTGGCTTCTATGAACATGACCGGCATTGACAGTCGGCAGAGAGGAGCGGTGACGACTCAGAACCCGGCCGCAGCCCACAGAGAGGGCGACGACATCGCTGAGACCGTAGTCTCCAACCGAGAGTTAAATATGCGCGCCCTGGCTGAATCGACGGGGGGATTCGCGGTCACGAACACCAATCAGATCGCGGAGCCGATGCAACGCGTCATGGAAGACATTCGGACTCACTACGAGCTGAGCTACGCGCCGAAGTCCACGGTATACGACGGCCACTTCCGAAAAATCGAAGTTCGATTGGCTCGCCCTAAGCTCACGGTGCAGACCCGAAAGGGCTACTTTGCGCTTCCAATGCTGAACGGGGAAACACTGCAACCATACGAATTGGCTGCACTGGAAAAGATCAATGCTCGTCCGGTACCTAGCGATCTGCCGTTTGACGCGTCTCTGATGAAGTTTCGCGCCAACCAGAAACTTGTTGAGTACATGATTGCATTCGAAGTTCCGCTCTCGGGATTGAAGCCAGTTCCCGTTCCGAATAGCGATCGAGCGCGGGTCGAGGCCTCGTTGTTTGCCATCGTGCGTACTTCTTCGGGAGAAGTGGTCGACAAGATGAGCCGGGAACTCTGGCGGGACATGCCGTCTCAAGGCACCTTGCCTGCAGGTGCTGACCACATTTTCTATACCCAGCCCCTGCTTCTTCCACACGGCAACTACGCGGTAGAAACCGTCGTGACGGATGAACAATCGGGGAAGGCTGCGGTGCACAGGCTGGCCGTTCCGCGCGATACCGGGAGCGAGCTACGCCTCAGTTCGCTGGAGGTTGTGAACCGGGCAGAACCCCTCAACCGGGAACGCGATCCCATGAATCCGTTTGAGTTGGACAACGTACGCATCGTCCCGGAGCTCGGGGATTCGGTTTCGGCGGGATCTCCGGTGACCATGTACTTCGTCCTGTATCCCGCAAAGCTTTCAACTCCAAGCAACGCAGACGTAACGCTCGAGGTGCTTCGGGACGGTACCATCATCTCGCGCCAGCAGCTGAAAACATCCGAGACCAGGCCGGACGGATCGGTACCGATGGTGTTCCGTATTTCGCCCGGGCGGGGATCGTATGCGCTCATTATTACAGCGCGTCAGGGAAACCTGGTTGCCGAATCGAGCCGGTCCCTGCAGGTCGAATAGGCGCTCGATTTACCACTCTTTGTGTATCCGCCGGTCAAAACCAAAGCCACCATTCTGGTCTCGGGTGGCGCTGTAGGAGACGCGGGGAGTCTCGTGATACTCGATCTTCATGACGGAATTTTGGGTCGAGGTCGTGTCCGTCGAGAAAGTCACGAAGATTTTGCCGGTTACTCGTTCTTGTACAGTAATTCGAGCGCCTGGACTTTGGGCCCGATTGCTGCCCAGCAGGGGATCGACGGAGAGCTGTGAAAGCCCGGATACCTTCTCCAGGCGGTTTGTGATTTGACTGCTGACTTGTGAGGCCACAAACTGCTCGGCGGCAAGGTTTCCCGGAGGGCTGGGTTCTGCGCCTCTTGCTTCCAGGGTTTTTCCGACCGCAATCAGCGAGATGATATCGGAGGGGGGCAAGGCTGGATCAGAGGAGTAGTTTGTATGCAGGTGGTCAATCGGGCCCCAAAAACGCATTTGTACGTTGTATTGCTGCACGGTTGTATTCGCGGACAGGTTTACCACCGGCATGGTTTGCGAAGGGTTCACGAAGTCTAGGGTTCCGCCCTGCAGCACGTAGCGGTTTCCTCGGAAAATCAGATCGCCGCCGTTGATATTGACGCGTCCCAAAATCACGGGTTGAGCGGCTGTGCCAGTCAGGCGCAGATTGGCCGCGGCCTGCAGGCTCATGGTCCGGCTCACAAGATTCACGCCAGAGGTCGAGTTGATCCCGACATTCAGCTGTAGAGCTTGCTGGAAACCGCCGATGGGTGGCGGGGTGGTAGCGCCGCCTCCGAGATCGCCCATGAAGTCCGTTAAGTCGAAAGCCGGAGTGAATTGCATTTGTTCGACATCGACGCGTCCCGATAGCTGCGCCGCATCCATGTTTCCCGACAGCGTGAGCTTGCTGTTGAATGCACCGCGGATGTTGTTGTAAAGGACCCGCGTGTCCTGTCCAGAGAGGGCAACGTCGAAGTGCAAAGCGGGACGGTAGACGACCGCACCCGAGGCAGTAAAATTCCCCCCTCCGAGAACGCCCTTGAATTGACTGATCTGGACGCGGTCGGTCAGTAATGTGAGGACTCCGTTGCCTCCCTGCAAGCCGAGCGGCACGGTCCCGGTTGCGAAGTTTGCGTTCACCACGTGGATTTCACCGTGCACATTCGGATCGGAGCGCCGCCCGTAGGAATTGATGTCAAACTTGATTTGCCCCGAGCTTGCCAGGTCGGGATCGAAGATCTGTGCCAGGTTCAAGTCCACCGAACCCTGAAGGAGAATCGACGCAGCTGCGTTGGTGGCCAAGGGAACCGTACCCTGGAATTGCAAATCGGTTCCAGTGCCGCGCAGTGCCCCGCGTGGTATTTCAAGGGTGCCGCGAACATAATCGGCATGAATCGGGCCGGCGGCAGCGATGCGTATGCTGTCCTTGTAATTCACCGACAGCTGAGGAATTGTCACGTGTGCCTCGAGCTGGTCTTTCTTCTTCAGCGGACCGCGAATCGTGGCATGCAGTTCGGTTTGGCCTCGGATGTTGCCGGCCTGGGAGGCCGCGTAAGCCTCTACCAGCGGCTCGAAGGGAATGACCTGAGTATCAAGTTTCGCATCGGCATAAAAGTCGTCCGTAAGCCGCACCGTGCCGTGACTACTGATGGACGTGTGGACCACATCCGAGCGCAAATCGAAGGTGCCGATATGATTGGCCACCGAGGTCTGAAGTTTGAGGCCGCTGATTTTTTGCCCGCGGACGTCAAGCTGCGGGACTTCAAGGGTTGCATTCAGGCCCGGATTGTCGAACGTGCCTTTGCCATCCGCATTCAGGTTTAGAACTCCACGGAGCGGCATGTTTCGCTGTTTTACATTTTCCAGCTGATCCAAATGAATGCCATCGGCGCGAAGCTGCCCCTCGAAGTATTTCTGCCGGGGACGCAGAGTTAGCTTGGCGGTGGCCCCGCCAGCGGGGATCTGAGCATCAAGATTTGCGACGAGCGCATCTCCGCTTCCGTTGAACTCCAAGCTGAGTGAATTTAGGACTTCATCCTGAATTTTGGCGTTGGTGAGGGTGATCTTGCCGTTTCCCAAGGGGCTTTGTTGGGAGCCGTGCAAAGAAATCGCAGCCGCTAAAGTGCCCGATAGCGGGAATTGCTTCCCCGCACCCCGCATAATGTCACCCATGTCGATGTGGACGGCATTGAGCGAGAGTTGAACCGGACTCGTGTCGGTGAAGGACCACTTTTGTAATTTTGCGTTGAGGCCAAAGCTGACTCGTCCATGGTTGACAGCCTCTAGCTCTCCCTTCTGTAGATTGATCTGCGAAGGATCAAGCTGGATATTCGCGCGTAACTGCCGCCAAACTGTGCCGCGTACCTTCAGATTGGTTGCATTGAATTGGCTGTCCACTTTCGGAGCATCGGTCGTGCCGGTAACCGTGGCATGCAGGGAAGCCCTTCCATAGAGCCCGATCATAGGCTGGCCGGGCCGTATAGCCCGAGCAATCGTTTCAAGCTCATGCAAGTCATTGGCCTCAAGGACAAGCTGCAAGGCGGAACGGCTGCTGACCGAGCCACTCAAGGTCAGGGAAGTTTCCGGAGTCCTCAGGAAACTGTTCGCCATGTCAATCTGCTTACGCCTGGCATCGTAGCGAGCGTGAACGGCCCCATCGAGGGGAACTGGACTAGCCTGGCTACTGCCTGCAATCCGTGCGCGGATGATGGCGTCTCCGCGGGCGACTAGGTCGTCCATGGTCTTTCCCCAGGCGGCATCCGCCGTTCCGTTGACGACACCGGATAGGCCGAGCTCGCGAATTTCCTGCGTGTTTTTGAGCGACTGGGCAGATTTCAGAGAAATGTTGTGAAGGGCGGCGGTCAAATGGGAGCGGGAATTACCGGCAAGGTCGCGAGTAACCAGGCTGGCGGTCAAATTTCCGCCAAGCAAGTGCGCTCTCAAGTCTGGCACTTGCAAGTTGCCGTTTTCTACTTTGTAGCTTGCCGCAAGATCATCCACCGCTTGGTGAACGCTTCCGGCCTGAATGACGAGCTGTCTGGAGCCGAGATTTCCGTCGACATAAATCGAATCCAGGAACGGCCGATTGGCGGCGGTGATGTAATTGATTTTCCCATCGGCTCGAATCAGCCCGCGCGGCAAAGAATCATTGCGAAGAATGCGACTGGCCTCGCCGGAATCTAGATTGACGCCATATTGTGCATCGATTCTCGGACTAGAGTAGTCGCTGACTACCGCCCTTAGTAGAAGCTTAGAGTTCCCGCTGCGCAGGGCTGCCTGCTTTAACGTAAAGGTTTGGGGCGAAGCAACGAACTCGGCATCCAGCTGGTGGGCTACCGGCGCGTAATTCTGCACGATGAGGCGGCCGTCGCGATATCCCAGGGTGCCCGAGTAGGTGCGCAGGGCCGCGTCGTAGGTGGAGGCGAAGTTCAGCTGATGCAGATCCGCGCTCAAAACCGCTTTGCGGTCGTTGTAGTAGATTTCACCATTCTCGATCCTCGCGTGTCGCACTCCAAGATCGAACAGATTCGTGCTGCTCTTGGCGTTGCTCGTCTTGGGTTTGGGCAAGTTGTTGTTGCCGTTCTTGTCCACCTGCACGCGGATTACGGGGCGTTCCAAGTCGATGTCATTGACGTACCAGTTGCGATGCAACAGTGAAGTCACGGTAATTGCCACGTGCAGGCGTTGCGCCTCCGCCAAAGGTGGCGATGTGAGTGGAGGCGCTCCCTCGATGGAAAGGCTGTAAAGATCAAGAACAGGGCTGATTCCCGAGAAGTGCAAACCGAAATCGCTCAAGCTCACTTTGACGCCGAGAGCCCGTGTCGCTTTCTCCTGGGACACCCGCAGTACATAGCGATGCACCCCACGGCTATGCAGGGCCACGTACACGGTCAAACAAACCAGGAAGACAAGTGCGGCGAGGCCCCCTGCGATCCAGGCCAGTAGGGTTTTCCACCCCGCACGGCTGCCGCGCGGAGCCCGCACCACTGCTCGGGGCCCGTGAGGCCGGTAATCCGAAGGAAATTGGGGCGCGCTGCTCAAAATGCTTGTCCTATCGAGAAAAAGTATTGCGTGGATTTGATTCCTGGCGACGGATTCAAGTTGTGGCCAATATCGAAACGAATGGGGCCGATGGGGGTGGCGTATCGGAATCCCAGGCCCACCGAGTTGGTGTACTGTCCGTGAAATCCTACGTGGGCAAAGACGTTCCCGCCGTCGTAAAACGGCACCACGCCCAATCCTTTCTTGAGGGGAACGGGAATTCTGAATTCAGAATTGATGATCAGTAACTGCTTCCCACCTTCGGGGACCGTGATCTTCGAACACGAGTTTGGGTCCCCTGGTATTCCGCAGGCGACGATGGGGCGTTGCGGTCCTGCGCCATTCAAGGGAAAGCCCCGGAGCGTGCCCCCGCCCCCAGAAAAGAACAGCTCGCTGATGGGCACATGGCTGCCTGAGAAAGGCTCTTCGATCCCGATCCTCACGCTGTTCGCCCAGACGATCCCCGCACCAATTGCCTTGTAGTAGGCGGTTTGGGTGAGAAGCTTGGCAAATCCTACACTCGAACCGAGACTTTGTGGGTTGAAGTCGATCTCATAGCTGTAGTACGCGCCCTTGTGGGCGTCGAGTATGTTATCGCGGGTGTCGCGAACAAAGTTTGCCGAAAGCGTGGAAAGGCGGGTGTGGAGGTCCTCGGGGGGGACAAGGGCAGGGATGAGCAGGCGAGTGATGCCGGTTTCGCTGAAGGAGTACCGCAAGAACAGGTTGTTGGTCTTGTCTGGGTTGAGCGGATGCTCCAGCTGCCAGCCGACTTGCCCCAGTCGCGCCGTGAAGATCGGGTTTTCGCTGTTGTGCTCTGCTGCCAAGCTAAATTGCGACGACCAGTTCGTGTTGCGGAAGTGCGGGTCGGTGTAGTTGATCAACGCCCGCTGATCCAGTCGCCCCGCGAGCCCCGAGAGAGTGATCATCTCGGCCCGGCCGCGGACGTTTTTCCGGGTGTATTCGAATGAGCCCCGCGGGCCGTAGAAGGTTTTTTCGCTGGTCCTGAAAGTTTCTCTTATGCCGACGGGAGGAATTCCAGGAATTGCGACCGTGCCGCTCGGCACGCTACCGCCTCGATTGATGACTTCAAAACCGTAGCTGTAGGTCAGGGCGTTCCGACTGGCTTCGTGGACCTTGATCAGCACGTCTTCCTGGGTTTGAGTGGTGATGGTGCGCCGCGGGTCGATCTCTGACCAGTCAAAAATACCGATCTTGTAAAGCTCGTTTTCACTGATCAGCATTTGATCTTCGCGCAGCGGCCGTTCGGTCTCAATGGGGACAGCACGTTGAATGACCATCTGCTTGGTGTGTCCGAGACCCAGGGTTTGCACCCTCGCGACCCGCACTTGCGGCCCTTCGGTGATGCGATAGACCACAACCAGCTGGTGCGGGTGGTGCCTATCAACAGGCGTTGCGGTCGCCCGGAAGCTGGCATTCAGATATCCGTTCGTCAGGTAATTTGCCAAAATGACGCTGCGATCGTCGTCCACCCGCCTCTGCGAATAAGCTTGGCCTTCCACAACTTTGAGGCCATTCGGCGTAAGCTGGCTGATGCTTCTCGTGTCAGCTCCTTCGATACGCAATGACTCGACGGTATCCTGCGGTCCCTCGTCGATGTGGAACCTGACGCCAATGTCGCCGCCGTGGCTGATGACTTGGGGCGTGGCTTTTACCGAGCTGTAACCTTCCGCCCTATAGAGGTTTTCTATGTTTCTCACACTCTCACGCACCAGTTGCTGGCTGTAGCGCCCGTGCGAAAAGATCCACCATTTGTTTTTCCGCTCGACGGTTACGTGGGAAAGCAAATCCTGTTCGGAGAAGTGGTGATTGCCGGCAACATCCACATCTGTGACTTTGTGCCGGGGACCTCTTGTAACGTGGTAGGCGATCACCTTCCCGTTCGTTTGGTTCTGGACGTCGACGGTCACGTTGGCATCGAAGAACCCTTTTTTCTGCAGATATGCCAGGAGGTTCTGTTTGCCTTCCTGAATAATCTCGGGATTGATTCCAGCCTGCTGATAGACGGGCAGCAGGTTGTGTCTTGTCCGACTCCAGAGACGAATGCCGGTCACGGTTGTGTGTACCTTGCTGCCCGTGTTCACGCTGAAATGAACGTCGGCACGGTTGGTCTCGGGATCGTATTCCGCACCGATGAGTTGTACCTGCGCACCGAGAAATCCTTCTTTGATGAGTGAGGTGTTCAAATAATTCGTCGCGTTTTGCACACGCTTTAGAGAGTACGGTCGACCTTTAATCACCGCTGAAGATCGCAGGCGAGCCAACCACGACCGCAGCACACGTTCCAGACGCGCCGTCTCTTCGGGAGAAGCCCCCGTGATATCGACCTTTCCGAACTTGGCATGCTTGCCGAAGTTTGTGTGGAAAACGACATTGACGACGCCCCCTTGTTTGTCCACTTCGATACTTGGTTTCACCTCTGCTTGAAAGTAGCCATTCTGTTCGAAGAAACGCGTGAGTTGCTTTTGGGCTCTGTTGATGTCGAGCGTGGTATAGGCCCCCCGTGGTGGGTAATCGGTGATCTGCAGCAGACGTGAGTAGCCGAATCGGCGTGTGGCTTCGGGGAAGTTGAAGACCCCGAAATAAAATGCTGGCTGAAGGACGAACAAGAGTCTGACTCCGTCAGCTTCGGGACGCACATCGACTTCTACTGCCTGGTATCCCTGCTTGGTCAGGGCGGCAATCGTTGAATCTGCCTTCTCGCGCGAAAATGGCTCATTTGCATGTTGTTGGATAAAAGGCAGGAGCGTGTCGGGATTGAGCTCTGGTTGCCCGGCCAAGTCGACCGAGAGCACCTTCTGTCCTTCGAAGGAAGGTAACACCTCTTTGGTCTGCGGGGCCGTTTGGGGTGCCTGGCTGGGTTGGGTAGTGGGACCGGATTGTGCGCACAGGAACGCAGCAGCGCAGATCAGAGAAGCTGCTACGGCAATTCTGGTTCGCGCAAGCACTGTCGTGTGATGCCGAATTTCCGGGAACTTTTGTCCGCAAGACGTGACGGAGAAATGTCTTTGGTCAGCAGCCAGCAGGCCGTCTATCAGAGCGCAGGGAGTAATTTTGGGGTGGCCGTGGACACGAATGCGGGATCGTCGCAAACGCTTACGGTCTGAAGTCGGGCCGAAGCCATGATTCAATCAGGTCAACTTGGTACATCGCCCTAGAATGCAGCAGTTTTCCGGTCGCACCTGGAGGGGGACCTGCCCTTGGGAGCAGACAAAGACACTGAACTTGAAAACAAAAGAATCTGATCGTCAAGCCGACCTCAAAAATGAGGATGATCTCGATAGCACCCCGTTTGCTCAGCCGGCTGATTGCTAGAGATGCGCCGCTGTGCGTTTCCCGTGCCCCAGAACAGGCAGCCAGCAAAGCAACCGTGCTAAATTAGTTGTGTTGTTTGTTGAACTTCCATCCGCAGCGGGCGCGTAGCTCAGTTGGTAGAGCAATGCCCTTTTAAGGCATGGGTCGCAGGTTCGAATCCTGCCGCGCTCACCATTCTTTTCAATGACTTAGAAATTGGCACTTTTGGAATTTGGGTGCAACTGGGCCCACATCGATTCCAGGGTTCCACCTGCTTGGTAGATGCAGCGGCAGAATCGCTTCGACCAATCTCGCCTGAGCTTCCCGCTTCATCTTCGAAGCTGCTTCCCGCTGGTTGGTCACTGTGAGACTGCTATGCCGCAAATAGTCGTGGATTTTTCGGGGGATCGTTTCTTAACCCACCGCAACCGTATTTCTCTCCTCACTGCGTAAACCTCACTCCTTAGCCAAGGCGACACTACTTGCGGCCGGAAGCAACCAGGGGCAGTGTATATAGTCGACGATGCGATCGATGCTTCCACCCTTGATGCCGAGACGGATGGCTGAATGCGGTATCCATGTGTCCGCACCGCGCCTGAGAACGAGGACCACCGGTTCACCATCGACATTGCCCGACGCCAATTTCCACGCCCACGGCCAGCGGTCGTAATTGAAGAAATAAGGGGCTTCCGAGAAACGGCCAGCAAATCTTTCGGCCACGTTTAGGCGTGCATCGGCACTCACCAACTCGCGAACTCCGTCCCAATCGCGGCGATTGAAGCGCTCCACATAAAGTTGCAGGACTCGCTTCAACTCCGGACTTACACTTTGGTCCGTCTTGCGGTGGGGAGAAGATTCAGCGAGCTTGGTTCGGGCGCGGTTGAGAGCGGACTTGACGCCGCCGACCGTCGAGCTGACCAGTTCTGCGATCTCCTCAAGCGAATAGTCGAAAACATCCTTCAACAGGATGCAGGCGCGCTCTTTTGGCGGGAGCGTCAGCACAAGGTGTTCGACCGCCTTCTCAGTTCCCAAAACAGGTTCCTTTGGCGCGGTAGCTTCCGGCAAAGCAGCTGCCAGTTCAGCCTCGGATCGGACGCCTCTGCGCCGGAGAAAATCGATGCAGCGGTTGTGTGCAATCCGGAAGAGCCACGGTTTTAATGGACGGCTCTGATCGAACTGATCAAGCTTCCGATAAGCTTCGAACAACGCCTCCTGCACAACGTCCTCGCCGTCCATCACCGAGCCGGTCATTCGAGCACAGTAGCGGTGCAATGCCGGCCGAAGGGCCGAAATGGTCTCAAGAAACGCCAGGTAACGCGCATCGAACGGCCCGGTGTTGTGAAGGTGCTGACTTTCATTCAGGTTGTTCATCGGAATCCACTAATTTCAAAGCCGGGCGGCGAAGCAAAGCCCTTCTTTAGTTCGCTTTCTCCTCTTCCTCCCGCCTGCGCTGCGCCGCTCCCACCGGGTCGGTAAGGATATCGACCCACTTCGGGTGCGGCGAGGGCTCGGCCTCGTAGTTGTCATGCCAGTTCCACCACTTGTAGGGCGGGTCCTTGGGATAACCCTCGGGCGAGTCTTCCCAAGTCTCCTGACGGCCCAATGGCGTGATATCGAGGTAGCTCCATACGGTCCCCATTGCCTCGTCACCGCGGTTGTTGACGAAATACGTGCGGAACACCTTGTCGTCATCGCGGAAGAACACGTTGTGGCCGTGCCACTCGTCGACGCCGAAGTCTTTGTCGAAGCTGTCAACCATGGTGTACCACGGCATTTCCCAACCCATGCGCTTCTTCAGGCGAGCAATGTCGGCTTGTGGCGCGCGTGAGGCCCACGCGAGCGTCGTGTCGCGAGCGTTCAGATGCGCGAGCTGAGAAACCTGATCGGCACCCAGGGAACACCCGCGACATGCATGGTCGGGCCAGCCAAACACCCCGGGCTCGAAAAAAGCGCGATAGACGATCAATTGCCTGCGCCCTTCAAACAGATCGAGCAGGCTGACCCTACCCTTCCGACCTTCGAACTGGTACGTCTTCTCCACCAACGTCCACGGCATCCTTCGACGCTCGGCGGCGAGAGCGTCGCGCGACCGAGTGAAGGCCTTCTCTTTTACCAGCAATTGCTGGCGTGCTGCCTCCCAGTCCTGAGGTGATACGACCGGGGGCGTGTTCATTTTGATGTGCCCTTTCGGGTTCTCCGCGTTTCTGTCGTTACTTTCAGGCATATCAGTTTCTCCTTCAATTTGCGAAACCAAACAAAACCGTTCACGCTAAAGAGTTTTCTAAACTTATCGATACACACCGCCAGAATTCCTCCCGCGGAGCTCATTCCGGCGACCATGGCTGCTGTATTTGCGATGCAGGCCGGGCACATAAGGTTCCTGTTCTGAATCGGGATCGCGATCCCTCATTCCTGCGGCTTCTTTCGCCTACGCAACCGTCGTGCTCTCCGGCACAAAGGTTTTGAATTGTTCTTCCAAAGCCTTGACGACACCAGTTCGCCAGCCTTCGGCAATGGATTCAGACGCGGGGTCAGGGAAGATATATTCCTCGCCTTTTTCCAAGCCATCGAAGATGCCGCGCGCTGCGGATTGCACTGAAGCTTTGGGTATCTGCAATCCACGGTTCATATCGGTGTCAACCGGGCCGAGGACGACAGAATGTACCGTAACGCCACTTGACGCCAGGTACGCTCGGAGTGACTGCGTCATGTTAAACGCCGCCGCCTTCGAAATAGAGTAGGAAGGGATCATCGGCAGTGCCGCGAGCCCAACCATCGATAGGTTATTAATAATGGCCCCCTTGGAGCGCTTGAGCAGAGGCAAGAAAGTCTGGGTCATCCGCAGCGGGCCGAGGAAATTGACGGCCAGATGTTGTTCAGTCACTTCAATGTCACTCAGATCGTCGTAGATGGCGATCCCTGCGTTGTTGACGAGGATATCGAGGCTGTCGATCTGGCCAACTGCCTGTTGGATCTGGGCCACGCTGGTCACGTCGAGCATTACTGGCGTTACCCGTTCGTCAGCAATCTGTAACGGTCCTCTAGTGCCGGCGTATACTCTGTTCGCTCCGCGCCTAATCGCCTCGTTAACGAGGGCCCGCCCGATGCCCCGATTGGCTCCCGTGATCAAAACGCTCTTGTTTTCAACCTTCATAAAGTTCTCCTGGTCGACTGCCTTTCATCTTCTATTACGGCTGCGAAGCAGGGGAGGATACGTGGGGATCACAGGTTGCTGGGATTGCTCAAAATGGCCACCAGTGGCGGCAAGCAATGCTGCTTAGGGACGGTGAACTGGCCGATTGAAAAGCGTGAGCGACCCGACGCGTTCAGGAGCCTGATCCAATACCTGCCGGTTTTGCAGGCGCAAACTCTTTCCACCAGGCTGATCGAAATCCAGCGCCACGTCCGGGGACTGGGCGCCTCGGGAATGGGTCCCGTGAACCTATCCCCGGGGACACATCGAGGCAGAAGCCTGAGCCCGCGCAAACGGTCACACCCAGAAGCACTGTGGGCAGAAGCGGCGGAGATACGAAAAAAGGCCAAGGATTGGCCGCCCCCGCCTCAGACCTGAGGCGCGGTACCTGCGAGCATGAGCCGTGCGCGGAACCTAGGCCGAGGCCGGCCCCGCCGGAAGTGAATGCGAAACTCTGCAAAAACGGACCCTGCCCGATCTGCGCTCCGGGTCAGTCGCCGGGGAAGGACAACGCATGCGTCACAGGAACAGTCGCGAAAGGAACGCTTGCACGACCAAAACCAAATACCGCTCCTCAGGCTTGCGCCGCGGGCCAAGTCTGGAACGGCAGCCAGTGCGCACCGATGGGTACGCAACAGTGTGGGCCGGGGCAGAGCGTGGCGAGCCCTTCCTGTCAGGTGGCTTGTGCGGCGGCTACCGGCGGAGCACAGAGTTACATCGCACTTCTGAGGATGGCGCGGCAGGACAGGGATCAAGCGTGTGCTAAAAATCCCACCGGGACGGAATGTCAACAGGCAGACAGTACTTACAACCTCAGGCTCAACGAATACCGAAACTTCCTGGCTGGAGTGCCGAGCGCGTGCAGTGGCTTGCCCGATCCGATCTCGATTTGAGCAGTAGAAAGCACGAATTGATGTTCTCTTGCGAAGAACCCCACGGAACCAGAGAGCGAAGCAAGCCCCGCGGCTATAACAAACCCCCAAAAGCATGCCCCACAACAAGCCCCCGGCAACGAGCGCCAGGAAAGGAATGTCCCGCGCACAGCCCGGTAGCCCTGAAATGTGCCTCGACATGCTTTTGCTGTATATTTACCGACCGGAGTCCTAGGACGATGAGCTTTTGCCGCGTTTTCTGTCTCTTGTTTCTCTCATTGCCAGCCTTCGGTCAATCGGTGCAATCGATGGCACCACAAGTCGTCGAGTTTGCAAGCGGCAAACTTCGCCTGAAAGCGTATTTCTGGAAACCAGCTGGTACCGGCCTTTTTCCCGCCGTTCTGTTCAACCATGGTTCAGGTGGGGATGATGCTGACCACACGGCCAACATGCCGATTACTCAAGCAGCCGATGTACTGGCACCATTTTTCGTGAAGCACGGGTACGCATTTCTGTATCCCTTTCGTCGTGGACAAGGCCCATCCGCCAGCCAAGCACCATTCATGCAGGAGGTTTTGCGTCGCGAAGAGGAGTCGAAAGGAAAAGGCGCTCGTCAGCATTTGCAGTTTGTCTTGCTCACGACCGAGCAACTCGACGATGTGATGGCAGCTTTGGCATTTTTGAAAACGATGCCGGGAATCGATCCTCGTCGGATCGCCGTTGCTGGCCACTCGTTTGGGGGACAACTGACGTTACTCGCTGCGGGAAGCGACAAGACGATACGCGGGGCGGTCACATTTGCCGCAGCCGCCGGTTCTTGGGACCACTCACCGGAGTTGCGCGAACGCTTGACGGGTGCCATCCGCAACACCAATGCGGCCATCATGCTTACCCATGCTGAAAACGACTTCGCTACCACGGCGGGGAGGGCGTTGGCAGAAGAACTGAACCGTCTGCACAAACCTTTTGTGTTGAAAATCTATCCTCAAGTTGGGCTAACCCCCGAGGACGGACACGGCATGTTGTACGAGAATATTCCCGCGTGGGAATCTGACGTATTCGAGTTTCTCGATCAGCATGTCAAACAACAACATTGATTGAGTCCAGTCGGGGCAAATGTGTCCTCTCGCGCGGCTCCCGCCGAGAGGGGAAACTTCCGATAGACGCACAAAAGGTGCCTTGCAGAAATCGAGCAGGATTGGCAGCGCGACCAGCCAGGACGAGGAAGGGTGGGCATGACCTAAGAGAGAGCCCGATGGGGAGTAGGTTTCCGTAGTCGGTCAGAGTCCAAGCCAGACTGATCCCCGACGAGGTCAGGGCAGGGAAGGCCTTTATCCATCATGCACGCAGAATTGCCCTCGTCCATTCCGCGGGCAACTCGCGTAGGACTGGAGAACCGAAATGGGTATGATGAACCCGTCCAACTGAAATGGCTGACGAGTCCACCAAAAAGCGCATTACCGCGTTCACCATTGCGATCGCAAGAGCTTTGGGTAGTCACCCCAGGAGGGTTCGGACCATGGCAAGAGGGGCCTTCTTGCATGACTTGGACAGGCGACAGCATTCCATTCGCTGATGCTTCCGCCATCGTGTCCGCTCAGCACGAGTCCTACGATGGGACAGGATTCCCGCGCGGTCTTAAAGGTGAAGTTCCCCTCGGCTCCCGTGTCCTGAGGATTGCTGCTGCCTTTGACGCCCTTGTCACCGGTCGTCCGGCATCTGGCACAATCTCGATCCCGGCAGCGAAAGAAGAAATCCTGCGCGCATCGGGAACCCGGTTCGATCCGAAGATCTTGCTCGGCGTTGGAACTTTGGATTTATTCGACGACTGCATGGTGCGATGCTGCCGGTTTTGGGAAATGTATTGACAAAAATTGACGTTCCAAACTTAGGCGAAGGTCTATGATTTTTTCTGGCGCTCAGGAATGCTCCTTTTGGGAGGCGGCTTGTGCGCTGTCAACGGTGTGTGTCTCTCGAATTGCGGAAGTTTAGCGCCGAAATTAATATCCACTTCCCTGGCTACGAAGGTCTGGCCAAACCGACTGTCTGGGTGTTCCCGCAAGTTTTGGTTTGTCTGGATTGCGGTTTCGCGCAATTTTCCATTTCTCAGTCGGAATTGCAGAGATTGGCTGCCGATGACGCAGATCTGGTTCGTCCACAGGCAGCATGAGGCAAACCCCGACTGCTCCTGACGCTGGTTCCTGGTGTTGACCGAACGAGGCAGCCATAGCTAGGCTGCTGGATGGCCACGTGAAGTGGCGTCCTTCGACGCCTCGGGCTCTCCATTCTCTAATGCTCGACCGGGCAGGATTTCTCGCAAAGCCCACTCGATTCGCTTGACCGAAGTACGAATCTCATCCAGTTGCTGCGTATGCCCGTGAGCATAAGCGGAATTGACAATGGTCTGAAGCGCATTCCGCACGTGATGATTCATTAACTTGATGGTGTTCAATTTCTCGGTCATCCGCTCCCGCTCTCGCTGATGGGATGCCTCAAGGACAAACACCAGCGAACAGGTGAATACGCCCAACAGGATTTCATCAACTAGTGTTACCTCAGCGTGTAACCCGCGAGCCGCCATCCAGAGGCCAAGCAGATAATCAACCAAAGCAACCGCGGCGCCTGCAGCTGCGGCGACCAGCCATTTACGAATGCGTGAATTCGACCTTCGGTTACCTACCATACCCACCACTGGAGTGCTTCCAGGTGATCGAGGCCAGGCTCGTTCGGCAAGAAGAGCAGCAGCCAAGGCAATGTGCGAATATTACGATATTAACCCTGTTTCGTTTGCAACGTGGCGAAGGGGAACCCACCAGGTTGGGAGGGAGGTCGGCCCGGTTTAGGTGGCACCGCGAATCCATCCTCCTCCTCGAATTGGCTCGAATCGCACCCTCAGGGGCACCGTCATCTAACCGTTTTCGACCCTGACACACCTTAGATCGTTCTAAAGTCAAATACAGATACTCCTCTCCCCCTAAGCAAACCAACTGCCAGCCTGTTCTTGCATCAGAAAATCGTGGCGGCATTGTGGCCGGAAGCTTGGCTTCCAGCACTCAGCCGACAGGGGTCCACGACATGACTGTTACCAAGGAAACAATTGCACTCGAAGGCATTCTGAGGGGAGAAGGGCGGGAGCGGACCTGCGTTCTCAAGGTCCTCCAGCATGCCACGTACGCCGATGAGTGTACCCGCCCGACGTGCTTGTCGTATTCCCGTTGCGTCATTGAAGATGCCGATGATTTTCCGGACGGCGAATACGAATTGGAGTTCGCCGAACGGCGGATCCTGTTGAGCAAAACAGGCGGACAGTATGTGCCTCGATTGACCGAACATCCTTGCCCGTGCCCGCTGTCCATTGCGAGCTAGGCTTTGCCGCTTCCATTCAAAACTTTCTGCTGAAATTTCCTCTCATCCGGCTTCTCCGGGTTGTTCGCGCTTCTGCTTCAGCGTAACATTGTGCGTTTCTTGGTTGTTCATACCAGTTCCACATGGGAGGGAGATTCATGTCGTTTACCCGTCGAGACTTGCTTCGTTCGGGCGTTGCCGTTTCCGCATCCACACTGGCCACTGCTTCATTCGTGCGACCGGCCAAGGCCTTTTTGGGTGCCGGTTCAGGAACAGCGTCGTCGGAAGCTCTGTCTTCGATCGCTCCGAGAGAGCGATACCTGATGGATTTCGGATGGAAGTTTCGGTTCGGGCACGGCAACGACCCGGCACGGGACCTGGGGTTCGGCAGCGGACAGGGTGATTTCGCAAAATCGGGCGAATTTAAGTTTGCGACGGCAAAATTAGATGTGTCTGGCTGGCGAACGTTGAACCTGCCCCATGACTGGGCGGTCGAATTGCCCTTCGTTCGCGATGAGAGTTTGCAGAGTCACGGGTATAAGCCGCTCGGCAGGAACTATCCCGAGACTAGCGTCGGATGGTACCGGAGGACCTTCGAGGTCCCGGAAGGGGATCGTTCCCGCCGGACGGTCTTGTTATTCGATGGAGCGGTCCGGAACGCTCTGGTGTTTCTCAACGGTTACTACATCGGCCGCAACGACAACTCCTATGCGCCTTTCAGCTTCGATATCAGCAACTTCCTCAATTACGGGCAAACCAATTACCTGATGATTCGTGTGGACGCAAGCTTCGGCGATGGATGGTTCTACGAAGGCGCGGGAATTTATCGCCACGTTTGGCTGACCAAGATGGATGCTCTGCACCTTGCGCAGTGGGAGAGCTACGTTCGCACTGAGGTGAAAGGGAACGCGGTCACCCTGAACCTCGCGACCATCGTCGAGAACCAGGGAAGGAATTCGGAGACCTGCAGGGTGCGTTGGCAGATTCTGGATGCTTCCGGCAAGACAGTGGCAGCTGCCGACTCCACGACACAGTCAGTTGCTGCCGATGCCTCCACGTCGTTTACCGCCAGCGCCAAACTGGCGAGTCCCACCATGTGGTCGCCGGAGACCCCCCACCTGTACTCCGCGGTTGTGACGGTAGAATCTGGCGGCAAAGCACGCGATGCTGAGCGGATAAGCTTTGGCGTTCGAACGCTCCAATGGGACGC
>Ga0310810_10001553_pt1 | contig 24237 bp, 20 predicted proteins | sample NCmetagenome_FD_207641 | JGI IMG/M metagenome (GOLD analysis project Ga0310810, IMG submission 207641) | Soil microbial communities from experimental microcosm in Duke University, North Carolina, United States - NC | ecosystem: Engineered > Artificial ecosystem > Soil microcosm > Unclassified ... | reverse complement strand
CGCAGGAGATCTTTGGCAGCAGGATAAGAGAGCAGGAGCTTGATGGGAACAAGAAGACCACAACTTCTCCTGAGCTCCTATCCTCCTGCGCACGATCTTCTCGCACCGCCCGGCCGTGATTTCTTACAGGAGAGCACGAGTCGACGAGACCGCAGCAGGAGATCTTTGGCAGGAGGACAAGAGAGCAGGAGCTCGATGGGAACAAGAAGACCGAAACGGGTTCTCCTGAGCTCCTATCCTCCTGCGTACGATCTTGTCGGACCGCCCGGCCGTGATTTCTTACCGGAGAGCACGAGTCGACGAGACCGCAGGAGAGCTTTGGCAGGAGGACAAGAGAGCAGGAGCTCGATGGGAACAAGAAGACCGAAACGGTCTCCTGAGCTCCTATCCTCCTGCGTACTGTCTTATAAGCATCGCCTATTCGATCACCACGAACCGCGACAGCGCCGCCTCGTTGATGGTAAGACCGAGGCCGGGAAGATCGTCGCGCAGGTCGACGGCGCCGTTCTTCGCCACCGGCTCTCCGTCGAAGATGTACCAGAACAGCTCGTTGCCCACTTCGACGTCCACGGGCGGGAAGTACTCGGCCATCGGCGAGTTCAGGCTCGCCATGACGATGTGGTAGTTGTGCATCTGTCCCGCATGGGGCACGACGGGAACCGAGAACGACTCGGCCAGCGCCGAAATCTTCCGCGCCTGGGTGATGCCGCCGACGCGATTCGTGTCGAACTGGATGTAGTCCACCGCCCGCGCTTCGAGCATGTCGCGAAACTCGTACTGCGTGAAGCCGTGCTCGCCGCCCGCGATCGGCACGCGTCCGAGTTTTTTCAGCTCGACGTAGCCCTGGAGATCGTCAGGGATGACCGGTTCCTCGAGCCAGCGCAGATGGAACGGCTCGAGAAGCGGAATCATGCGGCGCGCGTACTCGAGATTCCAGCCCATGTAGGCATCGGCCATGACGTCGATGCCTTCGCCGACGACCTGACGAATCGTCCGCAGGAGATCGAGATTCTTCTGCATTCCGGCCGCGCCGTCCACTGGCCCCCAGCCGAAACGCATCTTCATCGCCGTGTAGCCCTCGTCCTTGTACTTCTTCGTCTCGGCCGCGAGATCGTCGAGCGGCTGGCTGTACAGGCGGCTCGCGTAGACCGGAATCGACGGCTTGGTCCGCCCGCCGAGCAGGCGAAAGACAGGCTGCCCCGCAGCTTTGCCGAGAATGTCCCAGAGCGCGATGTCGACGGCGCTGATCGCCGTCATGCCGACGCCCTTCCGGCCGAACGCCATCGTCCGCCGGTACATCAGTTGCCAGAGGAATTCGACGTCGAAGGGGTCGGCGCCGATGAGAAGCGGCTTGAGATACAGATCGATGCAGGCCTTGGTCAGACGCGGCGAGAGCGCCGCTTCCCCGATGCCCACGTGTCCGGCGTCGGTGAAGACCTCCACGATGAGCCAGCCGTGAAACCGGAATCCGGCCATCGCGTCCTCCGCTTGCTGGAGGACGTCGTTAGGGTTCGTGCAGAAGTGGGGCTGTGGCGGCACCGTCGGTCCGTGCCATTCGACGACGCGCGTGCGGATGTCGGTGATTCTCATGATGCCTGGATCGGCCGGATGCGCGGAATCGCGATCAGGATCACCCCGAACGCGATCACGTGCAGCGTGCCGACGATGTTGAAGACGGTAGCGTAGCCGAAGCCGGCGTCGAGCAGACGTCCGGCGAGAAGATTCATCAGCAGGCCGCCTATCGCGCCGCCAAATCCAACCAGCCCTGCGACCGACGCGACCAGCCGCCGCTCGAACAGATCCGTCGGCACAATCATCACGAGCGTCGACCACGACTGCTGGCCGAAGAACGCGAGACTGAAGATCACGATGGCCCATTCGACCGGCACGCAGGTGACAAAGACGATCGCCGGCATCACCGCCGCGCTCGCGCCCAGCGCGAGCTTGCGGGAGACGTCGACCGATCGTCCGCGGCGAAGGAGAGCGCTCGAGAACCAGCCGCCGAGCAGGCAGCCGACGCCGGACGCCGCATACGGCACCCAGGCGTACGCGCCAACCTGCCTCACATCGAAGTGCCGCGCGTCGTAGAGGTATTTCGGCAGCCACGAGATGTAGAAGAACCAGGCGGCGTCGGTCAGAAACTTTGCGGCGACCAGACCCCACACCGGGCGCAGCATCAGCAGCCGCGACCACCGCAGCCCAGGCGCATGCGGCGATTCGGCCGGGGGCTCCGGATCGGGCGCGGCGTACACGATCCCCCACCATGCCGCCCACGCCAGTCCCGCGCCGCCGCACGCGAAGAACACCCACCGCCAGGTGCCGTGCACGAGAATCGCGGCGATCGCCGGCGGCGCGACGACCGCCCCGACGGCGGTGCCGGCGTTGACGATGCCCATCGCCGTGGATCGCTCGGCGACCGGAAACCATTCGGCGATGACCTTCGTCGCGGCGGGAAAGCCGCCGCCTTCGCCGATGCCGAGCAGAAACCGGCTCGCGGCGAGCATTCCGAACCCGGCCGCAAGACCGTGGCTCGCGCAGGCGATCGACCAGAAGATCATGATCGCGAGAAAGCCGCGCCGCGTCCCGATACGGTCGACGAGCACGCCGCCGCCGGCGTACATCAGCGCATAGGCAAGCAGAAACGTCGACGTCAGGTCGCCGAACTGCGTGTTGGTGAGCGGGATGTCCTGCTGGATCGCCTTGACGGCGACCGGCAGCGACTGGCGATCGAGGTAGCTGATCGCAATCGCCGCCGAGACGAGGAGGGCCACGCGCCATCGCAGTGCCATGGGAAAAAGCAGTGATGTAATACCATCATTTGTATGAAGTCCGCCGCGTTTCTCGGGCTCGGCGTCATGGGCGGCGGGATGGCCGCGCGCCTGATCGAGGCGGGCTGGGCTCTCGACGTCTGGAATCGCCGCCGCGATCGCGCCGCCTCGCTCGTCGCCAGGGGCGCGCGGCTCGCCGCCTCGCCTCGTGACGCAGCGGCATCCGCGGACGTCGTGATTTCGATGGTGGCCGACGACGAGGCGTCGCGCGCGATCTGGGTGGGCGATGAGGGCGCCCTGGCGGCCGCACGACCGGGGACGATTCTGCTCGAGTCGAGCACGGTGTCGCCCGCGTGGATCGCCGAGCTCTCGGCCGCCGCGAGCCGGCGCGGCTGCGATCTCCTCGACGCGCCCGTCACCGGAAGCAGGAGCCACGCGGCGAGCGGGCAATTGCTCTTTCTGGTCGGCGGCGATGCGCGCGTATTCGAGCGGGCGCAGCCCGTGTTCGCGGCGATGGGCCGCGATGCCGTCCATCTGGGGCCGACAGGAAGCGGCGCGAGACTGAAGCTCGTGAACAACTTCCTGTGCGCCGTGCAGGCGGCGGCGCTCGCCGAAGCGGTCGCCGCGATCGAAAAGAGCGGCCTCGACATTCCGAAGGCGTTGCAGATCCTCATGGACGGCGCACCCGGCAGCCCGCTCTGCAAGGCGATCGCCCCGCGGATGATGACGCGTGATTACGCGGTGAATTTCGCGCTGGCCCTCATGCGCAAGGACCTCGCCTACGCCATGGCCGAAGCCAATCGGCTCGGACTCTCGCTCGAAACGGCCGCCGCGGCGCGCGACCGGTACGACCAGGCGATTGCCGCCGGCCTCGGCGATCGGGATTTTTCGGCCGTCGTCGAGCCGCTGCGAACATGAGGCTCGTCCAGCTTCACGACGGTGCTTCGCGCGCCGTCGCCCTTGTCGAAGAGCCGCATCTGCGAGTGCTCGACGGAGTTGCGTCGATTCTTCAACTGGCGCAGGAGGCCGTCGGCGCTGGAATCTCGCTGCCGGCGCTGGCGCGGCAGAGAGCGACCGGCGAAGGTCTCGACTACGATGCGATCTACGCCGGTCGATCCTCGTGGCGACTGCTGCCGCCCATCGATCATCCACAGGAGCCGGCGCTCTGCCTCGTCTCCGGCACCGGGCTCACGCACCTGGGGAGCGCCGCGCAGCGCCAGCGCATGCACGCAGCGAAAGAGTCGGAGCTCACCGACAGCATGAAGATGTTCCGGCTGGGCGTCGAGGCCGGGCGGCCCGAGCGCGGCGAGATCGGCGCCGCGCCGGAATGGTTCTACAAGGGCACGGGAACGATCCTGCGCGCCCACGGCGAGCCGCTGGACGTGCCGCCGTTTGGCGAAGACGGCGGCGAAGAAGGGGAGATCGCCGGTGTGTATTTCATCGATGCCGCCGGCGCGCCGCGGCGCATCGGCATGGCGATTGGCAACGAGTTCTCGGACCACCGATTCGAGAGAACGAACTATCTCAACCTCGCGGGCTCGAAGCTGCGCACCTGCGCGATCGGGCCGGAGCTCGTGATCGATCCCGATTTTCATTCAGTGCCGGGCAGGGTGAGTATCTCGCGCGGCGGACGCGATCTCTGGACGAAGGAGATTGCCACTGGAGAAAGCGAGATGTGCCACAGCCTGCGCAACATCGAACACCATCATTTCAAGCACGATGCGCACCGACGGCCGGGGGACGTGCACGTGCACTATTTCGGCGCGTGCGCGTTGAGCTGCGCCGAGGGCGTCCAGCTTGCGGCCGGCGACCTGATGGAGGTCTCGTTCGCGGGCTTCGGCCGCCCGCTCCGCAATCCGCTGCGCGTTCTGCCCGGCGATTCGGCGCCCGTCACGGTGAAATCGGTCTGAGCGTTCATGATCGCAGGAACCTTCGTCTGGCGCATCGCGCTCGCCGTTCTGCTGGCGGCGCTCAGCCCTATCGTTGCGGAGTTCCTCCTTGGCGATTTCAGCATCAGGAACCTGGGGCTTCTGTTCGCGCTCGTCCCGCTCTACGGATGCGGCGCGCTGCTGATCCGCGAAGCCGCGCGGCGGACGGGACGCGGCTGGCCAACCATCGTGCTGCTCGGCACGGCATTCTCGCTGCTCGAAGAGGGGTTCCTTACGCAGTCGCTGTTCAATCCAAACTACGTGGGGCAGCGCCTGCTCGACTACGGCTACATCCCAGCGTGGGGCACATCACTCAACTGGTCCGTGTTCGTCCTCTCCATTCACGTCGTCTGGAGCATTGCGACGCCCATTCTGATTGCCGAGGGTGTTGCATCGGATCGACGGACCCAGCCGTGGCTCAAAACTCCGGGACTCCTGATTGCAGGTCTGTTATTCGTGCTTGGATGCGCGGCTACGGCTTCCTATAGCCTCAAATCGAGCCCGTTCGTTGCAACCAGGCCGGAGTTCCTCGCGGTCGGACTGCTCGTTTCGTTCGCGATCGTCGGAGCCTTCACCATTGGCTCACGCGCCGACCAACGTGACGATCAGCGAGCGCAGACGGGATCGAGTGCGCCGCGGACCTGGTGGGTGTTCCTGGCAACACTTGCGATCGCCATCGTCTTCATGATGGCGGAATCACTTGCCCGCGACCGCGGCATGCCTCCAGTGGCCAGCGTCCTGGTGCGTGTGGCCTGTGAGGCGACGGCCGCTGTCTCGATCGTCCGGTGGTCGCGTGAGCGCGGGTGGGGGCCGCGGCACTATCTGGCGCTGTCGGCCGGGTTGACGCTCACATACGCGCTGTTCGGGCTCGCGGCATTCCTTCAGGGTCATACCAATCTCGGCGCGCCTACAGACAGAATTGATATCGCCGGTCAAATCGTACTGGCATCGGCCGTATTCCTGCTGATCTGGTGGGGCGCCGCGCGGAGCCGCATTTCATCGATTAACCAATGACCATCTCGCTCCTTTTCGCCATCATCTTCATCGCGCAGGCGCTGCCGCAGAACGCTGTGCCCCCGCGGCCCGATCCGCCCACTCGCGATCCGGCTACACCCGGATACGTTACGGCCCGAGAGCTGCCGGACGGCGCCGTGCCGCCGCCCGATGCCGACGGCAACTTCATCATCGGCGCAACCCACAATCCGGCGGCCGGCATGACGCCTTTGAAGGAGACGCCGAATGGCTCCGTCCACAGCTTCACCATGCGTTCGGACGACAGCCGGATCTACCCGGGCATCGCGCGCGACCGCGGAACGTTCGGCACACCGGATCCGGACGATCCGGCGAAGCTCGTCGTGTCGACGAGCCATCCCGCTCCCTATACCCGCAAGATCGCGGTGTACGTGCCGAAGCAGTACGTTCCCGGCACCGCCGCGCCCTTCATCGTCGGCGCCGACGGTCCGGACGAGCTCCTGTTCAAGGCTCTCGACACGTTGATCGGGCAGCGTCGCCTGCCGGTGATGATTGCGATCTCCATCGGCAACGGCAGCGGCGACGCACAAGGCAGCGAGCGCGGCCTCGAGTACGACACGATGTCGGGCCGCTACGCCGAGTTCGTCGAAGCCGAGGTCCTGCCGCTCGTCGAAAAGCAGGCCGGCGTGAAGCTGACAAAGGATCCGGATAGGCGCGCCGCGATGGGCACGAGCTCGGGCGGGGCGGCGGCGTTCAGCATGGCCTGGTATCGCACCGACCTCTATCACCGCGTCCTGAGCTATTCGGGAACGTTCATCAACCAGCAGTGGCCGCCCAATCCTGAGACGCCGCACGGCGCGTGGGAATATCACGAGCGCCTGATCGCCAATAGCCCGGTGAAGCCGATACGGGTATGGATGGAAGTCGGCGATCGCGATCTCCTGAACCCGAACGTCATGCGCGACAACATGCACGATTGGGTCGCCGCGAACGAGAACATGGCACGAGTGCTGGCGGCGAGGGGGTATCACTACCAGTTCGTGTTCGCGCGAAACTCCGGGCACGGCGATCGGAGCGTCAAGATGCAGACACTCCCCGAAGCGCTCGAATGGCTGTGGAAGTACTAGACCGCTAGTCGGCGCGCAGCGCGACGATCGGATCGATTCTGGACGCGCGTCGCGCGGGCAAGTACCCGGCCAGCGCCGCGACCGACGTCAGCACGATCAGCATCGCCGCGAACGTAACCGGATCGGTCGCGGTGACGCCGTAAAGGAGACCGCTGACCCACCGGCCGAGGATCCACGAGGCGACCGCGCCGATCGCCATGCCCGCCGCCGCGAGCGCCAGCGTGTGCCGGACGATCCCCGCCTGGACGTTTCGGGCGGAGGCGCCGAGCGCCATCCTGATCCCGATCTCCTGCGTCCGCTGGTTCACCGAGTACGAGATCAGGGCATAGATGCCGAGCGACGCGAGGATCAGCGCGAACATCGCGAAGCCGGCGAGCATCACCACCATGAAGCGCCGCGGGGACACCGACTTGTCCACCAACTGCTGCAGCGGGCGGAACTGGCTCATGCCGAGGTCGGGCGCTATCGGCGCGAGCGCCGCGCGGACGGCGCGGGCAATCTCGCCAGGCGGGAGCGTCGAGCGGACGACCAGATCCGTGGAGCTCTGGTCCCGGCACTGACGCAGCGGCAGATACATTTCGTTGCCCGACGCGTGCTCGAGCGCGAGATGCCGCACGTCTGCGGCGACGCCGACGACGCGCCGTTCCGGAACGCACGCGTTCAGCACGATCTTGCCGATCGGATCCTGGCCGGGCCAGAGGGCACGCGCCATCGTTTCGTTGACCACGATCACCGGATCGCTCGATGCCGTGTCGGAGGGCAGAATGTCACGTCCCTTCTTGAGCGGAATCCCCAGCGCCGCGAGATAGCCGTCGCTGACGACGCGGACGTAGGCCGTCGGACCTCTGCCGCGCTCGTAGGTCACGCCCTTGGCGCGCGACCCCCACGTCCGGTTCTTGCCGAGCGGCAGCGCGTCCGTGATCCCCGCGGCCTCGACCCGCGGTATCCCCCGGACGCGCCGCAGGACCTCGTCGATGTAGGGAATCTGCTTGTCCGGCGCCGCGTACGCGCCCTGGGGATCGACCCGTACCGTGACCGCGTTCGACGGACGGAAGCCGAGATCGACGTCCAGGACGCGCAGGAAGCTGCGCATCAGCAGGCCGGCGCCGACCAGGAGCACACACGCGAAGGCGACTTCGCACACGACGAGCGCGTTGCGCACCCACGTGCGGCGGCCCGTCGAGCCCCGGCTGGAGTCCTTCAGCGCGTCGTGCAGCGCCGCTTCGGGTGCGTTGAACGCCGGCGCGAGGCCGAACACGATGCCGGTGGCGATCGTCACGGCGAGCATGAAGCCGAGCGTCGCGCCATCCACTCGGACCCGCGACAGGAGCGGCACGCTGACCGCGTCCAGGTGCGCCAGCGCGCGCGTGCCGGCGACGGCGATGACGAGCCCGAGCAGCGCGCCGCCGCCCGACAGCACGATCCCCTCGGTCAGCATCTGCGCGACGAGCCGCCCGCGGCCGGCGCCGAGCGCGGTCCGGATCGCGATTTCCTTCTGCCGGGCGGCCGTGCGCGCGAGCAGCAGGTTCGATAGATTGGCGCACACGATCAGCATCACCGCGCCGACGGCGCCCGCGAGCACCCAGACCGCGGACCGCATCCTGCCGTTGACGTGCTCGGCAAGCGGCACGACCCGGCCTTCGAACGAGTTCCGCTCGGGATGCTCGCGGGTCATGCGCTCGCCGAGCGCCCGGATTTCGGCGTGCGCCTGCGCCGCGCTCACCCCCGGCCGGAGCCGTCCGATCATCGCCATCGTGTTGCCCCAGCGATTGGTTTCCGGGCTGAGAGGGAAGGGGAAGAACAGATCGAAATGGCCGCCCGGCGCAAAGATAGACGCGAAATCGAACGACGCGGGCAGCACGCCGACCACCGTGACCGCCTCGCTGTTGAGCGTCAGCGTCGAGCCCACGATCGACGCGTCCGACGCGAACCGCCGCGTCCAGAGGCCGTGACTCAGCATCACCGCCTTCGGTCCGTTGATCGTCGCTTCCTCGGCGGTGAACGACCGTCCGAGCCGCGGCTGCACGCCGAGCATCGGAAAGAAGTTGTCCGAGACCGGCACCGCGCTGAGCCGCTCCGGCTCGCCGCGGCCGCTCATCAGCGTGTCGCCGACGCCGTAGAACGCGAAATAGCCCGCGACGGCGGACAGCGACTGAGCCCGCTCGCGCAGGTCGAGCATGTAGCCGACCTGCGTCGTCTGGCCGGACAGTCCGGCCGTGTCGTGATTCGAGATCCAGACGAGGCGGCCGGAATCGTCGAACGGCAGCGGCCGCAGCAGCAGCGCGTTGACGACGCCGAAGACGGTGGCGGTCGCGCCGATGCCCAGACCGGCGATGAGGGTGGCGAACACCGCGAAGCCGGCGTCGCGGCGGAGCACGCGAAGCGTGTAGCGCAGGTCCCGGGCGAGCGTGGACATGATGCGCTTAGACGGGCTATAAGGCTACAGGGTTGGCGTCTACTTCATGGCTGACTATCCGATCGACCCGCCGATCGAGCCGATGCTGTCCAAGGCCGCCGAGGAGCTGCCATCCAGCCCGGGCTTTCTCTTCGAGCCCAAGTGGGACGGCTTCCGCGCGATCGTGTTCCGGGGCGGAGGCAGCGTCTACATCCAGAGTCGCGACCTGCGCCCGCTGGATCGCTATTTCCCCGAGCTGCACGACGGACTGATCGCGGCGCTTCCGGATCGGTGCGTGATTGACGGCGAGATCGTCATCGCGACACCCCGCGGGCTCGATTTCGATCTGCTGCAGATGCGCCTGCACCCGGCCGCGTCGCGCGCGGCCAAGCTTGCGAAAGAGACGCCGTCTTCGTTCGTCACGTTCGACGTGCTGGCGGCGGGCGGCAAGGACCTGCGGCCGCTGCCGTTCGAGGAGCGGCGATCGAGGCTCGAGATGCTGCTCGCCGGCGTCCGTCCGCCCGTTCACGTGACGCCCACGACCCGCGATCGCGCCGTGGCGGTCGACTGGCTGAAGCGATTCGAAGGCGCTGGGCTCGACGGCGTGATGGCGAAGCCGGCAGCCGGGCCGTACGAGCCGGGGAAGCGGGCGATGTTCAAGATCAAGCACGCGCGCACCGCTGACTGCGTCGTCGCCGGTTTCCGCTGGCACAAGGGGGGCGAAGGCACCCGCGTCGGCTCGTTGCTGCTCGGGCTCTATGACGACAAAGGCCGCCTGCACCACGTCGGCGTAACGTCGGCGTTCTCCATGCGCACGCGGGCCGAGCTGGCCACGCTGCTCGAACCGCTGCGGCGCCACGCGATGAAAGATCATCCCTGGCGCGAATGGGCCCGCGCGGACGGGTCGACGCGGATGCCTGGCGGACAGAGCCGATGGAGCGCAGGGAAGGATCTGTCCTGGGAACCCGTTCGCCTCGAGCGCGTCTGCGAGGTCAAGTACGATCACCTGCAGGGCGATCGGTTCCGGCACGCGGCGATATTCCTGCGCTGGCGTCCAGACAAGACGCCCGCCGATTGCCGCTACGATCAGCTCGAGCTCACGACTCCGTACGAGCTCGAGAAGGTTTTCGGCGCGGACGGCCGCCGGCGCTGACCTCGCGCCATTCCGACGCGGGATCCTCGTCCGGATCGAGCGCCTCCTGCTGCGGCCGGAGCGTCGTCGGCACGTGCTGCAGGTTGACGCGCACGCGCGTCCAGGTGCGGAAGCGGCCGCGCAAGCCGTCGACGAGAATGTCGGCGGGCTCGAGGTGCGCCGCGGCGTCGGGATGCCGGTCCTTCCACCGCTCCAGTCCGGCCAGCGCGTCGCGCTTCTCGCGCGCGCGGCCGATCTCGACGAGGGGATGTCTGGGGATTCGCCGCCGCGACGGCGCCACGCGCGGCGCTTCGCCAGGCTGCTTGCGGTAATGCGGCGGCCACGGCGCGTCGCCGAGGCCCTCGGCCGCCTGCCGCGCCGACAACTCGAGCAGCGCGTCGAGCGAGCCGGCATGGCGGTCCATTCCGGCATGGCGATCGCCGATCCGCGCAAAACGCGCGGGCATCGTGACCAGCGTGAAGTCGGCCGGGTCGCAGTCGGCGATCTCGTCCCACGCGAGCGGCGCCGACACGCGAGCGTCCGCCGTCGGCCGCACCGAATAGGCGCTGGCGACGGTGCGGTCCTTCGCGTTCTGGTTGTAGTCGAGAAAGACGCCCTGGCGCTCTTCCTTCCACCATTTGCTGGTGGCGAGGGCGGGTGCCTGACGCTCGACATCGCGCGCGAGCGCGAGCGCGGCGCGCCGCACCTGATCGAACGTCCACCGCCGCTCGATTCGGACGAACACGTGCATGCCGCGCGATCCCGATGTCTTCGGCCAGCCGAGCAGTCCGACGCGTTCGAGCGTCGCCCTGACGATCGCCGCGACCGTGCGAATCTGCGGCCATCCGATTCCGGGCACGGGGTCGAGATCGACGCGCAGCTCGTCTGGATGATCCAGATCGTCGGCGCGCACCGGATGCGGATGCAGCTCGAGGCAGGCGAGGTTCGCCATCCAGACGAGCGCGGCGGCATCACGAGGAACGATCTCTTCCGCGGTGCGGCCGGAAGGGAATCGGAGCGGCACGACGTCGATCCAGTCCGGGCGCGCGCGCGGCGCGCGTTTCTGATAGAAGAACTCGCCGCCGACGCCGTCGGGATAGCGCACGAGGACGTTCGGGCGATGCGCCGCCCCCTGCAGGGCGCCGTCGGCGACCGCCAGGTAATACCGCGCCAGCTCGAGCTTGGTGTGGCCCGCCGCCGGAAACAGAATCTTGCGCGGGTTGGAGATCGCGATATCGCGCCCGGCGACCGTCAGAATCTCGCGTTCGGCCACGATTTCTTGCCCAACCCGAACATACCCTGAATGGACAGCCGATTGGCGATTGCCGACTGCCGACTGCCGACGGCCGATCGAGGATTGTTGAGTGCCGAGTGGGGGATCGACGCACTGTCGAGGTGCCGATTGGGGATCGATGGATTGTCGAGTGACGTTTGGTGTCGAATGGCGATTGGGCGATCAATCGCCATTCGCCAATCCGTCGATCGGCATTCGCCAATCCGTCGATCGGCAATCGGCAATCGCCAACCCGTCGATCGGCAATCGGCAATCGCCGATTCGATCGCCAATCGCCACTCGCCCATCGGCAATGGAAATCGAATACCATGCACAGCGAGGAGGATGGATGGCGACTCTGTCACGGGCCGCCGCGGCCGCCGCGCTCTGCGCGGGCGTGCTGGCCGCGGGCTGCGCCAGTGCGCCTTCGCAAGGACTGCACGCCACGCCGCCGGCACTCGGCCACCTGCCATATAGCGACGCCGACGTCGACTTCATGTCCGGGATGATCCCGCATCACGCGCAGGCGGTCATCATGGCCGGGTGGGCGCCCTCGCACGGCGCCCGCCACGACGTCGCCGTGCTCTGCGAACGCATCGTCGTCGGCCAGCGCGACGAGATTCACCTGATGCAGACGTGGCTGCGCGACCGCGGTCTTCCGGCGCCCGACGAGCACTCGACGCGCATGCACATGAAGATGGCGAACGGGATGGAGCACGACATGCTCATGCCCGGGATGCTGAGCGACGAAGAGATGGCCGCGCTCGATCGATCGCGCGGTCCCGAGTTCGACCGTCTGTTCCTCGAAGGGATGATCAGGCACCACCAGGGCGCGATCGACATGGTCGACGTGCTCTTCAAGGCGTACGGCGGCGCGCAGGACGAGGTCGTCTTCAAGTTCGCCAACGACGTCTATGCGGACCAATCGATCGAAATCGATCGCATGAAGCTGATGCTGGAGGAGAAATGAGGCCATTTATCGCAGGCACGTTCGTCGCCGCCGCGCTCGCATTCGGGCTCGGGGCGTGCGGCGGCGCGTCGAAAACCTCACCGCCGCCGTCGGTGACGCCGGCCGGATCCCCCGCGCCGGCCCCGGCTCAACCTGCGGCCGCGCCGGGGTCGACGGCGCCGGCTGGCGCGCCCGCAGGCGCGTCCGTCACCGGCGCGCCGGCCGGCCGCGGCGGACGTGGAGGCCGCGGCGACGGCGGACCGCCGCTTCCCCCGCCACCGCCGCCGCCGTCCAGAATGCCGGAGCCGGCCAAGCCGATCGTGTCGGCGACGGCGCCGTCGCCCGATCCGCGCGTCGGCCTCAAGGCGGGCTACTGGGACGCCGGTGAAGCCGCGTGGAACATGCGCATGATCTCGACGATGCCGCCGAGCGAGCGGTCGATGGGTCTGAACGCGGAGGGAAAACCGATTCACTGGGGCGACCCCGCTTCGCGGATCCCGACGCACTCCGACCTGGCGTTCGCGGGCAAGTACGCGATTCAGGGCAACTACAACGGATTCGAGGTATTCGACATCACGAATCCGGCAAAACCGGTGCTCGTCCAGACCTACGTCTGTCCCGCGTCGCAGAACGACGTCTCGGTCTACAAGAACCTCATCTTCATGTCGTCGGAGTCGAATATCAGCCGTACCGACTGCGGTTTCGGCGGCGTCCCGGATCCGGTGAGCAAGGATCGCGTCCGCGGGATTCGCGTCTTCGACATCTCCGATATCCAGCATCCGAAGCTGGTGACGAGCGTGCAGACATGCCGCGGATCGCATACGCACACGGTCGTCACCCAGCCGGGCGACAACGACAACGTCTACATCTACGTGTCCGGCACCGCGAACGTCCGATCGGCGGAGGAATTGCCCGGGTGCATGGATTCATCGGGTCCCGACGATCCCAACGGGGCGCGTTTCCGGCTGGAAGTGATCAAAGTGCCGCTCGCGGCGCCGCAGCAGGCGGCGATCGTGAGCTCGCCGCGCATCTTCAATGCGCTGCCGGCCCCGCCGACCAACGAGGAGCGCGCGAAGGTCGACGCGGCGGCTCGCGCCGCGGCGGCCGCGCAGCGCGGCGCCGCGGCCGGTGCCCAGGGCGCCGCAGGTAGTGCCGCAGCCGCGCCGGGCGGGGGGCGCGGACGCGGGAATGAGGGGCCGCGGACCGGGCCGAATCAGTGCCACGACATCACCGTCTATCCCGAAATCGGGCTCGCCGGCGGCGCGTGCGCCGGCCTGGGACTGCTGCTCGACATCCGCGACGCCGCGCATCCGGCGCGCCTGGACTTCGCGGCCGACCCGAACATGTCGTTCTGGCACTCGGCGACCTTCAGCAACGACGGCAGGAAGATCCTCTTCAGCGACGAGTGGGGCGGCGGCGGCGCGCCGCGCTGCCGCAGCACCGACAAGATGGAGTGGGGCGCCGACGCGCTCTTCACCATCGAGGACAAGAAGCTGAAGTTCCACAGCTATTACAAGATGCCCGCGGCGCAGACCGAGCAGGAGAACTGCGTCGCCCACAACGGCTCGCTCATTCCGATTCCGGGCCGCGACGTGATGGTGCAGTCGTGGTACCAGGGCGGCGTGTCGATCTTCGACTGGACCGACGTCGATCACCCGAAGGAGATCGCGTACTTCGATCGCGGACCGATCAATGCCGCTCGCATGGTCAGCGGCGGCACCTGGTCCGCCTACTGGTACAACGGCATCATCGTCAGCTCGGAGATCGCCCGCGGCCTCGACATCTACGAGCTCGTGCCGAGCCCGCTCATCTCGCAGAACGAGATCGATGCGGCGAAGACCGTCCACTTCGACTACTGGAACACGCAGGATCAGCAGAAGTTCGTCTGGCCGCCGAGCTTCGCGCTCGCGCGCGCGTACCTCGATCAGCTCGAGCGGTCGAAGGGCCTCGGGGCGGACGCGATCGCGTCGGCGCGAACCGCGCTGGCGACGGCCGAGAAGCGGTCCGGAGCCCAGCGCAAGACGGCGTTGACGGAGCTGGCCTCCACGCTGGACGCGGCCGCCGGGGCGGCGGGCGATCAGACGAAGGTCCATGCCCTGTCTGCCGCCGTCACGGACCTCGCGAATGCGCAGCGCTGAGCGGTCTTATGGCATAATGGCGAAGGATATGTTCCGCGGACTGGCCATTACCCTCGTACTAATCAGCGTCGGCATTAGCCTGCCGACGCGCACGGGGTGATGTAGCCAGGGCCGACCCGGAATCGAGACGCAATCGGGGCCATCACCTCACAAAGGTGATGGCCCTTTTGTTTTGTTGCCGACGAGCCGAAAAGGAAGGAAGACCATGACTGCCCCGCGATTCGATCGAGACCATCGCTCCGGACCACCCGATGGGAACGCCCCCGCCGCCGCGCGGCCCGACGCGCGGACCGAGGCGCCTGTCGCCGCGAACGCACGCGCCGCGGACGCGCCCGCGCAAGAGGAGCCGCACGACGAGAAGATGATCGACGAGCCGGGATACGGCCACGGTGTCTGATCCCAGGCTGGCCGTACTCCTCCTCTGCGCGCCGCTCGCACTTGCCGCGCAGCGCGCGCCTGGCACCCAGCTCGATCGTCTGCCGCCACACATCGAAGTGCTGACGTATTTCGGCGAGCGGGCGGACATCTCGCCCGACAATCAGCGCGTCGCGTTCATGGCGAAGAGTTTTGGCGACGCGATGGTCATCGATCTGAAGACCCGCGCGATCCGGTGCCTCACGTGCAACGTGCCCGGCGCCGCGTTCCTGCGCGTGATGCATCTGAGCACCGGCGATTACATTCTGATCGGACCGGATCACTTCGAAGACATCCGCGTCAGCCGCACGCGCGACAACGAGTTGTGGTTTCTCGGCAGGGAGCGCGGCGCGAAGCCGCTCAGATTCAACGAGAAGATGAGCGAAGGGATGGCCATCTCGAAGAAGAGCCTGAAGGTGGCGTACTCGCAGGTGCACGCGCAGGTGCCCGACGTGCCCGCCGGCGCGTCGCGCCTGGTCGTCGCGGACGTGAGTCTGTCGGGCGGCACGGCGGCCCTCGTCAACAAGACGGTCGTGTACGAGAGCAAGGACAGCGGCTGCACGATCGAGGCGCAGGACTTCTACGACAACGACACGAAGATGACCTTCACCTGCTACGAGCCGCGGGGCGCGGCGTCGGTCATGGGGATCGATCTCGCGACGAAGCAGGTGACGAACTTCTCGAAGGCCCCCGGCACCTACAACGAGGTGGAGGGGATTTTTCCCGACGGTCGGTACACGTGCGTCGAGGCCGATCGTCAGGTCGCGACGCTCGGCGGCAGCCACGGTTCCGGCAACATCGACATCTGGAAGCTGAAGCTCGATGGCACGGGCACGGACTTCGTCCGCCTGACACACTTCAACGACTACGAGGGAGGCAAGGCGTCGAATCCCGTCGTGTCGACCGACGGCCGCTTCATGGCGTTCCAGACCGCCAAGACGACCGATCCCGCCGGCGTCGGCTACGGCATCCTTCTCTTCTGGTTCCGCTGATCCGACTCACCATCGAAATGTGAGCGTCAGGATGTTCCGATCGTCGTCGCGACGATAGTCGACGCCGTTCGAGAACGCGCGCAGCAGCGGGATGCCGTATCCGCCGATCCGCGCGTTGTCGAGGGATTCAGGTAGATCGCCACACCGGCAAAAACCTGAGATCGATCGTCTGGGCGCCCGGCAGATCGAGCCGGCCAATCAGGTGGATTCTCCGAGTGCCGTCTTCCAGATCGGCACTGGTCTTCTTTTCCATAGGAGCTCCTGCGCTCTTGTCCTCCTGCCACAGATCTCCTGCGACCTCCTCGACTCCGGCTCTCCTGTAGGAATTACAGCCGGGCGCGCTTCGCCTGACCTGCGGCGATAGACGCTAACCGAATGGCGTCTGCCGCGTCGAATCCTCCATGACAGGGCTCCGTCAGGACGTCCGGTTCGCCGCCAGGGTGCTGCGGCGGTCGCCGGGCTTCACGCTGACGGCGATCGTGCTGCTGGCGCTCGGCATCGGCGCAAACGGCGCGATCTTCAGCCTCCTCGACGCGGCGCTCCTTCGTCCCCTTCCCTTCCGCGAGCCGGATCGCCTCGCGATGCTGTGGGAACGATCGCCGAACTTCCCCCACAACCGCGTGTCTCCGCTGAACTTCCTGGACTGGAGCGAGCAGCAGCGGACGTTCGCGTCGATCGCCGCCGTTGCGGGAGGCAGCCGCACGCTTACGGGACTCACCGCGGCGGCCGAACGCATCCCGGGCCAGTCCGTGACCACGCGGTTCTTCGACGTGCTGGGGGTCGGCGCGATCGCCGGCCGCACGTTCGATCCAGACGATGCGAGGACCAACCCGCACGTCGTCGTCATCAGCGATCGGCTGTGGCGGAGCCGGTTCGGACGGGAGCCCGGGATCGTCGGCCGGCCGCTCGTGCTCGACGGCGAGCCCTTCACCGTGATCGGCGTCGTCCCCGCGGAGTTCCAGATCCTGTTCCGCGCGGACCTGTGGACGCTCTTCGTGCCGCGCCGAACACCCGAACAGCGGATGCAGCACTACCTGCAGGTCATCGGCCGGCTCCAGCGGGGCGTTACCATCGAACAGGCCTCGGCCGAGATGGCGGGTGTGGCCGCCGGAATCGCGCGCATCTCACCCGACACCAACAAGGACTGGGGCGTCACGATCGAGCCGCTGCGCAACGCGGTCGTCGGAGCCGATTTGCGTGCGACGACGGTGATGCTGGCGTGCGCGGTTGCGCTGGTGCTGCTGATTGCGTGCGCGAACGTCGCCAACCTGCTCCTCGCGCGCGGACTCAATCGCGCCGGCGAGATCGCGATTCGCGCGGCGATAGGAGCCAGCCGCGGGCGCATCGTCGTCCAGTTGATCGTCGAGAGTCTGGTGCTGGCGCTGATCGGCGGAGCGGCGGGAGCGCTGCTAGCCTCGACGGCGGTGCGGCTGGCGCCGTCGTGGCTGCCGCCCGACACGCTGCCGCAGTCCGTCGCTCTGCGATTCGACGCCCGGATCGTCGCGTTCGCCGTGCTGCTATCGATCGTGACCGCCCTGGCGTGCGGCCTCGTTCCGGCATGGCACGTATCGACGCCTTCAACGGTGCGCGGCGCTCGCGGCGCGACCCGGGCGGCCGGGGCGGCGCGCTCGGCCCTGGTCGTGGCGGAGGTCGCGGCGGCGATCGTTCTTCTCACCGGCGCGGGACTCCTGACCCGAACGCTCCTCGCGATCGACCGTGCCGATTACGGTTTTCAGGGCGATCACGTGCTGACCGGCGCGGTCGGCCTGCCACTGCGGGGGTACGACGATCTCGGGAACCTTCTGACTTTTTATCAAAAAGCGGAGCGCGAGCTGGCTTCGATTCCCGGGGTCACCGTCGCGGCGATCGGCGACACGCTGCCGCTCGACGGCTGGAATATCGGCCAGGGATTCGAGATCGTCGGCGATCCTCCACTCGATCGGTCGAAGAAGCGCGCGGCACACTACCAGATTGTCAGCAGCGATTACTTCCGGGCGCTCGGCATCGCGCTTCTGAAAGGACGTCCGTTCACGCCGCACGACACCGCGCAGACGCAGCCGGTCTGCATCGTCAACGAGGAGTTCGTACGGCGGTATTTGAACGGACGGGATCCGCTCCAGGCGCGCGTGAGCGTGCCGGCCATGGCCTATCACGGCAGGCCGACGGACGTCGTCCGCCAAATCGTCGGCGTGATCCGGCAGGTCGGCGAAGCGGCAGGCGAGAAGGAACCCGCCATCGAGATTTACGTCCCGATCGAACAGAATGCCTGGTTCTCGGCCTCAGTGGTGCTGCGAACCGCTGTCGATCCACTGTCGCTGGCGCCTGCGATGAAAGCGGCGATCGCCAGGGTCGATCCCAATCTGCCGGTGACGCGGATCCGCACCATGGATGAGGTCGCTGCCGAATCGTCGTCGCAGCAGCGATTGCGTGCCGAGCTGGTCGGCGCCTTCGCGGCGATCGCCGTGGTCCTTGCGGCGGCCGGCATTTTCGGCGCGCTGACGTACTCGGTATGGCAGCGATCGCGCGAGTTCGGCATTCGTCTCGCCCTGGGCGCGCAGACCACGGATGTGCTGGGGATGGTCTTCGGCGCCGCGCTGAAACTCACCGTCGCCGGAATGGCGATCGGCCTCGCCGCCGCCGCGCTCCTGACGAGATTCCTCGAGTCGCTGCTCTTCCATGTCCGGCCGATCGATCCGCCCACATTCTTCGTGACGGCCGCGATCGTCTCAGGCGTGGCCGTCGCCGCCTCGGTCCTGCCCGCCCTGCACGCGTCGCGCGTGGACCCAGCCGTCATTCTTCGGCGGGAGTGACGCTCCTCTTCGTGTATACTGCGGCAGTCGGCTCCGTCTGTCCGCCGTCAACCGGCAGCAATCATCCTGCCCCGCGCCGTTAAATCGTTCTCCCCGGACAAGGAGCGTATGACCGTTCACCTTGTGAACCCCAGTCACGTGTCGTTTGGCGTTGGTGTCATAACGCCACGATGGCTGTACGTCCTCGCGGGCGCCACGCCGGAGAAATACGGCGAGCCGCGTATTACTGACGAGACCCTCGAGACTCTCGACCTCTCGATCATTCGTCGCGGCGACATTGTCGGCATCGGGATCCACACCGGCAACGCGCTCCGCGGGTACGAAATCGGCGCGGCGGCACGGAAGGCCGGCGCCTGGGTCGTGTTTGGCGGCATCCACGCCACGCTCTATCCGGACGAAGCGCGCGAGCTCGGCGGCGCCCACGCTGTCGTGACCGGCGACGGCGACATCATCTGGGGACGCGTGTTGGACGATTGTGTCGCGCAGAAGATCCAGCCGCTCTATGCCGGCGGCCGCATCGAGGCCGACGCGTTCGTGCCGGCCCGCTGGAGCCTGCTGCCACCCGCGAGCTACATGTGGGCGTCGGTGCAGACGGTGCGCGGCTGTCCCAAGCACTGTTCGTTCTGCTCGGTGTGGCGGACGGACGGACAGCGGCCCCGCCAGCGCGGATCGGATGCGGTGATCGAGGAGATCGTCGAGCTCCGGCGGCGCGGATTCCGGTTCATCGCCCTCGCGGACGACAACTTCTACCCGGTCACGCTGACCGACCTGCAGATGGCGGCCCGGCGCGCGGATCCGCACCAGCTCGAGTCGCTGAAGGCAACGCGGCGCGAGCGCTTCACCCTGATGGCGCGGCTCGCGCAGCTTCCCGACGACATGGTGTTCTTCACCCAGATCACGATGGAAGCCTCCGAAGATCCGGAGTTCCTCGAGGCGATGAACCGCGCGCACATCCGCGGCGCGCTCGTCGGCGTCGAGTCGGTGACCGAAGAAGGGCTGAAGGACGTCTACAAGGGCTTCAACGCATTCGGCGACGAGCTGGTCGAGCGGCTCCAGACGTTCCGGCGGCACGGCGTGCACGTGCTCGGCTCGTTCATCTTCGGCCTGCCGAGCGACAAGCCCGCGACGTTCGAGACGACGGCGGCGCTCGCCGAGCGCGCCGGCGTGACGTTCGCGCAGTTCGTGATGCTCACGCCCTTCCCCGGCACGCTCGACTTCGCGTCGTGGGAGAAGGCGCTCGATCCCGCGCTGCCGACCATCGGCGGCGTTCCGATCAGCCGCCACTGGCTGATTCCGCAGGCGCTCAAACCGAAGGTCTACGTGCCGCATCCGCGGATGTCGGCCGAAGAGATCCGCGAGCGCACGCAGGGCGTGTGGGATCGGTTCTACAGCCTGCCGACGATCTGGAAGCGATCGCGCTGCGTGAAGACGCTGCGCGCCCGGCTCGCCTTCGTCCTGATCTCGAAACTGTATCGACAGATGTACGCCAACACGGGCATCGCGACCGACAGCGCGCGGGTGAGCCGATCCGCCAGATGGGCGCGCTGGATCGCGCGCCCGTGCCGCCGGCTGTTCGCCGCGGCGCCGATGCCGGAGCTCACGGTTCCCGGCGACATGGACCACGCCGCCGAACGAGCGTTCGGCTAGCAGCCGCGGCTACGCGAACGACGCGATGACGTCGACGGCGCGCGCGATGTCGCGCCGGTTGTTCGCCAGTCCGATCGACGCCCGCACCGCGCCGATCGCGCCGTCGGATCGAAATGCGGTCTCGGCCGCGCCTGGATTGCAGAAGCAGCCGCCGCGGACGTGCACGCCCTCGGCGCTCGCGCGCGCTTCCACCTCGCCGAACGGCACGCAGCGGCCGTCCGCATCGAGCACATTGAAGGTGACGGTGCCGGCCGGTTCGCCAGTCGCCCCGTAGATCTTGACCAGCGGCCATCCATTCCCGCGGCGCAGCGACGTCACCCGCTCGACCAGCTCCGCGGCCAAGTCGGCGACGTGACACGCCAACCGGTCCAGGCCGATCCGGTCCATCAGCGAGAACCCGTCCTCCAGCGCGGAGATGCCGATGAAATCCGGCGTACCATCCTCGAACCCCTCGTGCAGGTGTCGCAGTCGATGCCGCGGCGGCTGGACCGAGACGTGCTCGACCGTGCCGCCCGCGAACCACGGCCGCGCGAGCGCGTCGAGGGCTTCGCGCCGCGCCACGAGCGCGCCGATGCCGGTCGGGTAGCCGAAGATCTTGTAGAACGACACCGCGACGAAGTCCGCCGGACAGCGGCGAAGGCTCAGCGCGTGCGCCGGGACGAACGCCGCCGCGTCGAGCAGCACGTGGAATCCGAGGGACCTGGCCGTCCTGACGAGAGATAGCGGATGCTGCAGGCCCGAAAAGTTCGACTGGGCCGGGAAGGCGAAGAGGCCGGGGCCGCCCGCGGCGGCCAGCCGCGCCTCGGGATCATCGAGACGCAAATCCTCGCGCAGAGGCAGGTAGTCAACGGACGCGCCCGCACGGCGCGCGTACTCCCGAATGCCGTTGACGGAGTTGTGATTGTCGGCGCTGAGCACGCAGACCGAGGCTCGCGAGAACGGATACGCCTCGGCGACCAGCTTAATCGCCGTGCTCGCGTTGGCCGTGAAGCAGACCACGTAGTCATCGCCGGCATCCAGGAACCGAAGGACGCGTCGCCTCGCCGCGTCGATCGCGCGGCTGCTCGCCTGCGAGGCCGCGTGTTCGGAATGCGGATTTCCGAGCACCGCTCGGGCCAGCAGCTCCCGATGGGCCGCGACGTGCGACGCCGCGTGCGGCGCGCTCCCGCCATGATCGAGATACGCGATGCCGTTTTCGTCGAGGCGCGCGAATTCACGCTCGCGAAGCTCCGCGAAGAAGCCGTCGGCGAGACGGATCGGGGAGGTCAGCATCCGCTTGCCGGCTTGTAGACAGGCGCGGCGTGGACTACGGACGATGCCCTCGATGCCGGCGTGCGCGCCGCCGCGGCCGCCGCGCCCAGCGCCAGCGCGAGAAACGCGAGCCACCGCCGCGCGCGCGTCGCCGTCATGCCCGCGATTCCAGCCGCTCCGCCATCGCGAAGCCGCCCAGCGCGAGCAGGACAACGGCGAAGGCGACCAGACCGTACGGGAGGTGGAGGAGCGAAGGCAGCGTCCACGCGCCGCGCGCGTCGCTGTCGTAGAAGGCGAGCCACGCCGGAAAGGTGAATCCCGCGGCGAGCACGCCGATGAAGAGGCCCGCCGCGACCGCCAGGCCGTCTCCCCGCCCGCTGGCGGCGGCGACGCACGATGTCCCCGGGCACAGGCCGGCGAGCGCGAAGCCGGCGCCGAACACGAGTCCTCCAACGAGTTGTGGGCGCAGGTAGGTTTCCGGGACCGCGATGGTCGCGATATCGATCCAGCCAAGACGCGACAGCCAGAACACCCCCAGCATCGCGGTGACGATCGCCGAGAACATCACCTTGAACACCGTCAGATCCTTGAGGAGGAACTGCCCCGTCAGCTTCTTCGCGCTGCCGAGACCCGCCTGCTCCAGCGCCGCGCCGAAGGCGAGGCCGATGACCAGCGCCGTCAGGAGATCGTTCATTGCCACGCTCGCTTGATGGCCGGAGCCACCACGTACCCGGCGGCGAACGCGCTCATCATGAAGGTCCAACTGCCGACGCTGAGCAGGGCGCCGCCCGTCAGCGCCTGCCCGCTCGTACAGCCCCGCGCGAGCGCCGCGCCGACTCCCATCGTCGTGCCGCCGGCGAGCGCTGTCGCGATGCGCGCGCGCACCGTGACGCCACGACCTCGCTCCACGGCGACGCGGAATCGTCCCGAGAGCGCCGCCGACGCGAACGCGCCGATCGCCACGCCGGCGATTTCGACGAGCAGCCATTCGCGCCACGGCCCGCCCGGCCGCGCAAGGTATCGGCCGAAGTAGGGATTCGACGCCGCGTACTCGGGCGCGACCGCCGCCACCGTGCCCGATGCACTGGCGGCGAAGGCGCCTGACGCGCCGAGGCCGCGCCCGGCGAACGCGTAGGCCGCCAGGAGCACGAGTCCGAGCGCCACGCCGGACGCGTAGGGGTCTGAATACTTCATTGAACCTACTTCTTCTCCTTCGGGTTCTCGACCGGCAGATCGCGGCGCGACCAGTCTTCGAACGATCCGTCGTAGAGCAGGACGTTGTGGCCGAGCGTCCGGGCGGCGAACAGCATTGCCGTCGCCTGTTGCCCGATATGGCAATAGCCGACGACCGTGTCGCCGGGCTTGACGCCCGCGTTGGCGAAGATCGCGGCGATTTCGCTCGCGGGCTTGAGGCGGCCGTCATCGGTCGTGAACGCATCGAACGGTGCGCTGAGCGCCCCTGGAATGTGGCCGGCCTTCGGCGGTTTGCCGCCGGCTCTCGTCCCGTCATAGAAGGCGGTGATGCGCGCGTCGACGATCGCGAACCGAGGCGCATGCTCGTGCGACGCGACGAAATCCGCGTCGACGACGATCGGCCTCGTCTTCAGGGGAGCGAGATGGCCTTTGCTCGGCACGGGCGTGTCTTTCGAGAGCGGCTGTCCGGCGGCCGTCCATCCCTTCAGGCCGCCGTCGAGCACCGAGACGTTGGAGAGGCCGGCGTAGTCGAACGTGAGCAAAACGCGAGTGGCCTGCGTCCATTGTCCGTCGCTGGCGTAGAGGACGACGCGGGAGTTGTCGGAGACGCCGAACGATTCGAGCGCGTCGTGAATCGCGGCGGCGGGCGGCATCTCGAGCGTCAGGTCTTCAGCCTTGTCGCTCATCGTGTGCAGTTCCATCCAGTCGGCGTAGCGGGCGCCGGGGATGTGGCCCCGGTCGTAGGCGTCCTTGCTGCCGATCTGGAGCACGACGAGGTTGGGATCGTGCAGGTGCTGCGCGAGCCACGCCGGCGCGACCACGAGTGTGTCGCGGGTCGACCCGTTGGCCACCTGCGCGGATAGGGGTGCAAGTACGACCGCGAACATCGCGGCCGCGGAAATCAGACCTTTCATCGGCGCCTCCAGCGCGAAACACTACCGGTTTTTCTTCGCGGACGGATTCTCGACGGGCAGATCGCGCTTCTGCCAGTCCTGGAACGATCCGTCGTAGAGCAACACGTCGTGGCCGAGCGTGCGGGCGGCGAACAGCATCGCGGTCGCCTGCTGCCCGACGTGGCAGTAGCCGATGATGGTGTCGCCCGGCTTCACGCCGGCGGCCGTGAACATCGCCTCGAGCTGATCCGCCGGCTTGAGCTGAGTGCCCTGGCCCATCCCCATCGCAAACAGGTCGAACGGCGCGCTGACCGCGCCCGGGATGTGCCCGAGTTTCTGCGGAGGACCATCCCC
>Ga0310810_10001552_pt1 | contig 24252 bp, 20 predicted proteins | sample NCmetagenome_FD_207641 | JGI IMG/M metagenome (GOLD analysis project Ga0310810, IMG submission 207641) | Soil microbial communities from experimental microcosm in Duke University, North Carolina, United States - NC | ecosystem: Engineered > Artificial ecosystem > Soil microcosm > Unclassified ... | reverse complement strand
ATCTGTCTTTGACGACATGGGACAGCGCGTGCGCTTCGCCGAGCGGCGTGCGTGGGTCGATCCAGAGGTGCAGGTCAACGAAGACCGTGTCCGCCGTGCCACGTGTCCGGATCTTTTCCGATCCGACGACGCCCTGGACCGATTCGACGATCGAGCGGATTTCCTCCTCCGCGATAACCACCTGATCCGCGAGGATGCCTGAAGCCTCGCGTGCAATCTGCCAGCACGCGTAGCCGATGAACACCGACACGACGAGACCGGCAAGGGGGTCGAAAATAGGATACCCGAGCCAGACGCCCACCAGGGCAGCGAGCACCGCGACGGTGGTCCAGACGTCGCTCTGTGTGTGTCTGGCATCGGCGCCCAGTACCTCGCTCCGCAGACGACGTGCGGCGCGCGATTCGTAGCGCACGACCAGCACGTTGACCACGAGCGTCGCGATCATCGTGATCATCCCGACCGGAAGAACAGATGGCAGGTGCGGTGCGCGCAAGTGCGCAATCGCATTGCGGGCGACCTCGCTCAGCACGATCAACATGAACATGAGGATGCCGACCGAGGCCATCGTTTCGTACTTACGATGCCCATAGGGGTGGTTTTCGTCGGCCGGCCGCTGCGCAGCCGATACGCCGACCAGTGCGACGACATTGGATGAGGCGTCCGCGAGCGAGTGAAACCCGTCGGAGAGGATGGAGATCGCTCCCGAAAAGTATCCGAGCGCGATCTTGGCAAACGCCACGAGCAGATTCAGGACAAGGACGCGACGCAGCACGCCGACGACGGAATGGTGACGATCAGTCAATTCAAAATTCAAAATTCAGAATGCAAACCAGAATTCAAAGATAGTGCGTGTACACAAAAAGAGGTGAAGGTTTCGACCCTTCACCCCGATGATGCAAACCCCGCCGAGTTTGCATTCTGAAATTTGAATTACAGCCGCGCGCTAGAAAACATGCGCGGTGGGTATGGGCCACCACCGCAGCTGAACTTTCCCGATGATGTACTTCTTGGGAACGAAACCCCAGTGGCGGCTATCCGAGCTGTTGTTCCGGTGGTCACCCATGACGAAGTAGTAACCTTCGGGCACCACGGTCGGTCCGAAGTCGTCGTGGCTGCGAAATTCGGGAGCAACGAACCGATCGTCCATCGGAACGTCGTTGACGTATACGCGGCCGTCCACGATGCGGACGGTGTCCCCTTCTTCGGCGATGACACGCTTGACGAATGACTTGTCGGGGTTGAGCGGGTAATAGAGCATCACGATATCGCCGCGGCGCGGAGCGCTGACGCGATAGACGAACTTGTTGACGATCAGCCGATCCTGATCTTCGAGCGTCGGGGCCATGCTCAGGCCTTCGACGCGCGCCACCTGGAAGCCGAAGGTGACGATCAACGTGGCGTAAATCGCCGCCGAGAACAACGTTTTGAACCAGGCAAGCAGTTCGTCGCGCCACACGTTGAGCTGCTGCATCATCCGCGTGCTGCGGTGGTCGTCCAGCGCCATCTCGGGAACGGCGGGCTCGAACGACAACATGGAGGGCGCAGCGTCCGCCAGGGACGGAGCGGCGTCCGCGGCGTGCAGGTCGTCGAGCGCCGCGGCCTGGACGGGGAGATCGGTTACAGCTTCAGATACTCCCGGAGCCGTTTGGTCTGCGAGCGGCTCACCGGGATTTCCGTGCTCTTGGCGTCCTTCATCCTGAGGATGTAATTCCGGCTGAACCAGGGCACTATCTCCTTGATCTTATTGATGTTGACCAGATGCGAGCGGTGCACTCTCCAGAATACATCGGGGTCGAGCCTCGCCTGCAGGTCGTCCAGTGTCCGGTAGTTGGAGCTGCCGGATACATGGCCTGTCACTATGTTAATCGACTCGTCGGCCAGCGAGGCATAGATGATGTCATCGGCATGAACGAGCAGGAACCGTTCGCCGACCTTGACGGCGACCTGATCCCGCCTGACCTGCCGGCCCGACGACATCATCTTTACGATTCTTTCCAGTTGATCGTTTAGCGGCGGCGGCTGGCCCTGTCCCCGGTCCGAGCTCAGCCTTCGACGGGCCCGCTGGAGAGCCTGCTCGAGGCGGCCCACATCCACCGGCTTGAGCAGGTAATCGACGGCGTTTACCTCGAATGCCTCAATGGCGTGCTGGTCGAACGCCGTGACAAAAATGAGGGCTGGCGATTCGTCATCCCGCTGCAGGAGCCGGCGCGCGACCTCAAACCCCGTCAGTCCCGGCATTTGGACGTCCAGCAACACGATGTCCGGTTCGTGCCGCTCGACGGCCGCGAGCGCTTCCAGGCCGTTGGCGGCCTGCGCGACGACCTCGGCGGCTCCGATTTGTTCCAGCTGGTAACACAGCTCGTCGCGGGCGAGCTGCTCGTCATCCACGACGACTATCCGCACTGACGACTGTCCGAAGTGTCGAATGTGTTCATGCCGTGATTTGCTCGGCGGCCATCAGCTCCGGAATCTCGATGCGGGCGCGCGTGCCTTTGCCGGGCTCGCTCGCGAGCACGAGGTGGTAGGTGGCCCCGTAGATGACGCGAAGGCGCTCGCGGACGTTCGCGAGTCCGATGCCACTGGTCATCGGCTGGTCGAGACGTTCCAGCAGGAAGCCCATCCCGTCGTCCTCGACCTCGATCATGACGCGCGCCTGTTCCCGCCAGCTGCGAATGACGATCGTGCCGGCCCCCACTTTTCGTGAGAAGCCATGTTTGATCGAGTTCTCGACGAGCGGCTGAAGGATCATGCTCGGGACCACCAGATCGAGCGTGTCCGGTGCGATTTCCTTGCGCACGCGCAGCTTGGGGCCGAACCGGACCACTTCGATGTCGAGGTACTCGTCGATCGCCTCGATCTCTTCGCGCAGCGTGACGAAGTGCTCCTGGCTGCGGAGCAGTCGGCGCAGCAGGGCGGACAGCTTGTGGATCAACGTGCGGGCCGTCTCCGGCTCGGAGCGAATGAGCGAGGAGACGGACGTCAGCGTGTTGAACAGGAAATGAGGGTTGATCTGGCTCTTGAGCGCTTCAATCTTTGCCGCCAGCAACAGCTTTTCCTGCTCCTGCAGGCGATGCTCGATGCGGGCGCTGTTCCAGATCTTGATGGGCGTGGCGACGGCGAGCACCGTGGCCAGCACCGTCAGCAGCATCATCAGCGCGGACGGCGAGCTCAGTTCGGCGCCGGGATAAAAAAGACGATGGGCGCCGAAACGCGCGCCGAGTGTCTGTCGCAGCAGTTCCAGCGCGACCGGCGCGAGCAGCAGCCAGACCTGCCAGCTGACTCCCAGCTTCCGCACCATCATCCACATGTGCTTCGGGAGATCGATGAAGACGAATGGCGTGAATTCCCAGATCGTTTCCTTCGGACACGCCTCACGAAGACCACCGCCCGCGAACCCGCATCCCACCGCAAACGGCAGCGCAATCATTTCTCCGGCAATCCCGGCCGGCGTACCGACCAGCACTCCGACGAGAGCCCCCGCATACGGCCCCGCGATGAGCCCCGCCAGAAACGAGCCTTCGAGCGACAAGTCAGCGGCCCGATAGTTGAGCAGCAGCCGCGCCGTGACGCCGGCCATCAGGGGAACGCCCAGCGCAATGGTGAAGACGAGCCTGTCGAGCCATCCACGCCGCTCGAAAATCAAGATGTGTCGAAACCGGTGGTAGCGGGCGAGCATCGTGGCCAGCACGGCAATGACCGCGAGCTTCACGATCAGGGTTGTCAGCAGGAACTGCTCCGCCGACAGGAACCGGGCGCCGTCGAGCATTGTCCGTAATTGTAAGCAAATCCCAGATCCCACATCTCAAATTCCAAATCCTGGGGTGCGCAGATATCGGGTTTTGGGGTTTGGGTTTGGGGTTTGGCATTTCCCGCGACTATGATCGTCAGGATGATTGGCCCCCTCATTACCGGACTCATGACGACGTTTCGGCATATGTTCAAGCCGAAGGTGGCGGTGAACTATCCGTACGAAAAAGTGCCGATGTTCCCGAAGTATCGCGGCAAACAGGTGCTGATGCGCGATGAGAACGGGCTGGAAAAGTGCGTTGCGTGCGGCTTGTGCTCGGTCGCGTGTCCAGCGGATGCCATCTACCTCGAGGCGGCCGAAAACGACGGAACGGTGATGGCAGGACCGAGATACGCGAAGGTGTACCAGATCCACAAGACGCGCTGCATCTTCTGCGGCTACTGCGAGGAAGCCTGTCCGGTATCGGCGATTTTCATGGGGAAGGATTACGAGCTCGCCGTCTACAGCAAGGACGATTTCATCTGGGATAAAGAGGATCTGCTCGTCCAGGCCCCGGCAAACGCGAAGGCGCCAGCTGCAACGAGCCGCTAGTCGCCCGTGGCACGAAGCTTGTCACCCGTAGCACGAACCTTTAAGGTTCGTGCTACAGGTGACCACGATGCTGATAGGCGCCCTCGCTGATATCCACGGCAACTTCGAGGCGATGCGCGCCGCGATGGAACGACATCCGGAAGTTCCCTTCTGGTTGTGCGTCGGCGATGTGGCGAGCCGGACCGGTGCCTACCCGGAGCCCGTGTCGCCGATGTACTGGATCAAGGGGAATAACGAAGACTTCGACAGGATTGCTGCCTGGGAGGCGGCGGGGGACACAATCGCGAACCTCCACTTCATTCCGAACGGGACATCGCGAACCGTCGGATCGATTACGGTCGCAGGTCTCGGCGGCACGTACGCGCCCACGTGGTACGAAACGCCCGCCGCCCAGCTGCCGCACAAGTCTCGAGACGACAAACGTCGTCATTTCGTGCGGGAGCAGGTGGACGCATGCCGGCAGATGCGCGGCATCGACATTCTCATGACCCATGAAGCGGCACGTCCATTCGTCGTCGTCGACGAGCCAAAGGAGGGGCGCAAGCCATTGCGACGGGACGCAGGCAAGCCGGCGATCAACGACGTTCTCGCGTCAATGCAGCCGCGGTTGCATCTGTGTGGCCACCACCATCGATTTGTGGAAACGGTGCGGGAAGGCGTGCGCTCGGTCTGCATCGACCGTGTGAACCGGTCGTATCTGCTCATTGACGCCGCAACGTTGGATTACCAGAAGATTGATCAATAGGAGACCAGGTCCTTCCGGACCGGGCAGATATTCGTGAAGCCGTTTTTAGAAGCCCTCGACGAACGCGTGCTCGTGTGCGACGGCGCCATGGGCACGATGCTCTACGCGAAGGGCGTGTTCATCAATCGCTGCTTCGACTCGCTGAATGTGATGTCTCCAGACACCGTCATGGAGGTGCATCAGGATTACGTCCGTGCGGGAGCCGACGTGCTGGAGACGAACACGTTTGGCGCCAATCGCGTGAAGCTGCGCTCGTTCGGGCTCGGCGACAGGGTCCACGAGATCAACGCCGAAGGGGCCCGCCTTGCCCGCAAAGCCGCCCGTGATCAGGCCTACGTCGCCGGTGCGATTGGGCCTCTCGGTGTCCGCATCGAGCCGTGGGGGAAGATGGGTACCGACGAGGCGGAGGCGTTCTTTCGCGAGCAGGTGGAGGCGCTTGTTGCCGGCGGCGTCGAGCTGTTCATCCTCGAGACGTTCCGCGACCTGAACGAGATTGGCGCCGCGATGAGCGCGGTGCGCAGCATCTCGTCGTTGCCGATCGTTGCGCAGATGACAATCGAAGACGATGGCAACAGCCTCGATGGAACGCCGCCGGAGCAGTTCGCGCCGGAGATGGAGCGGCGCGGAGCCAACGTCGTCGGCGTCAACTGCAGCATCGGACCGGCGCACATGCTCGAAACCGTCGAGCGAATGGCGGCCGTCACCAGGGCGCGGTTGTCGGCGCAGCCGAATGCAGGAAGGCCGCGCGATATCGAAGGACGAAATATCTACCTTTCGTCGCCCGAGTACATGTCGTCCTATGCGCGCCGGTTCGCGCAGCATGGTGTGCGGCTCGTCGGCGGATGCTGCGGGACGACGCCGGAGCATACCCGCCAGATGAAGGCGGCCATCAAGCAGGTCAACGTCGGCAAGGCGTCTGTTGTTGTGGGGCGGACCTTGTCAGGTCCGCCGGGCGAGCCCGACAGGGCTCGCCCCACAGTTCCACTCGCCGAGAAGTCTCAACTCGCCGCGGCACTGGCGGGCGGGCGCTTCGCGACGATCGTCGAATTGCTTCCGCCGAAAGGGTTTGTTGGCGACGCGATCATCGACCAGGCGCGCGCGCTCAAGATTCGCGGCGTCGATGTCGTCAACATCCCTGATGGCCCGCGCGGCCCGCGCATGAGCGCGCTTGCTCTCGCCGTACTCGTTCAGCAGAAGGCGGCGATCGAAACCGTCCTTCAGTTCTCCTGCCGAGATCGGAATCTGCTCGGCATGCAGTCGGACCTCCTCGGCGCGCACGCGATGGGCATCCGCAATGTCGTGGTGGTTACCGGAAACGCGCGCATGGTCGGCGATTATCCCGACGCGACGGCGGTTTATGACGTTGACGCCGTCGGCCTGACCAACGTCATCACCCGACTCAATCAGGGACTCGATGTGGGCGGGCAGAGTATCGGCACGCCCACCGCGTTCCATATTGGTGTGAGGGTCAATCCCGGCGCTGAGAGTCTGGATGCGGAGGTGCGACGGTTCGAGTACAAGGTCGAGGCGGGAGCCGAATTTGCCGTCACTCGTCCGGTGTTCGACGCCGGAACATTCGAACGTCTGTACAGACGCATCGAATCGTGCGGGATTCCCATCCTGGCCGGCGTCTGGCCGTTCGAAAGCCTCATCGACGCCGAGTTCATGGCCAACGAGGTACCGGGCGTACGTGTTCCCGATCAGGTACTTGAACGGATGCGGCAGGCGTCGGACGCTGAGGCGGCCGCGCAGGGAATCGCGATTGCACGCGAGACGGTCAACGCGATCCGCGGCATGGTGCAGGGGGTCCATATTGCAGCGCCTGGCGGACGGATCGACGCGGCGCTCGCGGTGCTCGACGGCATCGCGGCCTCAGCCTAACGCTTTTAGCTTGTTCGATAAGGCTGAGAACGCTTATAGTCAGGCACTCGAAATGCTGTTCGATCGTGAGAACGAGGATTTTCCATCCGACGTCGCGACCCGCGCTCTTTCAGTCACAGCCGTCGAAAACGCCTTCGTCAATCGCGTCTACGAAAAACTGGCCAAGGTCTACGACCTCATTTTTGGTCCTACGCTTCATCACGGCCGGCTCGTGGCGATTGAACGGATGGCGATCAAACCCGGCGATCGCGTCCTCGAAGTAGGCGTCGGAACCGGCATCAACACGTCCCTGTACCCAACGAGCTGCTCGGTTACCGGCATCGATCTGTCGGCCTCCATGCTCGAAAAGGCGCGGGAGCGAGTCCAGCGGGAAGGGCTGCGGCACGTGCGGTTGCAGGAGATGGACGCGGCGGATTTGATTTTCGCCGACGACACCTTCGACATCGTCTATGCGCCGTACCTGGTGAGCGTCGTGCCCGATCCCGTGCAGGTGGTCAAAGAGATGCGGCGCGTCTGCAAGCCGGGCGGCAAGATCATCATCCTGAACCACTTCCGCAGCGCCAACGCCGTTCTCTCACGGCTCGAACGCGCCATTTCTCCGTTCACGGTCCACATCGGCTTCAAGTCGGATCTCGATCTGCCGGGATTCCTCGCCCAGGCGACTCTTGAACCGGTGTCGATCGAGAAGGTGAATTTTCCGAAGATCTGGTCACTGGTAATCTGCCGGAAGGATTAACGACGGCAGTTCACACTTCCGGGTTCTCAGTTCTCGGTTCGTGTTAGTCCGACGGTCGTACCCACCGGAAGCCGCTGTTCAGGAGCGGAAACGAATCCAGACCGACGAGCGATAGACGCATCCGGATGGTGTGGCCGTCCATCAGCCCGTCGAACACGAGTTCGTCGTCTGCCGGTTGCTCGACTGAAAAATCCGCACGCCACGTTCGACTGTTCCCTTTCGACAACGTCATCATGCGGCGTCTCGAGTCGATGGAGAAGCCGTAGCGGGCCAGGGAATCGTCCGTGCGCTGGAACGCCATTCGATCGGGGAAGTCGAAGATCGCGCGCCGCCATCGACGATCGTAGTCGTTGAGCGCCACGGCGCCATCCTTGCCGTCGATCGTCAGTTGCTCGACGTCCCAGATGCCGTAGAGCGGCGATCGAGGATGGGCCGGGCCATCCGACGCACTCCAGCGCGGCAGCTGCAGCAGCGTGAACGTGGCAAGCAGGTAGATCCCAAACGCGATCTGCGGCATGTGAGCGCGTTCGTGGGTGCGGACCAACGCCATCATGAGGCGCCGAACATCGGGTGCAAGCACCAGAAGCGCCATGACGATGAAGTGGAAGGACAACTGCTTGAGACCGACGTCATAGGTCATGTTCAGCGCGAACACTTGAACCATGTCGAGGAGCGCGACAAGCGCTCCGAGCGGAGCCGTCCGTGGCGAAATCAGGAGGAGTCCCGCGGCAACCTCGGCACAGCCCGTAAAGATCTGGTACGGCGTTGACGCTCCCATGAACACCCACAGCAGCGTCGACAACGGCATGTTGCCGATCGGTTGCACCAGCGTTGTCAGCGCCGGCGGCATGAACTGGGTGGGGATGATCTTCGCCATCCCGAAGTAGAACATCTGCGCCGCCAGCGCAAACCGGAGGAAGACACGGAACCATCCGCCGAGGGTTCGAGGATGGGGACGATCGCGTTCGATCCACGACCAGACTCCAGCCACGATGGCGGAGACGCACAGAATCCAGAGTGTCTGCACCCAATAGAACAGCGTGTCTCCGCTGGTGCCCGACGTGAAAGGCGCGTCCACGCCAAACACGTGCGCTCCAATCCACACGGTAATTGGCCGCATCGGCCAACTCGGACCGAGCGGTGGCAAGCCACCCAATGGCGTCAGCAGCAGACCGCCAAGGACCTGTGTCGCCGCGCACCACAGCGTGAAATAGACGAAACAGAACCTGACCACGTATCCTCTCGCCATGAACAAACCACTCGCCCTCATATCGATGCTGGCCTCGCTGGCGCTTCCCAACGGCGCCGGCGCGCAGGATCTGGTCATCTCGAACGCCCGCATCATAGTTGGCAACGGCTCGGTCATCGAGTCGGGGGCGGTGGTCGTTCGCGGCGGCCGCATTGCTTCGGTGGGCGGAGGGGCCGCCGCGCCCGCTGGAGTCCGTCAGATTGACGCCCGCGGCATGACCGTCATGCCAGGCTTCATCGACGGACACCGGCACATCATCAGCGGCAATGCGGACCAGTGGCTGAACGACCAGGCTGCACAACGGATGCAGGAGTTCCTCGACGCGGGTTACACGACGCTGCTCGCCGGCGGCGGCCCCGCGGAGGCCAACATCGAATTAAAACGTCGCATCGACTCCGGCCAACTGAAGGGACCGCGAGTAATTCCCGCGGCGCAGGTAAACCTGAATACCGGGACAGCGGAGCAGGCGAGGGCCGAGTTGCGCCGCCTCGTCGCACTCGGAATCAGGTTCATCGGCGAGGAAACCATCAACCCGAAGCCGCCGACCCCGATCCAGTTGGAGAACCTGCGCGCGATCGTCGACGAAAGCAAGAAGGCGGGGGCGCTGGTGATGGTTCACGCGGTCAGTCCACAGGCGATGGTCGCGGCCGTCGACGCGGGGGTGCCGCTTCTGGTTCACACGCCCCATTACGGGTGGCTGACCAACGAGGAAGCGCGCAAGGTGGCGGCAGCGGGCGTGCTGAATCTGTCGACGACCGCGTTCGGGGTGCCGCTGTTCGATGTATTCCGGCACGACAACGTACCCACGTTCCGCGATGGGAAACGATGGCCCGACGACATCATCGACGGCGACGGCCGCGGCCAGGAGGCCGGCTACAAAACGGTCAATGCGCGCACGCTCTGGGACAACGGTGTCGTCTACGGCTTTGGCACGGACACGGGTTATCTGCCCGTCAAGGGCCTTGCGCAGGAGCTCAAAGCGCTGAACCTGATGTTCTCGATGACAGACATCGTCAAGTTGATGGGACCCAACAGCGCCGCTTTCGTGCAGATGGCCAAGGACATCGGCACGCTCGAAGTGGGCAAACTCGCCGACATCGTCGTGCTGCCGGCGAACCCGCTCGATGGCTACTGGAACCTGCTGAATGCCGCGATGGTGATCAAAGGAGGCGAGATCGTGGTGGACAAACGCGCCAAGCGATAACCGTCGTCTCGAACCGCGAACCGCGAACCCCGATCCCTGCTTTGCTATACAATCCCGGCCCGCAGCCATGAGAGCGTCCGCGGAAACGGCAAGTCTCGCGGCGGAGGCCTACACGGTCGTCCGGCAGCGCATCGCTCGCGGCGAGCTCGTACTCGGGCAACCGGTCTCGCGCCGACGACTGGCCGCCGAGCTGGGGATGAGCTTTCTTCCGGTCAGCGAAGCGCTGCTCCGGCTCGAATTCGAAGGGTTGCTCGAAAGCCGCCCGCGCGCGGGCACGCGGGTGCGGATTCCTTCGCCACAGGACGTCGAAGGCAATTACATGGTGCGTCAGGCGCTCGAGATGCAGGCGGCCATGCTGTGTTCGCAGGTCGCCACTGCCGCGGAACGATCCGAGCTGCGGCGTCTAGCCGCACGAGTCGATGCGCTCTCTATGAAGCCGGATCGATCGATGTATGTGTCGCTGCACCTGAAGCTGCATCAGCGCATCGCCGAGTGCGCGCGGTGCGAGGCGCTGAGCGAAGCGATCGAGCGCACGCATACGATGGCGATGATCTGGTTCTGCGTGATGCGGAAGCCGTCGCCAGACGACTCGCCGCGGCGGCATCAGGATCTTGTCGAGGACATCCTGAGCGGAGACGAGGGACGCCTCGCCAAAGCGGTGCGTGAGCATATTGCGGTCGGCAAGAAACACACGCTCGAAGTGCTGCAGCCGTATTTCAGAACAGCAACGGGCCGGTTTTCGCGCACTCGGCCGACCTGAAGTCGCCTCTACGACCCACCGAACGCCCAACTCGCAACCTCCACTTCGCTACTTTGTTGGTTGGGTCGGGAATTGGTATTCGAGTTGGGCGTTATGGTCAGAAGGTGTACTTCACCGCGAACTGCATGATGCGCGGATCGCCCGCGCCAGTTAACGTGGCCGGATTGGTCGTGTTGGTCGGAGTGATCGTGCTGGTCACCGGCCGCGGCAGAATCCTGCCGAAGTTCGGATCGCTGAGCGCTGTGACCGGGTCGCCCCACCGCACGGTGTTCAGCACGTTGAATGCCTCCGCGCGCACCTCGAGGTTCGGCCCGGTGCCCAGCGCGAAGATGCGCGACACCACCAGATCCACCGACCACCAGGACGGCCCGAAGAACTGGCCGCGCGTCGTGTTGCCGAAGGTGCCGAGATCCGGCTGCGCGAACGCGGCGCGGTTCAGCCAGTTGTTCGGCGTCTTATCACCGTACGGGTTCTGCCCGGCAATCAGATTGCCGCGCTGATTCGTGATGAGCCCGTTCATCGCCTGATCGATGCCGGTGTTGATCGTCAGCGGCGTGCCCGATTGGGCACGGAGGATGCCGCTCACGCGCCAGTCCTGCGCGATGGCGGCGACGACGCCGCTTCCGATCTCCGGCGTCCGGATCCCGGCGGTAGCGTTAACGATGTGCCGCCGGTCCTCGTTGCAGCGGCCGCGATCGAAGTCGGGGTCGTCGGGCTTGGACCAGCCGGTGCTGATGTTCGGCAGATCCTGCGTCGGATGACCCATGCACGATGACAGCGTGTAGTTGCCGCTCAGGCTGAGACCGTTTGCCGACCGCCGCTGGAATGCGAGCAGGAGGCCGTGGTAGGTGCGGGTGCCACTGGCATCGTGGAAATCGAGACCGCTGAAGAAGCGCCCCTCGACGGGATTCTCGAAATTAAGCGCCCGCCGCTGATTTAGGTTGGCCTGGGTCGAGCAGACCGGCTGGAATGTGCCGTCCGGGAGCGTGCACGGGCCGAGGCCGAGGAACAGTCCAGGATTGAGCGCCTTCATGTTCCACAGGCGATCGGTGTAGTTGCCGATGTAGCTCGCTGACACGGCCATGTTCGCGCCGATCTGCCGCTCGATAACGACGTTCCACGACTGCTTCCGCGTGTTCTTCGTGCTCGGATCGACGGCCAGATACTGACCGCCGAGCGGGAACACGGCGTTGGCGTCGAACACCCGCGGGAACGGATTGCCGCCGGGAAAGCTGGCAAACGGATCATCGAGGCTCGTGCTGAAGATGCGCACGTCGGTCCCCCAGGGCGGCGCCACCGACGTATTCAGGTGATACTGCGCGTTGACGAAGTCATAGCCGAGCGCGTAGCCGGCGCGCAGCGAGGTCCGACCGTCGCCGGTGAGGTCCCACGCGGCGCCAACGCGCGGTGCGAAGTTCGTCCACTGTTTGTTCATGCCCGACTTGTCGCCGACAAATCCTGCGTCGCCCGGATACAGCAGCCCCGCCGGTGCCTTCGGGAAGACGGTGCTCTTGACGCCCTTTCGGAACCGGTCGAGATCGAAGTTGTAGATAAAGCCGTTGTTGATCTGCTGCGGGAAGAACGGCTCCCAGCGCAGGCCGTAGTTCAGCGTGAACCGTGGCCCCATCCGCCACGTGTCGTTGGCGTAGAGCGCCGCGTACCACTCCTGCATGTCGAGGAAGTTCGGGTTCGCCTGGACGAACTGGCTGACGTCGCCGAGCAGGAAGTCCGCCAGCCCGAGCCCTGTCACCTGCCCGCTGACCGTGAAATTGCCCATCGCGCGAACATTCGCCTGCGTGAACGAGTCCCAGTGCGCCACGTTGGTCCCGAGCGCGATCTGATGACCGCCGCGAAGCAGCGTGAAGTCGTCGCCTACTTGCACGGTCGTTGTGTTGTAGCGCGCCTCAGTCTGAATCGCGCTCCCCAGATCGAACGCACCAGTCACGCTCAAGACGGTGTAATCCTTGAGGAACGAGAACATGTTCACGCCCACGTCGGGCGCCGAGAAGAAGCCCTCGTGTTCGCGATGGATGTTGGTGTGGTTCCACGCCGCGCGGAACGAGTTGACCGCGGACGAGCTCAGGACCCACGTTTCGCCCGCCGTGAAGGTCTGCGCCATGTTGTCGAAGCCGCCGCGGGTCGCGGCGAGCACGTTGTCCGGCGTTTTGCGCAGCGGCGGCGGGCTGGCGTACAAGGTGCCGATATAGCGCCCGAACATCGAGTGTGCCGTGTTGAGCTGGTAGTCGACGCGGCCCACGCCCTGGCCCTCGTTGGTGTCCGACGCCTGGCCAAATGTGACGCGCCCGCATGGATCGGTTGATGTCGGCAGCTTCTGCGCGATCTTCACCGCTGCGGGGCTGAAGGTGGCGGGACTGACGCGGTTGTTCACGAACGGTGCGCCCAACGTGAGTTGGCGCCCGGCGTTGCACGCGGCTGACGCCGCCGACGTGAAATCTCCGGCGAGCATCGCGGGTGTCGGGACGAATGCGACGTTGCTCGTCGGCGTCTGCCGGATGTACGTGCCCTGGTAGGCGCCGAAGAAGAAGAGTCGATCCTTTCGAATCGGGCCGCCGAATGTCCCGCCAAACTGGTTGCGATTGAGTCCGTCGTCTTGACGGCTGCCGTCGGGGCGCCGCGCTGCAAACTGATGCTTCGCGTTGAAGCGGTGGTTGCGCCAGAACTCGAACGCGTCGCCGTGCCACATGTTCGTGCCGGACTTCGTTACGGCATTGACCGAGGCGCCCGTGTGCACGCCGCTGCTGGCCGTGAGTGCGCCCGTCTCGACGCGGAACTCCTGCAGTGCGTCAGGAAACGGCAGGGGCAGACTGAGGTTGTCGTACGGGTTGTTGTGCATCGCGCCGTCGAGCACGTAGGCGGTGCTGCTGCCGAGACCGCCGGCGACCGCGATCTCCACGCCGCCCGAGCTGCCCTGCATGCTGCGCGTCGACGCCGTTGCTCCCTGCACGGCCGCGCCCGCGAGCTCGATCAGATCGACCGGGTTGCGCCCATTGAGCGGCAGCTCCAGGATGCGCGCATTCTCGATCACCTGTCCCACACCCGGATTGCGCGTTTCGATGAGCGGCGCCGCCCCCTCGACCGCCACGGTCTCGCTCAATTCGCCAAGCGCCAGCGTCACGGGGATGACCGGATTGCTGCTGACCTGCAGCACGATGCCCGTCCGCACATACGTCCGGAACCCGGAGAGCGACACTGCGAGCTTGTACGGGCCGATTGGAAGGTTCGGAATCGTAAAGGCTCCGGTTTCGTCGGTGACGACCGATCGTGTGAACCCTGTGTCGGTCTGGGTCACGGTGACATCAGCACCCGGCAACACACCGCCGCTCGAATCCTTCACAGTGCCGTTGATCTGCGCCATCGATCCAACCTGCGCGTTGGCAGCAGTGCCGCCGCCCAGCAGGAGGGCGACGACGAGGATGAACACTCGACCGAGCCAGGTACGAACCACCAACTTCATCAAACCGCCTCACACATGAAGAAAAAGGAAAGAGAGCACGTACGAACTGCTCACGCCGGCGGCCATGATATCGCCGCGTACAAGTGAATTGTCAATACTGATATGCCACGTTTGGCGTTCAGCTGGTGCTGCGTGACGCTCGGCGTCGCCCGACGATCAGTTCGCCGCAGATACCTTTCCGAGCCGGGTTCCCACGACGAACCGCAGCGAGAACATCGCGATGGCTGAAACCGCGGCTGGAATCGAGGCCGCCAGGAAAATGTCGCGCGTCGACCAGTGCGAAGCCATGAACATCCCCCCGATGGCCGGACCGACGATCGCGCCAATGCGGCCCACCCCCAAGCCCGCGCCGATACCTGTCGAGCGGATGTAGGTCGGATAGTACGCGCCGGAGAGAGCGTTAAGGCCGGGCTGGCTGCCGACAACGCACCAGCCGGCGATGAACACAATCACATAGAGCAGCGCAAGCGACAGGTACGGCTGACCGATCAACGCGACACTAATCGCGGCGATCACGAACGTCAGGCTCATGATCCGCACGAATCCCGCGCGTGCGACGAGCCAGGCGAGGCCCACCGTGCCGAGCGTCCCACCGACTTGCAGCACCGTGCCGACGAGCACCGCGGTCTGCCCCGAGTAGCCGGCGTCGCGTACCACTGTCGGTAGCCAGCTTGCCAGCGAATAGAGATTCAGTAGATTCATGAAGTTGACGATCCAGAAGACGATCGTCGCGACCGCGCGCCCTTCGCGGAACAGATGCCCGATGGGCACGCCGACCTTGTTCTCCTCGCGCGCGACGAATTCATCATTGGGCGTTGCGCGCACCGACGGATTCACTTGATTGAGCCAGTGAGCCAGCTTTGCCGGATTCTTGCGGCGCAGCGCCATGAATTGCAGCGATTCGGGGAGCGCAACCAGCATCACGACGCCGATGAGGAGCGGAATGGCGCCGCCGAAAAAAAAGACTGACTGCCACCCGTACGACGGGATAAGGGCGGTGGCGACGAACCCCCCGAACGCGGCGCCGCCGGTGAAGCCGACGCCCGAATACATGATCAGCGTGGCGCGCATCCGCTTCGAGCCGTACTCGCCCACAAGCGAGCTGGCATTGGACACGATGGTGCCGAGGCCGATGCCCGTGAGGAACCGCATCAGCAGCAGCTGGGGCACCGACGTGACGTGGCCCGTCAGGATCGTCATCACGCCGACAAAGAGCGCCGCGGCGACGATGACAGGGCGGCGTCCGATGCGGTCGGCGAGCATGCTGATGAACAGCGCGCCGAGCAGCACGCCGAAATTGGCGGCGGCAAACACCGGCCCGAGCGTCGCGGCGGCGACGCCCCACTCGCGGACAATGGAAGGCGCCGTGTAGCCGAGCACCTGGACGTCGAAGCCGTCCATCACCAGGCACGCCATGCAGAGGATGAACGAGCGCCAGTGGAGCGGCGTGAACGGCGAGTTGTCGACGATCTCGGTGACGTTGATGGTGTGGCGGACGTGTTGTGCCATATCAGTATTGAGTCGACCGCGGGCCGCTGAGTATACTGCGCCGTTCTCGTCACGGGCGACGATCTGGCGCGGGGTGGGTCAGGCGCAGATGTCAGGCACCGTGCGAGATGAAAGCGCGGGTGACTCCATGCGGCTGTGTCGCTTCGATGAGAATCGTCTGGGTGTCGTTGAGGGCGAGACCGTTCGTGATATCACGCCGGCACTCGACGTACTCCCGCAGGCGCGCTATCCGCTCCCGAAGCATGATCCGCTGATTGCCAACCTTGCGCAGGTGCTGGCGCGCGCGAAGACTCTCGCGTCGACGGCGCCGCTACTTCCATTGGCCAACCGTACTCTTCTAAGTCCGGTTGCAAACCCGGGCAAGCTCGTCGCCGCGCCTGTCAATTACCACGCGCACCTCGATGAGGTGCGGGCAGACAAGGCGTTACACCACAACAACCCGGCGCACACCGTGACGATTCATACTGCGGGTCTGTTTTTGAAGGCGACCAGCTCGCTTGTGGGTCCCGGCGAGGGGATCGTCATCCGGAAACCGGATCGGCGGACCGATCACGAAATAGAGCTCGCCGTCGTCATCGGGAAACAGGGGAGCCACATCTCTCGCGCCGATGCCCTGACGTTCGTCGCCGGCTATACGATCGGGCTCGACATCACGATCCGCGGCACCGAAGACCGCAGTTTTCGGAAGTCGGTCGATACGCACTCGGTGCTCGGGCCTTGGCTCGTCACCGCCGACGAGATTTCCGATCCTGGTCACCTCGATCTCGAGATAGCGGTCAATGGCGAACAGCGGCAGCAATCGAACACGAGCCGGCTGATTCTCGGAGTCCCTGAGCTGATCGAACTCGCCTCCTCGTTCTACACGCTGTATCCGGGCGATGTGATCTTCACCGGAACCCCGGAAGGTGTCAGTCCCATCGAAGCAGGGGATGAGATAGTCGCGACAATCGAACAGATTGGCACCATGCGCCTCACGGTGCGTGACGCGGCAGGCGCGTCTGTCGCCGAGGCCGGCATGAGCGAAACAGCGAAGGTGACGTGATGCACGAAACAGCCTCGTTCGTCGTCAAGCCCGAAACAACGCCGGAGCGGCAGGCCTTCTACGAACGTCTCGATCGCGTCCACACGGCACCGCTATGGGAAGTGCTCAACCGGCTGGTGCTGCCGGAGCCAAGGCCCGCGATCGTGCCTGCACTCTGGGAGTACGACGAGGTTCGTGCGCTGCTGATGGAAGCGGGGCGGTTGTTGACGGTGCAGGAAGCCGAGCGCCGCGTGCTCGTGCTGGAGAATCCGGGTATTCGCGGGGCCTCGCAAATCACGCAAAGCTTGTATGCGGGTCTGCAACTGATTCAGCCCGGAGAGGTGGCGGCCAGTCATCGTCATACCGCCTCCGCGCTTCGCTTCATCGTCGAAGGCGACGGCGGTGGTTACACGGCGGTCGACGGCGAGCGCACGGCCATGCGGACTGGCGACTTCGTGCTGACCCCTTCGTGGACCTTTCACGATCACGGCAACCTGGGATCGGCGCCGGTGATCTGGATGGATGTGCTCGACCTGCCGATCGTGAACCTGTTCGACACCAGCTTTGCGGAGCATCATCCAGAAGAGACGCAGCCGGTGGCCCGCCAGGACGGAGACGCGCTCGCGCGTTACGGCGGCAACATGCTGCCGCTGGACTACACGCTTCCGCGCGGACAGGCGTCTCCCTCGCCCGTGTTCAACTACCCGTATTCGCGGAGCCGTGAAGCGCTGGAGCACTTGTACCAGAGCGGTCCCGTCAATCCGCATCACGGGATCAAGCTGCAGTACGTCAATCCGGCGACTGGCGGTTATCCGATGCCGACGATTGCGGCATTCCTCCAGCTGCTGCCGAAGGGGTTTGCCGGGAAGGCGTATCGTTCGACGGACTCGACGATCTACTGCGCCGTCGAGGGACACGGCCGCAGCCGCATCGGATCGACGACGCTGACGTGGGGCCCGAGGGACATCTTCGTTGTTCCGTCGTGGCAGCCGGTCGCGCACGAGGCAAGCGACCAGGCCGTGCTGTTCAGCGCGTCCGACCGGGCTGCGCAAAAGGCGCTTGGTCTCTGGCGCGAAGACATCAACGTGGACTAGATGAGCGCGGCGACCACCTACCGCATCGGTCAGATCGTTCCGAGCTCCAACACGACGATGGAGACGGAGATTCCGGCGATGCTGCGCGCGCGCGAAGCCGTGGAGCCGGAACGGTTTACGTTCCATGCGAGCCGCATGCGGATGAAGAAGGTCACCAGGGAGGAGCTCGCGGCGATGGATGCGGACTCCGACCGGTGCGCCGCTGAATTGTCGGATGCGCGCGTCGACGTGATTGGCTACGCGTGCCTGGTCGCCATCATGAGCATGGGGCACGGCTACCATCGCGCGTCCCAGCAGCGTCTGCAGGAGGTCACGCAGCGCGAAGCAGGCGGATGTATTCCGGTCGTGACGAGCGCGGGAGCGCTGGTCGACAGTCTGCACGTTCTCGGTGCAAACCGGATTGCGATGATCGCGCCCTATGTCGAGTCGCTGACCTGCACGGTGGCCGACTACATACAGGCGGAAGCAATCAGGGTCGTCGACCGCATCGCGCTCGAAATTCCGGACAATCTCGAGGTTGGCCGTCGCGATCCTCTGGCGCTGTGCGAGATCTACAAGGACCTCCGCCTTTCAGACGTCGATGTACTCGTTGTCTCATCGTGCGTTCAGATGCCGTCGCTGGCGGCGGTTCCCGTCGTGGAGCAGGAGTGCGGCCTGCCCGTCATCTCCGCGTCGATTGCGACGACATACCAGATGCTGAAGCGGCTCGGGTTGAAATGCGTAGCGCCCGGCGCAGGCGAGCTGCTGTCGGGACGACATTAGGGGCAACATGCATATCGTTCGACGCGTCTTCGTCGTCGCCGTTTTTGTGCTCGTGGCGGTGAACGCCTCTCCGGCGTGGGCGCAGGTGGATTTCTCGGGTGAGTGGGCGCCGCGATTCTGGGAAGACCAGCCGGAGCGTGTTCCAGGTCCCGAGCTTGGCAACTATCTTGGTATTCCTATCAACGATGCCGCGCGCATGCGTGGCGACACCTGGGATGCTGCCATTCAGACGCTGCCCGAATGGCAGTGTCGTCCGCACATGGCGGATTACATCTGGCGCGGCCCGTCAAATCTCCGCATCTCCAAGGAAGTCGATCCGGCGTCGCGCACGACGACTGCGTTCCACGCGGAGTGGCTGCGTTCCGTGGACCGGGTGATCTACCTCGATGGGCGGCCGCACCCGCCCGAAGGCGCGCTGCACACCTGGGCCGGGTTTTCGACCGCCAAGTGGGACGGCGACGTGCTCACGGTCACCACGACGCATCTGAAGGAAGGCTACCTCCGGCGCAACGGTCTTCCACGCAGCGACAAGGCGACGCTCGTGGAGCACTGGATGCGCCACGGAGACTTTCTGACGGTGATGGCGATCGTCACCGATCCCGTGTACCTCGCCGAGCCTTTCGTGAGGACGACCGACTACGAGCTCGATCTGCATCAGCAGGTGCCGCCGTATCCGTGCGGCGTCGTGGCTGAAATCGACAGACCGCGCGGCGTGATTCCGCACCTGCTGCCGGGGACCAATCCGTACCTCCACGAGTTCAGCATGGATTACGGCATCCCGTACGAAGCGACGCGCGGGGGCCCGGAAACGATGTATCCGGAGTACCGCGAGAAGCTGAAAACGCTGCCGCCTCCCGCCAAGCCCGCGCCCGCGAGACAAGGTGCCAGCAATGCCCGCTAGGTTCGCAACCGCGGTGGCGCTCGCGATGGTGCTGGCACACGCCACGACCTCAGCGCAGCTGCTGAACGGTTCGCTCGCGGGAAGTGGGACGATTCCCGGTCTCGACCCCAACGGGCCGATAAAAGTGCTGCCCGTCCGCGGCAACGTCTACGTGCTGATGGGCGGCGGTGCGAACATCACGCTCTCCGTCGGTCTCGATGGTGTGCTGATGGTCGATTCCGGCTCCGCGGACATGAGCGATCAGGTGCTGACCGCCATCCGGGCGGTACAGCAATGGGTCGAGGCGAAAACCGCGGCTACGACGCCACCGGTCCTTTTCGGCGCGGAGACCCGCAACTCCATCGTCGAAGCGCGCCGCGCGGATGCGCCACCCAAGCCGATCCGCTACATCGTCGCGACGAGCATCGCGCCGGACCACATCGGCGGCAATGCGAAGCTCTCGAGTGCCGGTCGGACGTTCACAGGCGGCAATGTCGCGGGCCAGCTTGCGGATGCCACCCAGGGTGCCGCGATTCTCGGTCATGAGAACCTGCAGAACCGGATGGCGAACCCGCCCGCCGGGCAGCCGGCGTTTCCGACGCGCGCGGTGCCGACGGATACGTACCCGACGGATTCGATGAAGCTGAGCAACTTCTTCAACGGCGAGGGCATCGTCCTCATGCACCAGCCGGTGGCGTTCACCGATGGCGACACGATGGTGTATTTCCGCGGGTCGGACGTGATCGCCGCGGGCGAAGTGTTTCGGACGACGACATATCCGGTCATCGACGCCGCGAAGGGCGGGACGATCAATGGGGTGATCGAGGGGCTGAATCACATCATCGACCTGGCGGTCCCAGAATTCCGGTCCGAAGGTGGCACCCTCGTCATTCCCGCGTACGGCCGGATCAGCGACATCGCGGACGTGGCCTATTACCGCGATATGACGACCATCCTGCGCGATCGCATCCAGGACATGGTGAAGAAGGGGATGACGCTCGAGCAGGTGAAGGCCGCCAGGCCAACCGCCGACTATGACGGTCGTTACGGTGCGGCCACAGGGCAGTGGACGACCGACATGTTCATCGAAGCGGTATACAAAACGCTGCCGCGCGAGGCGGCGAGTCGCCCCGCGTCGCCTCCATCCAGCGCCGCGCCCCGACGTGGGGCAACGAAATGAAGACTCGGCTGTCCATCGTCACCGCACTCCTGGTACTCGCGCCGCTCGCGTTGGTCGCGCAACGCGGCGGACGCGGCGGTGTGGCGCTGACTGGACAAGCGGGTGCCGGCGAAGACCTGACCGGCTACTGGGTCTCACTTGTGACCGAAGACTGGCGGTGGCGAATGATGACGCCGCCGAAAGGTGACTATCCGAGCATTCCGCTCAACGCCGAGGGTCGACGCGTGGCAGACGGATGGGATCCCGCGAAGGAAACCGCAGAGGACAAGTGCAAGGCGTACGGTGCGGGCAACATCATGCGTGTGCCGACACGCCTGCACATCACCTGGGAGAATGAGAACTCGCTGAAGGTCGAATCCGATGCCGGCCAGCAGACGCGCCACTTCTCCTTCGGTCAGCGTCCTCCCACGGCGCCGGCGAGCGACGGCGGCCTGCAGGGTGTATCCGTCGCGGCCTGGGAATACGCGGGAGGCCGCGGCCCGCGTGAAGGCGGGCCGGTGCCGAACGCGCAACTGAAGGTGGTGACGACGGGCATGCGGCCCGGTTATCTACAACGCAACGGTGTCCCGTATAGTGGCAATGCCGTGGTCACCGAGTATTTCAGCCGCGTGCAGGAACCGAACGGCGATGCATATCTGACCGTCACGACGATCGTGGAAGATCCGCAGTATCTGAACACGCGCTACGCTCGCAGCTCGCATTTCAAGCGGGAGCCGGACGGCGCGAAATGGAAGCCGTCCGCGTGTGAGTAGGGCGAGTAGGGCGGGTGAGGCGGGTAGGGGTGGGTAGGGCCAGTGGGCTCGGCCCTGGAGGGATCATGAAACGGTATCTGGTGGTTTCATTCGCTGCGCTGACGTGGCTTGCGGGCGCGCGGGCGTATGCGCATCACTCGTTCGCGGCGACTTATCGCGAAAAGGAATCCGTCACGATCGAGGGCGATCTCGTCCAGCTCGATTTCCGCAACCCACACTCATTCGTGCACGTGGACGTGAAGGAGAAGGACGGCACGAAGGTCCGATACGCCATCGAGTGGGCCGGCGTGGGGCAGCTTGGGCAGCAGGGGGTGACACGCGACACGTTCAAGGTCGGCGACCACGTCATCATCACCGGCGCGCCGGGTCGCAATCCTGCGGACCATCGCGTTCGTCTCGTCACGCTGAAGCGGCCCGCCGACGGCTTCACGTGGGGCCAGACACCAGGGCAGACGGTCGACTGATCGCGTTTACTCCGCCGCGGCATCCGAAGACGCATTCCCCGGTACCTCAAAGCCCTGTTCACGGGAACTGACAAACGTCGCCGACGGTCGTTGGATCCATTTCGCAGCGTCGTTATCTATCTCTACGGGCATATCTTCACCACCTGAAGCACACCAACTGCGAAGCAGACGGTGAGTCGCACCGACGCCCAGGGGCACAAGTTCACCGTGACTGCCGTATTCGAGAAACAGACGACGAGCTGAGCGTGCTCAGCGGACGTACCGCTTGGCGCGACCTCGCCTGACTTACACCTTGGCTTTCGGCCGTCCTCTGGGCTTCTTGGGCGGTTTGTCGAGCGCCTTCAAAAGGATTTCCGCGGCAACATCGGCGCCGTTGGTCTCCGGCTTCTTCTTGATCTTCGCTTGCGCCAGCAGCTTGTCGATCTGCGATTCCCATTTGCCGGCGAACAGATCGTCGTGATTGATGAAGGCGCTCCGCACGTATTTCGGCATCTCCGCCACGAGCACGTCGTATTCAGGAAAATGCCCGCGCGAGGTGTAGAGAATCGCCGTGTCGTTGGCGATGCATTCCGAAATGATGCCGTAACCCGGTTTGGTGACCACGACTTCGGCCGCGCCCACCAGGTCCTCGTAGCGCACGCCGGCGTCGTACATCGCTTCTTCGTTGACGCTGATGAACGATCCTTTGCGCTCGGCGGTCGGCATTTCCTTCCGTGCGCGACCGAGTGGCAGGTTGGCTGTGCTCACCACGGTGTATTTCTTGAACTTGGCGAGCGCGTCGGTATCGAGTCCTGGCAGTCCGTAGCCGCCGAACGAGGCAAGTACGATTGGCTTGTCGGCCGGCAGCTTCAGCGTCTTGCACACCTGCTCCCGCGTGTGCGTCGCATGACGCGCGATGAACGGAATGTCCCTGATGTTCGAGAAGCTCTCGAACCCGCCGTTCATCGGCAGCCGCAGCGCCATCGACGCTTTCGCATAGGCCCCCCGGATGGCGGGCAGCAGCGACGGGGCGAGGCGGACGCGCGGGTAGTCGGCGTAGATCCAGTCCCACGTGAAGTTTCCCAGCGCGATCGAGGGAATGCCGGAGGCGCCGCCGACCGCGCAGGCCAGCGGCGGGATGTCGCCGACGATGATCCCGGCGCCGAGCTCGCGGAGGACGCGCGTTTCGCTCGCCGCGCGCGTGACAAGATCGCTATGGAACGAGGAGGCGCGGCGGATCGAATCGGCCTCGTCGAGCGTCAGCGCGTCGATCTGCACGACGCCCGTGTCGGTTTCGAGCGTGCTGAAGGTGATCTTGCCCTTGACGGTGAGATCGAAGAGCCACCGCGGTGCCGCGGTGCGGACGCCGATGCGAGTTTCGGGGCGCCGGGCGAGAATCGCGTTGATGACTTCGATTGAACGGGCGGCGTGGCCGAAGCCGTGCCCGGAAACGTAGAAGACGAGTGCGGACGATGTCGCCACTATCGTGCGCCCGAAGACGAGTTCACTAAGGATCCCTCGAATGCGACCTTCAGTACCTGTTCCAGTGTCTCGACCGGCACGAAGGTCATGTCGCGCCGGACGTCTTCGGGCAGCTCCGCGAGGTCAGATTCGTTGAGCGCCGGAAGGATGAACGTCTTGATGCCGAAGCGCCGCGCCGCCAGCGCTTTTTCCCGGATGCCGCCCACCGGCAGGACCAGCCCGCTGAGCGTGATTTCGCCCGTCATCGCCACGTTCTGACGCACCGGCTGCTGACGGACCGCCGACAGAATCGCCGTCGCCATCGTGACACCCGCGGAAGGGCCGTCCTTCGGAATCGCCCCCGCTGGCACGTGCACGTGGAGATCGTGCTTCGCGAGAAAATCGCCCGAAATACCGAGCTCCTCCGCACGCGACCGGATGTGGCTCAGGGCCGCGCGGGCCGACTCCTGCATCACATTGCCGAGCTGGCCCGTCAGAATGATGTTCTGGTTTCCGCCTGGAAGCAAGGTAGCTTCGACAAACAGCACGTCTCCACCCGTCTCCGTCCAGGCCACGCCTGTGGCGACACCGGCCCTCGACGTCCTGAACGCCACCTCTTTCTTGAACCGCGCTGGTCCCAGATAGTCGTCGACCTGATCGCGGTCAATCACCGTCTTGTCCGGCGGTCCCGCGTCGGCCGGGCGCGTGGCAATCCGCGCTGCAACCTTGCGGGCGAGGGTGCCGAGAAATCGCTCGAGATT
>Ga0310810_10001551_pt1 | contig 24257 bp, 17 predicted proteins | sample NCmetagenome_FD_207641 | JGI IMG/M metagenome (GOLD analysis project Ga0310810, IMG submission 207641) | Soil microbial communities from experimental microcosm in Duke University, North Carolina, United States - NC | ecosystem: Engineered > Artificial ecosystem > Soil microcosm > Unclassified ... | reverse complement strand
TTCTGCGGCCGAAAACGGCCGGCACAGGTCAGCTCATGCGCCTGTCGATTACGCCTCCCGCAGGCGTGGAACTGCGGCCCGGAATCCGCGGCGGTAGCGCAATCTCACCGGATGGGAAGTCGATCGTGTTCTCCGGGAACCGCGACAGTAAGGTTCAGCTCTGGCTCCGGCGGCTGGACTCGCTGGAATCGCGACCGCTGCCGGGCACCGACGATGGCGGGTTGCCCTTCTGGTCGCCGGATGGCCGCTCGATCGGTTTTCAAGCCGGCGGCAAGCTCCGTCGAATCGATCTCGCCGGCGGACCACCGGTGGACCTCGCCGTCGCAACGCGGCCGGCCCGCGGCGCCTGGACCGAAAACGGAGAGATCCTGTTTGCCAGTGGCACAGGCGGGCCGATTCTGCGAGTAAAAGCGACTGGGGGCTCCACGTCGCCGGTCACACCCGCCGTCGGCGGCGCATTGTGGCCGTATCCGATCCCTGGATTAAACCGCTTTCTTTATTTCGACAAGAACAGCCGGATGCTGCAAGTGGCCTCGTTCGACAACTCATCGACCCCGATTTCGCTTTTTACCGCTGAAACGGGCGCCCTGTTTGCTCCTCGGTTCCTGGGGAACGCGGGCCGGCTGCTCTGGCTCAAAGGAAGCACGCTCATGGCGCAAGCTTTTGACCCGGCAGCGGGCCGTCTCTCGGGCGAGGCTGTCGCCATTGCGGAAGGTGTCGGTTTCGCCGACCGCTCGCGATTGCTCGACGCCACGGTCTCCACCAATGGCATACTCCTCTATGGCCCCGGCAATACAGGCCAAAGCCGGCTGGCGTGGATCCGTCGCGACGGAAAACTGTCGCAATACGTCTCTGACCAGGAATGGATCAAGGCCGTCCGTATTTCCTCCGATGGCCGAAGGGCGCTGATTGAGCAGGGCATCCCCCGGGCGCTCTGGATACTCGACTTCGAGCGAAGCCTGCTCTCACGCGCTTCGTTTGAACAAGGGTGGAGCGGTTGGCCCGCTTGGTCCCCTGATGGCCTGGAAATCGCTTACAGCAGCGAGCAATCGGGACAAATGGGGCTTTTTCTACGAAACGCGAAGAGCGGGCAGACGGCGACGCCGCTCCCGGGCAACAATCGCGACGATTTCCTCTACGACTGGTCGCGCGACGGGCGCTATCTGATCTACTGCGAAGTGAATCCCGAAACGAAGCTTGACCTCTGGGTGCTTCCGGTCACTGGCGAGCGGAAGCCGCGTCCGTTTCTCCGCAACCATTTCAATGAAGACTGGCCGCAGTTCTCGCCGGACGGCCGCTGGGTGGCGTATGTTTCGGACGAGTCCGGCCGCAACGAAGTCTATGTCACAAGCTTTCCCGACGCCGAACGCAAATGGCAGATCTCGACCGAAGGCGGATCGATGCCGCGATGGCCCAACGGCCGCGAACTGTTCTATGAATCTGGCGCCGGGCAGATTGTGGCGGTTCAGACCAAACCGGGAACGCACCAGTTCGAGTGGACTAGCGCCCGGCAGCTGTTTGCCAGCCCGATGCCCGGCCGGAGCTACGATGTAGCGCCGAACGGAGATCGCTTTCTTATGATGACTCCGGTCGACGGGCGAAGACAGAATGAGCTGACGGTGATCGTCAACTGGCAGGCTGCGCTCCCGCGCTAATCTGTGGCCTGTGGTGCGCAATAAATCGATCCGCCGTCAAGCTGCCTCCTTTTCCAGGTCTGTGCGTCGCCAAAAGTCCAGCGCCGTGATGGCTTCCCTGTGGTTCTTCAGAAATGCCAGCCAGCGCTTAGCGGCACTTCCATATAGGAATCGGCACACTGAGCTTCAGAAGCTCTCCATGAATCCTTACGATGCGCTGAAGTAGTAACGAAGCAATCGAGGCGTATTATGCGTGCGTCTGAGGCCTGCGTGCTTTGATGCAGCCGTAGGACGACTCGAGAAACCAGCGCGCTTTTGTACGCATCGGAGGGCATTCCCGGCTTTGAATCCATTGGTCGGGGCGGGGCGATTTGAACGCCCGACCCCCTGCGCCCAAGGCATCGGAACGTGCGATTGAGAATGCCCGCTTGCCGGTATGTCCCTTCCATTCGCCCCTGCGAATTTGTTCGACAAACTCCGCCATCTTGTCGAGCACGGCGTGAACCTCGGGAACCACGTCCGCGCCATTGACGAAGAGTTGCTCGCCCTTTGGAGCGCGCAACGCGACATGCAGAACGGCTCGCTGCTCGGTGACGTTGATCTTGTCGCCCGCGAACATGGCGTCGATATGCTGGCGCAGCCCGGATTCCTCTGCCAGGTTAAGAAGCAAGCGCTTCGTTTCGCCGGTGATGCGGTTCTTTGAGTAATCGAAGTACAGCCCGATGTCTTCCAGCGTGAAGCGTTCGCCGCGCTGTGGATCCTCCGAGAAGAGCTGCCGAAGGTGCAGACTGCGGACCTTGGCATAATGCTCCTGCAGCGCGTTCCAAGCCGGCCGCTGGCGGAGTGGCACGATGGTGGACGGCGGTTGCGGAATACGTCATGGTGGATCTCAACCTGCAGCTTTGAGCGCGGCGCTCTTCGAGCCGATGCGGTTGAGCAAATCCTTCCAGGACACGACGAACGATTCGGCTCCTCCGCGCTGAAGATCGGCGGCGAGTTGTTCATCGTCGATACCAGCCTTAGCAAAGGCGGCGATTACACTCTCGGCATCGCCGCTATCCTCGGGCAGGACCCCACCCAGCGCGCCGTGATCGGCGAACGCAAGCAGCGTCTTCTCAGGAATCGTATTGATGGTGTCCGGTGCAGCGAGCGCCTTGATGTAAAGGATATCGGAGGCCTTGGGGTCTTTGGTGCCGGTGCTCGCCCAAAGCAGGCGCTGCGATGGAGCACCGGCACTGGCAGCTTTTCGCCAGCGCGGCGAAGCGAGCAGATCGCGGTATGCTTTATAGGTGCGCTTTGCGATCGCGATACCTAGAAGATCCTGAAGTTCCTTCGGGACTTTCCCCATCACGGCTTTATCCCAACGGCTGATGAACATCGATGCCACAGAATGCACATTCGGATCGAGTTTCGCGGCGATCCGGCGCTCGATCCCACGCAGGTATGCTTCCGCTGCCCCGATATAGTGCCCGGCTGAGAATAGGAGCGTGACGTTCACCGGCACTCCTCGAAAGATGGCTTCCTCGATGGCAGCTTGCCCTTCCTTGGTCCCGGGAATCTTGATAAAGAGATTAGACCGTTGCGCTCGAGCGTGAAGTTTAACAGCTTCTTTGACCGTGCTGGCTGCATCATACGCCAACGATGGAGATACCTCCAAAGACACCCAGCCGTCCATGCCAGCGGTTGTCTTGTGGACCGGCCGAAAGAGATCAGCGGCCTGCCTCAGATCCTCGATTGCAAGTTCGAAGAAGAGGGCTTCGCCTGACTTGCCTTCCTTGCCCTTCTGGTGGATGGCATCGTCGTAGAAGTTCGAGTTCTTGATCGCGAGGTCGAAGATCGAGGGATTCGAAGTAAGCCCCGTGATCGAGAAATCGTCGATGTAGTGGCGCAGTGTTCCGCTGGTCAGGAGCCCTCGCGTGATGTTGTCAAGCCAGAGGCTCTGGCCGAGATCGTGGAGCTGTTGCGTCAGCTTCATAATTTCACTTTAGGAGAAGCATCGTCAAAATGGCGTCAAAAACGACTGGCCCTCCTGTTGGAGCGTTTTGATCATCGTTGCCATAGGATTCGAGCGGATTCTAAAGGAACCGCTGCTCCGGCACGTTGAGGCATTACTCGTGCCGTGTAGTCTTCCGCTTGACGTGTAGTGGATACCGTTGCGTGATAGACGCAGCGGCGGGATGAGTCCGGTGGCTGCTGGGCGCACTTCATTTCCACCCGCACAGGATCGCCGGCGTTGATTCCGCCCGCATAGAGTTCAACTCGCACGGCATTCTGGTCGAGATCGTTCAAAAAGATTTCGACTTCAAACACGTGGTGGTCCGCGCTGGTTTCGACCCGCAAGTCCCCGAAGCGCACCGAACCCCATTTCTGATCCACCGCGTGCTGCCAATCGACCACTTGCCTGCCCACTGCGCCTTTGTTATCCGCACGCTTGCGGTAGGCGGCTGCAGCCGGGAGATAGTGTTGCTCCGAATATTCGCGCACCGCGCGGCTTGCCGAGAAGACGGGCGTTAATCGCGCCATGCTTTCCCGCATCCGCTTAATCCATGCGGTGGGAATGCCGTACTCGTCTCGGGTATAAAACTCCGGGATCACCTCCCGTTCAAGCAGGTTGTAGAGGACGTCGGCTTCGACGGCGTCCCAGGCGGGATCGTCGCCATGCTCTCGTCCATCCCCCAACGCCCACCCAACTTCAGGAGTGTAGGCTTCTGCCCACCAGCCATCCAACTCGGATAAATTGATGCCTCCATTGACGAGCACCTTCATGCCGCTCGTACCGCAGGCCTCCCAGGGGCGCCGTGGCGTGTTGATCCAGACATCCACGCCTTGCACCAGGTGCTCGGTCAAAAGCATGTCATAGTCACCAAGAAAAACAGCATGAGAGCGCGCCTCGGACCGTCTGATGAACTGTATCCATTCCCGAATGAGGGCCTGCCCCGCTTGGTCCGCTGGGTGCGCCTTTCCGGCGATGATGAGTTGCACTGGGCGCTGGGAATTGGTCAACAGACGAAGCAAGCGCTGCGGGTCGTGCAGTAGCAAGTCCGGTCTCTTGTAGGTCGCGAAGCGGCGCGCAAAGCCGAGTGTCAGAGTGTTGGGATCAAAGACATGCTTCGCACCATCGATCGCCTCGGCCGATGCGCCCGAAGCGGTTAGTTGCTGGGATAATCGTTTGCGAGCGTATTCAACAAGAGACTTGCTGGCCGCGGTACGAAACTGCCAGAGCGTGGCGTCGGAGATTCCACGAATGTCCTGTTCCAGGGTTTTCGACGTCCCCAGCCAGCGGTCCTTTCCACAGGTCTCGGTCCAAAGATCGTCGGCTGGGGCCGAGTCCCAGGTAGGCATGTGGACTCCGTTGGTCACGTATCCGATCGGGATTTCGTCCTCAGGCCAGCGTGGAAAGAGAGGGAGAAAGAGGCGCCGGCTCACCTTCCCATGCAAGCGGCTTACGCCATTCGCCGCCCCGCTTCCGCGGATTGCCAGATACGCCATGTTAAAGTGCTCCGAAGAGTCGGCTCGGTTCTGGCGGCCAAGGGCCAGCAAGTCCTGAAGTGCAATGCCAAGCTTCTGCTGAGCATATCCACCGAGGTACTGCTCGATCAGTGCAGGAGCGAAACGGTCAAAACCGGCAGCCACCGCCGTGTGCGTCGTGAAGAGATTGCCGGATCGAGTCGCGGCGAGTGCCACCTCGAAGGGCTGGCCTGTCTCTTCCATAAAGCTTCGGGCACGCTCCAACACGGCGAAGGCCGCATGCCCTTCATTCAGATGACAGACCTCTGGTTGGATCCCGAGCGCGCGGAGCAACCGCCATCCGCCGATACCGAGCGCCAGTTCTTGCTTGAGGCGCAGCTCCGGTCCGCCCCCATAAAGCTCGCTCGTAATCCCACGATGAGCGGGAAAGTTCGCCGCATCATTGCTGTCCAGCAGGTAGAGCTTCACTCTGCCGACCTGGACCTGCCAGGCGCGCAGCCAGACCGAGTATCCCGGCAACGCGATCTCCAGCCGCAACCATTCCCCATTCGGTTGGCGCAGGGGCTTGATCGGTAGCTGTCCCGGATCGTTATACGGGAACAGGGCTTGCTGCGCTCCGTCTTTATTGATCATCTGGCGAAAATAGCCCTGCTGGTAGAGCAGTCCCACACCGACGACCGGCACGCCCAGATCGCTGGCGGCTTTAAGTTGATCGCCGGCCACATTGCCAAGCCCGCCCGAGTAGATGGGCAGAGCTTCGCTGAGCATGAACTCCATGCTGAAATAGGCAGCGCAAGTCAGGGGACCGTCCGAATGATTCTTTTGAAACCAGGCGGGCGCTTGCGCCGCCCGCTGGCTGGCTTCGACCAGACCATCTACCTCTTTCCGAAAAGCGGGATCGGCCAAGACACGCTCGATCTGGTCGCGCGAGACTGTCTGCAGGACGACCCAGGGGTTATGCGTGATCTCCCACAGTCCGGGATCAAGCTTCCGCCACACTTCGTCAGTGGCATGATTCCACGACCAGCGCATATCCAGGGCGAGTTCTTCCAGGGAATCGAATCCTTCGATTTCGGCACGCAGGAGACTGTATATGGGATGGCCGGCACGAGTTTGTTCGCTCATGATTTCTCCTCCGAATACGCAGCACACGATTCATAACCAACCCCCGCCAAAACCCGCTCGCCGCAACCCGCTGGCGATGTAAGGGCACCCTCGCATCAATCGCCACAATAAGCCGGTACGGTAGTTCTCAATCATCAAAACAATCGGCCCTTGATTAAGCCCGTAATGCCATGGCGATACCCAGCCATAGGGATTGCTGGAGTTTACCGGGTAGGTCGGGTTAAAAGTCGCTTTGAAGCCGTAGGGGTTGATCTCTGTTAACTTAACCTGGTTAACGTAATAGTCGATGGCGGCCAGCACGATTTCGGGCGCGAAAGGCAACGATGCCACCACCGCCCACGGCGCGATGGTGCCGTCGTCGGGCCCATACGGCACGCCTCGTCCCAGGTACCCGAAGAATTGGCGCTCGATGCCGCTCACTTTGATCGTGTTGGGACCGGGACCGTCGCTCGCGGTAATTCCCCAGCAATTGCGGCCATAGCCGAAGAACTTGCGTGGGTTGTTCATCGCGTACCGTTGTTGCACATAAGTCGCACGACGGCTGTTTTCGAAATAGTCGATGCCCTTGGCGCGCATGAACGCATCCTGAATGCCGTGAAAATCAATCCAGATGTGCGAGAGCTGGTGCGTGAACAACGGCCCGGCATAAAGATATTCATATCCGTGAGAGAGTTCCCACTTGTAAGTCGAAGTCCACGCGGCGTAGCCGCTCTCGGGGAGCGGATGATCGGGCGAGGCCAGCCCCAGGACATACAGGAGCATCGCCTCATCGTAGCCTTCCCACCTGCATTTGAGAAAGCCGCTTTCGGGCTTCCAGCCGTGCGTAACCATTGTGCCGCGGTCTTGCGCCCACTGCCAATCCGCGCGGCGATAGAGCGTGTCAGCGAGGGTACGGATTTCATGCTCGTCGGCCGTGTCCGCGTCAAAGTAAACTCCCGCTGTCAACGCACCTGCCAGGAGAAAGGCGCTATCTATCGTAGAGAGTTCGCATTGCCAGGCACGCCGGCCGGTACGCATGTCGAGAAAATGATAATAAAAGCCCTGGTAGCCGGCGGCGTCGGGTTCGGGACCTTGCGGGCTGCTCCAGAGAAAACGCAGCGTGGTCAGCGTTCGTTGTACCGCCAAGGCGCGCGACATGAAGCCGCGCTCTACAGCCACCGGGTAAGCCGCCAGCGCGAAGCCGGTAGCGGCGATACTGGCAGGCCAATCCGCTGCGGTCTTGTCGATCACCAGCCCGTTGTCTGGATTCGTCTCATGCAGAAAGTAGCTGAATGCTTTGTGTTGAAGAATGTCTAACTCAGCGTCGGCAGTTAGTGTCGTGCTGCTCATCATTTCACGTAGTCTAGCGGCTTCGGTACATCTCCCGGAGGACGCACGCCCGGCACCTTGTTGGCGGTGATACACGCACCGACGTGGCTGTGGCCATAGTCCACCACTTCATAGAGAGCCTCCCACAATACTCCAGCCAGATACTCCGTCGACTCAAATCCTCCAGGATCGGCAGCGATACCGAGTCGTTTCGGCGCCGCTGACGGCGAATCAAACAGTTTTCCTCTCGAGCAGTGCCAGTGCGCGTTTGCAGACGTTCTCAACGGTAAACCCGTATTCGCGCATCAGCACCGGTCCGGGCGCGGAGGAGCCGAAATGATCGAGCCCAATCACGTCGCCAAGGTCCCCGACATAGCGATGCCATCCCTGTGTCGCCCCGGCTTCCACTGCTAGCCGCGCGCGGATCAGAGGCGGAAACACGGAGCTGCGATATTCCTCCGCTTGCGCCTCGAACAACTCCCAGCTGGGCATGGATACTAGACGCGCCTGAATGTTTTGCTTCTCCAATTCACGCTGCGCTTCGACGATCAGGCCCACTTCTGAACCGGTCGCGATCAAAATGATCTGGGGTCTGCCGTTCGCCGCCTCGGCCAAGATGTAAGCTCCCCGTTTCAGCCCAGCGGCGGCGGCATAACGGGTGCGGTCTAGGGTCGGCACATCCTGGCGGGTCAGGATCAACGCCACCGGGCGGTCCCGCGTCTCAATCGCGACGCGCCAAGAGTACGCGGTTTCGTTCGCATCGCAGGGCCGGATCACGATCAGTTGCGGCACGGCACGCAGGTTAGCGAGCTGTTCCACCGGCTGGTGAGTAGTCCCGTCTTCGCCCAGTCCAATGCTGTCATGCGTGAACACATAGATAACCTGCTGCTCCATGATGGCCGCCAGCCGAATGGGAGGCCGCATATAGTCGGAAAAGATCAGGAACGTCGCTCCGTACGGAATGATGCCGCCGTACACGGCCATACCGTTCAGAATCGAGCCCATCCCGTGCTCGCGAATGCCGAAGTGCAAGTTGCTCCCGGCGTGGCTCCAGCCGCCGCCGGCCGAGCCTTGCGTGTCGCCCGAGGATCGATCGGGCGATTCAAAATCGCCAGCACCCTTCAGCGCGGTGTACGTCGAGGGGTCCAAATCCGCCGAACCGCCCATCAGCGACGGAAGCTTGGGCGCAATCGCGTTCATCACCTTTCCCGAAGCCACGCGGGTCTTCATCCCTTTCGGATCCGCAGGAAAGACGGGAATGTCTGCATCCCAGCCGGCAGGCAACTCGCCGCGCATTTGTTCGTCAAACTCCCGGGCCAAGTCCGGATGTATCTTGGCGTAGCGAGCGAATCGATCGCGCCACTCAGACTCCGCCTGCCGACCGCGCGGCAGAGCCTCGCGAAAATGGGCGAGTGCCTCGGGTGGGATATCGAAGAGGGGTTCGACCGGCCAACCCAGGTTCTGCTTGGTCAGCTCAACCTCTTCAACGCCCAGCGGCGAACCGTGAGCTTCAAACGTGTCCTGCTTATCCGGGGAACCAAAGCCCAGGTGGGTGCGGACGAGTATCAGCGAAGGGCGCTTGGTTTCGCTGCGTGCCGCGCGCAGAGCCAGGTCGATAGCCTCCAGATCGTTGCCGTCCTCCACGGATTGCGTATGCCAGCCGTACGCCTCGAAGCGCCGCGCGTGGTCTTCGTTACACGAGATGTTCGTACCGGCGGAGAGCGTCACATGGTTGTTATCGAAGAGGTAGATCAGTTTCCCGAGCTCGAGCTGCGCGGCGAGCGAGGCCGCCTCTGAAGACACTCCCTCCATCAGGTCGCCGTCGCTGACCAACCCATAGGTGAAGTGATCGACGATATCGAACCCCGGCCGGTTATAGCGCGCCGCAAGATGCGCTTCCGAAATCGCGATGCCCACGCCGTTGCCGAATCCTTGGCCGAGAGGGCCGGTGGTGGTTTCCACGCCAGGCGTCAGGCCGCGCTCCGGATGACCGGGCGTCATGCTACCCCATTGGCGGAATTGTTTGGTCTGTTCAAGAGGCAGATCATAGCCGGTGACGTGCAGCAGGCTGTATAGCAGCATCGAGCCGTGACCGGCCGACAGGACGAAGCGATCCCGGTTGGACCATTGCGGATTGATCGGGTTATGCCGGAGAAACCGTGTCCACAGTACATAGGCCATAGGCGCAGCGCCCAGGGGCAGGCCCGGATGGCCGCTGTCCGCCTTTTGCACGGCGTCAACTGATAGGAAGCGAATCGTGTTGATCGCCAGTTGATCCAGTTGCGCCGGATTAAGAGTTGCCTTGGTTGCCGAGATCATTGCTAGTTTCTCCTTGGCTGATGACAGGAAAACATGCGGGTGCGCCACATAGATGAACTACGCTCCTTTTCGATCTGAGGTCCCTTGGTCTAAATCCCTCGCATGATTCTTCATGTCCGTGCCACTTGGCACGCGGGGACCCGCCTTGACGCCTCGACGTCGGTGTCTCGATCAGGTCCTACTACTCCTTTCCGCTTCCCTGTGACTAAGCGAAGATGCGATCAGATTGATTGATGATCCTTCCCGCGCGCGCGGATTGGTGAGACTGCAATGAACGGTCACTTTCGTCGCCGCTGACAACCCAACCCCAGTATGAAGCGACAAACGTCAAAACGACGTCAAAACACAGCTGCCGGGAAACGCGCACTGTCCTCCGCTTTTGACGGCACTTTGACGTCCTTTGCGATAGCCTCCAGATACGGCGGCATTTTCGGAAGGGCACTTCCCGCCTCGTTCTGCTTGTGCCAAGTGCAAACACCAGGATTACGGAGACACTGAACGGCTCGCGATGGTCGGCGAAACAAGTGCCAGCACGGCATGGAGACGTTCTGCAAGCCCTTCACCGCGGCGACCATCCGATACTTCGACCACCTCAACGCTGCTGAGGCGCGGCGGTGGCTGCGCGAATCGTAGCATGACGACGAACGCGCCAGCGAATTCGGGCGTGGTCGTCTCCATCCGCGGAAGGATTTGCCGTCGATTCAATAGGTGCTACGCGGGAACCCGTGACCAGGAAAAATGGAGCAATACCAAATGAAATCAAAAGAGCTTATAGAAACTGCGATGACGATGGTCGCCGGCGACAAAGGCCTGCTGGCAATGGATGAGAGTAATCCAACCTGCAACAAGCGATTTGCCAGATTGGGGATTCCCCAGACCGAGGAGGCCCGGCGCGCGTGGCGAGAGCTGATTGTGACCACCCCCGGTCTCGGTGAGTCCATTAGTGGCGCGATCCTCTACGACGAGACGATCCGACAGCAGAAGAAAGATGGCATTCTCTTTGTTAAAGTCATCACCGATGCGGGGATCATTCCCGGTATCAAAGTTGACACCGGCGCAAAGGACATGGCGGGTCATCCCGGAGAGAAAGTCACCGAAGGTCTGGATGGACTGCGCGACCGTCTCAAGGAATACTTTCAGATGGGCGCGCGTTTTGCCAAGTGGCGCGCGGTGATTACAGTGGGCGACGGCATTCCCAGCCGCGGGTGCATAGAGGCCAACGCGCAGGCGTTGGCTCGCTATGCCGCGTTGTGCCAGGAAGCCGGACTGGTCCCCATCGTCGAGCCCGAAGTGCTCATGGACGGCGAGCATACGCTTGAGCGGTGCGGTGAGGTAACCGAGGAAGTCCTCCGAGCGGTTTTCAGCCAGCTCTACACACAACGGGTCACGCTGGAGGGTATGATTCTGAAGCCCAACATGGTGCTTCCGGGACTAACCTGTCCCAGACAAGAAGCGGTGGACCAGGTCGCCGATGCGACGGTGGAGTGTCTCCTGCGAGCCGTCCCGGCAGCCGTTCCCGGGATTGCGTTCTTGTCAGGCGGCCAAGCCCCTGAACTGGCTTCAGCCCGTTTGAATGCCATGAACGTCGGATTCAAATCGCGACTGCCCTGGGCCTTGGCGTTTTCGTTCGCCCGCGCCATCGAGCAACCAGCTTTGAAGATGTGGCAAGGCAAGGAGGCCAATGTGTTGGCGGCACAGCGAGTTCTGAATCATCGAGCCAGATGCAATCGGGCTGCGCGCCGTGGCGAATACGATACTGCTATGGATGAGGATATGAGTGCGACACACAGGATCCCGCAACTCACCACACCCGCGGCATAGCGAAGACGGGAGGAAAATCCATTGTGAAATCCAATGCCGCCAATCCAGGTTCGCGAAACGGCACATCGCGAGACACCGTGAACAACAGATCTTGCAGCTGATTGCAGACGGCAAGAGTTCCCAACAGATTGCAAAAGCTCTGAGAATACGCTTTTAAACCGTGGCCTCGCATCGCACGGCCGCGATGAAGAAACTTGACGCTCATGAGGCCCGCCACCCTGACACACCATCCGGCAGGGTCTGATTCAGCCTTGATCGGTACGTGACCTATGCGCACCTGGGTCAGCGCGCGCCATTTCCCTCTTGGCATGCATCTGCAAAGCTTTGTGATAGAGGCACATCCGAGCTGCTGGTGCGTTCGGCAAACTCTTTAGCACCACTGCCTTTGTCCCAGCCAGCCGACTGATAGCGCGCTCCCCCCTTCGGTCTGGTATATAAGAGTGGATAGTTGTGTGCGACGAATATGCCAACTTGGCGATGCTCTGCGAAAAAGTCGGGAACCCAAGAACGACCTCTTTCGACTCAACCCGGCTCTTCGAGGCACGAGAGGGGTCGCCGGACTCCACCTCCACGCTTCGAGACTTGAAGTGCTTCTGCGGCGCAGGATCGTCCAGGCCTTCCTTAAAACGAAGAATAACGATCGGTCTTCGAAGGACGTGATCGATGGAAAAGCAAGGTCCACGAGTACTCCTCGTTGACGACGAACAGTCGATCCAGCAGACTCTCAGTGTCCTACTGCCCCCAGCAGGCTACACCGTCTATCCAATCCGCAGCGGAAAAGAGGCTCTTCGGAAAGTTCAGTCGGTCCGGCCTGATTTGATTCTTCTCGATCTCGGTTTGCCCGATATGGATGGCAAGGAAGTGATACGGCATTTGCGAGAAGAGCGGACAATCGCGCCCATCATCGTCATGTCGGTTCGGAACGACGAATCCGAGAAAGTCAGTGCCCTTGATACTGGCGCTCATGATTATCTCACCAAGCCGTTTACCATGCCAGAGTTGCTGGCGCGAATGCGCGCAACCTTGCGCAGCGTGAGCGCAACACGGGAGGACGTTTTTACGGTGCGTGATCTCCGGGTCGATTTGAGTCGCAGAGAAGTGTTTGTTGGCGAAACCGCGGTCAAACTGACGGCGACCGAGTATGACGTTTTGAAGGTGCTGGTCCACTATGCCGGCAACGTTCGGACGCACCATCAATTGATTCACGAGATCTGGGGTCGGACCCAATACCAGGACGCGGCGCACCTCTTACGCGTCACCCTCAGCCATCTACGCCGCAAGATTCATCTTGATCCCATGAGTCCCCGCTACATTGTGACCGAACCGGGAGTGGGATATCGGCTGAGGACTGAAAGCTCGGGCTACTCGGGCAGGGCGCGGCAGCATTCTTGAAAACGTCATCGCGGGAGGACGAAGAAACTTATGGGCGACAGCTCTGGCGAGACCATCGCGAGATGCCAGACGCTTTTCGAAGAGTGCCAGGAAGCGATTGCCATCCTCACCCGTGAGGGCCGTGTCCTCGAGGTAAATCAGGCTGGGCTCGATATGTTTGGTTATGAGCGCAAGGAGATCATCGGGATGGATGCCGCCAGGGTCCTTTACTCCAGTCCGGATGACCTTCATCGGCTCCAGAGCGACATGGAGCGACGCGGCTCGGTCAAAGACTACGCTATGCAGTCCCGCCGGAAGGACGGGAAGCCGATCGATTGCCTGGTCACCGCCTCAGGCTGGCAAGACAAAGACGGGACGAGGGGATACATGGCTGTCGTACGCGACGCGACGGCCCAGAAGGACACGGAGCACTCGCTAAGGTCCCTCCTTCGCATGAGCGAGATGCTGAACTCCGCGTCAGATCTAGATAGTTTGCTGGATGCTCTGGTCGAGCAACTGCTTGAGCTGACCGGGGCTGAGAGCGGTTGTGCCGGTCTGCGCACATCGCAAGGGATGTCGTGCGGCCACTTTTTTCAAGGATCTAGAGTTGTACCGCTGACGTATCATTGCGCACCTGGCGTGGGCTGGGCAGGTTGGCTCATCAAGCATGGGATCCACTATCTGACGAACGACGCGGCGCATGACCCGGTGATCTTGCCGGAAGTGCGTGAGCGATTGGGCGTAAGATCCGGCATTGCCGTCCCGATCGTCGATAGCGAAAAGGACGTGATCGCTTTTTTTGAGGTCTACAACAAGGGAGGCAGCGCCGGATTTACCCCTGCCGATCTCGATCATAGTCTTGCGGCTGCGCAGATCGCCTCACTCGCCATCAACAATCGCCTGCTGTACCAAAACTTGTCAGCGCTGGCCACGTTTAGTCAGTCTTTAACCGTTACGAGCGATTTCGATCAGATTCTTGAAGTCGTCGGACGTCACATGGAAGCGAACTTCAAGCGGCGCGCCGTCATCCTCTTACCGTTTAACGGCGGACTGACTCCACGCTTTAACAGCGCGGAGTTTGTCTTTGACGAGCAAGAACGCACCGCAGCGACCTGGTCGTGGGAACATGGCCAGGACGCCGGGCGCTCAACCGATACTCTGTCCGCCGCGCAAGCTCATTACCTGCCCCTCAAGGCGATGGGACAAGTCATCGGAGTACTCGGACTCGAAGTCAAACCGGGAACTTGGTTCTCCAACGTGCAGCGGCAGCTTTTCAGCGCCGTCATTAGCCAGTCCGCACTGGCAATCGAGCGAGGACTTCTGGAACAGAAGGTGCGCCGTCTTCGGTTCCTCGAGGAGTCGGATAAAGTGCAGAACGCCGTGCTAAGTGCGATCTCGCATGACGTCGGCGCGCCACTCGCGGCCATTACTGCCTCGTTAAGCGGGTTGTTGACCTCCGATGGTGCGTTGGATCAAGCGGCCGAGCGCCAACTCCTTGAAACCGCCGACATAGAAGCGAGACGGCTCCATCGCCTGGTGAATAATCTTTTGAGCATGACGCGCCTGGAAACAGGTGTGTTGACCGTGAAGACCGAACTCCATGACCTGTTGGACCTCGTGAGCGCGGCGTTAGAAGAACTGGGGGAGTCAGCGGGTCAGCGTCAGGTTTCGTTCGACATTCCTGAAGACCTGCCTCTCGTTCCCATGGACTTTGGATTGATTACCCACGTATTCATTAATCTATTTAGTAATGCCTTAAAATATTCTCCACCCGACCAGCCCGTTGAGGTTCGGGGCCGCATCATTGATGACCAACTGGAGGTTCTGGTTGTTGATAAAGGCATCGGTGTCCTTCCGGAAGACCTGGGCCGGGTCTTTGACAAATTCTATCGGGTAGCGGACGTCGGTTCATCCAATGGACTCGGCCTTGGACTTGCTATTTGCAAGGCGTTTATTGAAGCCCACGGCGGACGGATCGGTTTGGAGAACAATCCCATGGGTGGGACGATCGTCAGGTTTATCATGCCGTTCCACGAGGCAGCTACGTCTTGGGAAAATCTGAAGTTGTAAGCTCCTGGCTGGACTATGAGAGCCGTACGTATTGAAGTCCTAGCAGTTCACGGTGCACTGGAGATGGAGCGTAAAGAGAGCGCTTACGTCCGGTCGTAGAGATCTCCATGCCAGACAGCTTTCCATTACACGCGCCGCAAGCTGAGGCCATTGAACGGGAGGTGCGGCTCCAAAGACTTCTAATGGTCTACATCGTCGCGGGACTGATGTTCATGCTGCTGCCGGGGACCTTCCTGGGGGTCTGGAACCTGATCTCAATCAGTAGCCGGCGCGCAGTCGACAGCTTGTCGCCAGCGTGGTTACAGGCCCATGGGCACGCGCAGATTTTTGGCTGGATTGGCACTTTCATTCTTGGGATTGGGTTCTATTCCTTGTCAAAGATGGGCAAACTGCCACTGTTTGCCGTGTCACGCGGATGGACGTGTTTCAGTTTGTGGACGACGGGCGTGACTCTGCGATGGATCGCCGGAGTGGTCGAATGGCATTGGCGGATCCTGCTGCCGCTCTCCGCACTTCTGGAACTGGCGGGATTCCTGTTGTTCTTCTATACCGTGGCCGGCCACCGGGCCGGCGCCGGTGAACCGCGCCGCAAACGAGAGGCCTGGATGCTCATGGTGTTTGCGTCTATTTTCGGCTTTCTGACGTCTTTGGTGCTGAATGCCGGTGAGTCGCTGCACATTGCTTGGGCAGGCAGCGAACCAGCGCTCCCTCACGTTTTTGATCAGCGGCTGGTGGCGCTGGAGTGCTGGTGTTTTCTGGTCCCCGCCATCTGGGGATTCAATGCGCGATGGCTGCCGGTTTTTCTGGGTCTCCCGGCCCCGAACGGACGAGTCCTTCTCGCCGCACTGGGAGTGACATGGGCTGCGATCTTGGCGGGTTTTTGCGGAGCGCCACTCCTCTCGGCAATGTTGCTCCCAGTCGCTGCGGTGATCGCAGTGATCGCGCTCCATGTTTGGCGGAGGCCGCTTCGACCCGCCACGATTGAGGGTGTTCATCGGAGCTTTCCCTTCTTCGTCAAATTTGCCTATGTGTGGTTGCTGATTGCGGCGGGATTATGGGTGCTGGCGGCGTGGGCCGACCGCGGCGGCGGCATCTGGGGCGCGGCCCGCCATGCGCTGACCGTTGGGTTTATCACCACCATGGTGTTCGCGATTGGGCAAAGAGTCTTACCCGCATTCGGAGGTGCGCGAGTACTCTACAGCCCTCGCCTGATGCTCGCATCGCTCGTGACGTTGACGGCCGGCTGCGCGCTGCGGGTCGGTTCGGAAATCCCAGCTTACGAAGGATACTCTCAAGCGGCCTGGCATGTGCTGCCATGTTCCGCCGTAGTCGAACTGCTGGCAGTGTCGTTATTCGCCGCGAACCTGTTGGCGACGTTCGCGCGGCCTCCAGCGCATTTACGGAGCGCCACAGCGGTAAATTGAAGTCAGCGGATTCCGATGGCAATCGTCAACTGGCGGCGGCAACCATCTCCTTTGCGCTTTGCTTCGCGGCGTGGGGCCTAATCAGCGCATTCGCGCGGACCTTCGGTGAAATCTATCAACTGATCGCGAGCCAGACGGCGCTTCTGGTGGCCGTTCCCGTATTGCTGGGATCGCTTGCTCGCCTTGCGATGGGTCTTCTTACGGACCGCTTTGGGGGCCGCAACGTGTTTACTGTGTTGCTCCTGTTTTCCGCCATTCCTCCACTCCTGACTCCGATGGTATCGAGCTACGCGATGCTCATTGCGATCGAATTTCTCCTAGGCATGGCAGGCTCTTCCTTCGCTAGTTCGGATGGCAAAACGTATTTCGCGGCGTCTCGGCGCAGCCGGTCATCTGGGCGATCCTATTCGTGGCGCTCGCGAAGAATGCTCCCGTTACAATTCATCGAAAGACAGTTGCGAGCATGCTGGCTATACTCGCACGGGAGCGGCTTGCATGGGTGCTCTCGGCTTTTTATTTCCTCACCTTTGGAGGCTTCGTCGCGTTTTCAATTTATCTGCCGGCCCTGCTCCGGGATAATTTCGAACTCACGGCTGCCGATGCTGGGTTTCGAGCGGCAGGCTTCGTCCTGCTCGCGACCGGAATGCGCCCGCTCGGTGGATGGCTCTCAGACCGCATCGGCGGCGCGCGTGTGCTCTCGATCGTCTTCTTTGGTGTGGCTCCGTTCGCGCTGTTGCTAGCATGGCCATCGATGCCGCCTTTCACCGTGGGGGCGTTGGGATGTGCAGCGCTGCTCGGCGCCGGTAATGGCGCGGTGTTCAAGCTTGTCCCGCAGTATTTCCCGGCGGAAACGGGCACTGTGACGGGCTTGGTCGGCCGCGATAGGAGGACTCGGCGGTTTCTTCCCTCCGCTGTTGCTTGGAATCTTGCGCGAGCGACTGGGCGTTATCTGGCCGGGCTTCGTGTTGCTGGCGTTGACCTCGCTTGTGCTGGGAATCGTGAACGGGCGAGTCTTTCCGCGGCACGCGGGTGCTCAGAGCTAGATCAACATTTCCCCCAAGCGGCTAAACTGCTGCTTCGCTTGCTGCTCTATCCGAGCGGCAAGCGCCTCTAACTCGATCTGCAATCTACGGATCGCAGGTCAACTGGCCGCCGGTTTCCGTCTGGCGCAAGCCTCTTCTTCCAAGGCAACCGCACGCGGAAACAGAAGATCGTCCTCGGCGTGAATGTGCTCGCGCATGTCGCGCTCAAACGCTCTAAGCGCGCCATACAGATCAACATAGTCTTCTCCCGCACCGGAAGGCGGCGTGTAATCGTTGCTCAGTCTGCCGATCTCCTTGAGTTCTTCGCCCGTCTGGTCGTGCTCCAGTACCATCATCCGGATCGGGTTCTCCACCGTGCCAAAGGGAGGCCAAGAGATAGCAGTCTTCTGTCGCACGGCCTCTTCCACGCGGGTGATGTATGGAAAAAGCGTCTGCTCTTCTCTGATCAGATGCATCAGGAGATCTCTCGCGATCGTCGAGAACAATACCTCCATGCGCTTCAGCTCCGGGTGATCTTTGCCGTGCCTGGCAATAACTCCTTTGAACAGAGATCCTACCCGCGCCACCTCCTGCCGGCAGAAGGTGTGGTGCGTTGTAACGATGTGATCCATCAGGCTGACCAGCAGTTTGCCGCTCCAGATGTCCGGCGATTGGCTTAAGTCCGTATCCATAATTTCGTTGCTTTCAGTGGCTTTCCGGTATCGGCAACACCGGCTGGCGGTGGCGGGAACTGAGGAACGCAAGCAGGTCGGATAACTGATCTGGAGTCAGATTGCCATTGTAGGATGGCATATTCGCGCCGCCGCTGTAGATCCGTGTGGCCATCTGCGCCGGTGTCATGGTATCGCCCGCGTAGGTTAGGTCGGGCCCGCGGATACCGCCAAACCCGGATACCAGGTGGCAATATTCACATCCCTTGTCGTGAAACACTTTCGCACCGTCGGCGACGGGTCCGCTGCTCGAACCCACCACTTGTACGGACAGTGGCGCCGCGTCCATTCGAGGCGACCATGGCGCAATTTTTCCAACGGCTCCGTAGTACGCAATCATGAAGATAATAAACGCCACGATGACAAACGACCACGGGCGCCGAATGGGGCTGCGCTCGCCTTTACTGGCCACCAGCGGCAGGAGGATTAGGGTTGCAATGAACAGAGCCGGACCGAGAATGATGACCCAGTCTTCAGACCACTTTGGGATCAAGGAGAGCACGGCAAAGTACCACAAAAAATACCATTCGGGCCGTGGAGAGGCTTCGACGATGGTAGGGTCCGGCGGTTTTCCCAATTCTGGAGGACCAACGATCACAGCGAGCGCGACGACTGCGATAACCAACAGGAATGCGAAGACGACATCGCGCCACGCGGCGTCTGGCCAAAACGGCTGTCCATCGCGAGCCAGCAGCGCCCGGTACCAGGCGCGATAGGTTTTTGGGTCCACCGGGCGGCCGGCCTGCGGCGGTTCGGAGATACCGTTATGAAGGACGAGATACAGATGGAATCCCAGCAAAGCAAAAATGAGCGCTGGAATGAAAAAGACATGTGCAGCGAAGAAGCGGCTCAAGGTGGCGCCGCCCACGGTGTCGCCCGCCATGATGAAGTGTCCCAGCCAGTTGCCGATGATTGGCATTTTCCCGGCCTGTGCGGCCGCGATCACGACCGACCAGAAACCTGTCTGATCCCACCGCAGCAGTTGGCCCGTAAACGCCATCAATAGAGTGAGCATCAACAGAGCCGCGCCGGTCAGCCAGTTCATCTGCCGCGGGTACTTGTATGCAGCCATCACGTAGACGCGGATCGCGTGCAAGCCGATCAGGATGATCATGGCGGAGGCGCCGAACGCATGGATGCCTCGCACGATCCGCCCGAAGTCGGTGCCTGAAATAAACTTCAGCGTATCGTATGCTTGTCCGGCGGAGGCGACGTATCCGCTCGCGAGCGCAATACCGGTGACGATCTGAATGAGGAAAGCGACCAGCGTCGCACTGCCCAACACGTAAAGCCAAGCAGACTTACGCGCCTTGGGAACGGGATGTTCCAACAGCGGCGTCATCGCAGCGGAAATGCCAGTCACGTCGTCGAACCAGATCCACAACCGCTTGAGAAATCGCATGCCGTTTTCTTCTGGCCGCTCTAAGCAATGGGAGCGGGGCTCGTCAGAATTTGAACCTGGCCTTCGAAGACACGTACCGGATATTGGTTCAGCGGTTTCGGCGGAGGTCCGGAAGCTACGCGGCCGTCGCCATAGAAGACGCCGCCATGACATGGGCACATGAACAGGTCGGCATCGGCCAACCAGCGGACAGGGCAGCCGAGATGCGTGCAAATCATCGAGAATGCGATAAACTGCTGATCGTTCTCGCGGCGAAGCCAGGCGGCTGTTTGGGCGGTCACTCCGGACCAAGGTAGGGGCGACGTATCCTCGAAGGATACGTTGACGGTGGACCCGATCTTGAAATCATCGAGTTTTCCCACGGTTCGCCAGACTCGCGGCGACTTCCGGAGTCCCAGCAGGAACCCGATGCTCGGGATAGCGACGAGGGCAGCGCTAAGGGAGCCTAAAGTGATGCTGAGACGGGTTAAGAATCGCCGGCGGCCGGTTTCTTTACAGCCCTGTATGGTTACATGCTCGCTCATCTGCTTACCTCCTTGGAATAGGGGCTCGTTCCGGCTGGTCGACGATTCCAGATCACCACTTGATAAGGACGCCAGAGGTATTGAATCGGAAACATGACCAGATGGACCAAGCGGCTGAACGGGAACAAAAGAATAACGACGAACCCGGTCAGAAAATGCAGCTTTGGCAAAGCTGGTAATGCAGCCACGGTACTGATGTCCGGGTGCAGGGCCACGAGCGACCAGAACCATGGAACGGCCGTGTCCAGATACCACAAGCCACCCCAACGATTAAAGATCGCGACGCCGACGCCACTTCCGAGTTGAACCAGAAGGACGAATAGGACAATGCCGTCCATGTAGGATGTTGTCGCCTGAACCAGCGATTTCGGGGCGAGGCGACGAATGATCAACACGATCAATCCGAACAGCGCGTACAGGCCCAAAGCCATCCCGGTCAGTTCCAGCACAAGACGCCGGATCTGCCCTCCGAGAAGCCAACTGGCCACGCTCGGAAACAGCGCCGCGAGCAGGTGCGCCAGCAGAATCAGTGTGATTCCATAGTGGAAAGGCACCGACCCCCAGAATAGTTTCCGCTTCTCCAGAATCTCCGAGGAAAGGCTCGAGTATGTATAGGGGTGTCTAAAGTAACGATAAATGCCAACCCCGATGGCCAGGATCAGCGCCACGTATGGAAAGGCGATAAAAAAGAGTGTATCCATGCCAGTCTCTGCGAACTGAACCAGCTACTCCAGAATGTTGAACACGGTAACATGTTCGTGTGCGATCGAGGGCTCCACAGTCTCGGCAGACCTCGTGAATCCTTCGTGTTGATGGCGAATCAGACTGAGGAGAGCACTCAATACGTGCTCATAGGGGTTCCCACTAGGCTTGAGGACTTCGACCATTCGCGCAACCGCGGGAAGCAAACAGTCCTCGATCACGGGGAGGCGCTCTTCTTCATCCCCTAGGTCCACGTATCGAAGCAAGAGAGCGATATGATCGGGCAATTCAACGCCGAGCCGGATGCCGCGGGACTCCATCCTGCCCTTCAGCTCCGCCAGAAAAAGGCCTCGCCTGCCGTCATCGCCGAATAAGTGATATCCAAGATTTGGCGTGCAATCGGGGCGCAGATCGAAGGCGTTCGTGTAGACCTCCTGGAGTTGACCGAGGCTCTTATCGGCAATCGATTTTTGGAAATCCTTCAGTTGTGCGAGCGCTTCCGGGATCGCTGGCGTAAGTTCGCCGATGCAATCGCCGAGGGACTTTGTGATGGACCGCTCCGGATAATCCAGAATGTCAGCGAATAAACCATAGATTGGCATCACAACCCCCGTTTCGGCCAGTACAGGAAGCCCGCGCCGCGTTCTTCCTGAAACGCCTGAGTATCGATGCCGAGTTCGACGACCTGTTCCCGCAAAAATGGGGGAACGACCATACGCTCATCAGCCCCCGCGAGCGCCGTCAGGTAGTAAATGCCTTCCACGTCTTCGGGAGTCAAGTGCGCCTCATCGAGCGACCGTTGGGCTGCTTCCATGGAAATGTCGCCCACGGTTTGAGCGCGCTTGTAGATTCGCACGCCCAGCAGCTTGCGGTAGACCGCAATCACTTCTTCTTCGTCTCCTGCCGAAAACAGACTTGCCATATAGCGGATGGGGAGGCGGGCATTTTCCAGTGAGCTGAAGAAGTCCGTCTCCATTTCGTAGCAGCCCTGCTGGTTCAATGTGGCCGTGACGGGCAACAGCGGCGGTATGTAGAATAGCATCGGCAAGGTTCGCCATTCCGGATGAAGAGGCAGCGCCATGCGCCACTGCTTGACGTACTTGTAGATGGGCGATTTCTGGGCGGATTCCACAATCTTCCGGTCGATGCCGCAGCTGAGAGCGTTGCGAATCACTTCCGGATCGAACGGATCGAGAATCATCTCCCGCTGGGCTTCGACCAGCTCGGACTCCGGCCTCGACGCGGTCTCCTCGATGCGATCCGCATCGTACAAAACGACCCCGAGGTAGCGGATCTTTCCCACGCAGGAGTGCATACACGCGGGCGCCTCGCCCATTTCCATGCGCGGATAGCAGAGGATGCACTTTTCCGCCTTGCCGCTGTTCCAGTTGAAATACACCTTCTTATATGGACAGCCGGAGACACACATGCGCCAGCCCTGGCACTTTTCCTGACTCACCAGGACGATACCGTCTTCTCCACGCTTATAAATCGCTCCGGACGGGCACGCCGCGACGCAGCTCGGATTCAGACAGTGATTGCACATCCGCGGAAGGTAGAAATAAACCAATTGCTGGAGTTCGAAGAACCGCCGCCGCTCGTCTTCGGTCAAGGCCTTCAGATTCGGGTCGTTCGCCGCGTAAATCGGCGATCCACTCAGATCGTCGTCCCAGTTCGGTCCAGCTTCGATGTCCATGTCCTCGCCCGTGATCATTGAGATTGGGCGCGCCACGGGCTGATCGTCGCCCAAAGGCGCATCGATCAAGTCGCTATAACGGTAGGTGAACGGATGATAGTAGTCATCGAGCGTCGGCAGCCGTGGATTGTAGGCAATGTTAATCAGCTCGCTCTTTTTACTGCCTAACTTCAGACGAAGCTGGCCATCTTTGAGCACCCAGCCGCCGTCATATTGTTCCTGATCTTCGTACAGCGTGGGATAGCCCGTGCCTGGCTTGGTCTCCACATTGTTCCACCACATGTACTCAGTGCCTGGCCGATCGGTCCAGAGGTTCTTGCAGGCGAGGCTGCACGTATGGCATCCGATGCACTTATCGAGATGAAAAACCATCGAGACCTGCGAGCGGATGTTCATGCGCGATTCCTTCTTAATCCCATTGGGGCTTGCCCTCCAGCTTATGAACCAGCACATAGGTATCGCGATCTGTGCCCGGCGGCCCGTAATCGTTGAAGCGATAACAATTGTGCGCGTAACCTCCGGCCATCAGCACAGGTTTCAGTCGCATTCTGGTGATGCTGTTGGTCCCACCACCGCGCCGGTTTTTGCGGACTGGAGACTTGGGAAAGGAAATGGTCCGTTCCGGAGCATGATAAAAAATGCAAATTCCTCTCGGTATCCGGGCGCTGACTACGGCGCGCGTCACGATCACGCCATTATCGTTGTAAGCTTCCACCCAATCGTTGTCGAGGACGCCAATGTCCGCGCCATCCTTGTCGTTCAGCCAGAAGGGTTCGACACCGCGGGAAAGCGTGAGCATCCGCAAATCGTCGTAGTAGGTGGAGTGGATATGCCATTTTCCGTGAGGCGTGATGCAGGCCAGGGTGATGGACTTCCCGACCGGCTTGCTCTTGACAATATTGAACGTGTCTTCGAGACTGATGCGAGGCTTAAAGGTAGGACATGATTCGCCGAAAGCGCGATAAGCTTCGTGGTCCTGGTAAAGGTGCTGGCGTCCGGTGAGCGTGCGCCAGGGGACCAGGCGCTCCACATTCATGACGAAGCCGCTATAGGCCCGGCCGTCGTTCACGTTGCCTGACCAACATGGGCTGGTCAGAATGCGGCGAGGCTGATTGCCGAGGTCAGCAAAACTATAGCGGATGCTACGACGGCTCTCTGCAAGATCCGCCAGGGGTAGCCCGACTTGACGCTCCCGGTCCTTGAATCCGCGGTAGGCGACCTCTCCGTTAGATTCGGGTGCGAAGAAAAGCACCGCCTCGGCTGCATGCACAGCATCCACTAGAGAGGGATACTTGCGGCCATTCCACTCATAGGAGGGGACGAGTTTTGCAAACTCATCGTACAGGTCCGCGACATCCATCTCGACGCCGCGGTCTTCTACGCCGTGTTCCTTGATCCCCGGGCCGAGTGAATTGAAGCGATGCACCAGGTTGACGTAGTCGCGCTCTACGATCGAGAAGTGGGGCATGGTCTTGCCCGGCACGGGTTCGCATTCACCTTTGGTCCAATCCCGCACCTCAGGCTGGGCAATCTCATCCGGGGTGTCGTGCAGCAGCGGCGTCGCGACCAGGTCCCGAAACGGCTCTGGAAAGTGAGTACTCGCCAGTTCGCTGGTCTTTTCCGCGAGAGCACGAAAAATA
>Ga0310810_10001550_pt1 | contig 24267 bp, 35 predicted proteins | sample NCmetagenome_FD_207641 | JGI IMG/M metagenome (GOLD analysis project Ga0310810, IMG submission 207641) | Soil microbial communities from experimental microcosm in Duke University, North Carolina, United States - NC | ecosystem: Engineered > Artificial ecosystem > Soil microcosm > Unclassified ... | reverse complement strand
TATCAGGAAGTATTTTTTTATGATCACATGCATCAAGTGCATTTTCTACAAATTCTCTAACCGAAGTGTAAAGTGATCTGGTAGGATTACTAAATCCTGCAAGGTCTCTATTTCTATAAAAGAACTCACTTGGAGATATTTGGCTAAAGACTTCTTTACTCAAGTATGTTTCCCCCTTCCCAAAGTTGAAGTCTTTCTAACTTTTGTCTACGCCTTGATTCCTGTAAATCATTGTAAACTTTTCCATGAGTACTGCCACTTGAAATTGAGGTTATTGCAGTTACGGCAGACTTTAGCTGTGTGCCATCTCCAATTATGGCTACTGTCCTACCATAGACAGATACTTTGGCACCGCTTAGATCTTCAATGTTTTTTCTGACACGGCCGCCTTCTCCTATTATTCTGCTCTTTATTCGTTCAATCTGTGCAGACGACTTGCCAGCAAATTGTCTCAAGTCCATTACATGCAATGAGGTTTCCTCTTGAACAAGACGCATGGCGTTTTCTGCTGAGAATCCTCGACCTATGGCCAGCACAATTTCTTCAGCCTTAAATGGCATTATATTTTCAACGTCACCCACTCCCTTTATGACTGTCTCGCCTGTTTGACCGTCAATGGTCAATGAAACAGAGCAGATTTTTTCTATTTTGGTTTTTATTTTTCCAGCTTTGCCAATTAACACTCCAACGCGATCAACTGGAATTAAGATAATTTTTTCAAAGATCATTTTGTAACCCTCTCAAATACGTCAATTGGATTGTCCACAGTTAGTCCTCTCTTAACAAAGAATCTAGTAATATTACTAATATCTCTTTCAAGAAATTCTTTTGTTTTTGGATGCCTTATATCTACCGCAGAGCCAAAATCAAAAACTACTGGTCCTTGTTCTGTCTTGAAAATATTATATTCTGAAAGGTCGGCATGGACAAGTTCTGCTTTGTGATACAGATCGGAAATGATTTCTATTGTCTTTTCATAATCAGCATAGTTTACCTCGGATTCAACCAATGTAGGAGACGGAACACCGTCGGATCCTACAAATTTCATTATTAGAACATTTTTTACCACGGTTACTGGTTCTGGACATGGAATTCCAGAGTTAAAAGACTTGCTCAAATTACGATATTCTTTTTTGGCCCACAACTCTACAAGAGATCTGGTACCTCGCTTTATTCTGGTAAATCTTGGATCTCCAATTAGGTAAGGATAACGTTTCTTAAAGTTAGATGTAGTTACAAGATAAATTTTTACGGCAAGATCTAAGCCAGATGGATCAACTGCCCAATACATTTGGGACTCTTTTCCTGCACCCACTGCACCATTTACATATGAAATAATGCCATTATTTATGAACCGTGAGAGAATCATCACAGTCGATTTATCAAAGACAGCTTCGAGCACTTTGTCTTTGTCAAATACATCCTTCTCGGTTTTTCGTCCTCTTTCTTTTCCAGCAAGCCTAAGGTTCATTTTTTTTGCTAATTTGTCTTGGAGGCCAAGATCAGATTCTTCAGTAGATGAATCTTCGGATTCGTCAGTGGTAGAATCTTCGGATTCATCGGTTATTTCAGATAAATCCAGATCATTTTCTTCTATGACCTCATCTTTGAATTCATCTGCAGAATCTTCAATCACTTTGATTTGCTCCTAATGACAACACAGATGATAATACGAACCTTGTAAAATTGATTACTGTTAGAAATCTTGCGGTAAGAGTCCCTTTTGTTTTAACACTTCAACTTGTGAGAGTGTATATCTCCAAGTAATGTCTCCACGATCGTCTGCCTTAAAATCCCAAGGAGCAATTGTTACAACATCATTATCTCGTATCCAGATTTTTCTTTTTAGTTTTCCTCTAATTCGACCCATTCTTGTCTTGTCATCAGTACATCTTACAAGTATGTGATCACTACCCAAAAGTTTTACAACTCGTCCTAACAGTTCACCTTCTCCTGGTAACTGCATTTCTTTCAATTCACTTTCGTTTAGTACTTTTCGCTTACCCAAAATTCTCAGACAACAATGTGTTCAGTATGTATATAATCGTTGTATTTTCAAAACTTGAAAACTATGAGAAAAGGAATTCCTTCAATTTCTTTTACGCCTTTTGCAGATCCTATCCCCAGTTTAATTGAAAGACCAATTGTTTTTTTACCTGCCATGTTGATTATTGAAGAATTACGTAGAAGAGATTCGGCCTCTCTTTCATCAACTATACGATCTTCATAGTAACTCTTTGTAATGCGTATCTCCAGATCAGACTGTCTAAGTGTTTTACCAACTAATTCAGCGTCGCAAATATTCAGCATCCTATTTCGCTGTTGGTTTACTTGTTTGACTGCAAAATTCATTTATGCATATTGACCCTTGAGTGGGGATCTGGCTCCACATGCTTCACATTTGAGTAGAGTCACCCTGTTTTCTTTTTCTACACGAGTATCAGGACTTTTGCAAGTAGGACATTCCACATACTCCTTGAGATATCTATTCAGAAGAGCTGAAAATTCATGAGGATCTTTTTTACCTACAAAAACTGCCTTGTCACCTCCAAATTGAGCTGGAGTTGCAAACTCCTTTGAGAGGTATTGTAGAAGTTTTTCAGGATCCCTTCGCAGTATCTTTGGAAACTCTGAAAAGTTTCTGAAGAACGTTCTATTACCTTGCCACATGATATCGACTTTAGGAAGTTCAAATCTTGATGTAGAACCAGTCTTGGTTTGAGATACTTTATCCTGAATATTCTTTAGTAATTTTTCATATTCGGCTTTTGTCAACTATTTTGCTATCAAAATCGCTACCTATATTGATTTACATGACACTAGTCTTTGTCTTTAATTAAATCCAGTTCAGACAAGACCTGATCTGGATGGAGTCCTGTTTACCAATACCCTAAATCTACTGAGCATCATTTCAAGTTCTTTTTTTCTGTCTTGCACATCTTGTGCTCCTTTAAATAATTCAATCAGCATTTTTGAATTCATATCAAGATCTACATCTTGAAGTAATTTTGTACCACCCCTGAGTACCTCGGCTGCGTTTACCATCATGGATATAGTGGCCAGATCAGATGGGCTTTTCTCCAGTTTTTGTAGGCAATCAAGTACAAGCCGAGTCAGTCGCGAACATTCTCCTGGAAATATGTTCTAGTACGGTTCAATCTGTGTCATACAGTAGTACCGTACATATTCCCCATTTAAGGGAACCGTATTGTGTAAAAAATCATCATAATGACAATGGTGTTATTTTTTTCCATAACAGGTCTACCAAGAACTTATCCATACGTCCCGGACAGTATAATCAATGCCAAGAAAAGAATACAAGACAATCACTGTAAAATCAGAGGCTTTCCAAAAGTTTGTTAGGGCCGTAAAGGAAGCGAAAAAAGGCGATCCTTCTCTAGATAACAGCTTATTCCTGAATTCACTCATAGCCAAATACCAGAAGGTCAGAAGATCGTCCTGACCTGGAGGATCAGGAATGTATCAGAAGGTAATAGGTATAACAAATTGAGTTGATAGTATGTCAGTCATAGAAACCCCCGGTACTCCATCACTTGTAGAAATGTGGCAGTTCATAGATAGAAATCTAAATCCTATAGGCATGATGCCAGACAAGGCAAGTTTGGATTATATGCAGACTTGCAGACTATATCTACGATTGAGAAAACAAGATAGTAAGTTCAGAGATACGGTACAGGCACAGATTCTAAAAAATGAATTGGCACGCGCTTTGTTAGATACACTAGTAAATTAGAAATCAAACATCACATGAGCTATTGGCCAAGTCTTGCAATCAAAAAGAAATCATCATAACTTACTAGCAAGAACAAGGCGAGTCAATTGTATATTGAAATCATGTAAGAATATTATAGAAAAATAGGGATACAGACAGGAAAATTGATTTGGAAAAAGAAGAAAATTGTACTAAGGCTTTCCTATTCGGAAGACATTAGTACCACATTTTGGGCATGTGCCCTTTACCGCAGGTCGTCCGTTCTTTAGCTTAACTTCCTTTGGGTTTGAGATGTCGACTTTTTTTCTGCATTTTACGCAGTATGCTTGAGTCATTTCAACTTCTTACGAAGGAAGTGGTATATAGCAAGACGCTGTAAAAATTATTTCACTATACACTAGAGGGTGTTAAATTTTTACATGGTCTAATTCAGATCATAGATCTAGTTTTTACATAAAAAATGAGATTTTTATGATATTTCTTATGAGGAAAGGATCCAACTCCATGAAATTAACAAATTGGGCATAAGAATAAGCAAATTGTGGAATGCAGTTATGCTTTTAAAAGCCACAAATAGACTCACTTGAATGGCAAGTAAGAAGGGTATTGTTATCACGGCTGTTATACTAGCAGCCATTGCAGGAGCAAGTTTTGTAGTCTGGTTCCTACCACAAAATCACGGCTCTTCTGTAATGGTCTCAGATTACAAAAGCGAGTTAGATAGCGTAAAGGAACGACACTCTCTCATCATTACAGACATGGAATCAAACCTCAAAGGACTATTAGACAAGAGTGTATCCCCAAATAACTTTACAACTCAAGCCCAGATCTCATCATCCCAGGTTACTTCATTGGTAAGTGAGATGGTAGAAAGCAATCCCCCAACAGAATGGAAACTAAGCTATGGAGCATACTTTGAATCTCTCAAAAAGTACAACGATTACCTAGCTGAGACAATATCACTTGCAAACAAGATCAAGGAAAATGCACCTACTACAGACATTAATGACGAGGTTACAAAGGTCAATGCTCTCAAGCTAGAGTCAGACTCTTTGGCATCAAAGTCAAACCAGACTCGTCCATAAAATTATCAAAAGCATGAGATAGTAAGATATCTTGAAGCATTTGTGAAAATTGATAGAAACTACATTAATTAATAGGAAACGCGATTTTGGTCTATACAATGTCAACAAAAGAGGCTGAATTACAAAGCGGGACAATTGAGACAAAGACCAGCAGACTCTTGGTCATCTGTGTTGACAGAGACGATGATATCGGAAGTAAGGCAGGTGTTGTCACTCCAGTAATAGGACGCAATGCCTGCATTGAAGCAGCACAGAGACTGGCATTAGAAGATCCAGAGGATGCAGATTCTAATTCAATTTTTGCAGCTGTCAAGACATTTGAGGATTTGACAAGTAAGGGATATCAGGCAGAAGTAGCGTTAGTTTCAGGCACACAACATAAAGGAGTGCAAGGAGACGAAAAAATTGTTGCACAAGTAAAGACAATTACAATGAAGTTTGCTGCAAACGGTGCAGTCATAGTATCAGACGGAGAAGATGATGAAAGCGTCATACCAATAATTCAAAATGTTTTGCCTATAGTTTCTGTAAAAAGAGTCGTAATGCGGGCAAGTAGATCAGTAGAATATTCTTATGCAGTACTTGGAAGATATCTCAAGACAATAGCATTTGATTCAAAATACTCCAAGTTCTTTTTAGGAGTTCCTGGAATGCTTTTACTAATAGGTGGAGTAGCTACAGTTCTTGGACTGACCAGAGAAATTTTTGCAGTCCTAGTTAGTATCTTGGGAGGAGCATTTTTGATAAGAGCCTTTGATGTTGACAGAGCATGGACAAATTGGAACAAGCCAACACCTGGAGGATTCATACGAACATTTACTCTAGTGGCAGGAATTGTCATGATCCTTGCATCACTTACAGCTGGCATTGGTGCTGCAGTACCTGGTGTTACTACAAAACCTGACAGCATTTTGAAATTAGTTTTGAATCAGCAAACAACCGGACTCTTTGTAGCAGGAATGCTACCTTTCCTGTGGATGGGAATAGGATGTATTTTCGGTGGTTCATTGTTGAGCAGTTGGTTCAAGGGAAGTATTAGATCAATTACAGATATTCTAAGACTCATTGTGCTAGTTACGCTATATCCAGTTGTTTCCCAATTCACTACAATCATGATAAAAGGAGAAAGTCCGTATACTCTGATTCCCCCACTACTGCTGGGTCTTGCAGTAATACTGATATCAGCATCCTTACTCTTCCATAAATATAGAAAGAAGAAGGGTGGCGAAGTACTATCAGAATAAAAGACAAAGTTCTCAACTTGGGTGGATTTTACAGTCTATACTCTAAGAGACTAGAAAGTGATATCCAAAGCGGAGAGATGCCAAAACATATTGCCATAATTCTTGACGGAAATAGAAGGTGGGCAAAACGCAATCTTATCATGAAGATAGACGGTCATTTCAGAGGCGCTGATGCGGTAGAAAAATTACTGGATTGGTGTGAAGAGCTAAACATCAAGATAATCACCTTGTATGTGTTATCGGCTGAAAATCTAAACAGAAAGGACGATGAATTGGATTACCTCTATGAATTGATAAATGAAAGATTACACAAGTTGTACAATGATCCAAGAATACACAAGAACCGAATGAAGGTAAAGGCAATTGGTAGCATTGATTTGTTACCAGATTTTCTAAAAGAGATTCTCAACAAGCTTGAGGATGCCACAAAAGATTACGATGATCATTACCTAAACATTGCAATAGCTTATGGAGGACAAAATGAACTCGTTGATGCAATCAAGAAGATAGGGTCTAGAATCAAAGATGGATCTCTTGATGTAAATCAGATAGATAAAGAAGTAATCGAATCTAGTCTGTACACTTCACATTTACCACAGTCATCTCCAGATATGATACTACGAACGTCTGGAGAAAAACGATTGAGTGGTTTTCTACTTTGGCAGAGTGCCTATAGTGAACTTGTCTTCATGGATGTATATTGGCCAGAATTTAGAAAAATAGATCTCATGCGTGCAATTAGGACTTTTCAGAAAAGAGGCCGCAGGCTTGGAAAATAGAAATACTGGAGATAAGAAACTCCTTGTGTAAATGTTAGAAGAGAGATCTGCAGGTTCAATCATTTATCGTCAATCGTCTGAAGGAAAGATGTACTTACTTTTGAACTACCCCTCAGGTCATTGGGATTTTGTCAAGGGAAATATTGAGAAGGGTGAGACATTCAAGCAAACGGTTCTAAGAGAGATAAGAGAGGAGACTGGAATATTAGATATCACATTTGTAGACGGATTTGAAGACAAGATAGAATATCATTATCAGCGAGACGGTCAAGTAATACACAAGGAAGTTGTTTTCTTTTTATCAAATACAAAAACAGACCAAGTGGTACTATCACATGAGCATCTTGACTATACATGGTTAAACTTTAACGATGCACTTGCAAAGTTGACCTACAAGACCGCCCAAAAAGTATTCAAAAAAGTTAAAGATCTATGATCTGAGAGTTAGCTCTTGGAGCTTTTGCGCTTCAAATTGAGGGTTTTTTGAATTCAGGATAGACCTTCCCACAATGAGATAGTTGGCTCCTGCATCCAATGCGTCACTTGGATCTCCGCCCTGAGTTCCAACCCCAGGTGAATAGATATCAAATCTCCCCTTTGCCTTTTTGGCGGACAATTTTATTAATTTTGGAACTGTGGCTCCAACAACTATTCCATCCACATGTAATGAATAGGACCACTTTAGGAAAAGATCATGAATGTTTGATAGTTTTCCACTAGACGGATCTTGTACCTTAAGACCATATCCAAGCTTTGCTCCAGGATGGCTCATGTGCACCAGTGCTATCACACCTTTACTATTACCATGAGCTTTTTTAACAAGTTGTGACAAATTTTCTGGTCCCATTATTGGGTTGGCAATTACGGCATCAAATTCACTGTTCCACAATCTTTGCAAAGTTACCATGTTAGTATTTCCAATATCATTGAGTTTGATATCAGCAATAGTTTGCAAACCAAAATCGTGTGCAGTTTTGTTTATTTTTTTGATACCCATCTCACCCAGAGGTAATAAGAGATGGAAATTAAATTTTATAGCACATAGATATTTTCCAAGTGTTTTAATATTTTTCAGAGTTTGTTTTTCAAGTGACTCTAGATTTGTACCATCAAGATCATTTGCAAGTATTATAGAGCTTGTAGAAGAAGAACTCTGCATTCTTTTTCTAAAACTACTCATAGCTTGACTAGAGGATGCTTACCTTTGAGTTTTATCACTTTGAGGTACGAGTATCCGTGGTCATTTACTGTATTGACAAAAGACGGTTCTACACCATCTTTGCTAGAATATCTCAGGAATGGTTTTGTGGGCACGGAATCAAGTTTGACATGGCAAAAATATGAATTCTCGTCAGATTCGTTAAAGTTCATGAATACACCTACTTTCCACTCATTACCATCTGGAAAAGCAAACAGCGGAAATGGGGACTCTTCAAATCCATAACTTAGCTTTATCAGACTTGTAAGATCCTCAAGCTCAATTGGTTGGTACACTACATCTGCTGGTGATGTAGTTTCAGGCTTGAGAGTCTCAGGGAGTGATTTTACTCGCACTATTGGAGAGTAGATGTACATTGGATTTGTGACAGTATTGACAACATCAAAATCTTCTTTTCCGGCCTTGAATCCATATGAGAGATAATGTCCATTTTTGTCTGTCTGGACATAATAATTGACAGATCTTTCCTTGAGAAGGTCCATCTGAACCGAGATTATGCTTTTCCCATCAAGTTCAAAAGAAAAGGCAGTACGTGGAACTCTTTCTAGTGCACATACCATTCTTGAGAATTCAGTCATATCAGACACTTCAATGTAAAAAGGAAGCTTCGCCATGTGATTTCTCAAAAACCATCCACATTAAAAGTAGTCGTTTGTGATTCTTTTTTCTTGGCTATCTTCTGTCAATGATGTCGTTTACGTCTGGTCCAGTCCCAATTAGTGTAACAGGTACTTTGAGTTGGTCTTCAATATTTTTAATAAAATACTTGGCAGGAGAACTCAAATCAGAAAATGATTGCATGTGTGCACATTCAGGAAAGACCACATCGAGTTTTGTAATTCCCAACTGTGTTGCACTGTTTAACATTATGGAGCGCTTTGCAAGATCAAAATCAAATTCCGCTGCACGTCGTTGTCTTCCAGTTACAGTTCCCACTTCTTGCCATCCTTTTGCTACTGCTTTTTCTGGAGCGATTTCATTTTTTAGTGGACCCTCACCAACTCTAGTAACGAAAGATTTGAAGACAACAAGTACCTCATCAACACTTTTTGGTCCTATTCCAACATCTGCACAAATTGCAGATGCAGTTACATCTTTTGATGTAACATATGGATATGTGCCATGCCATAATGAAAGAAATGTACCCTGAGTTCCTTCAACAATTACGTTTTCTTTTCTATCAAGTGCAAAATTTACTTGATTAGGAATATCATCAAGATACAATGTAAGAGACTCTATATCTCGTGCAAGTTTGAGAGTACGCATTGCTCTATCAGCGTTAGCCGGTCCTGTGCCAGTTCCTGTACTGCCTATTGATTGTTTTAGCCTTCCACCAGAATCTGTTGTTCTGTGAGATTCTTCAATTATACCGCATTGAAAATCCACAAATGACCTATCATGGGTTCCAAACTCTTCTATTTCTTTTAAAAGCACTTCAGGACTTACTACCACTCCTGGTCCAATGAGCAATCTAGTACCGGGATTCAAAAACGCACTTGGTAACATTCTAACTTTGTATTTTTTATTTTCATGTTCAATTGTATGGCCTGCATTAGGTCCCACTCCACCACGAACAGCTACTGTGGGATTATCTTTCATAGCAAGATAAGAGACAATCTTTCCTTTTCCCTCATCACCATAGAAACCACCAACGATAACTGTAGAAGGCATACACATGGTGAGCATAACCGGATATATTTAAGCCAAATCTTAGCAATACGATTTTAGAATAGATCCAAGTCTTAGATTCACATGTCCTCTCCAAATCATGCAGGAAATATCATAGTAAATTTGGCAGGCCTTCCAGAGTTTCTAAGAAAGCCAATACTGCACAAACGACTGTCAGAATTTTTTTCAATGAATCAAGAGGATAAGAAAGAGATCATAAACAACGCATTACAAGCAGGACCTACTATACCATTTGACAAATTTTCTACCTTGTTTAAGACATGGCTTGAAACTCTTTGTAACTTGTCAGAAGAACAACGATCAATCATGTTTTCAAATTATATCAGTGAGATAACACTCCATCCAGAAAAACTCATTGCCTTTAACTTGGATGGAATTTTTGAAATATACAAATCATTATCGATTGATCAAAGATCTATACTTTCTACAACCATTAGGAAATTAATTGGAATGTTTGATGAAAAAGATAGAAAGAAACTTTACATGATAATTCCAGAAACGGCAAAAAATGAGATAGGCCTCTAGGTTGGCTTTTCTGGGTTTCTTTTACTCTCATCTGCGAAATTGACAACGTCTCCTTCAGGAGTCATAACCCCTACAAACACTTTCTCATATTTCTTTACAACTTTTCTATGATCAGGCATTGACATGTCTAATTTCATTTCATTCATGACCATGACTCGATATTGCTTCCATTCAGCCCAACATTCATTGCAGCATGGATAAGCGGATGCAAACGGATCAAGTTCAACATTATCTGGTATTTCTTTTTTACATTTTGTACATGTTTTTACCATAACAAAGCAACAAAAATGTAGCAATTTAATTCTTTAAGAGTTTAACACGTACAAATTACATCAGTTTCGTGGTATAACCAAGACTTGGCATTTTAGAGTTCTTTTGTTTTAGGCAACAGAATGGTAAATGTGGTAGGGTTGTTTTTTACCCAAATTTCTCCTCCATGACTTTTTACTATCGTGTAGCAACTGGCCAACCCCAAACCTGTCCCTCGTTGCTTTGTTGTAAACAAGGGCTCAAATATTTTGGAAATGTATTTTTCAGGTATTCCAGGCCCAGAGTCTGTTATACTGATCACAGATGCATCAGGTTTGTCTTCTATAGATATTGTAATCGTACCTGAATCACCTATTGCATGTATTGCATTTATTACAATATTTGACAGTACGATTTCCAGTTGGGCAAGGTCTCCTGTTATAGACATGTCTTGAACGGGAATTGTAATTTTAATTCCATCTGGAACGATGATGTCTTCAAGAGCCTGTTTTATCAGAACATTTGAAGAAAACTTTTCAGTTTTCAACGGTCTCTCTCTGACAAAATCCAAAACTCCGCCAATCTGGTGGTCCATTTTATCTATCGACCTCATCAGTCGTTGCAATCTTTTATTCATATTTTCATCTTGGTTTTGGATGGACATTATGGACACTTCGCTTTTGAGTACTGTCAGAGTGTTTCTCAAATCATGAGATATTCTTGCAGATAGGTTTCCAATAGCAGTCATCTTTTCATTCTTTATTACAATTTCATTTGATTTTTTGAGTTTGTTTCTGAGAATTAGAATCAAGTTTATTCCCATAGTAAGGGTAGCTAAAAGCACTGGCATGATTTTTGTATTATAATTGAAATCATTAATTTTAGATTTGGTAGTTTCTGAAAGTATAAAGGAAGAATATTCAGTAGTTTTCTTCCAACCTAGCTCGTTAACAGCAATTATGTTATCACCTTGTACTTGATAATCTTTCCAACTTTTTTCAAACCTTACTAGATCTCCAGTTATTGGTTCAATCCAGAAGGTCGAATTTGTATTTGATAATATTTTTACATTTTCATATTGAGGAAAACTATTGCTAATGTCTACATTATGTGTCTCTGCTCTGAAAACATACACATCAAGTCCATTGATTACTTCAGTTTTTTGATAAACTAGAGGAGCATCTGCAAAAACCAACGGATGGAAAAAATCATAATCTTGCTTTTGTACTCCAGGTTTAAACCCAAATTGCTTTCCAGTCATGTTCTTGTAGACCATTGTATACGCATCAACTTGGTAGAATTTTTCAGAATGAAAAACTTCTTTTCCCTCATCTTCGTTAATTCCACTCACTATAGATGAGATTGTTGCATAGTTTCCATTAATACTAGTGACCCTTTGAATCAAAGATTCTCTCAAGTCAAATGGTTGTGATAGATTTCCTCCAACACTGTTTGCAATTTGATCTTCACCCTCTTGTTCTAGGTAAACTTGAAAATCACTACGTATCTTCTCAGATTCTGGAACATATACTGAGAACCAGAGTACAACCACTATAACAGTAGATAATATCATAAGAGAGATATTTTTAGGAGTCATCTTGAAAAATTTTATGAAATGCCTATTAAGGTTCTTCGACAAAAACCATAATCAATAATTCAGATAATCTTAATTTTTCAAATTAATAAACATCAAATTGGATAGAACAACAAAAGGCGTGATGTGTATATCACTTGAGAAAAGATATAGCCGTGTAAGCAACATTATAGATCATGAAAATAAAATGCCCTAAATGTGACAAAATAGCAGAACTGGGAGACGATTTTACATATGTGAAATGTTCAAACTGTTCACTTGACATATCATATGGGGAGTATGTGAAACTTATTGCTTACAAGGATGCAAGATATTCGGATGTTTTAGGAGATTATGCCAAAGATACCGGCGGTGCTACATCCGGATCTCTTGATGATTGGTAGAAAAAAATCCACTGCAAGACTTATGTAATTTCAACAGGCAACAATACTAGTTGGATTTTATAACTTTTGCAGAGTCTACCCTAAATCTACTGGGTTTTGTAGTAGGACTAATTTTAGGAATTTTTGCATATATCGGATTTCGAAATACTGGCAGTCCAACACTTTTTAGATTGAACATTTCTTTTTTTTCAATCGGCATAGGATTTGGAGTTGTAGGATTTGGATACATGTTTGAGTCTCTTGTCTTGGGTTATACTAGAATAGATACATGGATTCAGACATTGGGCATAGGAATTCAAACGGTAGGATATTTTTTCATAGCATTCTCTCATGGAATAAAATCATTTTTCCCAAAGTCAAGATACTTCAAATCCATTATTGCTCCACTCTTCATCGTACCGGCCAATTCAATTGAGCATATTATAAGGTCAATTTCTTTTATCCTATTGGTATATGGGACAATCGAGACAATAATGTCGTATATGGAAAATAGAAAGAGGAGTACTATTTTCGTAGCTGCGGGGCTAGGATTACTCGCACTAGGCGAGTTTTTAGGATGGTATTCAATTGTATTTCCAAAATCAGTGTTATATTTTATTTCAGTATCTACAAAGATAGTCGGACTGGGAGCACTCTTTGTTCCAATCTCTCAGGTCCCATTGAGAGGGGGAGTGAAATTTGGCAATAACATATAGAACTCACATGAGCATAATTGGGGACATACTTTCTACTACAAGAGATGAGGTACCGGATGAATCAGGGGCCAGTGTAACATACCTAATTCGAAAGGCAAATGTCTCATATGCTAGACTTTCAAAAATTTTGGATACACTTGTCTCACAAGGCTTGTTAGAGCAAACAAATTCTGAGAGAGCATGCAAGTATAGAATCAGTGAAAGGGGTAGAGAGTTCCTTCAGGCATATCGTGGATTCAGAGAATTTGCAGATTCATTTGGATTAAGAATTTAGCCGTCACTTTCATCAGAAATATCTGCTTCATCTTCTTCTACGTCATCATCTTCAGGATCATCGTCAAATTCATCTTCAAAATCGTTCTCAAAGCTATCTGACATAACAATCAAACAAAATATTTTCCTATAAAAGACTTACACAGCCCCAATGATATCATCACCAAAGCTAGTTGATTGGTCCTACCCAGCCATCGCATGAAACACAGATTCGCATTCCATCTTCATTTTCATAAGTTTCTCCGCCTGGAGGACAATGACATTGTGGTATCTCATCCATGATACACTACAGTATGCGTATCAAACTTATATCATTTTCATAAAAAGAGATAATTTACTATTAAACACCAAGAAAAATCGTGATTTTACCGTGCAGTGATGCAGGGATAAACGCTGCTTACGACATAATACAAAAAGGAGGAATTGTGGTATTTCCTACAGATACAGTATATGGTATAGGTTGCGACCCGCGCAACCAAGATGCAGTCAACAAGATATACAAGATAAAAGGTAGGGAGAAAATAAAACATCTTCCTGTTTTGGCGTACTCAAAAAGAGACATTGAAGATATCGTATTTTTTGATGAAATCTCAAAAAAAATAGCAGACAAGTTTTGGCCAGGTCCTGTTACATTGATTCTCAAGGTAAAAGACAAGAAAATTGAAGAGACACTTGGTTTGAAAGGCAAGATTGCCGTTAGGGTTCCTGACAACCCTTGTGTGCTTGCTCTTTTAGAAAAATGTAGGTTACTTGTAGGCACTAGTGCAAATTTTTCTGGACAGCCATCGTTTGGAGACTCTAAAGAAATAGCAAGTAAATTTTCAGGCTATGACGCATTACTTGATGGAGGACAGATTATCAATTCTTGCGAGTCTACAATAGTTGAGATTGTAGACAATGAATTAAAAATAGTAAGAGAGGGAAAAATAAAATTGGAGTCACTAGTGTGAATTTAATTGCAACCTGTAGCAGACATCTTGAAGAAGAGGCCTGTGATGAGATTTCAGACATCATAGAAGAACTCGGGGATGATTCACCCAGAATAGGAAAATCAAGTTTTTCAGGCATAATTTGGGCAGATACATCAATCGATCCATTTGTGGCCATCAGAGACATCAAAAAGATAATTCTTGACGAACCATGGAGGATGAGATATTGTCATAGATTCATTCCAGTTAGACATACCACTTCTGCCAGTATTGAGAACATAGTAGAGAGTGTAAAAGACCAAGTCAAGATAATGAGTGATGCCGACACCTATAGAATTACAATTGAAAAGAGAGGTTCTGACATTTCCTCAAAAGAATTGATAGGCTCTATTGCTGATATAATTCCAAACAAGGTATCCCTAGAGTCTTATGATTGGAATGTCATGATTCAGATAATGGGCGGCATCGTAGGTGTTTCAATATTAAAAGAAGATGACATTATAAGCACATTGAAGCTCAAACGAGATTCAATGGAATAGTGTTGCAGATCTTTCTGCCATCAAGTCTTCAAGAGGAGTTTTAGAAAGAACACAGTCTAGTTCTTTCTGTGTTATTCCAAATTCTTTTTTGATCAGTTTAGAATTATCTTTTGAAAATACATTGACCTCTAAAAGATCGGCAAGTTCATGGAATAATTTTTCAAGTAATGGCTTTTTACCGAGTATTACCAGTATAGAGTTAGAGTTTGGTTTCACGCCTACTTTTGTTATGGCATCACTAATTTGTCTAGTACATGCGAATCGCATGAGGATATCAGTCTCTATCTTATTTGAAAGTAAGACATCTGCCTTTTTTGCAGATAAAGAAATTGCAATTATCTTTTTTGCATGCTCAATGTTCAGAACATACTGAACCCTCATACCCTGGATGACAAGATTTGGGTGTTTTACTCTGAGCGACTCGAGAAATTTAACTGGATCTTTTACTGTTTTCTTGAGTCTTACCAGTTCTACAGATGTGTTCATTAGACTAAATTGTACCCTTTTTGATCTTCCACCATGAACCAGTGGAATTATACTAACAATGTCGCCATTTTTCAATAGTGTTTCTTTTCCCTGTAACGCGGACGAATCAACACCATTTACTGCAACAAGAATATTGTTAGAATCAAGTGGAGGTGAAGTTGCAGGAATTGATTCCTGAAGATGATCCAATAGACCAGATATTGACATTGAATCACTTTGAATCTCAAGTTTATCAGATGCAAATGACTTTCTTGCACCTCCCAAGAGCTTGACGGTTATCATAATATCAAAAGAAATACTGGACTATATCGAATTTTTGTAATGTATCTAGTTGAGTATCTGTTCTTCAATCTCTTCAGTCTCATCAACTGATTCACTTTGAGCAGATACCGATTCCTTTTCTTCCTGTTCTTCTAGTTCACGTCTAAGATATGAAGAGATGTAACCAGCAATTTCGTTCTTTAGACCCTTTGATCTTACAACTGCAATTTCATTTAGAACCTGTTTGTTGTGTGCAAAATCAGTATCAAATTTTCCTTTATAAGTAGTCATTAGTTCCGTGGAAATTCGTCTGATTCTATTCACAAGTTGAATGTGCTAAAGGGGTTTTTTATACCTATACACCAAGATACGAATCACTGTTTTTTTCTGCAACAAGCAACATTTCATCATATGATTTGTTGAGTATGCTAGCTGCACAAAAAAGAACGCTTGGAAGGAATTCTATTTGCGCAGTTTTAAGACCAAAACATCTAGAGAATCTCACGGGTCCATCAGTCTCCAACAATATTTTATCAAGACGTGTTTGCGAAAGAAGAACTTGTTTATCCTCAGAGTATACCATTGCAGGCCCAAATGATACAAAACAATCCAGTTCCATCGCTTTTTGCAATTGTTTTTTGCTGCCAGAAAACCAGTGAAGTAGGACACCTTTTATGGAATATGAAGAAAGTATAGAAAATATTTCATCAAGAGTTCTCCTTGAGTGAATAGACACAGGTTTTCCTAATTTTTCTGCAAGCGAGAGCATATTTTGAAACACTAGTACTTGTCTTGAAAATCCTGCTTCGTCAGAAACATAGGTTTTGTCAAGACCAATCTCACCAATGCCAGATATTTTTTTAGAGTTTTGAGTAATTAGATCTACCATAGCATTTAGATCATCATCTGCTTTTTCAGGATGGATTCCAATAAAGGGCAGAATTAGTGAACTGCGTTGACTAAGGACAAGAGTAGATTTTGAGCTTTGATTATCCATGGACACACAACAGGCTCTGATTTTCATTTTATCCATAGAAGTAAGCGTGTATTCCATATCATCAGAATATTCATTGTCTGATAGATGTATGTGAGCATCAGTCAGCCAGGTCATTTGTTACATATCTGACCATGAAATAGTGTGTATAAATCGATCCTTGCATAGTTTTTTTCCACTCAAAGTCTTTTATCAAGGGTTTTTGGATTTATGGCATATGGTAACATCCGAATTTGGCCTTTCTGTAATGTACAGAATTTTGAAAAAAGCAGGTGCGGAAAGAGTAAGTGATGAATCTGCCAACGAACTTCGAAGAATACTAGAAGAAATCGGTGTTTCAATTGCAAAAAATGCAATAGAGATGTCAACACATGCTGGCAGAAAGACGATCAAATCAGAAGACATTAGACTTGCTGCAAAGCAATTTTCAAAATTTTAATCTAAAAGATTTAATTGTTCAAGTAAGGCCATTTTGATCGCGGTGAGGTGGCAGAGTGGCTATGCGTTCGCCTGCAAAGCGAATCTATAGGGGTTCAAATCCCTTCCTCACCTTGAATATATCATAATAACCTGCTTTTCTAAATAGAGCAGTTTGTAAACAGAATGAATTTGGCTGAAAGAGGCAACGGATTACTAGAATACATTCCAGGTGCAAAACCTGTCGCATATCAATACACCAATGGTCAACCACTAGATGGTTTTTCACAAAATGTCAAGGACAGCATAAAAGAATATGCAGAAAGTGCACAAAATGAAGTTGAGAAAGGTCACAATTTTTTGCAATGGGTATTAACCAGAGTCTTTGAGGCAACTGAAGATGATGCAACTGATGCAATAATAGATGGAGCAAATGATCTAGGAATAGACGCATATCTTCCAGTGGATTTCTCTGAAGACAAGATCTATCTATTCCAGTCAAAATATGGAACATCGCATTCAATTGAAGCCATTGTAAAATTCAAAGAAGATGTCAAGAGGCTGCAAGGAAAAGACATTGCCAAAATGCGCCCAGAACTTGCCCATCTAGTTACAAAAATCCAAGAGAAAAATCTCAAGATAGAATGCATCTATGTGACAGACCAGAAGGTAGAAGACGAGAGTTTTGACTCAGTTGAGATATACGATGTCGATGTGATAATTCAGAAACTTTGGGACAGGATAAAAAAACCAGCAGCAGGTAAGAAAGCCCCCATTAAACTTGAAACTAAACTAAGATACCAGAATACGCTTCTTGGAATTTTAAAGCTAAGAGAGCTTACCAATTTCGTTACAAAGAACAAAGACTATGTTTTTGAATCAAACATCAGACAATGGATGCAGTTCAAGACTACAGTAAACAAGGGTCTAAGAGAGACTTTGCAAGAGGTGCCTCACAAGTTTTTTTATTACAACAACGGCATAACAATAGTAGTAAGCGATTTTGAAGAATTGGAGGACAACTCAATAATGTTGCACTCACCTCAGATAGTAAACGGTGCACAGACATCTAACTCGGTATTAGATCATGCAAGACGTACACATAACTTGGATGGAAGTATAACAGTTACAATCATCAAGGCAGCAGATGAACTTGATCAAAACAACATTACAAAATATAGAAACTCGCAGAATGCAGTACGCGGAAAAGATTTGGTATCATTGATGGATTTTCACAAATCACTAAAATCACAAATGGAAAATATACATTATTTTTATGAGATCCAGGGAGGTTCATTTGACACCAAGACAAAGTCTCATCAAAGTGAGTTTGTCGGAGATGTCATTTACAACAAGTACTTGCCTGACAACCATAAAAAAGTAATAGTAGCAAAAGATGCCATACAGGCTTTTGTTGCAGGAATAGAACAAAGACCTACAGAGGCATACAGTTCTCCGGCACAGTTCTTGCCAAGAGGTAGCAAGTATGATGAAGTCTTCAATGAAAAATTAAAGGACGATTACAGGTTACTTCTTTATCCATATTGTGTAAAGGAATATGCAAAGAGAAATCTAAACTATGGAAAGAAAGGAGGTCACAAAACAAAAAGATATGCAACTTTGTTCTTTGTTGCAGTATACTTTAAGATCCTGCATGAAAAAATCCTATTTACAAAAGACGACTTTAAAGAAGACATATCAAAACTAGAGCCCATATTCAAGAGCGTCAAGCTAAACCAGCGCATACTCAAATTAACAGATACTGTAGTCACCAAGTTCCTAGAGGATACAGTTGTAGACGATGAGATGACTGCTGCAAATACCTACCACAATTTCTTCTCTCATCACGTATGGCAGGACTCAATGGTTCGTGTAATAGAGAAGAAAATAAAGCAAGAGGAAGAAGAAATAATCAGTATTCAAAAAGTAGTCCAAGATCTTTTTTAGAAATTTAATTCAATCGCGGCAGAACGATGACTGATAGGTTCTCTTGCAGGAGGTCCACATTAGCCATCTGTCCTACCGCTGTTTTATTCTATACCGGCTAGTATTTAATATGGTTTTTACGAACATGATTTTTATAACGAACTGGATCGAATGTTATCTAAATGGTAGAAACACCGCAATGTGCAATGTGCAAAGGTCCTCTGGATCATGTTTATGTTCCGATGGAGTCTTGGAACATAAATGGCCAGCTGTGCAGCAAATGTTACTCTAAAAAAATTGCAGAACATTACCCAGGCGGCCACGAAAGAGTAAACAAGTCAGACTAGAAACCAGCCAATTTTGATAAGATCTTTGTCTTTAGATTCTCCTATTCCAGTAGCATAGCGCCAGATGTATCGTGCTTTAGTGTCCATCTTTTTCTGTATCTGGATCAAAGACTCTAATTCAGAATCTACATTTCCTGAGGGTGTTCCACAGTTTTCACAAAACTTGCATTTTGGATCAAGGCTGAGTGGCACAGACTGGATTACAGGATACGCCCTACATGCAAGTGGTCGGTTTTCATATATTTTACAGGCATATCCACCATGTGGCGATCTTTTACTTGACTCAGTATCAAGAAATGGGCACGTATTACCATTAGACTCTCTTCCCATCATCTGATAAGCAAGTATTGTTGGAGGTTCTTCAGATTCTACTTCAGATACACCTATCCTAGGCAAGACCGTTACATTGAGACCATTTTTTTCTGCCAAAGACTCTATCTGTTTTTTTTCATCAGGCATTACAAGTACGCCAATCTTGCCAAACTTTATTGTGGGATAGTATTCTCTTTCAATACAACACTTGGCGCATTCCTCTACACAGGAAAAATCCAATGAGTAGTACTCTCAAAAAAAGGATAAATCTCCTTTTATCGAGGCAAGATCGGATCCCTATAAGGTTTCCAGAGGAGATAAATAGTAATACCCTTATATCACCAAAACCAATACTTTCTAGCAATGGTAGTATATAGAACAAGCATGCAGATAGTAAGAGATTTGCTTACAGTAACAGAAGAGAGCGGCATGAACGGCATTAACGTAACATCACTTCTAACCAAGGCAAACTTATCACATTCAAGACTTTCAAAATTCATCGACAACCTCACCGGTGCAGGCCTAATGAACAAGATAGAATTCGACGGCAAGAACACATTTGTCATAACTACAAAGGGTAAGCAATATCTGGAAACATACGAAAGATTCCAGAATCTAGCAGACTCTTTCGGCTTAGATCTCTAAACTTCCCACTTTTCCACTATTTTCATTTATAGAAAATATACAATATTTTTGAAGAATTTAAAAAAGTTTGATAAATATTTTTCCATAATATTTTCAAGTTGGCATAGTTACAAATTTGTTGTAAACAAATCTTGAGACAAACCAAATAGCAGATAATTTCGATCAAACAGTTGGTTTTGCGGATCAGCAATTGACGAACCGACAGATCTATAAAGGCGTACTTTGGTTTATCAAAAGGGGAGTAATTGTGGGAGAGACATTAGTATGGTGGAAGGGACTTGCAAAAGAACTTGAATTGGACATAGAATCCCTTGATGAAAGAACAGACGAAAACAGACTTTAGAATTAATCAGTATCATAATTTTATAACATAATAAAGCCTCGAGCGGGATTCGATCCCGCGGCCTAACGCTTACGAGGCGTTCGCTCTACCAGGCTGAGCTATCGAGGCAGTGGTTCGCAATGTAATCAGAGTTTATAAAAAGCCTTTGCGTTTTTGATTTATTGAAAGTCTCAATTTCTGGAGTTCGTGGCATTTTTGGCAACGACCTCAATATTGAAGACGTAATCTATTACTGTAGGAATTTTTCACATCTTGCCAAGTCAAGAAAGTGTGTAGTAGGAAGAGACACACGACCGTCAGGAGAGATAGTGATTAATGTTGCAATTGCCTCACTCCTAGAGAGAGGAATCTCAGTTTACAATCTTGGCATATCTCCTACCCCGGTGATATTCAGAGAAGCAAGAAAATATGGAAGTGGTCTTATCATTACATCTTCACACAATCCATTAGAATGGAACGGCCTCAAGTTCATCCTAGACGGAAGAGGCATCAATGAATCAGAGCTAGAATATCTGGAAAAAAAAGACAAGTTTCAAAGAGAAAAAATTGGTACTGAAACACATGTTGATTCAGACTACATAGACGAGGCTGTAAAAGTAATTGGAGATATAAAAAAATCATCGAAAATAGCAATTGATGTGGGTGGTGGTGCAGCATTTGATGTTGCCCCAAAGTTACTAAGAAAATTGGGTTGCAAAGTAAGTGTGATCAATGGGACACCTGGGAAATCAACTCGTGGTCCAGATCCTACAAATGATCAATTATCAGGACTTGTTCAAGCATCAAAAAAATCAAGCATTGGTTTTGCTTTTGATCTTGATGGTGACAGACTAGTAGTAGTAAGAGATGGCAAAAAACAATCTCCAGATATAACACTAGGTCTTGGTGTAGCAGGTGCACTTGAGAAAGGTTACAAGAAATTTGTTCTCAGCATAGATACCAGTGTTGCGATTGAAAAATTTATCAAAAATGGAGGAGGTCAAGTCAATAGATCAAAAGTTGGAGAAGCAAATGTTGTAGACATGATGTTAAAAACTAAATCTCAAGCTGGAGGAGAAGGAAGCAGTGCGGGATTTATCTTGCCAGAGTTTAACATGTGCAGAGACGGTCTTCTGACAAGTGGACTAATTGCATCAATGGTTGGAACAAAACAGTTTGATGAAATAAACAAATTCATGGAAGGATATCATCAGGTGCGAACCAAAGTAAGTGTGGATTCTAAACTTCACAAAAAAACACTTCAGACATTTTTGAAAAAGATGAGAAAGCAAGCAAGTCAAATCATAACAATTGATGGAATAAAATCCATAATAGATGAGGATAGTTGGGTTCTTGTAAGACAGTCAAATACTGAACACATCATCAGGGTCTCTGCAGAGTCAAATGACTTGAATAAAGCTAAAACAATAGAAAAACAGGTCAGTAAGATGGTTAAACAAAGCTATGAAGAATCCAGATGAGGTAAAGGTAATCAAGACATTTCAAAATAGATTCGGGAGAAAATCCAAGTTTCAAGCAGACGACATTGAAGTCATAAAGATAGGAAATAGCAAATTTGTTGTAAAATCAGACATGCTGGTTCAGAGTACGGATGTACCTACAGGGATGAAACTTGAAGAGATTTCAAGGAAGAGTTTGGTTTCATGTGTAAGCGACTTTGCATGTAAAGGAATCAAACCCAAATTTTGCACCATAGCAATAGCGATACCTCGTGGTTTTACGCAGAAAATGGTCAACGAATTGGCCTACGGTTTTCTTAGATCCTCCAAAGAGTTTGGTTTGCAGATAATTGGCGGAGACACAAATGAAGGAAAAGAACTAGTCATCGAGGTATCCATGTTTGGTCCAAGCAGCAAGAAAATACCGTCAAGGGGAGATGCAAGAGTTGGAGACATCATAATAACATCTGGGCCTTTTGGTTATTCTTCAGCAGGATTGAAGCTTGTTTTGGATGGTGGTAAAACAGACTCCCAGTCTGCAAAGATATTCAGAAAAGCAATTTTTAGACCCAATCCCAGATTGGCTTTCGGGTTAAAGGCTGCAAGATATTTTTCTTCATCAATGGATTCTAGCGATGGGCTTGCCATAACACTTGATGATATGAGTAAGCAGAGCAAAAAGAAATTTGTGATAACTAGTCTGCCCACAGTAAATGGGGTAGTCAAATTTGCACACCAAAATAAAATGAATTTGAAAGATCTAGTCTTTTGTGGTGGTGAAGAATATGAAATCGTGTTCACAGTACCACCCGGAGATTTGAACAAGGTAAAGAGGCTGGCAAAAAAGACCAACACTCCATTGTTTGAGATAGGCCATGTAGTCAATGGAAAAAATGTGGTTTTAGTTGACAACGGCATATCCAAGGTAATCAAGCGATGCGGCTGGACACACCTTAGATCCTAATGTTTTTTAAACCCGTTAAAGAGTCTTGAAATGTTGTCCACACAAGAGACTAAGGAAAAATGGGGTATAGCTCACATTTTCAGTAGTTTCAACAATACCATAGTTCACATCACAGATGTTTCTGGTGCAGAGACTGTGGCAATTAGTTCCGGTGGACGACATGTCAATGCAGACAGATACGAGTCATCTCCTTATGCAGCAATGAAGTCAACTGCGGCAGTAGTAGAGGCAGCACACGACAAGGGCTTTACAGGTCTTCACATTAGAGTAAGAGCAGTAGGCGGAGTCGGTTCACGTGTTCCAGGTCCAGGTGCACAAGCAGCAATTAGAGCACTAGCAAGAGGCGGATTTAAGATTGGAAGAATTGATGATGTAACACCAATCCCTCATGATACCACTAGAAAGAAGGGTGGTAAACGAGGAAGAAGAGTCTAAGCGTCTACCAGTTTAACTTTTACTTTAGCATTTTTGCTTTCAAAGAAATTTGTCATGAAAGTGACAAATTTTTGTTCAATTTTTTTTCCCTTGGTTTTTGCAATTTGATCTCCTAGTTTTAGTTCCATCCCAGAAAGTAATTCTATTTTTATCAATACTTTGAAAAATGCCCATCCGAATCTCTCCATTGGATTACTTACCAGAAAACCTTCCTTGATGTCACAAAGAGATTGTAATTCATCCATGGCAGTTACAACAATCTCTCTGTCAATTTCATATCTGGTTGTTGCAATTTCAAGTATAGTAGCTCTACCGTGCATAAACAACCATCCAACATGGTGCACAAATAATAAACTTACTAGAGTAAAACATCAGAAATTGTTTGTGTTCTATAATGTCAAACAATTCCACTGGAATCATCAGAAGATTCAGGCGCTGATATTGATTTTGCTTCACCTTTTAGCTTGTCAGACCAAGATACCATCTTTCCGTCTTGTTCAACATTTATGGTAGTTTGTATCCTTACATGAATTCCGACAGATCTAAACAATGTCAATAATTTTCCCCCATCAATAACTTCAGTAACCTCTCCACCTTGGATAAGCTCTGCAAGTTTTTCTATTACAACCTTGGTCTCATTTGGAAACTGGGATTCTGCATTCTGAAGCACTTCTTCTCCCCTATATCCAAGTTGTTTGAGAACAATGTCTCTAGGAGAGACCTTTTGGGTCAGAGGTTGCGGTTTTTCATCAACTCTCTGCC
>Ga0310810_10001549_pt1 | contig 24270 bp, 22 predicted proteins | sample NCmetagenome_FD_207641 | JGI IMG/M metagenome (GOLD analysis project Ga0310810, IMG submission 207641) | Soil microbial communities from experimental microcosm in Duke University, North Carolina, United States - NC | ecosystem: Engineered > Artificial ecosystem > Soil microcosm > Unclassified ... | reverse complement strand
AAGAACAAATTCCTGAACTCCGCGGCGTTCACAACGTCAACTGGCTATAACTTCGGCAATCTCGCGCCGACGCTGAGTTGGGTCCGCGGATTCTGGGGTAAGCAGGAATCGCTTACGATTGGCAGGACCTTCAAGCTTTACGAGCGTCTGGCTTTGGAAATGAGCGTAGACGCTACAAATCCCTTTAACTTCGTGCGCTGGGGCAATCCCAATACTACGCTGGTCTCCCCGGCATTCGGGACCGTAACGTCGGCAGCGGCCGGCCGGACGCTGCAAATCAACGCCGCTCTGAAGTTCTAATCGCCGGACGACTCCGGCTGGCCCAAGAGGAGCAGACTATCGGCGCGGAGGTGGAAACATCTTTGCGCCGGATTCTGCAATTTCATCGGTCTTCTCGCGATCTGCTGGCCTGTGCTCCAATAGATAGTCCGGCATGCACTCCCGTTTCCTGGGTTTACGCCTTACCGCGTGGTTTTGGGGCTCCCTGACGGGAGCCTTACTTCTCTCCCGGCTGTGCCACGTCAACATTCTGTGGGCGGATGAGGATTATCACCTGGCCGCCGCCATCCAGATGCTCCACGGCAAGATGCTCTATCGGGATCTGTGGTACGACAAGCCTCCGTTGAACGCGATCGTCGCTCTGTTGTTCGGAGGATGGCCCGGATGGCCCCTGCGGTTATTCACGGGTTTTTACGCCGTGGCGGCGTGTGCGATGGCGTTTCGCATTTCGTCCTTCCGGTGGGGCCGCCGCGAAGGCTATTGGGCCGCCGGACTGCTGGCATTTTCGCTGATGTTTTACCTGCCCGCGGCCATCATTCCGCTGGAGCCCGATACCTTGATGATCCTGCCGCATCTGGCGGCAGTGTATTGGGCGTGGAAGCAAAAACCGTTGGCGGCCGGATTGGCCGCGGGCCTCTCCTTCGCGCTGAACATCAAGGGTCTGCTGGTGTTGCTGGCGTGCCTGGTCTTCGCGCCCGCGTCGTGGCCGCTGCTATTAGTTGGATTCGTGGCTCCCAATGTGCTGCTGCTTGGCTGGCTGGCATCGCAGCACGCATTTGCAGTCTACGTTGAGAGTGTCTGGCGCTGGGGCCTTTTGTACGCGGCGTCCCCCGGGGATTCACTGGAAGCGGGCAGCCCGTGGCGCGTCGGGAATTGGCTCGGATTTCACGCGACTCTCGCGATCGCGGCAGCATGGTACTTTGCCCGCGCCAAAGAATCCGGGATGCGCTGGCGGATGCTCGCCTGGATTGCGATCTCCCTGGCCGCCGCCGCAGTGGGCGGGCGCTACCTGCCGCGCTATTTCAATCAGCTATTGCCGCCCCTGGCGATCGCGGGGGCACGCGGCATGTGCCTGCTGGCCGCGGAAACGCGCGTGCCACTTCGCCGGCTCGCAGCAGCCTTGCTGGCGGCGTCCGCGCTGGTCGCGATCATCCGCTTCGGACCCCGCTATTTCCTGCTAGCCGCCGACAACCTCGCGGGGCGGCCCCACGTCTGGCGCGACGTGGTCATGGATCAGGAGAGTCGCCAGGCGGCCGCCCACGTTCGGTCCCTAACCAAGGAGGGCGACACGATATTTATCTGGGGATATCGCCCCAATCTGGTCGTCTACACTCGTCTGCCGGTGGCCTCGCGGATGTGGGAATCGCAACCGCTGACGGGTGTTCCCGCAGACCGGCACCTGCGCGATTCCACCAGTGTGGATCCCGCTGGGGCGCGCCTGAATCGGGCGGAGGTGATTCGCAGTTCGCCGTCGATCATTGTGGACGGCCTGAGCGCTTATAACCCACGTTTGGATATCCGAAATTACCAGGATCTTGCTGCCTGGTTCAAGCAGTATTGCCTGGCGGACAGCGTTGGACTTACGACGGTCTACCGTCGATGCCCGCCCAACTAGCTCTCTTCCTGCTGTTGGACAAAGCTCAGGATATCGAAGCGCTTGATCTGACGATCCGGGAAAAAGCTGTTCACCGCATCCTGGACCTCGTTGAACACCTCGAAGACCGTGTGCAGCTTGGTCAGCAACAGCAGTTCGACGTTACGCTTATTCGGATTCACCAGCTTCAGCGCGCCGCCCAGCTTCTTGAGCGACGTGAAACAGATCACCAGGATGCCCAGTCCCGTGGAATCGATATAGTCCACTCCGGAGAGATCCACCACGATGTTGTGCCGCCCGGCCGCGGCCATCTGCGCAACCTTCTCCCGCAGGATGTTGGACTCTCCCAGGGCCAGCCGTCCCTTCAGGGTCAGGATGGCGACCTCTTCGCGAACGCTCTCGGCGATTTCCAGGGTCATGGAGTTCCTAGTGTAGCGTGTCTGCCAATGTGGCGAGCACTCAAAGGCGTTGCGGCTCCGGGGCGCTGGCGGTTTCCTCGTTCATTGCAACTCCCGCGGGAGACTCCGCCGGCAACCGGACGGTGAACCGCGTTCCTTGGCCCGCGTTGCTGGTGACCTCGATGAGTCCGCCGTGCGCTTTCACGATCCAGGCTACGAAGCTCAATCCCAGCCCCAGTCCCTGAATAAGGTTGGTCTGGGCGTTACGCACCCGATAGAAGCGGTCGAAGATGTGCGGCAGGTTTTCCGCGGGAATGCCTACGCCCGTGTCCTCGATCTCAATCCGCCCCCAATTTGGTTTTTCATCCCGGCGCACGCGCACCTGAACAGTACCGCCGACGGCTGTGTACTTCACGGCGTTGGACAGCAGATTGGAGAACAGCCGTTCGATCTGCGTATGATCGGCCAGGATCACAACACCCGGCTCGATGCGGGCGGTAAGCCGCACGTGTTTCTCGTCGGCTGGAATCTGGAACTGATCCACTACGTCCTCGGCCACTTCCCCCAGATCGAGCATGGTCTTTTGCAGTACAACTTGGCCCGATTCGGCCTGCGACAGCAGTAGCAGCGCGCGCACGATGCTCGACAACTGTTCCACGTCCTCGAGCGCGTTCACCATGGCATCGCGATACTGCTCTGCCGTCTGAGCTGTGAACAAGGCGACTTCGAGTTGCCCGCGGATCGCGGTCAGCGGCGTGCGTAGCTCGTGCGATACGTCCGTTGAAAAACGCCGGATCTGCTCGAACGATTCCTGCAATCGGGTAGTCATCCGGTTGAAGCTTCCGATCAGGTGATCGAGTTCGTCGTTCGCGCCGCGCAGCGGAATTTGTATAGAGAGGTTGGATCCGGTGATCTTCTGCGCCGCCTGCGCCACCTCGTTCACCGGCTGAATCGCACGGCCGGCCAGCAGCCAGCCCAGCAGGCCGGTCAGCGGAATAATCGCCAGCAGGGAAAGAAAATATTCGCGCGTGAACGTGTGAACCGTGCGCACACTGTCCGCGAGCGAGCGGCCGACGGCAAAAAAGTATCGCCCGCCTCGATCGTCCAGCATCACGCCGGCCTTGATCAGGTACGGGGTACCCGCGGCGTCCGATCGGACATGCACTTCAGGCTCCGGGAGCGCGATGATTCGCCGGATCTCGCTCAGCGAATCAATGCCGATGGACTCATACACGGGGGAGTCCGTCAGAATGTTGCCGTTGGAATCCGTCAACAGAATCACGTAGCGGAGGCGCTCCATAATATGCGCGTCTCCCGGATCGAGTTGGTCGGCGGTCCATTGCGGCCGGTAATTCTCGATGCGCAGATAGCCCTTGGCATCGCCCCACACCTCTTCCAGCAGCGTGCGCACGTCGCCTTCCGTCTGAACCTGAAGGTTGTGGCGGAAATACATCCCGATCAGCACCAGCAGGGCTGAAAACAGCAGCAGGTAACTAAGCGTGAGCCGGAACCGCAGCCCTCGCACGAGATTCACAAAGGGACGCACGCTACCCGTTAGTCTCCGTACTGCGGTCGGGCGTATCCAGCATATACCCGATGCCGCGTACCGTCTGAATCATTTTCTGCTGCCACTTGTCATCGATCTTGCTGCGCAGATGGCGAATATATACGTCCACGATATTGGTCAGCCCGTCATAGTCCATGTCCCACACGTGCTCGACGATCATGGTGCGGCTGAGCGGGCGTCCCCGGTTGCGCATCAAGTATTCGAGGATGCTGAACTCCTTGGGCGCTAGCTCGATGTTTTCCCCGTCGCGCGAGACCTTACGGCGAATACAATCCAGTGAGAGGTCGCCCACCTGCAGCTTTTCCGGCGTCGGCTGGCCGCGCCGGAGCAGCACGCGCACGCGGGCCAGGAGTTCGACGAACGCGAAGGGTTTGACAAGATAATCGTCGGCGCCGCCTTCCAGACCTTTCACGCGATCGTCCACGGCATCGCGCGCGCTCAGGATCAGCACCGGTGGGCTAACCTTGCGGTTGCGGATCTTCTGCAGCACCGTGAGGCCGTCGACGTCCGGCAGGCCCAGATCCAGGATCACCAGGTCGTAGTCGGTGGAATGGATCATATCGATCGCCGATCCGCCCGTGGCTGCCACGTCCACCGCATAGCCCCCGCTTTCAAGGCCGCGCGAGAGGAAATCGGCGATGCGGGCTTCGTCTTCCACCACCAGAATGCGCATATATCTCCAGTTTAGATCGCTGGTATGCCTGCCTCCAGGCCGGCTGCGAATTTTGAGCCCTGTTACCGCGCCCGCTTCACTCGGTAATCTTCCACCGCCGGCATCCGAACCACCCGGCACATCTCGAACAGCCTCGATCGTGCCCGTGCGCCGATCGCTTCAATCAGGGTCTTCCTGTGCACATCCGACCCGCCTGGCGTAGTGTAAGCAATCGAGCCGCTATCGTCCGGGCTCAGATTGGTGGTCGCGATCAGCGGCCTCCGATGGTTGCAGCGATACGTCACGATCGACGTCACTGTATCTTCCACCCAGTCCGTCACGCGGTGCGAGCCCAGGTCATCGAGCAACAGCACCTCGGCATCCATGGCGGAACGGTAGGTTTCTTTGTCGCTCGATCCTGACGTCTTGTCGTAACTCGAACGAATCCGGTCCAGCAGGTTCTGATAATCGAAAAAGATTCCCTGGTGACCCTTGTCGATGATGGCTTTCAGCGCCGCCACCGCCAGGTGGGTTTTCCCCGTTCCGGTATCGCCCGCAAGCAGCAGCCCCGGCCGCTCCAGGGAGGGGAACTCGCGCACAAAGCTGCGCACCTGCATAAGGACCGTTCCCAGACCCGTGCGCGCGATGGGGTTCTCCTGCGGAATTTGAAAGTTATCGAGCGACGCTTTTACGTAATTGGGCGGGATGCCCGATCCGTCCTGCAGGGCTTCGGCGCGAGCCTCTTCCGCGCAGCGGCACGGTTCGGCGCCCGATAAGCCCGCGCGCTCGATGATCTTCCAGCCTGTTCCTCCGCAAATGGGACATACTGCCGCTGCTGCCATACGAACTCCTGACTCTACTCGACCACCACCAATATCTCGCCTGCGCCTACCGTCGCGTCCGGCCGCGCTCGAACTTCCGCCACACGTCCGGCCTTGGGCGACTTCATTTCATTCTGCATCTTCATCGCCTCCACGACAACGAGGCCCTGGCCTTCCTCCACCATGTCGCCCGGCGACACCAGCACGCGGATCACTTTTCCCGGCATCGACGCCGTGATTTCCTGCCGCCCATGATTTCTGGGTGCCCCCAACCCAGGGCGCAAGTCACGAGGATCAAACACCGCCATGGAGAGCCGGCGTCCGTTGACCAATACTTCCTGGCCGGCACCGCGAACGACCCTATAGCTGCGCCCATTGAGCAGCACGGAAGAGCCAGCTAACGAGAACTCACCTTCGATGACGACTCCGTCTTCGCGCTCATAGCGCAGCCGCGAGCCCTCGATTTCGATGCGCCCTGATCGCCCGTCCACCGTTACCTGGCGCGTCATCGCAGGATGTCCTCGCGTCCCACCTCGAGCCATGCACCGTTTTCCTGGCGCACAGCGACGGCCGCCCTCGATCCCAGCGCGATCACGATCGCCGCGGCGGCTTCGGCCTCCGGATCGTCTTCCTTTTTCCCGCGCCTCTTGAAAAAGCAGTCCAGAAACGACGTCGACAGCCGCCCTTCGCGAAACTCCTGGTCGGCCAGCACCTCGCGAAAGAACGCGATATTGTTCCGTACGCCCGCCAGGACGTACTCCGAGAGAGCCCGATCCAGCCTGCCGATGGCAGTCTCGCGATTCGGGCCCCACGCGGCGAGTTTGGCCAGCAGCGAATCGTATTCCAGCGGCACGTCCCAGCCCTCGAAGATGCCCGAGTCCAGCCGGACGCCAGGACCCGCCGGTTCGCTCAAATGTACAATCTTGCCGGGAGCAGGTATAAAATCGTGATCCGGATCCTCCGCGTAAATCCGGCACTCGATCGCCGACCCACGCCAGCTAACCTCGTTTTGCCGCAGCGTCAGGTGCGCGCCCGCCGCGATTTTCAGTTGCCATTCCACCAGATCCAGTCCCGTCGCCAGTTCCGTCACCGGATGCTCCACTTGCAGACGCGTATTGACTTCGAGGAAAAAGAACTTTCCATCGCGATCCACTAGAAACTCGACCGTCCCGGCATTGGCATAACCGGCCGCTTGTGCTACCCGTACCGCGGCTTGCCCCATGCTCTCGCGCAAATCGGGATGTGTCGCCATGAAAGGTGACGGGCATTCTTCGATCACTTTTTGATGCCGCCGCTGGATGGAACACTCGCGTTCGCCCAGGTGGATCAGATGGCCGTGATGGTCCCCCAGGATCTGGATTTCGATATGCCGCGGCTCGTTCACCAGCTTTTCGATATAGACTTCGCTGTTGCCGAACGCTCGCCCGGCTTCGCTGGCCGCCTCGCGCAACGCCGCCTGGAGCTCGGATTCTCGATCCACGCGGCGCATCCCCTTGCCGCCGCCGCCGGCCGAGGCTTTGAGCAGCACTGGATAGCCCAGAGCATTCGCCGCGTCGCGGGCTTCTTCCCAAGCGGAAAGGGCGTGTTCCGTTCCCGGAACCACCGGCGCGCCGGCCGCGATGGCCAGTTTTCGCGCAGCCGTTTTCGATCCCAACTTGCGGATCGCATCCGCTGGCGGGCCGATAAACACGACTCCGGCCGCCGCGCAGGCCTCCGCGAACTCCGCGTTCTCGCTCAGGAATCCATAGCCGGGGTGGATCGCTTCGGCCCCATGGCGCTCGGCCGCCTCCAGAACGCGGTCGATGCGCAGATAGCTTTCTGAAGAAGCTGACGGACCGATAGGAGCCGCCTCATCCGCCAGGCGGACCGCCAGCGATCCCCGGTCCGCGTCCGAGTAGGTAACGATGCTTGCGATCCCCAGTTCTCGCAACGCGCGCACCACGCGCACGGCGATCTCACCGCGGTTCGCCACCAGTACCTTTCGGAACACAGGTTGATTCTAGCGCAGGGTCACCACGGTAGCGCCCCATCCGCCCGCTTCCGCAGGGGCATCGCCGCAGGACTCGACGAAGGATGTCCGCGCCAGGACGGCACGAACCATCTCACGTTGCGCTCCGATCCCTCGGCCGTGGATAATCCGCAGGGCTTTGAATCCCAGGCGACGCGCCTCGGCCAGATACTCTTCCACTGCTCCCTGAACATCCTTAGCTCGAACGCTATGCAAATCAAACACATCCGTAATGGACAGCTGTACGGGTTCCATCCCGAATGGATCTCTAAAGGTGTCGTCAGTCATGGCCGATTCCTAGTATGGTGCGGCCTCAATCGTACACCTTAGAACCAGCCTCCGTAGTACGGGTGCCCCTTAGGTTTTCTTTCCTTAGGACTGCTTCAGAACGAGTCCCTGCTGTTAGAATCGGGCTAGTTAAGTTTGGTTGAATGCGAGATTGAGCCAAGACGAATTTGATGCTCTGCTTCCTGTGCGGTAAAAAGATCGGGCTCTTGCGGAAGCTGGTGGACCAGCAATACTGTTCCTCCGCCCACCGTAAGGAAGCGCGGCTTGCCTCGGCCCAGGCCTTCCGCGAAGAAGACGATCTGGAGCAGTGGTCAGTTGCGCGATCCAAGGACAAGAAGAAGGACCGGAATAGTTCGGCCCGTCCCAACCCCACCGCAGGCCAAACCGCATCGATATTTGCGTTCTTAACCGTGGGCGGTCTCCTGGTAGCGGCACTGCTTCTCCCCGGACCTGGACCGGGCGCGGCATTTCCCCAAGTTTCTCTCGACCCTTCCATCAAACGCGGCCTGGTATCTCGGGCCGGCGACGCAATGGCGGATCTGGTGAGGAGTCAGGCGCCCATTACTCTGCATCACGAATTCCGTTCGGGCTTTGCCGACTGGGTCACAGTGAGTTCGCGCGTGGCGACCAACGTCGACGATCCCCGCGACTGGACCAACGCTTCTCGTCCCGCTTTAACCCGTCCCGTGAGCCTGCGTCTGTGGGAGCGGTCTTCCTTGCTGCAGAACTACCAGATGGAATTCCAGGGTCAAATGGAAGGTCACAGCCTGAGCTGGGCGTTCCGCGCGTCTAACGGGAACAACTACTACGCGACCAAGCTGGTGGTCGCCCGGCCCGGAGCGGTCAATAATGCCGGGTTGGTGCGCTACGCCGTGATCGACGGCCATGAAACCAGCGCGGTGCGCCTGCCCTTGCCGCTGAGTCTGGAGCGCGGCGTCAACTATCGCGTCCGCATGACCGTTCAAGACGACCATTTCATTACCTATCTCAACGGCCAGGTGATCAGCTCGTGGAGTGACACCGTGCTGAAGCGCGGCGGCGTAGGCTTCTTCGAGGACCAGAACGATCCCCAAAAGGTCGCCTGGGTCAGCCTCTCCGAGCGCGACAGTTTCATGGGCCGCATGCTGGCCCACTTCTCTCTGTTCGTAATTCCCGCCCCACCCCAGTAGTCGCTGCGTCACCGATCAGACGCCTGTTTCAAGGTGTATCCTGAATACCTGAGTCGCGGCGTCCAACCTCGCGACCCACGCCCCGGCATTTGCTGGCTTGGAATAAGGAGGATATCAATCATGAGGCGAACTTTATGTTCTCGGATGGCCTGGGCCGCCCTGGCGCTGGGCCTTCCCATCGCTGCCCTAGCCGATTTGAGCGCCACCAAGACTCTGACAGCGACTCAGTCGCTGAATCTGGATACGGGTGCAACGGCCAGTTCCGGAGGAGACCTCCTGTGGAATGGAAGCAGCCTGACTCCGCAGGGCACCGCGAAGGCTCTCAACGTCCCGGGCGGCGGAGGCTCCGCCGTATTTGACTCTTTGACCCAGTCCACGATTCAGTCGTTCTCCTCGTTGGCGTCCGCGGCGTCCATTCCCAGCAGCGGGCTCCCGGTGGGAGCGGTCGTCATCGCGTTTACCAACGGCGGACATGCCGCGAAAGTTCTGGTTACCGCGGCCAGCAGCAGTTCGATCACCCTTCAGTTCACTACCTATGGCGCAACCGGCGGCGGTGGTGGCGGTGGTCCGACCATCACGAATGTCACGAACAACTCCAGTGATATCCCCTCGGGCTTCCCAAACTCGGGTCTCACCCAGGGCGCTTTAATCAAAATCTTGGGATCAAGCTTGGCCGATGACGGCGATGCGAACCTTCATGACAGCCAGGCGGCCGGAGGGTTGCCTACGACGCTGAATGGAGCCAAAGTCACCGTGACGGTTGGTGCTACGACCGTTACTCTGGCGTTGTATTACGCAACTCCCACGCAGATTGATGGAGTTCTGCCGTCCAACACGCCCACCGGCTCGGGAACCCTCACGGTGACGCACAACGGCACGCCCAGCGCGGCGTTCACAATTCTGGTCGTAACCGCGGCGCCGGGCATCACCACGTACAACAACGGTACCGTGGTCGCCCAGGACTTCGCCCGTCCATCAGATCCTTACGGTGGACTAGTTACTTTTCAAAAATCCGCGCCTCCGGACGGCATTATCACCATCTGGGGATCTGGCTTCGGCGCCACAGGCAACAGCGACACCTCCTACGACGTGTCCGGACACCAAACAAGTGTTTCGTACGCCGTCTATATCGGAGGCGTTTCCGCGGCCATCGCTTACAAGGGCGCGGCGCCATATCCGGGAGTGAGCATATTCGTCTTAACCATACCTCACGACGTTCCCACGGGCTGTTATGTACCGGTCGCGGCAGTCGCGACCGTGAACGGCAACAGCATTGTGAGCAACATCGGCACCCTGCCGATTAAAGCGGGCGGCGGCGTATGTTCAGATCCGCAATTTGGGATCAACGGTGATCAGCTCTCCGCCCTGGGTGCATCCGTCAAGAGCGGATTTCTGTTCGTCTCGCAGTCGACCGACACGTCCGCGGTTGTTAGCAACAACGCGCTTGCGGTCTTCCAGCAATCCACGGGAGTCGCCACGCCTGGCGGGGGTTCGGTCGTTTCCATCGGCGGATGCATTCTGACTCAAACCATAAACGGCGGATCCACCGGAACGTCGACCGGCCTGAACGCAGGGACGATTACCGTGACCGGACCCGGCGGATCTCCCGTCACGCTGACTGGGATTCCTCTACTGCCTGGATTCTACCAAGCAACACTCTCATCGATACCCTCGACGGGAGGAGCGTACGTATTCAACGGCACCGCCGGATCCCAGGTCGGTGCCTTCACTGGGACGGTGAATTTCCCGAATCCACTCCTTGCCTGGACCAATCAGGGCGCGGCAGCAAACGTCGCTCGCAGCCAGGGCTTGCTAACCACGTGGACCGGCGGCGCCCCAGGCAGCTACGTCCTCATCTCGGGAACGTCCGCGAGCGGGAGCGTGACAGGCGGCTTCACCTGCTACGCCCCGCAGTCAGCCTTGCAGTTCACCGTTCCGTCCTACATTCTGCTGGGCCTGCCGCATGGAACCGGGACCACTTCCGTTCAGAATTCGACCAATCTGACCACGTTTTCAGCCGCCGGACTCGACTTCGGCGCCGCGTTCGGAAACGTATCGATCCAGGTTAATTCCAACTACAACTAAACCAACGTGGGGCGGGCGATCACGCCGGCCCCACCAACCCGACCTCTCTTAGGACATCAGTTGGCTGCGCCGTTTATCGTAGGCCTCCGGATGCCAGCAATGTTTCGCCGGTCAGCCAACCCGAATCCTGCGATGCGAGAAACACGGCGATCGGTGCGACGTCTTCCGGCTGCCCGATGCGGCCCAGAGGAGTCTGTGCCTCAAGCTGCTTTTGGAAGTCGCTGCCGAGGAATCCGGCGGTATGGACGCCCTCGGTTTCGACCATTCCCGGATTAATCGAGTTGACACGAATCTTCTTGGGGCCCAGTTCCTTGGCGAGCACGCGGGTAATGGTGTCCACGGAACCCTTCGTGGCTGAATAGACCGCCGAGGTGGCCGGCGTTAAGCTCGTCACCGCCGAGCTGATGTTGATCACGGATCCGCCTTCGGGTCCGAAAGACTTGGCCGCTTCCTGAGTCGCCAGCAGGAGGCCCAGAACATTGGTGTTGAACTGGCGGTGGAACTGCTGCTCGGTGATATCGCCGAGGGCCGCAAATTCGTAGACGCCGGCATTGTTCACCAGCACGTCCAGTTGTCCATAGGTCTTTTTTGTCTCCGCGAAAATGCGCTGAACGTCGGATGCCTTGCTGACGTCCCCCTGTACGGCGAGAGCCTTGCCACCGGCTTTTACGATCTCCGCAACCACGCGGTCCGCATCCTCCTTGCTGGAAGCATAATTCACCACGACGTCCGCGCCCTCCGCCGCAAGGCTTTTGGCGATACGCGCGCCGATCCCCTTGGAGGCGCCCGTGACGATCGCAACTCTGTTGGTCAGCTTACTCATTCTCTTCTCCTCTATTCTTTGACGGTTCGACAACCGTCTAAGTGATGAGGATCCGCCAGCGAAGGGTTCAGCTTTTCACGATTAGATCGTCCCGAGGAGATCCAGGTACGCTTTCAGAACATCGCGCTGCAGCAGGAGATGGGCAAATTTGCCCTCCCGAACGATCTGGATAAGCCCGGCAGTTTCTAACTCTTTGATGTGATGGGAGAGCGTAGCCGCCGTTACGGTCTGGCGCCCCCGCACATCCGAGCAGGAAGCTCCGGCCGCTGTCCCGCCGATTTGCTTCAAGATCTGGTATCGGCGCGGATCTGCTAAGGCCTTTGCAATCAGGCGTATCTGCTTTTCTGGGAGTGTTTTGGATTTCGCCAACAGGTTAATCCTACCCCACCAGGCCCGCGCGTTCCAGCAAAGCTTGTGGATCCGGATCCCGGCCCATGAAGGAGCGGTACAGCTCGGCCGGATCTTGGCTATCGCCGCGGGCCAGGATCTTGTCGCGATAGTCGCGCCCCACGGCTTCGCTGAACACGCCCTCCTTGCGAAAGCGCGTGAACGCATCGGCGTCCAACACTTCGGCCCATTTGTAGGAATAGTAGCCCGCACCATAGCCGACGGGACTTGAGAAGAGATGCGTGAAGCCGGTGATCATGGCATAGTCTTCGGGGATCGGAGCCGCCGCGAAGGGCTGCAACATCCGGCGTGCGAATACCACCGGGTCTTCTTTCCCGTCCCATTCGCGATGCAGCGCCAGGTCGACGAAGCCGAATCCCAGCTGCCGCATCTGCGCGTTGGCCGCGCGAAAGGTTTTGGCGCGCTTCATCTTCTCAAAAAGATCGTTGGGAATGTGTTCACCGGTTTCCCAGTGCCGCGCCAGAAGGTCCAGGGCTTCGCGCTCCCAACACCAGTTCTCCATGATCTGCGACGGCAGCTCGACGAAATCCCAGGCCACGCTGGTACCCGCCAGACTGCGCACTTCGACGCGGCTTAACAGGTGATGCAGCAGGTGTCCGAATTCGTGAAAGATCGTTTCGGCCTCGCGATGCGTGAGCAGTGCGGGCTTACCGTTTACCGGCGGCGTCAGGTTCCCACAGATCAAACCGAGATGCGGACGTCCATGCCCGGGGTCACCCGTGATCAATGAATCCATCCATGCGCCGCCACGCTTATTTTCTCGCGGGTACCAGTCGGTGTAGAACGAACCCAGGTGAGCGTCGCTGGCGGCATCGCGAACCTCAAAGGTCTTGACTGCCGGATCCCACGCGGGCATGTCCTTCACCTCAGTCACGCGAATCCCCAGAATGCGGCCGAAGATCTCGAACATCCCCGAGACCACGCGATCCAGAGGAAAATACGGCCGCAGAACTTCTTCGTCGAAATCGTACAGCGCGGCGCGCTGCTTCTCGGCCCAATAGCCAATGTCCCAGGGCTCGAGCTTCTTCCCGGCGAACGTCTCCAGCTCCTGATTCTCTTCGCGGAAGCGCTTTTCCGTCTTTTCGCGCAGGTCCCTCAGGAAGTTCTGCGCGCGCTCGCCGGTGTGCGCCATGCGATCGTCCAGTACCAGGTCGGAGAAGTCTCGGAAGCCCAGCAGCTTCGCCTTTTCATTTCGCAGCTGGAGAATCTTGACCAGCAGGCCGCGGTTGTCGTGCGGACCCGAAGCCGCGCGAGTATTGTAGGCGCGCCAGACTTGCTCCCGCACGCGGGCGTCATCCAGATACGTCATCACCGCCGTATAACTCGGACCCTGCAAGGTGAAGCGCCATCCCGCCACGCCTTTCGATTCGGCCGCGGCGCGTGCCATTGCGATGGCCGAGGGGGGCAAGCCTTTGAGCGGCGCCTCGTCCGTCACCACCAGCTCCCAGGCGTTGGTGGCGTCGAGCACGTGCTCCGCGAATTTCGTGGTGGCCTCCGATAGCGCCACATCGATTTCCTTGAGGCGGGCCTTGCCCGCCGCATCCAGGTCCGCCCCGTGCCGTTTGAAGGTGTCGATGGTCTTGGTCAAGAAGCGGTGATAGCTTCCCTTGAGCGAGCGGCCTTCTTCGGTGGCCGCGTAATTCTTGAGCGCCTTCCACAGCCCTTCATTCAAGGGAATGCTGGAGTAGAACGCGCTGGCTTTGGGCTGTACGGCATTGAACGCCGCGCGGAAGGCGGGCGTGGTGGCGACGCTCTCCACGTGCCGTATTACGCCGAGCGCGAAGTCCAGCCTTTCGGTCATGATGTCGATGGCGTGCAGCGGATTCGGATCGGCCACGGCGGCTTGGACGCTCAGGTTCGCGTCGGCCAATAGTTCGTCGACGGCCGGCTCTACGTGCGCGGCTCCCACTTGATCGAAGGGAACCTTGAATTTGATTTCTGTTAAGGGATTCATGAAGGTTTTGAAGTCCGGACGAAGGAGGCTAACAGCACCACCGTAACACCCGCCAGTATCCATTTGGCCGTGCTCGGCCCGCGGATGGCTTGGATCATAGCCGGCGTAGTGGCGCGCAGCGGAACATCTAACAGAGATAGGATCGCGCGGTTCTCAAGAACGTCGAATACGCCCGCCCCGATGCCGCAGATTCCGGCGGCCATCCCGGTGATCTGCCTCCACCCGCCTTTGCGGATCACGAGCGCAGCGAGGGCCAGAAAAAGCCCCGTATAACATGCGATAAATCCGAAATCGACGTACTGTTTGACGCGCATCACTTCGCGATCGGGACTGGGGGCGTCTCCCAGTATCCAATCGACGTCCTGGACGTCGCGGGCAAATTCGAGCGCCAGCATCGGATCGCCGAAGCGAGGCGGTCGCGAGGCATTGGTGAAGGACGGCCTCCCGAGCAGGAGCACGAACGCCGCCACTGTGAGCATCGCCAGCAGCAACGTCGTGCGCCGCAGCCAATTAACCCAGAACACGCGAGGCATCGCGGGCGAAGTACGTCAGAATGAAATCCGCGCCGGCTCTGCGGATGGAAGTGAGCGACTCCATCATGATCCGTTCGTAATCCAGCCAGCCGCGCTCGACCGCCGCCATGATCATGCTGAATTCTCCCGAAACCTGGTAGGCGCCGATCGGCACAGGGAACCGGTCGCGGGCCTGGCGGACCAGGTCGAGATAGGGCATGGCCGGCTTGACCATTAGCATGTCGGCGCCTTCATCCAGGTCGAGCTGCATCTCATGCATGGCTTCGCGGCCGTTGGCGGGATCCATCTGGTAGGTGCGCCGGTCACCGAACTGGGGCGTCGATTCGGCGGCTTCGCGGAACGGTCCGTAAAATCCCGAGGCAAACTTCGCCGCATAGGCGAGGACGGCCACTTTCTGAAACCCGTGCGCGTCGAGTTTCTGCCGGATCGCGGCGACGCGACCGTCCATCATGTCGGAAGGCGCGACGATATCGGCTCCGGCGCGGGCATGCGTGAGCGCCGCGGCCGCCAGCCATTCGAGCGTCGAATCGTTATCGACATCGCCGTCGATGATCTTGCCGCAATGGCCGTGGCTGGTGTACTCGCAGTTGCAGACGTCGGTCATGACGAGCAGGTTCGGCAGGGCTTGCTTTACTGCGCGCACGGCTCGCTGGACGATGCCGTTCTCGTTGTAACTCTCCGAGGCTTGCTCATCTTTCTTGTCGGGAATCCCGAACAGGATCACGCCGCCGATGCCCAGTGCGTGCGCTCCCTCGCATTCCTTGACTAGTTCGTCGACGGAAAGCTGGAAGTTGCCGGGCATGGAAGAGATGGGCTTGCGGACGCCTTCGCCGGGGCAGGCGAACAGCGGCAGAACGAAATCGGCCGGTTCGAGCTGGGTTTCACGCACCAGCCGCCGCATGGATTCCGAGACTCGCAGGCGGCGCTTGCGATGGGTGGGGAAGGCCATTCGCTCTCGATTGTAGCGAAGTTGCCGTCCCGGCCTGACGGGTAGTGCGCTAATTAGCGCACTACCGCCTGACGGATCAGCTGGACGAATCCCGGTTTCGAGTCGCCGTCACCCCCGTGACGACTCCCAGTCCGACCAGAATCACCACGCCGACGCCGATCCACCGAGGAGGAATGTGCAGAAGGTGCGCTCCCATCGCCAGTCCCACGATGAGAATGATGTATCCGATCAGATAGATTCCGAAAGACATAGATCGTGCTCCTCGGAGGGAGTGCAGCAATCGTGTCGCCATTCTGCGTGCGCGTTTAGCGCGTATAAGGGCGCGCCAAGGACGGGTAAGTGATCCCCCATGGTCATTTGGTCGCTTTGGCACACGGCAAGAGGCGCCGCTGCCATTCCTGCCGCCCTAATGTTGGCCCCAGACGTGCTCCTAAGGTGTATCGTGAAGCGCGGAGGGTTGCAGAATCAATCGTTTGCATCGGAAACAGGTAAATACTATCCTGTTTTCATGAGGAAGATCCTACCGACCTGGTCTGGCGCCCCCAATTTTACACAGGATCCCGTGGTTGCTCCCGCGGGCATCGGTCTCCGGGCTGGCTCCACCCAGCGCCCTTTACGGGGCGTAGCCGGCCCGGGGATCGACCATACGGATTCGACCGGAAGGTTATCTCTCGAAAGGGGAATTTAACATGAACACGAATATTACGATGGCAGGTGCTTTGTTGCTGAGTCTGGTGGGATCCGGTTGCGTCGCGACCCACAAGTACGTGGCCAAGACCATTTCTCCAGTGGAAAGCCGGGTCACGGTTACCGAACAGAAGAACACGGAACAGGATAAGCAGATCGCCGATCACTCCAAAGACATTGAAGGCTTGTCCACGGATCTGTCCCGGACCAAGGAGCGGGTGACCGATGCGGACGCGAAAGCAGTCGCGGCCGGCCAGTCTGCTCAGCGGGCTGGCGAGCGGGCCGACAATGCCCAGCGTGCCGCTGATGGCGCCGAAAAGTCCGCCTCAGGTGCCCGCACTCTCGCCGAGCGCGGCCTGCAGCGCGACGACGTGATCGAGAAGAACATGGTGGCGATGAACAAGTTCAACGTGGCGAAGTCCGTCACGGTGCTGTTCGCGCTGAACCAGTCCAAGCTGAGTGACGATGCCAAGGCCGAGCTGGACGATCTGGCCAAGATGACCGATGGCAAGGATCGCTACATCATCGAGGTCCAAGGCTTTACCGACAAGACCGGTTCCGCGACGGCCAACGAGGCGTTGAGCCAGGCGCGCGCAGCCGCGGTTTCCCGTTACCTCGCCAACGAGCACAAGATTCCGGTCCGGACCATCACCACGCTGGGATCGGGTTACGCCCTGCCAGTGGCCGATGACAAAACTCGCGAAGGCCGCAAGCAGAATCGCCGGGTGGAAGTCCGGTTGTTCGTGCCGGAAGCGACCCAGTCGAGCAATACCGTCGCGGTTGCCCAGGAGTAGTTAGCGTTTGAGGGGCGAGGTACATACCTCGCCTGGTCGCTTCGAGGTTTGTTCGCGCCTCCAGTCGACACCCCTGGGGGCGCGAGCATTCAGTTGGCCGCTGGCTCCCTCCGACGCGGCGGCCATCAGGGCAGGCGCTCGAGAAGATCCTTGGCGAGGAGATCTGCACGCTTCGCCAGGTTGACTGCCGTCACCAGATCTTGCTCGCGCGCCTGCTCTGCTTGTGATAAAAACGTCTGAATTAGCGTCGCAGTATCCCTCTGCTCTGCCGTCAGATTCCTCCCCGCGACCTTAGTCAAAGCTCTGCGCACACTCTCGGTATACTGATCCAGCTCTTGGGTATTTCGCCGGGACTCTTCCGGTGTCAGGATCTGCGCCAGTTTTGGAGACGCGACCGGAGGGTTCTCGGCGGGCGCAGGCAGCGGTTTGGGAATATTTGCGACCGGCGGGCGCACCGGACGAGGAGGCGGCAGCTCCGGAAATCGCGACCCCGGATCCGGTTGGCTCGGGAGATCGTATACCACTGGCTCGAACGTCGACTCGGGTGGCAGGGCGATCTCGGGAGTCGATGGAATCGGCTGGGGAGCTTTGGCTGTCAGGGGCGGCGGGCTGAAGGCGCGCGGGGGTTTGTGAAACACGCAGGAAGACGTGCCTAAAGCGCCCGCGAGCCACAAGGTGGTGGTCCTCGGTATACGCAAACCCGGGCGTAGGTGAGGGGATTCAGGCATGACGGACGTTCCCCGGGAATTCCAGCCGGAAGGTTGTCCCGGAAGCAGCTTCACTTTTGAAACTGATAGTTCCATTATGCAACTGCACGGCCCGGTACGTCATGGCGAGTCCGATGCCGGATCCTCCCAGCTTGGTCGTGAAGTATAGCTGGAAGACCTTGTCGCGCAGTTCCGGAGGGATACCGGGCCCGGTATCGCTCACTTCCAGGACTAGATTATCGCCCGCTTTTTCCACGCAGACGCGCAACCGGCCGCCTGCGCTCATGGCGTCCATGGCGTTGGTCTCCAGGTTGAGAATCGCCTGCTTCAGCAGATCGGAATCGCCGCGGATCGGCGTGGGCTCGGAGGGCACGGAGAAATCCACCTCGATATTGGCCAGCTTGGCCTGGGGTGTGATGAACTCGGTGACCTCGCGCGCCAGCACGCTCAGGTCGAGATCCTGAAGGTTCACGTCCAGCGGCCGCGAAAAATCCAGGAAGGTTTTCACGACGCGGTCCAGGCGGAGCACCTCCCGGGAAAGAATATCGATCTCTCCGGCCAGCGCCGCGTCGGGTTCGCCCAAGTGGGCGCGCAGAAGCTCCAGCCGCAAGGCGATCGCGTTCAGGGGATTCTTGATCTCGTGTGCGACGCCTCCGGTCAAGCGGCTGATGGCGGCCAGACGCGTGGCCACGTCCAGTTGCGAGGCCATGCGTTCCAGCAACTGGTCCACGTTATGGCGCAACTCGGTGGCATCCTCGCGAGCGCCGCGATACTGCTGGCCCAGCAGGTTGAGCTTGCTTTCGACGGCGCGGAACTCCTTGGTCAAACCCTCATCCGGCGGGGCCCCAGCCGGATCCTCGCCGCCGCCGACGCGTCCCTGCGCGATCCGGTCGATGGTATCCTCGATCCGTTTCACCGGCCGAAGGGCCCGCGTCGTCGCGAGCATGGTGAGCAGAAGGGACGATCCGATCGCGCCGGCGGAAACGCCGCCCAGCCAAACGATTTGCGGCCGCAGAGCATCGCGCAAGAACACGCTCGAAGTCACCACCTGAATCGTGAAGATGGGTTTGTCCTGCTCGCCCACACCCAGTCCCACGGTGCCTTCCCAGTCCGGCCGGCGCGTCGAGAGATCCAACGTCCGGCGGTACCAGGAGGTCTGCCCCCAGGTGTCGAAGTTTTGGCGCCGGTTGATGGGTGTACGGACCGCGGAAGGATTGGACGACGCCAGGATGATGCCGTTTTCGCCCGCCACATTAATTTCCCGAAGAGAGCTGGAATACGCCGTCATTTGCAGGAGCAGGCGATGAAATTGCTCATCGTCGGAGACGATATCATTCCACAAAGCCTTGGTTTCCTCAAGACTCTGGGGCACGGGATAGTTTTCCGAATAGCGCTCGATATGGTCCAGCAACAGCGCGCTGACCTGCTGCCCGGTCAGACGGCTGCGCTCGATGGCATCGGAGGTGAGCAGGTTGACCAGCGTCTCCAGCTCGACCGCCGATAGAGCCACGGCCGCTAGTGCCACCACTATCAGAATCAGCAGGACCAAGCGGACGCGCAGCGACATTCAGTCAGGCGCCCGCCCCGTGCGTGCCGTATTCCTTCAGCTTGTTGAACAGTGTCTTCTGGCTGATCCCGAGAATTTCGGCCGCGCGCGTTTTGTTGTTCTTCGTGTGCTCGAGCGTAAGCTCGATCAGTGCGCGCTCAGCCTGCTCGATGGTTTGGCCGACGCGGATGCGTAGCTCGCCCTGTTCGGTCGAGACGCTGCCCGCAGCCGACGGCGCGCCGGAAAAACCCGGTGGCAGGTGGGCCATCTGAATGGCGCCTTCTCCGGCCAGAATCACGGCGCGCTCCAGCACGTTGCGCAGCTCGCGCACGTTTCCCGGCCAGTCGTGGGCCTGGAAACGATCGAGCACTTCTCCGGAGAGTTCGGTGACTTTGGTCGCGTGCTTGCGGTTCAGGTCCTCGAGCAACGCCTGCGCCAGAATCGGCAGATCGTCCTTGCGCTCCCGCAAAGCCGGCAGCGGAATCGGGAAAACGTTCAACCGGTAGTACAGGTCTTCCCTAAATTTACCCTCCTTGATGGCACTGTCCAGCGACGAGTTGGTGGCGGCAATGACGCGCACGTCCAGTTGGGTCTCGCTCTTACCACCCAGACGGCGCACGCGGCCGTCCTCTAACACGCGCAACAGCTTGGCCTGGGTGGCCACGGGCATATCGCCGATCTCGTCCAGCAAAACGGTGCCATTCTGAGCCAGCTCGAAACAGCCCGCGCGGCGCTCCACGGCGCCGGTGAACGCGCCCTTCTCGTGACCGAACAACTCGCTCTCCATCAGCGAGTCCGGCAGAGCCGCGCAGTTGATGGCCACGAACGGTCCGGCCTTGCGCGGGCTGAGCATGTGGATGGCGCGCGCCGCCAGCTCCTTACCCGTGCCGCTCTCGCCGGTGATCAGCACGGCCGCGCGGCTGGGCGCCACTTGATGGATCAGTGCAAACGCTTCCCGCATCCTGGGCGAAGCGCCCACCATTTCGCCCAGCACCCCCTGGTAGGTAAGCTGGCGTTCCAGGCGCTCGGCATGTTCCGCCAGGCGGCCCTGCGCCGCAGCCCGCTCGACCAGAAGCTTCAAGGCCTGCGACTGCACCGGCTTTTCAAGGAACCAATACGCACCCAGGTCGTGGACCGTGGCCACGGCCGTCTCCAGATTTCCAAATGCGGTCTGAACGATCACGGGCGGCGCGTCCCCTAGGGCTTTCAGGCGCTTCAGCAGCTCGGGACCGTCGACGCGGGGCATCATCATGTCGGTGACCACGACATGGAACCGGCCGTCGGCCAGCTTGTCGAGCGCCTCCTGGCCATCGGCCGCGGTTTCGACCGCGTAGCCCCACAGTGCGATCATGGCCGCCAGGGCGGTACGTTGGCTTTCCTCGTCGTCCACGACGAGAACCCGGGTTTGCGCCCGTTCACTTGTCATCCTGTTATTCATTGTGCCAGTCGCCGGTTGCTTTATGTGTTGGGTCCGTGGTTGGGTCATGTTATCATTCACCGCATGCGAGTTCGCCAGTCGCTCAAAGGCGTCCTGACAGCCTACGCGCTGGTCGTCATTTTGGCCGCTGCTATCGCGGCTTATTGGTACAGCGCGTCCGACTCCTCTGTGCCGGCTGAAATTCCTTTATGGGCTCCTATGCTCGCGCCAGCCGCGTTATTATTCCTGACCGGGATCCGGCATCTGCGGCGCCGTACCACTAGCTTAGATGTGGATGGAGACCGGCTTCGTTACGAATCGGGGCTGTTTTCCAAGACTTCGCGGATCATGGAGCTGGCTAAAGTGCAGGACGTGCGGTTTGACCAGACTTTCGGCCAGAGAATCCTCAATACCGGGGACTTGTCGCTGGAAACCGCGGGGGAAACCAGCCGCATTGTGATGTCCTCCATCGACCGGCCGAAAGAAGTCGCCGAACATATTCTGGAGCTTTCCCGAGCGCTCCGCGGGAAGTAAGGCCGGGATATTAGTCCGCGTGGGGCATCCAACCCCGCTAGACTGGATGTAACACATGATCGCCTTCGTCAGGCCCATGGCGCATGCCAACCGGTACATCCAAAACGTGCCGCTGAACTACGTCCATCTGGCGGCGTTTGTCCGGGAGCGCGGATACCACCCTTTGATCCTGGACATGGTTTTCGACGAGATGACGCCGGACCGGGTGGATCGCGAGATTCGCGAGCACGGGATTCGCGTGGTCGGCATCGGTTGCATGACCTGCGAGGTTCCTCAGGCATTCGAGCAAGCCAGGCGGCTGAAGGCGGTTCATCCCGGCTTGCAGATCGTGTTCGGCGGGGCGCACCCTTCCGGAGATCCGGAGAAGTGCTTGCGCACCGGCGTGGTGGATTACGTGATTGTCGGCGAAGGGGAGATGCCTCTGGCAGGATTGCTGGATGCCCTTCGCGACGGTCGCGACCCCGCCGGAATCCAAGGCCTCTGGTACATGCGCGATGGCGAAGTTGTCGCGGGCGGAAGCGCCCAGGTCCCGGACGTGGATGAGCTGCCGCGGCCGGCGTACGACCTGCTGGACCTGAAACAGTACTTCCGCCTCGACTCGCCCTGGCACTTTCCAAAAAGCGGTCGCGCGGTCCAGTTCATCACCGAGCGCGGGTGTCCGTACCAGTGCTCGTATTGCCACGAGATCCATACGAAGAAGTTCCGCGGCATGGCAGCCGAGACGGTGCTCGACCAGATGGAATGGCTGGTGAAGACGTATAACGTCGGCGAGTTCATGATCGTTGACGATATCTTCAACTTCGACCTGGAACGCGCGAAGACCATCTGCCGCGGAATTGTTCAGCGTGGCTTGAAAGTGCACCTGCAGTTCCCGAATGGCGTCCGGGGGGATCGCTTCGACGAAGAGTTGATCGCGCTGATGAAGGTGGCGGGGACGCATTACATGGCCATCGCCATCGAGACCGTGTCCGAGAAGTTTCAGAAACTGGTGCGGAAGAATCTTAAGATCGATCGGGCGCGGCAGAGTCTGGAATGGGCCCACAAGCACGGAATTGAAGTGAGTGGGTTCTTCATGATCGGATTTCCAGGCGAGACGGTTGCGGAGGTCCGGGAAACGTTGAACTTTGCCGTCACGTCGCCTTTCGATTCGATCTTTCTCTCGATTGTGGCTCCGTTCAAGGGAACCAAGCTCCGGACCGATATGATTGCGGGCCGTTTCGGCGAGATGAGCACGGAAGGCACCGCCGCGCTCGACCAGCTGTTTCCCATCATTCAAAACGATGCATTGCCCACGGAAACGTTGGTCCGCTTGCAGCGTCAGGCTTACTGGCGGTTCTACAGGAAGCCCCGGATAGCGGCCAAACTTGCGCTGAAGATGACGAATTACAGAAACGCGGCGAAGATGGCTCGGGCCATCGCCGCGCGGACTCTCAAGCGCGATCCGGTGAGCGTCAACTAGCGCGACGGGCGAGCCGGCTGCTCCTTGAGCTGATCTTCCGGAATTGGATCCGGCGTGTCGAAGGTGATGGTCGCGTCGGCCCCGAATTTCCGGTACAGGCTGAATTGCATCACGTTCTTGCCCAGCGATTTGCCCTCGCGTGAGCGCACCTCGGCCGCCATGGGCAGCACAAAGGACTGTTCGGAGATGAGGGTGGGCGCGTAATCCAGCGTCAAAGAAACCTGGTTGATGGGGAAGGCCTCCAGACCGTCGCAATCCATCTTGATGCGCATGATCTGGCGGGTTTCCGCATCGGCGTAAATCAGCCCGTGGTATCCCGCGACGATGGTGCGGCCGGAAGGCTGATGATAGATGCTGTAGTCGGAATTGGGCTGCTCGACTCGGAAACTGAAGACGTACATCCGCTTCCCGCGCAGCGTGGCCCAGCGCTCCCAATCAAAACGCGTCTGCGTTTGGGGAGCGAAGATCTGGTACAGCATGGTCCCGAACTCGCCCGAGGAAGTGATGCCGCCCAACTTCTCATGCTTCATATTCGCCACCGGCAAATTATTGACCAGAACGACCTTGTAGTCTTCCTTGCCGTCGACGTAACTAAGCTGCTCCTGAATCTTGTCGGCCTGATGCCACGATTCTGTTCCAGAGGGATCGAAGCTGCGCGTCGTGACTTGCGCGCAAATAAAGTTGGGCAGGCTCTTGGTGTAATCCAGCGCTTTTTGGGTGATCTCCGCCAGGATCGTTTTCAGCTCCTCGGGACCCGGCGGCGGGATCACGACCTGGGGAGGGGGTGCCGGGGCTTGCACTCCAACGGGAAGACTGGCGCTGGCCGTGATCAGCGCGCGCAGGGCCGCAAGGGTCTGCGGACCGGCGCCCATCCCCTGTAAATCCTCTACCGTCCCGGCATCCAGGCGATTGGTGAGCTTCAGTCGCCGCACCGTCGAAGCCACCGCGCGATCATCGTTATGCAGCTGGATGGACGACTTGATGAACGTCACCAGGTCGGGGACGGACATCGAACGCTGGCCATAAGCCGCCAGCGTCATCCAGAAGAACACAGCGACCAAACACCGGCGCATGGCTCCATTTTAGCAGCCTAGGGATGCTCTTCTTTTTCGAGCTCTAGCGTGACGGTGCCCAGCGGAAAACTCATCCGCAGACGGATTTGGACGGGTAGGCGGCGCTGGTCATCAGTGAGCCACACAAAAACGCGCCCGGTGCGCGAATAAATGATGCCGTTCAGGACGCTGACCTCGTAGCGAATTGTGTTAAACGTTCCTGCGGGCGTCTTCACTTGCTCGCGCTCCTGCGCCTCCACCTTGACGGCGGCGAATTTCCGGCCATCGCTCACGGGAAGCTGCACGGACTGGCCGACGTCCACCCTGGTCCGGCGCAGCCGTAGCAGCGCCGAGAGAACCTCGTGCACGCAATTGGGGATTTGCACGTCCGTCCGGCTCACGATGCTGTTCTTGAGCAGATCCTTTTCCGTGAGAAACGCCCGATTGCGGTTGCGGTCGAAATTAATCGCTGTTTCGCGGTGGCGCGAGCCCTCCCTGGAATCCATCAGGCTCGAGGTGGCGCAGAATGGCGCGTCGAATTGCACC
>Ga0310810_10001547_pt1 | contig 24273 bp, 22 predicted proteins | sample NCmetagenome_FD_207641 | JGI IMG/M metagenome (GOLD analysis project Ga0310810, IMG submission 207641) | Soil microbial communities from experimental microcosm in Duke University, North Carolina, United States - NC | ecosystem: Engineered > Artificial ecosystem > Soil microcosm > Unclassified ... | reverse complement strand
GCGAGGACGACCGGGTCGCGCGCGAGCGCGCGCTGAAAGAGTCCGAGTCGCGGGTCAAGGACCTCGAGAAAAACGTCGCCGACCTGCAGAAGCTGCTGGAGATGAAAAACCAGCAGCTCGCCGAGCTCGAGAAAAAGGCGACCGCGAAGCCGGCGCCTGCGCCGGCTCCCGTGCCGGCCCCGGCGGCCAAAGCGCCGGAAGCCCCGAAGGAGGCCCCGAAAGCGCCCGAACCTCCGAAAGCCGCCGAAGCGCCCAAGGAAGCCGCCAAGGAGGCGCCGAAAGAGGCGCCCAAGGAAGCCGCGAAGGAAGCACCGAAGGAAGCGCCCAGGGAAGCCGCGAAGGAAGCCCCCAAGGAGGCGCCGAAGGCCGCCGCCAAGGCGCCGGCGAAGGAAGCGAAGGACGCGAAGAAGAAAGCCGCGCCGGCCGCCACCAAAGCGCCCGAACCGAGCCTCGTCGACGAGGCGCTTGCCTTCCTGACCGATCCCGTCTCAGGCGGCGGTCTCGCCGTCGTGCTGCTGCTTCTCGTCGCCTACGGCGTGTGGGCCTGGCGGAAAAAGAAGCGGTCGCACCAGACCGCGTTCCAGGACAGCGTGCTGGGCGCCGCCGCCGGCAGCGCCGGCACCTCGGTGATGACCGCGACCCCGCAGCCTGCGGCGGCCGCGGCCGCGCCCGCAGCGGCGCCGGTTCAGGACGTCTCGACCGCGTCGGTGAGCGGCGCGAGCGTCGGCGCTGCCGAGAGCGACGATGTCGACCCGATCGCGGAAGCCGACGTCTACATGGCCTATGGCCGCGACGCGCAGGCCGAGGAGATCCTCAAGGAAGCGCTCGCCAAGGACGCGAACCGCGTCGGCGTGCATGCGAAGCTGCTCGAGATCTACGCCAATCGCAAGGACGCGAAAGCCTTCGAGCAGACGGCGATCAAGGTGAAGAGCCTGACCAACGGCGCCGGTCCCGAGTGGGAAAAAACGATGGCGCTCGGGCATTCGATCGATCCGGAGAACGGCCTGTATGGCGCCGGCGGTGCGGCCCCGGCGGCGGCGCCGGCGGCACCCGCGGGCGCGGCGCCCACGCTCGATTTCGACATCGGCGGCGGTGGCGGCGAAGCGGCCCCCGCTGCTCCGAAAGCCGATGGAGGCCTCGATTTCGATCTCGGCGCCTCGGCGCCGGCCGCGGGCGACTTCGCCGCGGGTGGCACGCTGAAGCTCGATGCAGCGGAGACGCAGGCCGCTGCCGGCGGCCTCGATTTCGATCTGGGCAGTGGCGCCAAGGAAGACGACGGCGAGAAGACCGTGATGATGCCGCGCGCCAAGGCGCCGGCCGCTGCGCCGGCGAAAGATCCGGATGCCACGGTCTCGATGGACTTCGACCTCAATCTCGATCTGGGCGCCGCGAAGCCCGCGGCCGAGCCCGCCAAGGCCGCCGATGCCCCGCTCGATCTCGGCGGCCTGAGCCTCGATCTGGGCGGCACGCCTGCGGCGGCGGCCGGCGGCAGCGCCGATCCGAAGTGGCAGGAGGTCGCCACCAAGCTGGATCTTGCCAAGGCCTACCAGGAGATGGGCGACAAGGACGGCGCCCGCGAGCTGCTGAACGAGGTGATGAAGGAAGGCGACGCAGCTCAGCAGGGCCAGGCCCAGCAAATGCTTTCCGCCCTGGGCTAGCCGCGCCAGACTCAATCCAAAGCCGCGGCGCGCAAGCGACCGCGGCTTTTGCTTTCCGGGACCGCTTTTTTCGATGACGACGAGAATCGCACTGGGCATCGAGTACGACGGCAGCCGCTTCCTCGGCTGGCAGACGCAGCCGGGCGGCGGGACGGTGCAGGACGCGCTCGAGCCGGCGCTCGGCACGATCGCCGGCGAGGCGATCTCGGTCACCTGCGCCGGGCGCACCGATCGCGGCGTGCATGCGCGCGCGCAGGTCGTCCACTTCGATACCTCGGCCGCGCGCCCGGATTGGGCCTGGGTGCGCGGCGTGAACGCGCTCCTGCCCGAGGCGGTCGCCGTCCTCTGGGCGCAGCCGGTCGACGCCGAATTCCATGCGCGCTACGCCGCGCGCTCGCGCACCTACCGCTACGTGCTGCTTAACCGTCCGGTGCGGCCGGCGCTCGCGGCCCGATACGCCGGCTGGCACCATGCGCCGCTCGAGGTGAAAGCCATGCAGGCGGCAGCGCGCACGCTCATCGGCGAGCATGATTTTTCCGCTTTCCGCGCGGCCGAGTGCCAGGCGAAGAGCCCGGTACGGACGCTGCACTCGCTCTCCGTCGAGCGGCGCGGCGAGCGCCTCGATTTCACGCTTCGGGCCAATGCCTGGCTGCAGCACATGGTGCGCAACATCGTCGGCGCGCTCGTTCACGTCGGCAAGGGGGCGCAGCCGGCCGAGTGGATGCGCGCGCTGCTCGAATCGCGCGACCGCACGCGCGGCGCGGCGACCTTCGGCCCGGAGGGGCTTTATCTCGAGGCAGTGGAATACGAATCGCGCTGGAATCTTCCGGCCCTGAAGCTCGAGGAGCTGGTGCTGTCATGAGGACCCGCGTAAAAATCTGCGGAATTACCCGGCAGGAGGATCTCCGCGCCGCCGTCGACGCCGGCGCGGACGCGATCGGGCTCGTGTTCTATCCGCCGAGCCCGCGCTGCCTCAAGCTCGAGCAGGCGCGGCAATTGAGAGACGCGGTGCCCCCCTTCGTGAATTCCGTGGCGCTCTTCGTGAACGCGTCGAAGGCGGACGTAGAACGGGTCGTTGAGCAGGTGCGTCCAGCGATGCTGCAGTTCCACGGCGAGGAAACGCCCGAATTTTGCGCGGCGTTCGGCCTGCCTTATCTCAAGGCTTGCCGAGTGAAGCCGGGGGTCGATTTGCTAAAATACCTGCGTCCTTTTTCGGGCGCGGCCGGTTGGCTGCTCGACAGCCACGTCGAGGAGTACGGCGGGGTGGGCGAGCGCTTCGACTGGTCGGTGGTCCCGGCGGCGCAGGTGCGCGAGCAGATGCGGCCGCTGGTGCTCTCGGGCGGGCTCACGAGCGGCAACGTGGGCGAGGCGGTCCGCCGCGTGCGCCCCTGGGCCGTGGACGTCTCGAGCGGCGTGGAGTCCGCCAAGGGCATCAAGGACGCGGCGAGAATCGCCGCTTTCATCGCAGAGGTCAGAAATGCAGATGCATGACTTGCCCGATGCGCGCGGCCACTTCGGCCCTTACGGCGGGATCTTCGTCGCCGAGACGCTGACGCAGGCGCTCGAGGAATTGCGCGCTGCCTACGAGCGCTGCCGCAAGGATCCCGCGTTCCAGGCCGAGTTGAGGCACGAGCTCAAGCACTATGTGGGCCGGCCAAGTCCCGTCTATCACGCGAAGCGCTGGTCGGAGAGTGTCGGCGGCGCGCAGATCTACCTCAAGCGCGAGGACCTCAACCATACCGGCGCGCACAAGATCAACAACACCATGGGCCAGGCGCTGCTCGCGCGCCACATGGGCAAGAAGCGCATCATCGCCGAGACGGGCGCCGGCATGCACGGCGTCGCCTCCGCCACCGTCGCCGCGCGCTTCGGCATGCAGTGCATCGTCTACATGGGCTCGACGGACGTCGTGCGGCAGGTGGCGAACGTCAATCGCATGAAAATGCTCGGCGCCGAGGTGGTGCCGGTGGAATCGGGCTCGAAGACGCTGAAGGACGCGCTGAACGAAGCGATGCGCGACTGGGTCACCAACGTCGAGAACACCTTCTACATCATCGGCACGGTCGCCGGCCCGCATCCGTATCCCATGATGGTGCGCGATTTCCAGAAGGTGATCGGCGAGGAGTGCCGCGAGCAGATGCCGGAGCTCGCCGGGCGCCAGCCCGATGCGGTGATCGCCTGCGTGGGCGGCGGCTCGAACGCGATGGGCATCTTCTATTCCTACGTCCCGGACGAAAAAGTGCGCCTGATCGGCGTCGAGGCGGCGGGCGAGGGTCTGGCGACCGGCAAGCATGCCGCCTCGCTCGTCGCGGGCCGGCCCGGCGTGTTGCACGGCAATCGCACCTATCTCCTGCAGGACGCGAACGGCCAGATCCTGGATACGCACTCGGTGTCGGCGGGGCTCGACTATCCGGGGGTCGGGCCGGAGCACGCCTGGCTCAAGGATTCGGGCCGCGCCGAGTACGTCGCGGTGACGGACGAGGACGCGCTGAAGGCATTCTCGGACCTGTGCCGGCTCGAAGGCATCATTCCCGCGCTCGAATCCGCGCACGCGCTCGCGCACGCCGCGGCGCTCGCAAAGACGCTCGCGAAAGACAAGATTCTTCTCGTCAACCTCTCGGGCCGCGGCGACAAGGACATGCATACCGTCGCCGAGCGCCTCGGGATGAAGCTCTAGCGATGTCGCGCATCCAGCCCTGCTTCGAGGCGCTGCGCAAATCGGGCCGCAAGGCCCTCATTCCCTACGTCATGGCGGGCGACCCGACCCGCGAGATCACCGTGCCGCTGCTGCACGCGCTGGTCGAGGCGGGATCGGATGTGATCGAGCTCGGCATGCCGTTTTCCGACCCGATGGCGGACGGGCCCGTCGTCCAGCGAGCCGGCGAGCGCGCATTGAAGAACGGCATTGCGGCCCTCGATGCTCTGGGGTTTGTCGCCGAATTCCGCAAAAAAGACGCGGATACACCGGTCGTCCTGATGGGCTACGCCAATTCGATCGAGGCCATCGGCGTGGAGCGCTTCGTGCGCGAAGCGAGGGCCGCGGGCCTGGACGGCGTGATCGTGGTCGACTATCCGCCGGAGGAGTGCGGTGAGTTTGCGGACCTCGCTAAGAAGAACGGCATCGATCCGGTCTTCCTGCTCGCGCCGACCTCGACCGACGAGCGCATCCGGCAGGTCGCCCGGGTGGCAAGCGGCTATCTCTACTATGTCTCGCTGAAAGGCATCACCGGCGCCGGTCACCTCGATATCTCCGATGTGGCGGCGCAATTGCCGAAGCTGCGCGCGGCCACGAGATTGCCGATCGGCGTCGGCTTCGGGATCCGCGACGCCGCCTCGGCCCGCAAGATCGCGGAAATCGCCGACGGCGTGGTCATCGGCAGCCGCATCCTCCAGGAGATCGAGGCGGGCCGCCCGGCCGATGCGCCGGCGCGGGTGAAGAGCTTTTTGAAGCCGATCCGCGCCGCGCTCGACGATCTCGACGCGAAGGTGGTCGCCTGAGCTGGCTGCAGAAGCTGCTGCCGCCCAAGATCCAGCGGCAGACCGGCCCGCGCAAGCAGGTGCCCGAGGGTCTGTGGACAAAGTGTCCGGCCTGCAACGCGGTGCTCTACAGCACCGACCTCGAGAAAAACCTCGGCGTGTGCCCGAAATGCGGCGAGCACCAGCGCATCGGCGCGCGCGCGCGCCTGGATGCGCTGCTCGACGCCGAAGGCCGCTTCGAGATCGGCGCCGAGGTGCAGCCGGTCGACAGCCTGAAATTCAAGGATTCGAAGAAATATCCCGATCGGCTCGAGGAAGCTCAGGCTGCGACCGCCGAGACCGATGCGCTCATCGTCATGCAGGGCGCAATCAAGTCGCTCGGCGTGGTGGCGGCGGCATTCGAGTTCGAGTTCATGGGCGGCTCGATGGGCGCGGTGGTCGGCGAGCGCTTCGTGCGCGGCGTGCGGGTCGCGATCGAGCAGAAGCTGCCCTATTTGTGCTTTACGAGCACCGGCGGCGCGCGCATGCAGGAGGGTCTCTTCTCGCTCGCCCAGATGGCGAAGACGACGGCGTCGCTGACCGAGCTCGCGCAGCGCAAGCTTCCCTTCATTACCGTCCTCACCGACCCGACGATGGGCGGCGTGTCGGCGAGCTTCGCCATGATCGGCGATGTGGTGATCGCCGAGCCGAGGGCGCTCATCGGCTTCGCCGGCCCGCGCGTGATCGAGCAGACGGTGCGCCAGAAGCTTCCCGAGGGCTTCCAGCGCTCCGAGTTCCTGCTGGAAAAGGGCGCGATCGACATGATCGTCGACCGCCGGCACCTGCGCGACAGGCTCCATACGCTGCTCGCGCTGCTGCAGGGAAAGCCGATCGAAAACGCGCAGTGACGGGCTCGTGAGGCCGCTCGCCGACTGGCTGGCCTACATCGAGCGCCAGCATCCGCAATCCATCGCCTTGGGGCTCGACCGGGTTGCCGAAGTCAATTCAAGGCTGGGAACAACATTCGCGTGCCCGGTCATCACGGTCGGCGGCACCAACGGCAAGGGCTCGACCTGCGCGATGCTTGAAGCGATCCTGAGCGCGGCGGGCTACAAGGTCGGCCTCTACACCTCGCCGCACATCCTGCGCTACAGCGAGCGCGTGCGCCTCTCCGGCGCCGAGGCCTCGGACGAGGCGCTCGCCGAGGCGTTCGAAGCGGTGGAGCAGGCGCGAGGCGACGTACCGCTCACTTACTTCGAGTTCGGCACGCTCGCCGCCTTCGTTCTTTTCGCGAAGGCAAAGCCCGATGCGCTCGTGCTCGAAGTCGGCCTCGGCGGCCGGCTCGACGCGGTCAACGTGGTGGATGCCGATTGCGCGGTGCTGACGAGCATCGGCATCGACCATGTCGAGTTCCTCGGCGACACCCGCGCCGCGATCGGCCGGGAGAAGGCGGGCATCTTCCGGCCGGGCACGCCGGCGGTGATCGCCGAGCCCAATATCCCGGAAACCGTTCTGGAGGAAATCAAGAGCATAAAGGCAAAGCCGCTGCTGCTCGGGCGCGACTTCGGCTATGTGAGCCAGGGAACGCAGTGGTCCTACTGGGGGCCGGGCGGCAAGCGCTCGGGGCTCGCGCACCCGGCGCTCCGAGGCGCGATGCAGCTGCGCAACGCGGCCGCCGCCATCACGGCGCTCGGGACGCTTCGCACGCGCATCCCGGTCGCGATGCAGGATGTACGGCGCGGCCTCGCCGAAGTCTCGCTGCCCGGCCGCTTCCAGGTGCTGCCCGGCCGTCCGCAGGTGATCCTGGACGTCGCCCACAATCCCGAGGCGGCGGCCGTGCTCGCGCACAACCTGGGCGCGAGCGGCTTCGCGCCGGAGACGATCGCGGTGCTTGGCATGCTCGGCGACAAGGACGTCGCGGGCGTCGTGCGCGCGGTCGCGCCGCGCATCACGCGCTGGCATCTGGCGAGCCTGGAGGGGCCGAGAGGAATGGATTCTGCTTCGCTATCCCGTGTTTTTTCGGAACTGAAAATAAAAGAACCCGTGACGCAACACCCGTCCGTGGCCGCCGCGCTCGCGGCGGCGAAAAACGAAGCGGGCGAGAATGATAAAATCGTCGTGTTCGGCTCCTTTCACACGGTAGCCGGCGCCCATGGCCGATAACGAAGACGTCAACACGCTGAAGCGCCGCGGCCGCCGCCGACTGGTCGGCGCCATCGCCCTCGTGCTCCTCGCCGTGATCGTGCTGCCGATGGTGTTCGATTCGGAGCCCAAGGTGACGCCCCCGCCGGTGAGCGTGCGCGTGCCGGGCGAGGACGAATCGGGCTTCACGCCGAAAGTCACGCCGAAGGCTCCCGAAGAGAAGGGCGCGGAAACGAAGGCGGCCGAGACGAAGGCCGAAAAGCCGCCCGAGAAGGTGGCCGAGAAACCGCCGGCACCGGTCGAAAAGCCCGTCATTGCAAAAAAGGAAGCCGAGAAACCGGCTGCCAAACCCGCCGCGAGCGCCGCGGCGGCGGAAAAGGCTCGCGCCGAGCGCGCGCTCTCGGGCGGGGGTGCGCAGTTCGCCGTCCAGGTCGGCGCTTTCGCCGATCCCGAGAAAATCAAGGAGGTCGCAGGGAAACTGAAGGGCGCCCGGGTGCCCTTCTATACGGAGCAGGTTCCGGTCGCGAAGGGCACGCTCACGCGCGTGAGGGCGGGCCCGTTCCCGAGCCGCGACGCCGCCGAGGCGTCGATGAAGAAGCTCCTCGAGCTCGGCCTGAAGGGAAGCAAGGTCGTCGCCCTGTCGTGACGTGGCTCGACTACGCCGTGATCGGCGTATTCGCCGTTTCGATGGCGCTCGGCGCCTGGCGCGGCCTCGTGCGCGAGGTCGTGTCGCTCCTCGGCTGGGTCGTCGCCTTCCTTGCAGCCAACCTTCTTGCCGGGCCGCTCGGCCCGTCCATGCCGGACGTTATTCCGACGCCGGAGCTGAAGGTCGCCGCGGCCTATGCGGCGGTTTTTCTTGGCGCGCTCGTCGTGACCTCGCTCGCCGGACTGCTTCTGTCAAAGATCGTGAGCGCGGTCGGGCTGGGCGGCATCGACCGCACGCTCGGTGCGGTCTTCGGCACGGCGCGCGCGGCCCTGATCGTCGTGGCCGCGACCTTGCTTGCCGGACTCACGAGCGCGCCGCGCGAGCCGTGGTGGCGCGATTCGGCTTGCGGAAAGACGCTCGTGCAGATCGCGCTCGCCTTGAAACCGCTGCTGCCGCCCGCATTTACGGAGCGTCTGCGCTACGAATGATCCCTTGCGCTATGATTGCGCCTGCAGTTGCGGGAGCCTCGGCTCCCGTACCCTAGTTCACAGCCGGAGCCGACTCGGATGTGCGGAATCCTGGGCATCGTCGCTCGCTCACCCGTCAACCAGCTCCTCTACGACGGGCTGCTCCTCCTGCAGCATCGCGGCCAGGACGCGGCCGGCATCGTCACCAGCGACAACAAGACCTTCCACATGCAGAAGGGCACGGGCATGGTGCGCGACGTCTTCCGCACCCGGAACATGCGCTCGCTGCCCGGCAACGTCGGCATCGCGCACTGCCGCTACCCGACCGCGGGCTCGGCGACCAATTCGGCCGAGGCGCAGCCGCTCTACGTCAATTCGCCCTTCGGCATCGTGCTCGGGCACAACGGCAACCTGACCAACTCGGAGAAGCTGAAGGACGAGATGTTCCGGCAGGACTTGCGGCACATCAACACGAACTCCGATTCCGAGGTGCTTCTCAACGTGCTCGCGCACGAGCTCGAGAAGGCCTCGGTCAAGCTGCGGCTCGATCCGCAGACGATTTTCACGGCGGTCGCTGCGGTGCACCGGCGCGTGCGGGGCGCCTATGCGGTGATCGCGATGATCGCCGGCTACGGCGTGCTCGCCTTCCGCGACCCCTACGGCATCCGCCCGGCGGTCATCGGCTACAACGAGACGCCCTCGGGCGTCGAGTACATGGTCGCCTCAGAGTCGGTCGCGGTTGAGGCACTCGGCTTTCGCGTGTTGCGCGACATTGCGCCCGGCGAGGCCGTCTTCATCGACGAGGAAGGCAACTTCTACAGCCAGCCCTGCGCGGAGAAGGCTTCGCTCAACCCGTGCATCTTCGAGTACGTCTACCTCGCGCGGCCGGACTCGGTGATCGACGGCGCGTCGGTGTACGAAGCGCGCCTGCAGATGGGCGAGAAGCTCGCCGACAAGATCCGGCGCAAGTACCAGGACCTGAAGATCGACGTGGTGATCCCGATCCCGGATTCGAGCCGGCCATCAGCATTGCAGCTCGCCATGACGCTCGGCGTTCCCTACCGCGAGGGCTTCGTCAAGAACCGCTATATCGGGCGCACGTTCATCATGCCTGGGCAGGCGATCCGCAAGCGCTCGGTGCGGCAGAAGCTGAACGTGATCGGCGTCGAATTCAAGGGCAAGAACGTGCTGCTCGTTGACGACTCGATCGTGCGTGGCACCACCAGCAAGGAAATCGTGCAGATGGCGCGCGAGTCGGGCGCGCGCAAGGTCTATTTCGCCACGGGCGCGCCGCCCGTGCGCTTCCCGAACGTCTACGGGATCGACATGCCCACGCGCGCCGAGCTGATCGCCGCGCACCGCAGCGAGGACGAAGTCGCCGCCGAAATCGGTGCCGATGCGCTCATCTACCAGGACCTGGATGCGCTGGTGGATGCCGTGCGGCGCGTCAATCCGAAGCTCACCAACTTCGAGGCCTCCTGCTTCGACGGGCGCTACGTCACGGGCGACGTGACGGCGGACTATCTGCACGTGGTCGAGTCGCGGCGCGACGCGCAACGCGACTCGGGCGACGAGGAGGGCGCGCAGCTCGACCTCAACCTGGTGGCGAACGGGTGATCTCTCTGATATAGTGGATTTTTCCGCGCCGATTTGAGCCACAGCTTGCGGGCGCGTAACAAATACAGCTAAAGCGTGCCGCGAAGTTTCCACAAGAAACCCGGTCCGCTTAACAGAAAGGATCGGGTTTTTTATGTCTGACGAAAAGCTGCAACTCTCCACGCTCGGCGTGCGGGCGGGCACGGCGCGCTCCGACTTCAGCGAGCATTCCGAGGCGCTCTTCCTCACCTCGAGCTTCGTGTTCGAGAACGCCGCCGCGGCCGCCGCGGGCTTCGGCGACCCCGGGGCGGGCGCGGGCTACGTCTACTCGCGCTACACGAACCCCACGGTCACCATGCTCCAGGACCGTCTGGCCGCGCTCGAAGGCGGAGAGGCCTGCATCGCCACCGCGTCCGGCATGTCCGCGATTCTCGCGGTCTCCATGGTGCTGCTCAAGGCAGGCGACCACGTCGTCTGCTCGAACGCGGTCTTCGGCGCGACGGTGCAGCTCTACGCGACGCTGCTCGCGCGCTTCGGCATCGAGACGACTTTCGTTTCTCCCCCGAAGCTCGAGGAATGGCAGCGCGCGGTGCGGCCGAGCACGAAGCTCTTTTATCTCGAGACGCCGTCGAACCCGCTCGGCGAAGTGTCCGACATCGGCGCGATCGCCGCGATCGCGAAAAAGGCGGGCGCGGCGCTCGTCGTCGACAACGTGTTCTGCACGCCGATCCTGCAGCGCCCGCTCGAGCTCGGCGCCGATTTCGTCGTCCACTCGGCCACGAAGCACCTCGACGGCCAGGGCCGAGTGCTCGGCGGCGCCATCATCGGCCGCAAGGGTCCCGTCATGGACGGCCTGCAGGCGTTCCTGCGCACCGCCGGGCCCGCGATCTCGCCCTTCAACGCCTGGGTGATCCTGAAAGGCCTGGAGACGCTCGAGATCCGCATGCTCGCGCAGTCCGAGCGCGCGCTCGAGATCGCGCGCTGGCTGGAAAAGCACCCGAAGATCGAGCGCGTCCACTACACCGGCCTCGAATCGCATCCCCAGCACGCGCTTGCGAAGAAGCAGCAGCGCGCCGGCGGGGCCGTGCTCTCGTTCGAAGTGAAGGGCGGCAAGGACGCCGCCTGGAAGGTGATCGACTCGACCAAGCTCATCTCCATCACCGGCAACCTCGGTGACGTGAAGACCACCATCACCCACCCCGCGACGACCACCCATGGGCGCTTGAAGCCCGAGGCGCGCGCGGCCGCGGGCATTCGCGACGGGCTGGTCAGGTTAGCGGTGGGCCTTGAAGCCGTCGAGGACCTGAAAGCAGACCTCTCACGAGGTCTTGCCTAGAACGAGACTAGCCTCGCGCCGACGTCGTCCAGGGCGAGATAGCCGCCGGGCCCGTACCAGTCGGGCAGCACCCAGCGCTCGCATCTGGCGCCGTCGACCTCGACGTCATGGCGCGCAGGGCGGTGGGTGTGGCCGTGGATGAGACGGCGCACGTGGTGCTTGCGAAAGGCGTCTTTCACCGCGCTTGCGTTGACGTCCATGATGTCGGCGGGCTTGGCGGCGATGACTTCCTTGCTCTTCTCGCGCATGCCGACGATGGCCTCGTGCCTCTGCCCAAGGCTCTGTGAAAGGAAATCGCGCTGCCATTCGGCCGAGCGCGCGGTCTTGCGCCAGTTCTGGTAGTCGAGATCGTCGGTGCACAGCGTGTCGCCGTGCATGAGCAGCGTCTTGTCCTTGCCGGTCTTGATCACGCTTGGATCGTCGAGCAAAGCCGCGCCCGTCGCCTTGCAGAACGCCTTGCTGACCAAGAAGTCGCGGTTGCCGTGCATGAAGGCGACCTTGACGCCGTCATCCGAAAGGCTTTTCAACGCATCGGCGACCTGGCGGGCGAGGGGATCGCCCGCGCGGTCGGTCAGCTCGTCGTCGCCGACCCAATACTCGAAGAGATCGCCGAGGATGTAGAGCGCGCCGGCGCGGCGCGCTTCCTCGTCGATGAAGCGGAAGAACTGCTCGCTGGTATCGGGGCGCTCGGCCGAGAGGTGCAGGTCCGAGATGAAGAGCGACCGTGCCACCTCCCGGGGAGCCTTACTTCTTGTCGCCGACGACCGTGACCGACTCGATGACCACGGGCTCGCGCGGCACGTCCTGGTGCATGCCGGAACTGCCGGTCGGCACCTTGGCGATCTTGTTGACGACGTCCATGCCCGAGACGACCTTGCCGAACACGGCGTAGCCCCAGCCGTCCTGGCCGGGATAGTTCAGGAAGTCGTTGTTCTTCAGGTTGATGAACCACTGCGCGCTCGCCGAATGCGGCTGGTTGGTGCGCGCCATGGCGATCGTCCCCAGGTCGTTCTTTAGGCCATTCTTCGCCTCGTTCTCGATCGGCGCGCGCGTGTCCTTCTGCTTCATCGACTTGTCGAAGCCGCCGCCCTGGATCATGAAGTTGGGGATGACGCGGTGGAAGATCGTGCCGTTGAACTGGCCGTCCTTCACGTATTGCAGGAAGTTGGCGACCGACTTCGGCGCCTTGGCGGGGTAGAGCTCCAGGCGGATGGTGCCCAGATTCGTTTTCATGTCGACCTGCGGGTCGGCGGCGGCTGCGCCCGGCGCGGCGGCGGCGACGGACAGCATGACCAGGGGTTTCCAGACGTCGATCGGCTTCATTCGGCTCCTTCGTAGAGAATCTTCCAGCGCGCGCCCTCGTGCACCCAGTACTGGCGCTTGCGCATGACGTTCGAGAGGTTGTTCGAGCGGTAGTTCTGCTCGAAGCTGACAACGACGAATTTCTCGCGCGGGTACTGGAACATCGACACGCGCTCCAGGCCCACCTTGATCCAGGCCTTGCCCGCGTTCACCTTGCGCTTGTGCTCGGACCAGGCGGCGAGGTCCTCGCCGCCCGAGCTGAAGCGCGCGTCGTAGTTGCGCAGGTAGCGCCCGGTGTCGCGGCTCTCCCAGTCGGCGCGCCAGGCCTCGAGCGCGCCCGCCAGGCCCTTTCGCTCGCGCTCGAGCGAAGCCGCGTCCGTCCACTCGATCTCGTCGGCGATGATGACCGGCGTGAGTCCGATCTGCAGGTTCTTGCCGACGGCCTCCAGATCGGTGTTGGCGAGCACGATGCAGCCGTCGCTCGCGCGCGGCGGCCGGCTGTAGGTGCTCGAGGGCGTGCCGTGCAGCCAGATGCCGTGGCCGTTGCGGCCGAGCTTCCTGTCCCAGGCGTTCGGATAGTTGAGCGGATAGGCGCCCACGCCGTAGAAGTCGGTGAGCTTCTGGCGCGGCAGGTTCGCGGTGACGTGGTACACGCCAATCGGCGTTTTCTGGTCGCCCTCGCGCGTCTTCTCCACGCCGTTCTTGCCGAGCGTCACGTAATAGTCGGCGACGAGCTGCGCGCGGCCGGCGACGTTCTCGAAGAGATAGAGACGCGAGCGGCGCGAGTCCACGACGATCGCGTGCTTCTGGTCCTCGCGCAGCTGCAGCACATAGCGCGGCACGCGATCGCCGTTGGGGCGGTCGCGCAGCGCCTGCAGCCGCGAGAGCGCCTCGGCGCGCAGGTCCTCCACTTTCTCGCGCGGCACCGTCTTCGGCACGTTGCCGAAGGTCTGCAGCGGCCGGGCGCGCGCGAGCAGCAGGTCGCCGCGAATGAGGTGGGCGAGGCGGAAGTTGGGGTGCTCGGCGATCAGCTTTTCCACCCGCTGCAGGGCGATATCGGGCCGGTTGGCCTCGATCGCCTCGAGCACGCCGGAGAGCGCTTTTTCAGGGCTCGCCGCCCTTGCGGCGAGCGAAAAAAAGACCAGGACAAAGGCGACAAACAGCCTCAATTGACCTTCTCCTGCTGGATCAGCCAGCGGCCCTCGGACTTCACCATCACGAGCGTCTTCCGGCCCGAGGACTTGATCACGTCGGAGCGATAGCCCTGGCGGAAGGTCACGTTGGCGTGGCCGTCGGGCGTCATGCTGACCTTGGGCGAGTCCACGGAAACAGAGATGCTCTTGGGAGCGGCGATGCGCTGGCGGCGGCCCTTGGCCCAGTCATCGCGCGATTCTCCCTTGGGCGTATGAAAATCCTTCGCGTAGGAGGCGAGGTAGGCGTCGACGTTCTTGGCGGACCAGGCCTTGGCCCAGGCATGCACGGCCTCCAGCACTTCGCTTTCGGCGCCGGCTTTCTTCGCGGCGGGCTTCTCCGGCGCGGGCCTGGGCGCAGGCGAGGGCGTCACCGCGGCGACGGGAGGAACGGGCCTGGACGGCTCCGCCGTGGGCTTGGCCGGCTCCACGGGCTTCGCAGGCTCGACCGGCTTGGCCGGCTCTTTTTGCGCGACGACGATCGACTTTCCGCCGACCAGCTCGCGCACGAGCGCGAGCTTGTTCTTCGCCCCGGCGTTCGCGGAGTCGATCTGCAGCGCCTTGTCGTAGGCCTGGCTCGCGAGCTTCGCGTAGACGTCGCCCAGGTTCTCGTAGGCGGTCGCGTAGCTCGGATGCGTGCGGATCGACTGCTCGAGCGCGGCGCGCGCCTTTTCGTACTGGCCCTGCGCCGCGTAAAGGACGGCGAGGTTGTTGTACGGCTCGGGAAGATCCGGGTAGTCCTGCGTGAGCTTGAGGAAAATCTCGCTCGCTTCCTTGGGGTTGCCCTGCTCGGCGTAGATGAGGCCCTTGAGGAAGCGCGCTTGCGGATCCTTCGGCTTCGCGGCGAGCGCCTTGTTGACCTTCTCGAGCGCTTGCTGATGCTGGCCGGCCTTGAGAAGCTTCGCGGCGTCCTGAACATCGTCGGCGCGCGCGTGGCCGGACACAAAGACTAGCGCAGCGAGCGGCGCGGCGAGCGCCAGGCGCCGGACGAAGGAAAGGATCATTGTGTTAGACTTTTCAAGGCCCTACGAAACGTTGCTCATTCTAGACTAAGCCCCTTCCGTCCACAACTTCGAAGGGCGCAAAACCGGCCGTCATGCTGCGCATCTACAACTCGCTCGCGAGAGACAAGCAGGAGTTCGTTCCGCTGCGTCCGGGCGAAGTGCGCATGTACGTGTGCGGCATGACCGTCTACGACTACTGCCACATCGGCCACGGCCGCATGATGGTGGCCTTCGACGTGGTGCGGCGCTGGCTGCGCGCGAGCGGCTACCGCGTCACGTACGTGAGAAACATCACGGATATCGAAGACAAGATCATCAAGCGCGCGGCCGAGAACGGCGAGCCGACCGGCGCGCTGGTCGAGCGCTTCGTGCGGGCGATGGACGAGGATGTCGGCGCGCTCGGCGTAGAGAAGCCCGATCACGAGCCGCGCGCCACGCACTACGTGCCGCAGATGCTCGATCTCATCGCCCGGCTGGAGAAAAAAGGCCTCGCCTACAAGGCTGCCGACGGCGACGTGAATTATCCGGTGCGCAAGTTCCCCGGCTACGGCAAGCTCTCCGGCAAATCGGTGGACGAGCTTCGCGCGGGCGAGCGGGTCGAGGTCGCCGCCGCCAAGCACGATCCGCTCGACTTCGTGCTCTGGAAGCGCTCCAAGCCGGGCGAGCCCGCGTGGCCGTCGGCTTGGGGCGACGGCCGGCCCGGCTGGCACATCGAGTGCTCCGCGATGGCGAGCGCGCTCCTCGGCGAGACCTTCGACATCCACGGCGGTGGGCAGGACCTGCAGTTCCCCCACCACGAGAACGAGATCGCGCAATCCGAGGGGGCGAGCGGCCAGCCCTTCGCGCGCTACTGGATCCACAACGGCTTCGTGCGAGTCGACGACGAGAAGATGTCGAAGTCGCTCGGCAACTTCTTCACCATCCGGGAAATCCTCGGCAAGTTCGACCGCGAGACGCTGCGCTACTTCCTCGTGCGCACGCACTACCGCAGCCCGATCAACTTCTCCGACAAGAACCTGCAGGACGCGAAGCGATCGCTTGACAGCCTGTACCTCGCGCTGCGCGGCAAGAGCGTCGCCACGGCGCCGGTGGACTGGAGCGAGCCGCATGCGGCGCGCTTCAAGGAGGCGATGGACGACGACTTCAACACGTCGGTCGCGGTCGCCGAGCTGCACCAGCTTGCCGGCCTCGCCACGGGCGGCGATGCGAGGGCGGCGGCGCAGCTGAAGACGCTCGGCGCCGTCCTGGGCCTTCTGCAGAGCGATCCGGAGGGGTATTTTCACGCGGGTAAAACGGGCGGGCCGTCCGAAGGCGAGATCAAGGCGGCCATCGATGCGCGGAACGAGGCGCGCCGGCGCAAGGATTTCGCCGAAGCCGATCGAATCCGCAAGGCAATGGAAGCCGCGGGCGTCATGCTCGAGGATGGGCCGAAAGGCACGAGCTGGCGCCGAAAATAAGGGAGAAGCCATGGCAGACGTCATCGTGGAAAAGAAGGGCGCGGTCACGACCGCGACGATCAACCGGCCGCAAGCGAGGAATGCGCTCTCGGACGAGATGGTGAAGCTGCTCGATGCGATGTTCACCGAGGGCGAGCACGATCCGGCCACGCGCTGCTTCGTGATCCGCGGCGCGGGCGAGCATTTCATGGCGGGCGGTGACGTGAAGAAGTTCTACGCCAACCGCGTGAAGCCCGCCGCCGAGCGCCGCGCCGACACCGAGCGCGGCGTGCACCAGCTGCACCTGCTTGCCTACAAGATGCGGCGCGTGCCGCAGCCGATCATTGCCTCGATCCGCGGCGGCGTCGCGGGCTTCGGCATGAGCCTCATGATGCTCGCCGACCTCGCCATCGCGGCCGAGGACGCGTTCTTCACGCTCGCCTACTGCCATATCGGCCTCTCGCCGGACGGCTCCTCCACCTACACGCTGCCGCGCATCGTCGGGCAGAGGAAGGCGATGGAGCTCGCGCTGCTCGGCGAGCGATTTCCGGCGCAGGAAGCGCTCAGGCTGGGCCTGGTGAACAAGGTGGTACCGGTAGCGGATCTCGAAAGCGAAACCGAAAAGCTCGCGCAACGCATCGCCGCCGGCCCGGCGAAGGCGTACGGATACATGAAGAAGCTCTTCGACAGCTCGCTCGGCAATTCCTTCGAGCGCCAGCTGCAGGCCGAGGGCGTCGCGGTCGCTGATTGCATGGGATCGAACGACCTGGTGGAAGGCGTGACGGCGTTCGTGGAGAAGCGCAAGCCCAACTTCAAGGGGAACTAGGCAGACCGGAGGCTCACATGCTGCGCAAGGACGTGCTCAAGCATCCCGCCCGCGTGCTGACGGAAGCTCAGCGCGCGCGCTACTTCGCCGACGGCTTCCTCGTCCTGCCGGAATACGTGCCCGCGCCGTGGCTCGCGCGGCTGAAAGGCGCGCTCAACGACCTCATGGAGCGCAGCCGCGCCGTCACGCGCTCCGACGAAACCTGGGTCCTCGAGGACGGCCATTCGCCCGCCACGCCGCGCCTGCATCGCATCACGAGCCCCCAGGACCAGCATCCTGTGTTCTGGGAGTTCTTCTGCGATCCGGTGATGACCGACCTTGCCGCCGACATCGTGGGTCCCGACGTCAAGTTCCACCACGCCAAGCTCAACGTGAAATCGGAGCGCGGCACGCGCGGCTTCAAGTGGCACCAGGACATTCCCGCCTGGCCGCACACCGACTACAGCCCCGTGTCGATCGGCATCTATGTCGACGGCTGCACGGTCGAGCAGGGACCGCTCAGCTTCGCGCGCGGCAGCCACGAGGGGCCGCTTTTCAGCCAGTACGACCGCGACGGCAATTTCGTCGTGCGCATCCAGGAGGAGGACCTCGGCTGGCTGAAGGACGACCTGATCGTGCAGGGGGTGGGCGGACCCGGCACCGTCGTGCTGCTGCACTGCTGCACGGTGCATGGATCGCTCGAGAACCGCTCGGATCGCGCGCGGCCGCTGCTCCTGCCCGTCTACAGCTCGGCCGACAGCTTCGCCTACACGCCGAGCCCGATCGTCAGCCCGCACCTGGGGGACATCGTGCGCGGAAAGCCGGCCAGGCGCGCGAGCTTCGACCCTCGTCCCTGCGAGCTGCCGCCCGATTTTCGCGGCGGCTACAACCCGCCGTGGAAAGCGCAGCGCGAGGAGGAGCAGCGCGCGGGCGCGATGTAGCCGGCTAGCCCTCGAAGAACTCCTTCACCTTGTCGAACCAGCCCTTGGCGCGCGGGTTGTGGCGCGCCGCGTCGCGCTGGCTCAGCATCTCGAACTCCTGCAGGAGCTCGCGCTGGCGCGAGGTAAGGTTGATCGGCGTCTCGACCACGACGTGGCAGAAAAGGTCGCCCGGCAAATGGCTGCGCACTCCCTTGATGCCCTTGCCGCGCAGGCGGAAGGTCTTGCCGCTCTGCGTCTCAGCCGGCACCTTGATGCGCGCGCTGCCATCGAGCGTCGGAATCTCGATCTCGCCGCCGAGCGCCGCGGTCGAGAACGAGACCGGCATCTCGCAATGCAGGTCGTCGTGGTCGCGCTGGAACACGGCGTGCGGCTTGAGGTGCACCTGGACGTAGAGATCGCCCGGCGGACCGCCGTTCACGCCTGCTTCGCCCTCGCCCGAGAGGCGCACCCGGTCGCCCTCGTCGACGCCGGCGGGAATCTTCACCGACAGCGTCTTCTGGTGCTTGATGCGGCCCGCGCCGTTGCAGCTCGGGCAGGGGTTGGCGACGGTCTTGCCGCTGCCGTGGCAGCGTGGACAAGTCTGGGCGATGGAGAAGGGGCCCTGCGAGACGCGCACCTGGCCCGCGCCACGGCAGGTGGCGCAGGTCTGCGGCTGCGTGCCGGGCTTCGCGCCCGAGCCGTGGCAGGTGTCGCACTCGGCGAGCGTCGGTATGCGGATCTTGGTCTCGAAGCCGTGCGCCGCCTGCTCGAGGTCGATCTCGAGGTTGTAGCGCAGGTCGGCGCCGCGGAAGACGTTGGAGCGCCCGCCGCGCGCGCCGCCGAAGATCTCGCCGAAGATGTCGCTGAAGATGTCGCCGAAGCCCGCGCCGCCGAAGCCCGCGCCGGCGCCCGCCGCGGCCGCGGGATCGACGCCCGCATGGCCGAACTGGTCGTAGGCCTGGCGCTTGGGCGCGTCGGTCAGGATCTCGTAGGCTTCCTTCGCTTCCTTGAACCGCTCCTCCGCCTTCGGGTTCTCCGGATTGCGGTCCGGATGCCACTTCATGGCGAGCTTGCGGTACGCCTTCTTGATGTCTTCTTCCGAGGCGTCGCGATTGACGCCGAGCACCTCGTAGTAGTCGCGCTTGGCCACGCGGACTCCTTCCTGGTTAGCCGGTCTTCTTGTTCTTGTCCTTCACCTCGGTGTATTCCGCGTCGACGACTTCGCCCTCGACGTTCTTCTCCTTCGCCGCGCCGGGCTGCTGCTGGGCCTCGCCCGCGCCCGCCGCCGCGCCCTGCGCCTCCTTCTGGCTGTCGGCGTAGACCTTCTCGCCGAGCTTCTGCGAGGCCTGCGCGAGCGCCTGGGTTTTCGCGTCGATCTCGGCCTTGTTCTCGGACTTGAGAACGCCCTCGGCATCCTTGAGCGCCGCCTCGATCTTCTCCTTCTCGCCGCCCTCGAGCTTGTCGCCGTAGTCCTTGAGCGACTTGCGGATCGTGTGCACGAGCGCTTCCAGCTGGTTGCGCGCGTTGACGAGCTCCAGGGCCTTGCGGTCGTCCTCGGCGTGCTCCTCGGCATCCTTCACCATGCGCTTGATCTCGTCCTCGGAGAGGCCCGAGCCCGCCTGGATCTTGATCTTCGCTTCCTTGCCGGTCGCCTTGTCCTTCGCCGTAACGTGCATGATGCCGTTCGCGTCGATGTCGAAGGTCACCTCGATCTGCGGCAGGCCGCGCGGCGCCGGCGCGATGTCGGTGAGGTTGAACTGGCCGAGCGACTTGTTGCCCGAGGCCATGTCGCGCTCGCCCTGCAGGACGTGGATCGTCACCGCGGTCTGGTTGTCCTCGGCGGTCGAGAACACCTGCTGCGCCTTGGTCGGAATGGTGGTGTTCTTCTGGATGAGCTTGGTCATCACGCCGCCGAGCGTCTCGATGCCGAGCGAAAGCGGCGTCACGTCGAGCAGCAGCACATCCTTCACTTCGCCCTTCAGCACGCCGGCCTGGATGGCCGCGCCGACCGCGACCGCCTCGTCGGGGTTGACGTCCTTCCGCGGCTCCTTGCCGAAGAACTCGCGCACCTTGTCGACGACCTTGGGCATGCGCGTCATGCCGCCCACCAGGATGACGTCCTGGATGTCGGAGGTCTTCACGCCGGCGTCCTTGAGCGCGATGCGGCAGGGCTCGATCGTCTTCGCGATCAGGTCGTCGACGAGCGACTCGAACTTGGCGCGCGTGATCTTCATCGTCAGGTGCTGGGGCGCGCCGTTCGCCATCGCGATGTAGGGCTCGTTGATCTCGGTCTGCTGCGAGGACGAGAGCTCGATCTTGGCGCGCTCGGCCGCGGACTTCACGCGCTGGAGCGCAATCGGATCCTTGGCGAGGTCGACGCCGCTTTTCTGCTTGAACTCCTCCACGATCCAGTCGATCAGGCGCTGGTCGAAATCCTCGCCGCCGAGGAACGTGTCGCCGTTGGTCGAGAGCACCTCGAACTGGTGCTCGCCCTCGACCGCGGCGATGTCGATGATGGAGATGTCGAAGGTGCCGCCGCCCAGGTCGTACACGGCGATCTTGCGGTCCTTGCCTTCCTTCTTGTCCAGCCCGAAGGCGAGCGCGGCCGCGGTCGGCTCATTGATGATGCGCTTCACTTCCAGGCCGGCGATGCGGCCCGCGTCCTTGGTCGCCTGGCGCTGCGAGTCGTTGAAGTAGGCCGGCACGGTGATCACGGCCTCGGTGACGGTCTCGCCGAGGTAGTCCTCGGCGGTCTTCTTCATCTTGCGCAGGACCTCGGCCGATACCTGCGGCGGGGCGATCTTCTTGCCGCGCGCCTCGACCCAGGCGTCGCCGTTGTCGGCCTTGGCGATCGTGAAGGGCATGAGGCCGATGTCCTTCTGGACCTCCTTTTCCTCGAACTTGCGGCCGATCAGGCGCTTCACCGCGAAGAGCGTGTTCTTCGCGTTGGTGACGGCCTGGCGCTTGGCGGGCGCACCGACCAAAATGTCCCCGTCGTCGGTGTACGCGACGATCGAGGGCGTCGTGCGCGAGCCCTCCGAGTTCTCGATCACCTTGGGCTTGCCGCCCTCCATGATCGCGACGCAGGAGTTCGTGGTGCCGAGGTCGATGCCGATGATCTTGGCCATGAGCGTGCTTCCTTCAGTTCGAATTCAAGTTGCTGTCAGAGTTGGGGTTTCCGGACGGTTTTTCAACCGCCTTGGCCACCGTCACGAGCGCCGGGCGCAGCACCCTGTCATGCAGGTGGTAGCCCTTTTGCATGACGCCCACCACGGAATTGGGCTCCCGCTTTTCACCCGCCGGGGCCTCGACGGCCGCCATCGCCTGGTGGACGTGGGGGTCGAAGCGCTCGCCGGGCGCGGGGCTGATCTCGCGAATGCTCGCCTTTTCGAGCGCGGCCTTCAGTTGCCGCGCGGTGAGCTCGATGGCGCTCACGTCCTTCGCCTGCAGGGCCGCCTCGAGGCTGTCCATCACGGGCAGCAGGTTCTCGGCGAAGCTCTCGATCCCGTATTTGCGCGCCGCCGCCACATCGGCCTGGGCGCGCTTGCGGGCGTTGTCGGCGTCCGCTACCGCCCGCAGCCACGCATCCTTGTGCTCCTGGATGCGGGCCTCGGCCTCGGCGAGCAGCTTGTCCAGGGTTTTGTCCTCGGCCGAGGCTGGGGCATCAGGGCCCCCTGCAGGGGCCGATTGTGCCTGAAAATCGTTGTTTGACATGGGAAATCAGTCAATTGGGGCGACTGGCGCGATTTCAAGGGCCCCGATTCGAAATGGCGGCGAGCGCCTCGATCCAGTCATAGCTTTCATTGAGGCACGGAACGAGTGACAGTTCCACCCCGCCGGCGGCCAAAAAGGCGGCCCGGGCGACGATTCCGATTTCCTCCAATGTTTCCAGGCAATCGGAGACAAAGCCCGGAAAGACCACGTCCACCCGCCGGGCGCCATCGCGGGCGAGGGCGGCGAGGGTCGGCTGCGTGTAGGGCTGCAGCCAGCGGGCCGCGCCGAAGCGCGACTGGAAGGCAAGGGTCCAGTCCGCGTCCTTCAACTCGAGCGCCGCGGCGAGCCGCCGGGCGGTCTCCCGGCACTGGCGCTCGTAAGGGTCGCCGCGATCGACGGCGCGCTGCGGGAGGCCGTGGAAGCTCATGACGAGCTTTTCGCCGCGCCCGCGCGCGCGCCAGTGATCGCGCACGCTCATCTCGAGCGCCCGGATGTAGGCGGGATGGTCGTGGAAGCTCTCGACCATCGCCGTGCCCGCGGGCAGGCAGTCGCGCACGCTTTCGGTCGTGCTCCTCGAGAACTGCGGATAGAGAGGCACCACGAGGAGGGAAGAGCACTTCTCCATCCGCTTCAGAACATCGGAAATCCGGGGAGCGCCGTATCGCATCGCATACTCGACCCGCGTGTCGGGGAGCGCTTTTTGCAGGAAGGTGCGCTGGCGCAGGGTGTGCACGGCGAGCGGCGAGCCCTCGGGCGTCCAGATGGCGGCGTATTTTCCGGCCGTCTTCCGGGGCCTGCTTCTGAGGATTAAAGACAGCACAGGCAACCAAATCCAGCGCGGCAGCTCCACGACGCGCGGGTCGGCAAGAAACTCGGCCAGATACGCGCGCACCGCGGCTGGCGCCGGCGCCGCCGGCGTGCCGAGGTTGACGAGAAGAATCCCTTTCAGGGCGAGCGCGGTCCGTCCTGCGACAGCGCCGAGGAGAGGAGCTTCGCGGTGACGTCGACGATCGGCACCACGCGGTCGTAGGCCATGCGGGTCGGGCCGATCACGCCGACCGTGCCCACCACCTCGCCGTCGACCTTGTAGGGCGAGGTCACCACGCTCACTTCGTCGGGCGCGGTGACGCCGGACTCCCCGCCGATGAAGATCTGCACGCCTTCGCCTCGCAGCGAGAGATCCAGGATGCGAAGGAGCGAGGTCTTGTGCTCGAAAAGCTCGAAGAGCTGGCGCAGGCGCCCCATGTCCTGCGAGAGGTCCTGGATCGAGAGCAGGTTGCGCTCCCCCGAAAGGACGTACTGCTCGTGGCCTTCGGACACGGCGCGGTTGCTCGCCTCGAGCGCCGCGCTCATGAGCGTCACCATGCCTTCGCGGAGTTCGCGCAGCTCCTCGTGCAGGCGGCCGCGGATTTCCTCGAAGCTGTGCCCCGAGTAATGCTGGTTGATGTAGTTGGCGGCGCTCACGAGCTCGGCGGGCGAGTAGTCGCGGTCGGTGAGGAGGATGCGGTTCTGCACGTCGCCCTCGGGGGTGACGACGATGAGCAGGATGCGCCGCTCGGAGAGTCGCAGGAATTCGAGATGGCGGAAGGTGAGGGCGCGCCGGCGCGGGGTCATCACCACGCCGGCGAAGCTCGTGAGCTGCGAGAGCAGCTGCGAGGCGGCGGTGATCACGCGCTGCGGGTTGTCCGGGTGCAGGTGATCCTCGAGCTGGTGGCGCTCCTGCGAGCCGATCTGCTTGACGACGAGCAGCGTGTCGATGAAGAAGCGGTAGCCCGCGGGCGTGGGCACGCGGCCCGCGGAGGTGTGCGGGCTCGAGATGAGGCCGAGCTCCTCCAGGTCCGACATGACGTTGCGGATCGTCGCGGGCGAGAGGTCGAGCCCCGCCTGGCGCGAGAGCGTGCGCGAGCCCACCGGCTGGCCTTCGGCGATATAGCGCTCGACCAGCGTTTTCAGCAGGATCTGCGCGCGTTTATCGAGCTTGTCCGGCATGGGACGATTCTACACATTGGTCTTAGAATGATGTGATGGGGGCAGCGTTCCGGAAGGTCGCTTTGATCGGCAAGCAGACGCCCGAGATCGCCCGGTCGCTGCGGGTGCTGCGCGAGTTGCTGCGAAAGCGCGGCTGCGAGGTGATGATCGAGCGCGACACCGCCGCCATCGTCGGCGACGGCAGCAAGGCCGGCAAGGCCGTGAGCTACGCGGAAATCGGCAAGCGCGCCGATCTGGCCATCGTGGTCGGAGGCGACGGCACCATGCTCGCCGCCGCGCGCAACCTCGTGCGCTACGGCGTGCCGCTCGCGGGCGTGAACCAGGGGCGCCTGGGCTTCATGACCGACATCGCGCTCGACCAGATGGGCAAGTCGGTGGGCGCACTGCTCTCGGGGAAGCACGAGGTCGAGGAGCGCTCGCTTCTCGACGCGGAAGTGCGCCGCGGCCGGAAATCGCTCCTGCGCACGCTCGCGCTGAACGAAGCTGTGGTCACCAAGGGCTCGCAGGCGCGGCTCATCGAATTCCAGCTCCGCATCGACGGCGTGCACGTCTACCGGCTGCGCGCCGACGGCGTCATCGTCGCGACGCCCACCGGCTCGACCGCCTACGCGC
>Ga0310810_10001543_pt1 | contig 24313 bp, 20 predicted proteins | sample NCmetagenome_FD_207641 | JGI IMG/M metagenome (GOLD analysis project Ga0310810, IMG submission 207641) | Soil microbial communities from experimental microcosm in Duke University, North Carolina, United States - NC | ecosystem: Engineered > Artificial ecosystem > Soil microcosm > Unclassified ... | reverse complement strand
GGCCAGATGCCCCCCTACACTGGATACTGCTCCGATGATCTGGTCCCTAAGTTCTTGGCAGAGTTTGGGAAATTGTGCGGGTTTGAGCCGCTTCAGATCAGCGGGGCTGTGGATGGTCTTCAAAATCGACATGACGAAACTCCTTTGCGAGAGTTCATGCGCCCAGTACTAGGGCTGAGTCCAGATAGGCTTGCGAAGGGCTATGCGGTCTGCATGCTGGCGTGGACAGTCTCACACAACCCTCCATAGCTGTCAAGCGGATAGGGGTTCGGACCTCCCCCCCATCACCTGTGGAACCGGTAGGTAAACAACACCCCTAACGTAAAATCCGCAGCACCACCGGTAATGAAATCAACATTCTCAATCGCATAGGCCTGCCAGAGCCAATGCGGCGTAAGGCGGTAACTGAACCCGGCCACGACCTCGGTGACACCCTTGTCGAAGACCTCCAATCCGACGTTACGGAAGGGGGTCGTGTAATAGTCAAATTGCAGGGTCAGGGACAGGTCGGGGGACCAAAGGTATTCGGCCGCCGCCATTCCCATCAGTGTGGGGTACAACGCCTGGCCGGCGATTCGGCCGGTGGGGACCACCCCATTTAAGTTGCCGTGGACGATCCACCGGTTCGTGAGGGCCTTCTCCGCCGCGATGCCGAGGCCAAAATCCGTGCTGCCGCTGCCAAAGAACTCGTTTTTATCTCCCGTTGGAAGTTTGATCGCCGTGCGAAGCGAGAGGGCCGGCATGACCGTGGTTTCTCTGAACAACTGATATTTGACCTGCACCATGCTGTCGCCGAGACCGAGCGCGCCCTTGGTTCCATTGATGATCTGCTGGCCATTACGGGTCACGTTATAGATGTAATCCACGTGGCTTAGCGCATTCCGCGCCGGAGAGAGCCCGGTGGTGGCCTTTTCGACCGCTTCGATCATGCCGGACATGAACCCCGTGTAGCGGTACAGGAGGGGGATTTCCAGACCGACCTCGAGCTTCGAAGTCGCGCCATACCGCAGAAAGAGCCCATTGCGCAGAGTTTCAAACTTCATCTCGGAGCTGGCGGTCGGCGTCTGTTGCGAATACACGGCGGCCGTCTCGGCCAGTTCTAGGCGCACGTCGAAGGTGCCGCGGCTGAGCACGGCGGCACGGTCCGCCGGCATGTTTAACACCAGCTGCTGGAGCGGATTGAAGTTGCGTACGGGAAACGGTCCGAATCCTTCAGGTCGAGCCTGGACGGGATGCAGGCAGAGGGCGGTGGCCAAGGCCACCAAGACTATCCGAACGGTTCCATTCCTTCGCCAACGATCGAGCGGCGCCGCATTAGTATGGGAAGTCCAAGCCGGCGAAGATGGCGCCACCCTCCTTGCTAAAGCCATAGTCTATTCGGCCGACGACGTTGGGTCGAACGATGCCCCGAAAGCCGATGCCCGGCGTCATGCGGTAATCCTTAAAGCTCACATCTTTAAAACTGTTAAAGACCTGTCCGGTGTCGAGGAATGGCGCAAATTCGAAATCAGCCGCCACCCCGGCGATTTTAGCTCTGGCGATATGAATGCGCTCCTCGATGCTCGCAGCAATCAGATTCTTGTCGATGAATCGGTCGACGCCGTAGCCTCTGAGATTGTTCTGTCCGCCTAAGGAACTCTGTTCAAAGAATGGAACTTGATCGCCGAGGGTGGCCTGCAAGTCGGCCCTGATCACAAGAATGGCGCGCTTGGATTCGCTTGGAAAAATCTTCTTGATATCTAACTCATAGCGAGAATACAGGGGATGATTGTCATTGCGTGCGTTCACGTTGAGTTCTGCGTAGGCCGTGACAGCCATGCCGTCGGTCGGGGTCGTCAAATGATTTCTCGTATCGTAATAGAAGGTTGCACGGTTACCGACGATAATCGTTTCGCCCTGCACCCCGGGAACGGTCGGAAAGACATTTCCGGTGAAGGGCAGATCCGTCGCGCCTTCTTGCAGGCTCACCTGTCGGAAACGCTGGCTAACCGCGATCTGGGTGACCTCGTTCGCATAGACGCCGAAACGCCAGTTGGCACGGATCTCTCGCGCCGTATAGTTGGTTTGATCATCTAGAACAGTCGTTTGACCCAATCCGAAAAATCGAGACGTCGCGTTCTTGAAGAACGTTCCGCCGAAGTTGAGAAAATATCGACCGTTACTGAACGCCGGATCCGTATAGTTGAAGAGTATTTTGCGTTCGATTTTCTCGGAGAGTGAGGCGATGAACTGCATCGTCCGGCCCCCCGTATCGTAGCGAAACAGGTTAAAGGTGCCTCTCCATCCCACAATGGTGTTTCTGATCAACATCGGAGCCATCAAATACTTCAACTCCCCGTCCGGATCGGTGATAAGGATAGGCACGATGAGTCCGGCATCGCTCCCATCATTCTTGGAAGAGGAGGCGGAAGGGATAGGAAAAATCTGCGTGTCCGCTATCGCTGGTCCGATCCAAACCGCTCCTATTGCTGCGAGCAGGCATACAAGAAAGACGGCGATGCCGCGCAGGATGGTCATGAGCGATTGGCTCAAGAATGTTACGGGGATTTGATCTTTTCGGATTTCTTGCGGAGCTGGTCGACGAGGTCGGCATAGCTGCCGTTGCGGAGGATTTTGCTGAACTGCCCGCGGTAATTGTTCACGAGACTGACGCCGTCGACAACGACGTCATAGACGCGCCATTCCGACGCTTTGCGGATCAATCGGTAATCGAGAGGAATCTCCGTTTTACCGGTCAGAACTTTTGTCCGCACCTCGGCATATTCTTTTTCATTCCGCTCGTTGAGGTACTGCACGCCGTCACCGGTATACGATTCGATTTTGTCGGCGTAGGTGTTCACAAGCAACGTCTGGAAGAGCGAGACGAATTCCTGCTTGTCCTTATCCAACAAACTGTTCCAGGAGGCTCCAAGGGAACGCCGAGACATCTCTTGGTAATCAAACCGCTCGCCGACGACCTTTTCGAGCAACTGCCGGCGCTCATTCGCTTTAGCAGGTTGCTTGAGCTCCTTTTCGGCCAGGATGCGGAGAACTTCATCGATCGTCCCTCGCATGGCGTCGGTCGCTTCCCCGGCGTACGCAGGGTTGGTCCCAATGCCCGTGAATAAGACCGCCGACCCCACGACGAGGCCGCAGACCCACGCTCGACCGGCTTTCCACCGCACACATGCACCCATCTTCATCATGACGTCTCCCTCTTGCACAGATAGCGACCCGTCCTCGACGGTTGACGGGTCATTTCACATTACCATGGACGTACTGGCTCACCAACTCTTCGAGATCAAGACCGGATTCCGTGTCGCGGATCGTATCCCCGGGCTTCAAGGGATCGCCTCCTCCTCCCGGCGAAAGAGCCAGAAATTTTTCGCCGATAATGCCTCGCGTTTTGATCGATGCAATCGTGTCCGTGTAGAGCTTGATCTTGTTGTCCACTGCCAGAATCACGGCGGCCCGGTCTTCATTCAGATTGATCGCCCGAACGCGTCCGACTTCGACGCCCGCGATTTCCACGGCAGACCCGGCTTTCAATCCCGAGGCCGTATTGAATTGTGCGACCACTTCATAGACGTTTCCGCCGATCAATTCGAGTTTCCCGAGTTTGATCGACAAGTAGCCAAGACAGAGAATGCCGACCAGCACGAATACGCCGACGATGAATTCCAGTCTCGCCTTTTCCATGGTCCGCTCCTTCGTCGTTTTAGCCGGCCGCTGTTTTCAACGATACCGGGCCGCTGACGGAAATAAACTCGTGGATCTCCGGGTCGGTCGTCTTGACAAACTCGTCTGAGGGCGCCATGAGGGCAATTTTGCCCTTGCGCAGCATGGCGACCCAGTCACTAATGGCGAAAATTTCCGGGATCTCGTGGCTGACCATCACGGCGGTAAATTTGAACCGCTGCTGCATGGTCACGATCAAGTCGTGGATCGATTTTGCCATCAAGGGATCCAAGCCGGTCGTCGGCTCGTCAAATAAGATGATTTCCGGCTCCATGACCAACGCACGAGCCAGGCCAGCCCGTTTCTTCATGCCGCCGCTCAACTCGGCCGGATATTTGTGCCCCATGCCGCTCAATCCGACTTGTTCGAGCTTCTCGTCTACCCGCCGCGAAACTTCAGCGCCCTTCATGCGCAACTTTTCACGCAACGGAAACGCCACGTTTTCAAACACGGTCAACGAGTCAAAGAGCGCCGCACCTTGAAACAGCATGGCAAACCGTTTGCGCACGTCATTGAGGGCCTTGCCTCTCAGGCGGCTGATCTCAATATCGCCGACCCAGACCTGGCCGCGGTCCGGCTGAAGGAGACCAATCATATGCTTCAACAGGACGCTTTTCCCCTCACCGCTTCTGCCGATGATCGTCGTGAGCTTTCCGGCGGGAATGTCGAGATCAACGCCCTGGAGGACGCGCTGACCACCCAGCATTTTTTCGACCCCGACGAGTTTGATCATGACTAGAGCAAGACGGACGTGAGGAAATAGTCCCACACGAGGATCACCACCGAAGACAGCACGACCGCTTCCGTCGTGGCCGTGCCCAGTCCCTCGGCGCTGTGTCTCGTGTAAAATCCCTTGTAACAACAGATCCAACTGACGATCAGACCGAAACTGATCGATTTCAGGATGCCGCCGTACACGTCCTTCCATTCGACGGCTGACGCAATCGAGTTCCAATACGCGCCGCCATTACCGCCCAAGAGTTCGACACCGACGAGGTATCCGCCATAGATGCCAACCACGTCGAAGATCGCCACGAGCAACGGGACGCCGACTATACCGGCCACCAGCTTGGGAGCGATCAGGTACTGCAACGGGTTGATGGCCATGGTGTCCAGCGCATCGATCTGTTCCGTGATGCGCATAATACCGATCTCCGCCGTCATGGCGGACCCTGCCCTCGCCGTCACCATCAACGCCGCAAGCACCGGTCCCAATTCTCTGATCATGCTCAACGCGACTGCGGAGCCGAGCAACCCTTCCGATCCAAATTTGCGCAACGTGTAGTAGCCTTGAAGCGCGAGGACCATGCCGGTGAATCCTGCGGTGAGCACGACGACAAACGTCGACTTGTAGCCGATAAAGTGCAGTTGTTTGACGATTTGGACGAACCGCAAAGGCGGCCTCGTCAGCCAGGCAAAGGACGACAGGACAAAGAGCAGCATGCGCCCCATCTCCTCGATGACCGATAGGCCCCATGCTCCAACACGTTCGACCATCAGGCCCCTCCCCCCTACGAGACTGTCGACAGCCCAAATCCGTGGGCGGCGCACGGGCCGCATATCGCAGTGAGCCGCTCTGCCGCCGCCCAGCTTTGATGTCGGAGTCGATTCAGGCCTATGAGGCTCGATGGATTGATGATCATGGCACCGATCCCTCGTACCCAACCCCAAGGTTTGAGGAAGACATTGAAATCCAGAGGTAGATCTTCATCGGCCACATCCGAAACTGTGCGGACGACAGCGAACGGGATGCCATGGGACTGTGCAACTTTTCCTATTGCGGCACTTTCCATGTCCAGCGCCACCGCACCCGTCCGGTGGTAAAGGTCCTGCTTGTCGACTGCGCGGCAGACCACGGAGGACAGCGACAACACCGAGCCGCTCTGCACAACAACTCCCATTTCCGTCGCAGCCGTTTCGACCGAGCCCCGGACCCTTTCCTCGCAGACGATGGAACCTCCGGACTGCGTCCAGCTCCCGTCGAATCTGCCGGATACAACGCTGGTTGCCACGATCACGTCTCCAACCGCCGCTCCGGGCATAAGCGCGCCGGCAAATCCCGCGGAAATCGCCAATGCCGCAGCTTCCTGGTGCAAGACTGCGCGAGCCGCGGCAGCTGCCGCTTCCGGTCCGATGCCCGTGAGAACAAGCCGATAGGCTCGACCGGCGTGCCGGCCCATGAAACCGGTCACACCGTCGATCTCGATCCGTCGGTCGACCTGCATGGCGCGTTGCAAGGCGGCCAACTCCCAACGCGTCGCCGCGAACAGGACAACGGTGTTGGAGGAAGAATCACCGGAGGATTGGGCATCGATGAATGACGTCGGCCGGTGTTGGCTCAACGATCGAACCGGTAGCACCCAGTCGCCAGCATCTGGTCCCGCACTTCGTCGGCTCGCATTCGGTTACGGGTTCTCAGATTTCGGTACATCGCGAGTGCCCATAGTGGGAAATACTGACAGTACCAGTGATAGCGAAGGTAGAACACTCGGGGGAACCCGGTACCGGTGTGCCGTACCTCTTCCCATGAACCGTCCTTCATTTGATGGCGAAGGAGGTATTGGACGCCCCTTGCTACACTGAATGAATCCGACACACCGGCCGACATGAGTCCGAGCAGCGCCCAAGCCGTTTGTGACGGAGCGCTTTCGCCTCTGCCGGCGAACGCCTGATCTCCGTAGGACAGACATGACTCGCCCCATCCGCCGTCCGGATTTTGTCTCGATTCGAGCCAGGCAACAGCACGTTGGATGTACGGCTGCGACAAATCTTCACCGATGGCCCGGAGACCGGCAAGCACGGACCAGGTCCCATAAATGTAATTCACGCCCCAACGTCCATACCAACTGCCGTCCGGTTCCTGCTCATGCTTGAGAAACGACAGCGCCGGCGCCACGGCCGAATGCGTCTGGTCATACCCCAGGGCGGCCAACATTTCGAGACACCGTCCGGTCAAATCGGCGGTGCTGGGATCGAGTAACGCATGGTGGTCGGCAAAAGGAATGTAGTTGAAGACGATTCGGTTGTTGTCCCTGTCGTAGGCGCCCCAACCGCCATCGGAGCCTTGCATCGCGACCACCCATGCGGCACCCCGACGGATCGAGTCTTGTAGGTCCGCTGGTTGCGGCATCTTCACTTTGGAAAGCGCCATCAGCACGACGGCCGAATCATCGACATCGGGGTACAGCTCGTTTTCGTGCTGGAAGTACCACCCGCCTGGTTCGGCATTCGGCGCCGAGACAACCCAGTCGCCGACGGTCTTTGTCTGCCTCGATATCAAGTACGCGGCTCCCCGTTGCAACGCGGGATGGTCCTGCGGCATCCCGGCCTCGACCAGCGCGTTCATCAAAAGCGATGTATCCCAGATTGGTGAGTGGCACGGTTGCAAGTGCATCGCCTCGACCCGCTGATCGCCGACCGAGACGGTGTCGTAGATTTCGAGCTCTTCGATTTCAGTGAGCGCCTTGCGCACCAGAGGATCGTCGGCTTGGTAGCCCAAACACTGCAACGCCATGATCGAATTGGCCATGGCCGGATAGATCGCTCCCAACCCGCCGCTGCCTTTGACATGTTCCAGCATCCACGTCGAAGCGCGATGCAACGCCCGCTCGCGCAACCACATCAGCGGCATGTGGTCATAAATTTTCAACAAGGCATCCAAGGCCACAAAGACGTTATGGGGCGTCAGCCACTTTTGGTCTTTGTTGAAGGGGGGATATTTCCAATAGCGAAGCTCGGTGCGCGGTACGGCGTACAATTCTTCGATCCCTTGCTCCTTCGCGATGCGGCAGACCGGGCGGTGCGCGAAAACGATCAGCAACGGAATCAACACTGCGCGGGACCAATACGAAATCGCATAGATGTTGAAGTAGAACCACGTGGGAAGGAACATGAGTTCGACCGGCATGTGAGGGATGCCTTCCCAATCGTATTGATCGAACAGGGCCAACGTGACCTTGGTGAAGACATTCGCTTGAACGACGCCGCCTTTTTGACGGATGCAATTCCGCGCCCGCAGCATGAACGGCTCATCCCCTGAAATCCCGCTGAGCTTCAGAGCAAAGTATGCCTTCACCGACGCGCTGATTTCCGAGGGACCGCCATAGTAGATCGGCCAGCCGCCGTCCGGCAGCTGTGCGGCGCGCAAATAACGCACGGCTTTGCGTTCGCGTTCAGGGTCGACGCGGTCCAGCAACCGCCGAAGCATGAGATATTCCGCGGTCAGCGTCGTATCGGCTTCAAGCTCTGCCACCCAATAGCCTTCGGCATGCTGCCTTGTCATAAACCAGGCTTGACTGCGGCGAACGGCATCGTCGATGGCATCGAGTTGACTGCCCGCCTGCGGGGCAGTACGCCGGGACGCAGGCTCAACCGCGACCGCGGACTTGTCGGAGATGAGGCGCAACGACGGCGGGGAAAGGGGTTCGGCGCTGAATCTTTCTGGAACAGAAACAAAAAAACTATCGGAAAGGCGGTCGAGGATGGTTCGAATCAGATTCATGGGTTTTTGACGGGCCACACACCGCCGTCGCGAGAACCCGACACCTCAGATGGTCGCCTCTGGGCCCCGCGGCACAGCAAGACGTGTGACCCACCCATTTCTGGTTCTCGTTCGTGGGGATATAACAGACGGTCCAAGCGAAGTCAAGCAAACGAACGCGGAAGTCCTCTGAACTACGGGGGTTTTTGTCAGATCGCTCTCCTTCAAGCCGGCTGCAGATCGCTCAGCCGCACAGAAACGAGCTTCGAAATCCCGGGCTCCTCCATCGTCACTCCAAAGAGTGAATCAGCGATACCCATCGTCCGCTTGTTATGCGTGATCACCATGAACTGCGCCCCCTGGGCGAGCTCACAGAGAACGGCAGTAAATCGCCCGATGTTTTCTTCGTCGAGCGGAGCGTCGATTTCGTCAAGAATACAGAACGGAGTGGGACGGATGAGAAAGCTCGCAAACAACAGCGCCATGGCGGTCAGGGTCTTTTCTCCCCCTGAGAGCATGGTAATGTTTTTCAAGCGCTTCCCCGGAGGCTGTGCCACAATCTCGACGCCGGGTTCCTGCGGTCCCTTTTGTTCTCCATCTTCTTCCGCCGCAACGTCCACCAACTGCAGCTCCGCACGTCCGCCTCGGAAGAACTTGGTGAACACCTCGCCAAATTTTTCCTGCAGTTCAGCAAACGTCGTGGCAAACATATCTTTGGTCGTCCGGTTGATCCGCTGGATGATTTCTTTGAGCGAAGCGATCGAATTCGACAAATCCTGCTCCTGCGTCGACAAGAATTTGTGTCGTTCGTCCAGTTCCTGATGTTCGTGAATGGCGGCCAAGTTGATCGGTCCCATCCGTTCCAGCCGCTCCCGGATCTTTTGCAGTTGTTGCCGCAACTCGTCTTCGGTCGGCAATGGCTGAGATGGGGCACCTTCATCGAAGAGCACGGGCTTGCAGGACGTTTGAATCGTTGCGGGATCCACCTGGTAGGTTCCGGACAATGTCGATTCGACGGTCGCCAACTGGGTCCGCACCTCGGCCCGTTTGACCTCGACGGTGAGACGAGATTCCTGAAGGCTGGACAGCGTCTTGCGCACCTCGTCCAAGCTGGATTCCGACGTTTGAGCTTGCGCCATTTCCTGAGCCTGCCGCTCCTGCGCTTCTATCAACTGTGCCTTGAGACGGTCCATGGATTGCCCAATCTCCCGGCACAAGGCCTCCTGCCGTTCGCGCTCCGCACAGCTCTGCGCCAGCGAAGCCGCCAGTGTTTCGACATGTTGATTCAACGTTTCTGTACGGCCGGCCGTCTCCTGTTGTTCCTGGCGGACACGTCCGAGTTCAGCTTGGCGATGTTCACGTGTATTGCGGGTCGCTTGCACGCTCAACTGAGCGTCCGTCAGCCGCTGCTGCAGCTGATGCATTCCCTGATCCAGTTGGGCAACACGCGCGCGCACGGCCAGTAGCGCACCTTCTTGTCCTGTTTTTTCCCCGATCCATTGAGCCAACTGTGCCTGACCTGAGCGGGCTTCCTGCTCGAGGCGTTGGACTTCGAGAGAGCCGCGCTGTGCATTCCCCATCAGTGTTTCAATCCGCTGGGTGAGATCTGACAAGAAGAGCTGCATTCCCGACGCATCCTTGTGCAGCGACAGCGCTTTCATTTCTTCTTCGCGCAACGTATCTGCAAGAACCCGCCCCTCCTCGCGCAATGCCTGGCTCTGCGTCTGCAGTTCTTCCCGCCTCCGGCGGGCTCGTTCAATCACCACACTCAAAGCGATTCGCCGCTCCTCCAACTCCATCACTTCCCGGCGACGCTGCAAGAGTCCCCCGCTCGCGCCGACCTGTCCACCGGTCACTACACCGGCGTCGTCGAGGATCTCACCCGCACGGGTGACGAACGTGGGCCCTTGGATCTCTCCCCATGGCTGCTGCTTCCAAAGGGAGATGGCATCGTGCAACGTTTCGACGAACACCACGCCGTCAAACAAATAATCGCGCGCGGCCGCCCGCGGCCCGGTGACCTCGACCAAATCCGTCGCCCGCCCGATGACTCCCGACCGTTCTGCAAGAGTGGTCCACCACTCGTTCGGCCGGGCGTTGATGGTCCACCGCGGCGTTTGTGGAATAAACGTTCCCCGGCCGAGGTCCTTCTCAACGAGAAACGCGATGGCGTCCGAAGCAGCGTGCGGCTCGTCCACGCACCAGCCGCGAACACGCTCGCCGAGCAACGCTTCGACCGCCCGATCCAAGCCCTGCGGGACGACCAGCCATTCGGCCACTGCATCCTGTACGCCTTGGCAAGCCTTGAGCGCCGTGGCTTCCTCTTCTCCCGGCCGGCCATAACCCATGTCTTCTCGCAAGACCCCCTTGAGGGCACGCAGATGTGAATCGACCGCCGCCAAATCTTCCGATTGTCCGGCTAAGGTCTGCTCCACCGCCGTGAGCTCGGCCGCCACGGCGGCCGCATGCTGCTCCGATTCCTCCTGTCGCCGGCGGAGATCACGCACGATCTGTTCAGCCTCCTGGCAAGCGTCTTGGAGCTGCTGTTGTTTCTCAAGGGCGCAGTCGTGCTGAGATTGGACGTCTTCGCGCTCGCGGGCGAGACGTCCGTCACGGACTGTGACCTCTTCGGCGCGCGCGTTCAATTGCACCAGGTTCTGCTCGGCATTCGCCACCAACACCGCCAGGTTCAGCACATCCACCCGGCCCCGCTCCTCTTCCTGCAGTGTTGCGGCCCGCTGCTGCAGAAAACTTTTCATCTCGTGGTCGAGTGCGTCGAGCGCCTGCTCGCGTTGCCGGCAATCTTGTTCGAGACGTTCGAGCTCCGCAAGTAAGGCTGCCTCGGCCTCCTTGCACTGCGCCTGTTCGCGCAAGAGCCGATCACGTTCCTCAAGGCCCTGCTGTTGCTGCTGTTCGTAGAGCCCGCTCTTGTTCCGCTCGACTTCGGCGGCCGTCAGCGCTTGCGCCTGCTGCTGCTCGACCTGCGAGAGCTCCTCCCGCCGCTGATTCATCGCTACACCGGCGTCCGCGATCGCAAGTTTGATGCGCTCGAGTTCCGCATGTAAACGCGCCTGACGCGCTCCGTGCTGGGACTCCTGCCCGGCCAGAGATTCAAGCTCCCGCTCGGTGTCCTCAATCGTGCCGCGCAATCCGAGCAACTCGTTCGTGAGCAGCTGGACCTCAAGGGTTCGCGCCTCCTGCTGCATCACTTGATAGGACCGGGCCTGGCGGGCTTGACGCTCGAGTGAGTTCAACTGCTTTTTGACCTCGGCGATGATGTCGCGGACGCGAAGGAGGTTCTGTTGCGTCGCGTCTAATTTGCGCAAGGCCTCCGCCTTTTGCTTTTTGTACCGGACGATCCCGGCGGTTTCTTCGATCAATTCACGCCGGTCCTGAGGCGAGGCATTGAGAATCTGATCGATCTGTCCCTGCGCGATGACCGTATGTCCTTTGGTTCCGGCCCTGGTATCGAGCAGGATGCTGCGGATGTCTTTCAACCGGCATTGGGTCTTGTTGATGAGATACTCGCTGTCGCCGTTGCGATAGAGGCGACGGGTAATCATGAGGTCTTGGTATTCCGACAATTGGCTGGGCAGTCCATTTTGCCCCTGTACTTTCACTTGATCCAGCCCGCTGATCACCAACGATACCTCGGCCATTCCCAAGGGCTTCCGCAATTCGGTGCCATTGAAGATGACGTCTTCCATCTTTTCACTGCGCAACGTTTTGGTGCTCTGTTCTCCCAAGACCCATAGGATGGCATCCACCACGTTGCTCTTGCCGCTCCCGTTGGGGCCGACGATGGCCGTCACGCCGTTGGGAAACTCGATACGTGCTTCGGCGAACGATTTAAACCCCACCATCTCAAGCGACTTGAGATACATGCCCTGCTCCTTTGGTTGTTGATCGGGTGGCGACGAGACGAGGCGAGATCACGGGTGGGTTTTGTAGCACAGGAGTGGAGAGAAATCAAAGAAAAATACCGCGGGTAGTGGCAGGCCGAGCGGCCGACTACAACATTTGGGATGGGGTGCGGAAAGCTACCGGGTAGGTGCTGCCACCGATTTGTTGACCGGTGCAATCGTGATCAATTCTTTGGGCAGCAGAAACTCCACGTCCTCCTCGATGACGGTGAGATCTTCGACATCTGAGTTGCCGTAGGTCTTCAGGTAGGATACGACTTCTTCTACCAGCACTTCCGGCGCGGATGCTCCCGCCGTAATGCCGACGGCCTTGACGTTCTTCAGCCAGGCCGGATTGATGTCACCAGCCGAATCGATCAAGTACGAGTTGATCCCGCAATGCTCACCCAATTCGCGGAGCCGGTTGGAATTGGAGCTGTTCGGCGAGCCGATCACCAGGATGACGTCGACGAGCTTGGAAAGTTCCTTGACGGCGTTCTGACGGTTCTGCGTGGCATAGCAGATGTCTTCCTGGTGAGGCCCCTTGATGTGAGGGAACCGCCGGTGCAGCGCGCCCACGATATCGCGACATTCATCGACGCTGAGCGTGGTTTGGGTCACGTAGGACAAGTTCGTCGTGTTTTCAACGTGCAGCTGTTCGACGTCTTGAACCGAGGAGACGAGATGGAATTTATCCGGCACCTGGCCCAACGTCCCGATGACTTCCGGATGGCCGGCATGCCCGATCAGAATGAGTTCGTAGCCCTGAGTATAATCGCGGTTCACTTCGTTATGCACTTTGATGACCAAAGGACAGGTGGCGTCGATGACGTGCAACCGGCGAAGATTCGCTTCCTCCCAGACCGACTTGGCAACGCCATGTGCGCTGAAAATGACCACGGACCCCTCGGGCACTTCGTTGAGTTCTTCGACAAAGACCGCACCTTTCTGGCGAAGGGAGTTCACGACGTGGCGGCTATGGACGATTTCGTGACGAACGTAGATCGGCGCTCCGTACTTCTTAAGCGAGAGATCGACAATGTCGATGGCCCGGTCGACACCGGCGCAGAATCCGCGTGGGTTGGCGAGGTAAATCTTCATGTCTTTCCTCTTGTCAGCTGGGTATTTTGTTCACCTTACGTGAGTTCATAAGGCTCCGTCAACAGAATAGCCACCCCGGCTCATCTGGTTCTCCTTGCTTTTTCACGCATCTGTGCGCTTGACACCGCTGGCCTCGCTCCGTAGGCTGGTTCCACCCCTCATGGCCAGTGCCGCTCCCAAAAAAATTCTGATCATCGAAGATGAGCGGGATATTCTCCAGTTGGTCAAATTGTATCTTGAGAAGGAAGGCTACCGGACGGCGACAGCAGCCACCGGGACCGAAGGACTGGACAACGCCAAGCAGCACAAGCCTGATCTGATCGTTCTGGATTTGATGTTGCCGGAAATCGACGGTCTGGAGGTCTGCAAGCGTCTGCGATCGGCGCCGGAAACGGCCATGCTCCCGATCATCATGTTGACGGCCAAGGCCGAGGAAACGGACCAGGTCATCGGGCTTGAACTTGGGGCCGACGACTACGTCACCAAGCCCTTCAGCCCCAAGGCGCTCGTCGCACGGGTCAAAGCGCTTTTGCGTCGGGTCGACCGCAGCCGGCAGGAAGCCCACACCTCCTATCAGTACGGCAAACTCTCCATGGACCTCGACCGGCACGAGGTGACCGTGCAAGGCAAGGATGTGCCCCTGACCGCCAAAGAATTCGGACTGCTCGAACATCTACTGCGCCATCCGGGGCGAGTCCTGACCAGAGAGGTCCTGCTGAACCAGGTCTGGGGCTACGATTACTTCGGCACCACTCGCACCGTCGACGTGCACGTCCGAAGACTGAAGCAAAAAATTCCTTTGCTCGACGAGGCGATCCTCTCGGTCAAATCCCTCGGCTACAAACTGAAGGAACCGTGATCAACACGTTCCGACTGCCGCTCCGACAATGACACTGTCGATACGCTGGAAAGTCGCTCTCGCCATCTTATTTGCACTCCTCTGTGGATTCATCATCGCCGGCCTTCTGGCCGCCCGCTCGCTCGCTGAGCAGGAATTGACGCAATCCGCGGTGGCGCTGGAAGTCTCCACGAATCTGATCGCGTTTGATCTCCGTCCGCTGGTCACGGGGTCGTCTTCCCTTCCGACGATGCCACGGCTTCAAACGATCGTTCGTGAGTTGAGCCATCGAGCACGAGCGCGCGTGACACTCGTGGATGCCTCAGGCCGCGTACTCGCCGACAGCGCGGTGCGGGATGACGATCTGGCCAGCGTCGAGAACCATCGCACCAGGCCGGAAATCGAGCAGGCGATCGCCACCGGCGCCGGCACCGACCTTCGCGCGAGCCATACGACCGGCGAGCGGACATTATATAGGGCCATTCGACTCGACGGGCCAGACCGATCGACGACGCTCTATCTGCGCCTCGGCCTACCGATGACGGCGCTCGACCAGGAGCTGGCAACACTCAAACGCAATCTTACCTTGGCCTTTGGCAGTGCCTTTCTGATTGCCGTCGCCCTGAGCATCTGGCTGGCCAGAAGTCTGACCAAACCTCTCTCCGACATGGCAGCCGCGGCTCGGCAGCTCGCGGGAGGCAATCTCGCGATGCACATCGAAACCTCCGCCCGTGACGAGGTCGGGTTGCTGGCCCATACCTTGAATCACATGACGGAGGAACTGCGGTCCAAGGTTGAAGAACTGTCCGAAGATCGCTCGCAGCTGCTGGCCATGCTCACTTCGATGGTGGAAGGCGTCATGGTGTTGGATTCCAAAAACCGTATACTTCAAGTCAATCCCGCGTGGGAACGTATGTTCGGCGTGACGAGAGCTGAAGCGCGAGGACGGCATTCTTCCGATGTCTTCGCCCACCAGAAATTGAACGCCCTGGTTTCCGGCGTGCTGGCCGCCAGGGCCGGCCAGGAGGCCGAAATCGTGCTCACCAACGGACGCTGCCTCAACGTCGAAGCCTCCGTGGCCGGAGGAGAAGAGGACAATGAAGCCTGTGCAGTGCTCGTGTTTCATGACATCACAGAACTTCGTCGGCTGGAAAATATCAGGAAAGACTTCGTCGCCAATGTGTCGCATGAGCTGCGCACCCCGTTGACGTCGATCAAGGGCTATGTGGAGGCGCTTTTGGACGGCGGCAAGGACGACCCCGAAACCAGCGTGCGCTTCCTGGACATCATTTTGAAGCAAAGCGACCGGCTCAACTTAATTCTGGAAGACCTGCTTCAACTTTCAAAGATCGAATCAGGCCAGGTCCAATTCAAACAAGAGCCCCTGCATATCGGTTCAGTGGTGGACCGCACGATTGCCATGATCAAGCCGCTCGCCGACAAGAAGCAACATCGGCTTAAAGCGCAGGTCGACGCAGAGCTGCCGCTTATCAGCGGAGATCAAGAACGGCTCGTGCAGGTACTCGCCAATCTCCTGGACAATGCGATCAAGTACACGCCGGAAGGAGGACAGATCACCGTGTCGGCGCGAAGGCTTCCAGTTTCCGCCCGCCCGACGGCGGACGAACTGCGCGATGGAGTGGAACTCACCGTCACCGATACCGGCATCGGCATCCCGGAAAAGGATCGTCCACGGGTCTTCGAGCGGTTTTACCGCGTGGACAAGGCCCGCTCGCGAGAACTCGGAGGCACCGGTCTCGGCCTGGCGATCGTCAAGCACATCGTGGAGGGTCATGGAGGGCAAATACGGGTGGAGGGCAATGTCCCGAACGGCAGCCGCTTCGTCGTCCGGTTGCCCGCAGAGCTGGAAGTCTGAGATTAAACGAACATCGACATGATCAGATAGATGATCGTCGAAAGCATCGCCGCACCTGGCAGCGTAAACAGCCACGCATAGAGAATTCGCCGCGTCACTCCCCAGCGCACCGCTGAAAGCCGTTTGATGGCGCCGACCCCCATCACGGACGAGGTGATCGTGTGTGTCGTGCTCACGGGTAGTCCGATATGTGCCGTGAACATCAGAACAGTCGCGGCGCCTGTTTCGGCCGCAAAGCCATGAACCGGCTCAAGTTTCACAATCTTCATTCCCAGCGTGCGCACAATACGCCAGCCGCCGGCGGCCGTGCCCAATCCCATTGCCAGCGCACAGGCACCGATCACCCACGTCGGCACCTCGGCGGAGGGAATTTGGCCGGCGGAGAGGAGCGCCAGCGTAATGATGCCCATGGATTTTTGTGCGTCATTCGCACCATGGCTAAACGCCATGAAACAGGCGGAGATCAGTTGCAACCGCTTGAACAGACGGGTCGCCACCGAGCGGGTGACGCGGAAAAAGAGCCAGCTGATCAGCACCATCAACGCCAGGCCCATCGCAAAACCGAAGAACGGCGAAAGCACCATCGCTTCGAGGACGGAGCGTAAGCCGGTCAATTTCACGGTCTCCCATCCTCCGTGCGTCACCGCTGCCCCCACCATGCCCCCGATAAGCGCATGCGATGAGCTGGTCGGTAATCCCAACAGCAGTGTGAAGAGGTTCCAGCAAATCGCACCGGCCAGCGCCGCGGCCACCATGTGTTGCGTGACGCTGACCGGATCCACAATCCCGGACCCGACCATCTTGGCGACTGCCGTAGACATGAACGCCCCGGCAACGTTCAGCACACCGGCGCCGATGACGGCTGCGAACGGACTGACCACACGGGTTGAGACGACCGTGGCCACGGCGTTGGCGCTGTCGTGCCATCCGTTCGAAAAATCGAACATGAGCGCAAGTACAACGACCAGCAATAGCATTCCGGTGAGTTCAGGCATCAACTGCCTGCGCCGCGTGGGGAATGAAGGACAATAGCTGAGAAATCGTGGGAAACGAACACACAATCCCTTGACTGATTCGAACCGTATTCATCGTCGGCTATGGTTTAGCATCATCACGGGCTTGCCGGAGGTTCAAAATGACCGTCCAGCGATGCGAGAACAAAGCTGGCGGTCATTTTCAACATCCGGCTAATGGTGTTTCAGCGCGATGCGTTCCAGAATGTTAGCCACGTCTTCACATCGGTCGGTTCCGGTTTCGAAGCCCTCGTAAATTTCTTTCCATTTGATGACCGCCATCGGATCGGTCTCTTTGTCGAAGAGCTCGGAAATGGCATCACGGGAAATCCGGTCGGCCTCGTTTTCGAGACTGTTGACCTGTACGCTGCACTCTTTGATGTCGGGATGCGCGAAGCCCAGTCGGTCTACGGCAGCTCCAACGGCGACCGACGCCTGATACAGCAGGTCGGCCAGCTTGACCGCTCGTTCCGTCGGTTTCGTGACCTTGTAGAGCACGAAGCGGTCCGCGATCGCCTCCGTCACGTCCAGGATGTCGTCCAACGCGCTTGCCAGATCATGGATATCTTCGCGGTCGATGGGGGTAATGAAGGTCTGATTGAGGCGGCGAGCGATGTCATGCGTGATTCCGTCACCCACGTGCTCCACTTCCTTGATTCGCTTGGCCTGCTCGGATGCAGGCTGGTATTGCTCCATCATTTCCTTCAGTAAGCGGCTACCTTCGATCATGTTATGCGCCGCGTTTTTGAACAATTCAAAAAAGGCTTCTTCCCTTGGTATCAGGCCGAACATTATCGTCCCTCTCTTTTGATGGTCCGTCGGTCCGTCAAATGCTCACTTTAGTAGGACGTATGGATCAGGCCACCGATGACTGTTGTGACAATTTTCACCACCGGATGAGCCCAGAGGCCCAGGTCAACCCACCGCCGAAGCTGCCCAATACCATGAGATCATACGGTCTCACCTTACCGGCACGCACGACATGGTCCAGTGCGATCGGCAAGGAAGCAGAGGATGTGTTCCCGAAGCGTGCAATCACGGAACAGATCCGGTCTGTCGGCACCGCCAGGCGTGTGGCCAGTTGCGCGAGGATCCTTCCATTCGCCTGGTGGACAACGAATTGCGCCACATCGCACAGTTCCACGCCGAATTCTTTTAGGAGGTCGCGCACCGCCTGCTCGAGACGCCTCACTGCGAGACGGAACAACGGCGCGCCTTGCATCCGTAAGGAATGGTCGCCAGCCTCGATGCTTTCTAGACTTGAAGGCCAACGGGATCCGCCGGCACGTATCCGAATGAGGTCGTGGCGCGCGCCGTCCGCAGCAAGGCGTATTCCGAGCAGGCCACGACTGGGCTGGCTGTTGTCCTGCTCGGCCTGCACAATGACCGCGCCGGCGCCATCACCGAACAACAAGGCGGTATCGAGGTCTCGCGGGTCGAGCGTTCGCGACTTGACTTCGGCTGCCACCACGAGACACGTTCTGATCTGGCCACTTCGGATCATGGCATCAGCCATGGAAAGCCCGTACAAGAATCCGGAACAAGATGCCGCAACATCGAATGCCGGCACATTCCCACAGGCCAACTTCCGCTGGACATGACAAGCGGTCGACGGAAACGCCATGTCCGGAGAAGTCGTCGAGACGAGGATGGCTTCCACTGCGCTCGCCTGGAGCCCTGCCGCATCCAGCGCCGCACGAGCCGCCTGAACTGCCAAATCTGACGAAGCTTGCTCAGAGGCCGCCCATCGGCGTTCATCTATCCCTGTGAGTGTGCTGATCGTGTCAGGGTCGATTTCTAGTGCAGCCGCGGCCTCCCGATTCGTGATGACTCGTTCGGGAAGATACGAACCGGTTCCGATGACTCTAGATCTAATCATTGCTGAAATGCCAATGGGTTGCACCAAACCGCGGGATTATAGGTCTCGCGTCTCCAAAGGGTCAACTCAAGGCGATGAAAGATGACTTATAGGGTACGGTAAAAGGCGAGGTTACTGATTCTACGCGTTGTCATTGACACGATAGGACATGGGAAGAGAGAAGATGATACCAGACTCAACTCTGTAATAACACGATGGGAAAACCATTCAGCCCACTAGTTTAACAACAATACTATTAAGACTATTAAGCCACGTAAGGGCAGGACGCGAAATGAATCGAGCTACGGGGCTTGTTCCTTGCTCCACCACTGTTTGCAGTTGCCCTCACTCACCATGTCGGCACAGAAGTCCATCAGCGCATTAAGCCCTAACTCAAATCGCCTGCCGTTGCCATTTGCAAATGCCCAGTCGAGAACTGTCAGGCAATCCTGGAAAATACACTCGGTTCTAATATCCGTCGGAGCACCCTCTATTCTCGACATGGCTATGTCCCAACCTCGGTTCCATTCGTCAAGGGTCCACCTGGTTCGCCGTCTCACGATGACACGTCTTCTCCTCATCACTGCCCCTCCTCAAGTTCAAAGCAGTGGGTTGACAACCTTTAGTTGCAGACAACCCGTTCTCGATGCAGGAGGTACTCAATCACCTCGATGCGATCTCGCAACTGTCTTCGAGCAGACACGGACAGGGGCAGGACAGCGCCACACACCTTGCCAGGTATCAGATCATCGAGTGCAGGAATGCCGTTAGCCTGCTTCGGCTCGCCTTCCCTATAACTTGCCATGCGTTGATCTCCGTTGTTGAACTCCACCAACAAAGATATGATTGGAACGCTACTTAGTCACGTCATATTTGCCTAATTGACATGCGCCATACCCACGTCGCCCCATTCGGCTTACTTGAACTAAGGGCTTTTACTCTCACACCGCCTTCCGCTTCGCGTAAATTTCAAGGTCAGCCGCTACCGCGCTTAATCAATCAGAAGCCTTTTTTGAGAGCAGCTGCCACCTTGTCCCTTACGACTTCTACTCGTTAAGTCCGACCCTGCTCCATGTCTCGACACCGCCCGTAAGCGTTCCTTTCGCCCATATCTTTCGGCCTATGGATGCCTTCTCAAAAAATATCTTGCGTCCGATTGGGCCAAAACTCCCGACGAATTCGAGGTCCGGTATCGTGGACGTATCGATTTCAATATTTGCCAATAGAACCTGAGGATCCGCTACGGATTGCACGGGCGCATGAAAGACAATCGCGTTCGAAGGCGCCATCAGCTGCAGTTCTGTCGCTACGACTCGTCTGTCATCAAGAAATTTCCCGTGAATTTTCAGGTGGTCGCCGGTTCGGAGGACCTCCAGACGGGTCGGCTTACCTGCAGTTTCAATGACGGTTCGCGTCTCTGTTTCGATCAACACTCCCGGAAGACCTGTCATCGTAAGCGTGCCGGATTGAAGTCCGATAGATTCGACGTTGGATTCGATTTGAACGTTTTCTTGGAAACTCACGCGTTGAGCGTCCAACGCTCCCTGTGCCAGCGTTCCATGAATAAGGACATGCGTGCCGAGGACAAGCCCTTTTACAGTACCGTCTTCGAAGACCGTAGCGGCCGACACGAGTATCGGATGATTATTGACCACAAATGCTCCTGGCCCAGTCACCTGCGTGATAAAGCCCTCGAGTTTCGCTTCAGGACTGTCATCGGCCTCCAGGCCGAGGGTCTTTACTCTCGTGGCGGATAGAGTTCCGCCGAAAGGAACGGTGTTCAGCGGCTGCCACTCATCTCCGTGGACATGAACCAGACGATCGTTCCAAGTCGCCGTTTCGCTGACTCCGAGGTGGTCAATGTCTGCGGATGAGTAATCGATGACCAGTTTTCCGATTTCGAAGCGTTGAGCCCCTGGATCGTGATTCTTGACCATTCCCTCGACTGCATAGGGCGTGATGCCACTGGGTTTCATTATGAAGGTCGCCAGAATGTGGCCGTCGCCTCCAACCAGCCCGCTCACCTGTATGAGGTCGACTCCCGGTTTAAGGTTCAAAATAGATCCGCCCGCAATGCTTTCATCGATAATAGTCTTTGGATTTACTGCGATGAATTGACCCAGAACGACCAGACTCGACCCGTCGGGGGCAATGGATTGCACTACTCCCGCTGCAGTTTGCTGAAACGTAACCATATCTGCCACTCGTTTCAGAGATCCGGCGGGTAGCGAATGCGCTGTGCCTTTGACCTGCACGACCATGCCCAGCTTCAGATTGTTTTGAGTGTTACAGGGCTGATCATCCATACAGTAGATGGCATTGGAGCCGTCGTATTCCGTGCCCGAGACGATGACGCTGCCTAGCTTGGTCACGGTACCTGAGGAGACGCTGAGGACGGAGGAGACGGAACCAGTTCCGCCTATGCCGCCGCTTGCGTGAGGACTTGAATCACAGGAGATCAATGCAGTCGATGCCAAAGCCAGGGCAAAGACCTTCAGGACAAATACGTTCTGGTAAAGCGGACGCATTGGCGTTCTTTTAATCCTTATCGAGCCGTTCCTGTAGGCGTCGTTTGGTTGTGAATTCGTCCCTCGTATCAATGAAACGAGTTTGACATGCCCTTTATGGGCTTAAAATCATTTTTGGAAATTAACCAATCACCTCCTTGTCGTCGCGTATTTGAGGTAGAGCGCCATCAGACATAGGCATGTTGAGCGCGCCACAAATTGCGCCACGCTCCATATCGTCCGTCAGTTGCTTCTAGACGCACGCAAAGTAAAGGCTGTGGCGAAAGAAGAGTCAGAGCGAGAACGAGGATGGGGAAACGCCGCCCGAGAAGACTAAGCACCGAATACAACGAGTTCGACACTCTCCCGTAGATCTAATGAAAGATTGCATTTGCAGTGCTCTCCTGCTAGTTTTGGGGCCAAAGATGCTGAACATCCATCAGTTACGGGCGGCCTCATTTCCGAGCATGCACGGCCTGGCCCTCGTGATGAGCGCCGGAATTCTCTGTCTGCTCCTGGCCTGCTCGAGTTCTCCCAAGACCGGCGATCCCACCTCAAAGAAAGCGCTGAGCGGCACGGACGAGTCCATCTTTCTCGGCGATACCATTGAGAAGAACTACGATCCCAACGTGATTATGAAGCGCGGCGAAGCCTTTTTCGAGAAGGAGGAATTCCCCGAGGCCATCGTCGAGTATAACCACTTTCTCGATTTGCACCGCAATCATATGCTGGCCTCCTACGCGGCTTTTCGCATCGGTGAAAGCCAGATGAAGCGCGCCAAAGGGATCGAACGTGATCCGGAACCGGTCCAAAAGGCGATCGACTCATTTGAGCGGCTGCGAAGGGACTATCCCGGAAGCCGATACGACAGCCAGGCGATGGAAAAAATCGCCGAGTGCCATGATTTACTGGCTCAGATGCATTTGTTTGTCGGACAATTCTACTACCGGCGCGGATCCTACTTGGCGGCAGCCCATCGGTTTGAACAGATCATGAAGGTCTATCCCGACAAGTCGGTGGCGCCAGATGCACTCTATTTTTTGGCGCTGAGCTATCACGATCTCGGCGCGGATGATTGGGCCAGTGAAAAGTTGACGCTCCTGGCGGAGAAATATCCGAATAGCGCACACTCCAGCGAGGGTGCGAGACTGCTCACCAAGATCAACAAATCCCAGCCTCCAGTTCTGGTTGCGAAGAAGGTAGAGACTCCTGCGGCAGCACCTGCTCCTTCCTCCGTCACCGAAAATCAGCATTCTGCGCCTGCAGAGGGCATCACGCCTCAAGTTGCAAACGGTCTCATGCGGCTGCCTTCGGCGACCGCCATGGGGCAAGGGTTTGTCAGCTGCCGACTCGGCGCCTGGTGCTAATCACAGGCTGATGAAATCAGCTGCTGGCTTCGTTCTCGCCTCGCTCAGATGCTCAACGTACCAATCAACGTACGCTTCGGCCCCTCGCTCGCTGCGGCCTAGCCAACAACCGATTTGATCAGCCTGAGTGTGTCGATTCGAGTCTCGCTGGAAAGGCTTTTTGAGACGCCTGTCTCGCTGGATGCGGCCGGCGGCATATCCGCAGAACGTTGAAAACGACCGTTCAGCCAGGCCGCAGCAAGAGAAGGACCGAGGCATACGGTTTTGGTATGTCGAGGGACTGAACGAAGCGAGAACGCCGCTGGCGGTCGTTTTCAACGTTCTGCTACTGGCCGAGGTACCAGCCGATGCCGTACCGTTCCAGAAAGCTCGTGATCATCGTCAGCGTATTGGCATAGATCATGACCCCGACGATGACGAGCACTACTCCGCTGACCGTCGAAACGCCCCACAGGTATGCGCGAGCCTGCTTGAAATAGGCCAGAAAGCGATCCACTCCGAGCGCCGTCAAAAACAGCGGCAGGCCGAGCCCGAGCGAATAACTGGTCAACAGTAGGACGCCGTTGAGCAACGAATCGGTCGTGCTCGCGTACAATAAAATCGTGCCCAGTACCGGACCGACGCAAGGCGTCCATCCCGCCGCAAACGCGATGCCGATCAGGAACGATCCGAGGTAGCCGACCGGGCGGTTTCGAAATTGAAACCGGTGTTCCATTTGTAAGAAATTAATGTTGAGAATCCCCAACAGATACAGGCCGAAGATCACGATCAAGACGCCGCCGATGCGCCGGATGTGATCCTGATAGGTAATCAGCATTTGACCGATGAAACTGGCTGAGGCGCCGAACGTAATAAACACCGCTGAGAAACCGGCGATAAACAGGAGCGCGTTGACCACAATCGCCCGTTTGAATTGAGATCTCGCATGGGCGTCCGTCAATTGTTCAATCGACAGCCCGGTGATGTACGAGATGTAGGATGGAACGAGCGGAAGCACGCAAGGCGAAACAAACGAGAGAAGACCCGCCGAAAACGCCGCAATCAATGAAATTTGGGTGAAGGATTGTGACACGAGCCTTGCCTACTGTGATTTGCTCACGTCCGTGCGGGACCGAATCATCGGTCGCCTGAAGCGTGGCTCCTACGATTTCATCAACATCTCAATCAACTGGTGCGCTTCCGGAGCCTCCCAGTCGCGAGCGCCGAAGATGTGTTGCCGCACGATTCCTTGCCGGTCGACCATGAACGTCATTGGGAGTGTCCGCGCGCCGTAGGACAAGCCTACCCGAAAGTCAGCATCGTGGAGAATTGGAAAACTGAGTTTATTCTCCTGTTGGAACGGTCTCGTCACCGCGACGCCTTGTGCATCCGTCGACACCGCGAGAATCTCGAAGTCCTTCCGTTCGTAGGTACGATAGAGCCGTTCCATGGCCGGCATCTCGATCCGGCAGGGACCGCACCAGGTCGCCCAAAAATTCAGGAGCACGACCTTCCCCCGCAAATCCGACAAGGACACGATTTGTCCGTTCATGTCTCGAAGTTGGAAGTTAGGGGCGGGCTCACCGGGCTTCACGACACCTCGTTGTGCCATTGCAAACCCGCCGCTATTGGCCACTGAGAAAACGGCTGCCGCCATGGTGAAGTATATCAAGCC
>Ga0310810_10001542_pt1 | contig 24317 bp, 22 predicted proteins | sample NCmetagenome_FD_207641 | JGI IMG/M metagenome (GOLD analysis project Ga0310810, IMG submission 207641) | Soil microbial communities from experimental microcosm in Duke University, North Carolina, United States - NC | ecosystem: Engineered > Artificial ecosystem > Soil microcosm > Unclassified ... | reverse complement strand
TGCTGCTCGACTCCGGTCTGCGCATCGCCGGCGCCAGCAAAAGCTTCTGCAGCGCTTTTGGCTTCGCGCCCGGCGACCTGCAGGGAACCTCGCTCGCCGCGCTCGGCGGCGGTGAATGGAACGTGCGCCAGCTGCGCTCGCTGCTCAAGGCGACGTTTGCCGGCACCGCCGAGGTCGATGCCTACGAAATGGACCTCCTGCGCAGCGGGCAGCCGACCGCGCGGATCGTCGTCAACGCGCACCGGCTGGATTACGACCACAGCGCTCCGCTGGTGGTCCTCACCGTCAGTGACGTCACGTCGGCCCGACTCGCCGAGCGGATCAAGGATGACCTGGTCCGGCAAAAGGAAGTGCTGCTGCAGGAGCTGCAGCACCGCGTCGCCAACAGCCTGCAGATCATCGCCAGCGTGCTGATGCAAACTGCGCGCCGAGTGCAGTCGGAAGAAACCCGGACGCACTTGCGCAACGCCCAGCACCGGGTGCTGTCGATCGCCACGCTGCAGCGCCAGCTGGCGGTGGCGAGCGACGATCGGGTACAGTTGCGACCCTATTTCCAGGGCCTGTGCGAGAGCATCGGCGCCTCGATGATCGACGACGAGGGGCAGATCCTGCTCCATGCCGAGGCCGACGGCAGCTCGGTCACCGCCAATGTGGCGACGAGCCTCGGGCTGATCGTCACCGAGCTGGTGATCAACGCCCTCAAGCACGCCTTCCCCGATCGCGGAGAGGGAGGGGACATCGCCGTCGATTACCGGGCGAAGGGAACCGGTTTCGCGCTCACGGTGGAGGACAATGGCATCGGCATTGGCGCGAATGACGAGGCAGTTGTGCCGGGGCTGGGCACCGGGATCGTTGATGCCCTCGCCCGCCAGCTCGGCGCCACCGTCGAAACGAGCGACGGCGAGCCGGGGACCAAGGTCAAGGTAGTCCGCAAAGCCTAGCCGCGCAGGCTGTCACCGGCGCCTTGATTGACATATATTTCGAACTCCTCATTGTGGCGCGATCTAGCAGCCAGCATCTAGGGCACAGCTGCCTGTCGCGATGACGGTCTCGGGCATCAACGCAAGATGCCGCCTCCTTCCATTACGCCGTTTAGCCCGCGCCCCGGCGGCCGCTCCCGGTCGCCTGCGCCCAAGCGAGGAATTTACCATGATCCGTTATGGCAAGATCAACACATACAACAGCGCCAATGGAACGGGCACCATCGCGCCCGAACAGGGCGGCGATATGCTCCCCTTCCGCAAGGCCGACCTGCAGCAGCAGGGGCAGGAGCCCCGGCCCGATCAGCGTTATGGTTACGAAACGCAGTCGTCGGGCGACGGCGGCAAGCAGTGGGCGGTCAGGCTGGAACGCCAGCAGGCCTAGGTTCAGCGGAGTGAGCGCCGTCGGGGGCGACAGCCTACGACGGGTGCTCCCTCGACCGCCCCACTCAACGTCTCGGCGGCGTCATGGAACAGAACGCATTTGCCGCAAGCATGAAAGGCACGGTGTGCCCAAGATGCGTGGCTGATGGGCGCGAAGTACCACGCGAGAGGGGTCAGCAAAAAACCAGGCCCTGGGTCAACTGCGGCCTGTCCTGATTGAAGGAAGCAAACATGTTCGAAAATAACCCAGAGCTCGGAAACGAGACGAACGAACGGCGTTACCGGGCGAGCATCAAGCATCTGCAAGCTGCGCGCACGACGGCAGTGCCCGGTGCATTCCGGACCACCCTCGACGAGATGATTGTTGTCGAGCATGAGCGTCTTCGGGCGATACTGAATATCGAAATGTGAGGCGGCTCGCGCGAAGCGAGTTCCGCTGATCCGGATTGCGCTTGCGTGCGACGGCACGATCCCCACATTGGGACTATCGCATCGATCGACTGAGCGCCATGCGACTGAGAGTTAGCTGCTCCCGCTCACGCGGAGATGCAAATGACCAGTACTTTTCCCAAGCACGGAAGATTCAGCGCGTTCCGATCGGCGGCGGCCGAGGCAGATGACGGTGCAAGCTTGAGAGCTCGCGAGGATCGACCCGGGGCTGTCGAGACCACCCACCTGGAGCGACGGGTGCTCGCACACGAACGCATTCTTCAATCGCTCATATCTCACCTCGCCGAAGCGGACCCGGAAGTCTTGTCCCGGCTGAAGCGGGCCTTCGGCAAGGGGCACAACCTCGGAGATTACGAGCAGGACTTTACCTCCACCGAACACTACGGCGACCACTTCATCCGTGCCATCGAAGCCATGACTGGACGCGACGACGGTCCGGGTGCGCCGTTCCGGCCCAATGCCCATGATGGAGGCAAGCGATGAGCACGAAGTCCGCCTCGCTCGCGCGCGAGCGCTCTCAGGCAACAAGCGAAGAAAGAATGGTCCTCGCGCTGGAGATGATCGCTGATCAACTCGGCCTCATCGCCCAAAGCCTGGCAGGAACGCAAGGCAGCGAAATGCCTAGGGCTTTGGAGAATGCACCGACGACTGCGAGCGATCGCCGCGCCGGAGACCGATGGGAGAATGAGGGAGGTCCGGTACAACCTGGCTGAGGCGCGCGCTCCGTTCCTGCGGAATATCAAGCGTGGAAGTGCAGCAGTGTTGCCTCGATTGCCACGAAGGTCTGATCTACAAATTCCTCTCAGCTCCAAGGGTCTTCTCGCATGGCATGCTGCCTTATAGCCGCTCCTCGTGGCCTCGCATGCCAGTCTGTGGCTCCAATGGAGGACCGCCGTGGCCAATGACACTCAGAAGCAGCCACATCGCTTGAGCGCGGATGAGGCTGAATTGCTCCGGCAGTTGCGGCAGGCGAGGCGTAAGCGAAGAATCCATGGGGCAGCCACGAGCGAAGTCCAGCTTACTCCGGGGCAGCGCATTGCAGACTCCGTGGCCGCCACGATGGGATCGTGGCGCTTCATCCTCATCCAGACCACGCTGCTGGTCTTCTGGGTTGGCCTGAACGTCACTGCCTATGTTCAGCGCTGGGATCCCTACCCGTTCATCCTGCTCAATCTGGCGCTGTCATTCCAAGCTGCTTACGCGGCCCCGTTCATCATGATGAGTCAGAACCGGCAGCAGGATGTGGATCGCAAGGAGGCCGCGGCGGATTACCAGATCAACATCAAGGCCGAGCTGGAAATCGAGCTGCTGCACCAGAAGCTCGACGAATTGCGCGAAAATGAGGTCCTGTCGCTGACCGCCGCGGTGAAATCGCTTTCGGCTCTGCTCGAGAGCCGCGGCAACACACCGTGAGCTTCTGGAAGGGGAGAAACTTCGGTGTTGCGCTGGGCGCGCGGCGCGGGGTCGCGTTCGAGGTGCTAAAAAATTCCGCCACTAGAAGGATGGCGCGCCGGCCGCAGCTCCGACACGTCGTCCGACGTAATCGGAAAGTGCTCGATGGCTATGCGAACAACACGATCTAAGGTGACTTTCACCGCCTCATTCAACCTGCCCGAGCTGGAGGCGCCGCAACCGGCCGGAACCTACAAGGTGGAAACGGACGAGGAGATCGTCGAGGGAAACGAACGCATTGTATACATCCGCAGGGCAACCCTGCTCTACCTCGTCGAGCAGGCGCCGCCCGCCGTGCGTGAGATCGCGTGGAAGGCGCAGAGCCGGCTGAGCGCCAGATATCGAGCGCTCAGCGCAAGGGGCAAGAAGACGACCGTCATCTTCGCCGCGGTCGCGCGTGAGCTCGTCGGCTTCATGTGGTGCATCGCTCGGCAGGCGCAGCCAGGCTGACGAGGCGAACATGCTCTCGCGCACAGGCGGGGGCGGGATCACGGCAGGGGAACGTCCGTCAGACGCTTTGTGGCCGGCATCGCCGACGCCCGCTGTAAGATCGGAACAGCCCCGGACGCACACTCGGAACTGCGGTAGCCAACCCGCGCATCAGAGCTTGATCACCGACGTCTTCAGATCCCGCCTCCACCTGTGCCCGACTGTCATCTACGCCGCTTCCAGCAAGCGGGCGATCTGGTGCGACCAGCGCGTTGACAAAGGACATCAGAGCGTCGATCCGACCAGATTGGCCGCAGCATTGGCAAGAGACGCTAAGGTGGCAGGGTCGCGGTGAACAGGGGAGCTGCGGTCGTCGTCAGTTAGGGACGAGACAAGCTGATCCCGTCCGCCTCACGCAACAGCCGCCGATCAGCAGTGCCACGACAGACCAGGGCGCCAGAACCGCAAGAGAAGCTGTCTTCTGCGCGTCCAGCGGAGATAATGGTGGATCACTCGCCGTGCGGGCTCGGTTTGCCCGGAGACACCGGACAGAAATGGCTGGTCAGAGATGACTGCCGTCTGCGTGCCCTCGATCCGGGTTTTCGCTTTCCTCCCGAAGAGGTGACTCGCTTCGGCCGGCGCCATTGCTGAGCGCGCTCGCCGCGAACCCTCGCCTTTTCGCTGAAGCGGCTCTCGTCCGCGTGGGCAAGCCGCTTCCAGCCTGGGGCGGCGAGGGCGCCCATAGCCCGTTGAATGTGTTCGATGTGCCCAGCAATCGCTGAAGCGGCGTGTTTGGCTTCGCGCCGGAGCAGGGCCGTCGGCAGCCTAGCAGCGCGCATGGCCGAAAGCTGATGATCAAAATATAGCTGGTTGAGATCCACGACAGCGCTCCTGAGTAAGCGAGCGCGAGGTTTTCACCTCAAAAACCGCCCTGCCGAACGCCTACAAGTAGGAGCTTGGAACCTCAGATCAAGATCTATGCCAAAAGGAAGAATAGTAACAAATTTAAAAACGACATTTATCACATTATTATAAAAAATTGGCTTCTCGAACCATGAAACCGAACGGCGTCAAAAAAATAGTTTGGAACAAAACGATTTCACGCGAATTTAACAGTTGGAAACAGGAACCATCCGGTTCCGGGAGTCTCTCCAAATGAGTAAACACCTGTTCGCGGCGAGCATTGCCGCCATCGCCCTCGTTCCCTCTCTTGCCAGCGCCCGCACGCAGTCCGAAGCCACTTGCGAACAACAGAGCACGACGCAGGTCATCGCGACCGTTGGCGGCGCCGGGGTCGGCGGCGTCATCGGCAACGTCGTTGCTGGCAGGGGCGACAAGACCCTCGGCACGATCATCGGCGCTGCCGCTGGCGCTCTCGCCGGCAATCAGCTCGCCAAGCCGAACCGCGACTGCGACCACGCCTACGGCTATTACGACAAGGACAACCGCTGGCACGCGACCGGCATCAGCGCTTCGGACGGCCGCGGCTATTACGACCGCGACGGCGCGTGGGTCGATGGCCCGCCCCAGGGCCGCTACGGCGACGACAACCACTGGATTGCCAGCAGCGGTTCGCGCGCCGGCTACGGCGATTTTCGCGCGGGCGGCGAATGGGTACCGGCCTCGGCCGACGGCTATTACGACCGCAACGACCAGTGGGTGAGCGCCTCGGACGCCGGCGGCTACGATGCGCGCCGATCGAGCTACACCGACGCGCAGGCCGGCCGCCGCGCCGATGCGTACGGTTACTACGACAGACAGGGCCAGTGGCACGCGACCGTCGTCGCCCGCGGCCGGGCCGCCGGGTACTACGACCGCAACAACACCTGGGTCGCCGGTGCGCCGAACGGCTATTACGACGAGCGCGGCAACTGGGTCCCCCAGCAGCGCGCGGACGACTCGGTGAGCGGCAGTTACGACAGTCAGAACCGCTGGGTCCCGGCCTCGTCCAACGGCTACTACGACGAACGCGGCCAGTGGGTCGCGGGCACGGCGAGCGGCCATTACGACGCGAACGGACGCTGGCATGCCGGCGTCACCATCGGTCACTACGATGCGCGCGGCAACTGGATCGCCGACCAGGCCCTTGGCCATCGCGACGCCTCGGGCACGTGGATCGCCGATCCGCAGCCCGGCTATTACGATACTCACGGCCGCTGGCATGAAGGAGAAACCACCGGCTACTACGACAGCCGCGGTCGCTGGAACGCAACCGGCGTGGCGACGAGCGGCAACTACGGGGCGCTTCCCGCGATCCTGCCGCAGATCGCCGCGCTCGATCGGTATGTCAGCGCCGCCCAATCGCGGCATTTGCTGAGTAATCGTGAGCTGGCCAGCCTCCAGCGTCAGCTTTATGCCATCCGCGCGAGCGAACAGGCGATGAGGCACGATCGACGGGGCAACCTGTCGACGGCCGACCAGGCCAAGCTGCAGGTGCGGATCGATCGGCTTAGCAACCGGCTGGGAATCGAAGCGCAGTAAAGCGGCGCCACGCACGTTACGCATATCTGCGAGGTCGGCGGAGAGATCCGCCGACCTCGACTTTTTCGTCTACCGCAAGGGTCGCAGAATGCCACTTGCTGAGGCCGGTCATCTTAGAGCTGGCTCACGATCATCCTTGCTGATCGAGCATTCAGCCAATGACGCCTCTCAGCCATTCTAGCCATTGAGCGCAGAACACCAGATCGGGAGCTGACGTTCGGCCATTCTCGAGCGGTGCCCCACTGCGGAACGTCCGCTGTCGTTTAGAGTTTCGGACGCCGCGAGGCGTCGGAAAGTCGGCGGTGCCCGAAACCGCGGGCCCCACGCGGTGATCTATGGGGATTTCGATTGCGGGCCGCCCGGGGCGGCTGCCGAAGGTGCCGATAAGCGGACGCATGTGAGAGCGGACGGTCGGCTTGTCGGCCGGCGAGGCGGCTGCTTGGAAGCTGACGGTCTGCTTGCGGGGAGGGTGGCGTCCGCTTTGGTGCGGGACTGGGGCGGACTGCTCCGTTCCCCGGAGCGCGGTCGCAGCGGGGATGAGCATCGATATGCCGTGCCAGGTCACGACGCAGGGCTCCCGGATAAGCGGACGTTGAATGGCGGACCGCGAGGCTGATAGCGGCGCTCGAAGATCTCGATGACGATCATGCGTCCGCCGCAGCATGGGCACAGCGGTCGGGCATCTGGCGGTTCGATGGGTCGCATTCAAATGGCAATTCACCAACAGCGGTGGTCGAGCCGTGCGCGCATGATCGTCGAGACGAAGGTGAAGCCGGGATCGTCCGACCGCTGAATGTTGGAGACGAGCGTGGTCCAGCTTTCGCCGTCCTCGTAGGCCATGAAGCGGCTAACCGTATCGGCGACGAAGCCAGGCACGTCCATCTCCGCGCGACCGGCGGCCTCCTTCAATTGCGCGGCGAGCCCGGGATCGCGCTCGGCGACGTCCTGCGGGAAATCGCTCTGCGCCGATATCGCCAGCTTGATGACCTTGCCGAGTAGCATCACTGCACCAGGGGGCTGTCGGCCGCGGCCATGTCGATGCCGACGATCTCGGCTCCGGCGGCTAGCAGCTGCAGGTATTGCGAAATAGCCCGGCGCCGCGAGGCGCTGCGCAAGTGCTCCTCGATTCGCGGCCTGACCTGCTCGAGCGGCAGCTCCTTAGCCGCCACTCGCCGGTCGAGGCGCAAGACGTGGTACCCATGGCGCGAGGCGACGATGAGGATCGAGCCGACGTTCATCGTCGCCATCGCGCGTTCGAGCTCGGCATTGGTGTCGCCCCTTGTCACCTGGCCGAGCGAACCCCCCGCATCAGTCGAAGAACACGCCGAATGGGCTTTCGCCAGCTCGGCGAAGCGCGCCGGCTGCTGTTCCAGGATAGCATGCACCGCTTCGGCCTTCGCCTTCGCTTGCGCGCGCTCTTCGCCGTCGTCCGGGTGCGCCGGGAAAAAGATGTGCGCGGCCTCGTAGAGCGGCGAGGTCATGAAGCGCAGCGTGTTGCGGCGGTAATAGCGTGTCACCTCTTCAGTCGTAGGCAGCGGGATGTTCACCTCCATCTCGACCAGGTTGGCGATCCGTTCGTCCTCGCTAGCGCCGGCGATCCCGCGCTCGCGCGCCCGCTGCGCCAGCAGTTCGCGTACGACCAGCGCGGTTGCCGCGCTATGCGACGCCTCCTCGCGCGAGGGCGCGGGATGATGCTGGGTCTCGCGCGCGATGGATGCATCGTCGATGACGACGCCATTGACGCTGATCATCACGCGGCCTCCTTCCGGCGCGCGGGCTCGGGGCGCACCACCGGGCCGGCGCGGTACGGCGGCAGGTCTTCCTCGGGCTGTGCGGTGCCCGCTCGGTGCTTGGTCCGCACCACCTGATAGCGTCGGGAGAGATAGCCGAGCGGCATGCTCCACACGTGGACCAGGCGGGTGAACGGAAAGATCAGCAAGATCGTGAAGCCGAGAAACATGTGCAGCTTGAAGACGAGCGGCGCGGCAACGATCTGCTCCGCCTCACCCGGGCGCAGCGTGACGATGCCCTGCACGTAATTCATGAAGCGGACCATCATCTCGCCGTCGAGGTGGCCGAGCGACAGCGGGATCGTCAGCAGCCCGAGCGAAAGCTGCGCCAGCAGGATCAGCAGCACCATGATGTCGGCCGGGCTGGAGGTCTTCCGGATGCGGCTGTCGAAGAGGCGGCGGTGGAGCAGCATGACCAGGCCGACGAAGCAGACCAAGCCGCAAACGCCGCCGACGACGATAGCCATCATCTGCTTGAAACCATGGCTGATGCCGAGGAATTCGAACACGGCAACCGGGGTCAGCAGCCCAACGCCGTGGCCGATCAGGATCCCGAGAATGCCGGCGTGGAACAGGATCGAGCCCCAGACGAGCTGCCTGCGGCGCAGGAACTGGCTCGACTTCGAGCGCCAGCCGTATTGGTCGGTGTCGAAGCGCACGAGGCTGCCGATGAGGAACACCGACAGCGCGATGTACGGATAGACCGCGAAGGCGGCGGTATGGATGAAGTCCTGCACCGTCACGCTCCCGCTCTCGCAAGCTCGGCCGCGCGCTGGCGCATCTGCCCGCCGGCATAAGGGCAGTCCCTCAGCGCGGAGCCCGCAGTGAAATCGATCGGCTCCTCCGCCCACTGGGCGTCAAGCTCATCAAGGTCCTTCGGGTCTTCCGGCTCTCCCGCAAGAATCGCCGCCACTTCGTCCTCGTCGACATCGCGCCGTACCAGCGAGACGAGCGCGGACAGCAGCGCGGCATAGATGGATTCGCGCTCCTCCAGCCGGATCCTCAACGCTTCGAGGATCTCGACCGCGTCGCCTAGATACCGCCGCGCGTGCACTTCGGGGACGATGCTAAGGAACTCGAGGAACAGCGGCAGGTAGTCGGGCATCTCCGCTGCGGCCAGCTCGAAGCCGTTCATGCGGTAGGTCATCGCCAGGTTGACCATCGCCTGGCCGCGATCCCGACTCTCGCCATGGCTGTGCTCGTAGAAATAGAGCGCCAGCCGCTTCGACCTGTCGAACAGGTTGATCCACCGCTCCTGCAAATCAAGCAGCTCGCCTTTTTCCATTTGGCGAATGAAGGCGCGCACACCGACGAGACGATTTTCGTCCAACGCCCGCTCTCCATTCAAAGCCGCTTCGATCTCGCCGAGCGAGGCGAGCATCTCGGCGCTCGGATAGTCGAGCAGCACGCCGATGGCCTTGAAGGTGATCATGCGACCCTCCGCTTCTTGCCCGGAATGGGGATGTGGCCAGCCTTCTTGGGGCTGCCGAACAGGCTCGGCTCGGTGCGCCCGCCGCCGCTGCAGCCGTTGCCGAAGCTAAAGCCGCAGCCGCCGCGAATTTCGTAGGCGTTCTCGCTTACCTCGCGGTGCGAGGTCGGGATGACGAAGCGGTCCTCGTAGTCGGCAAGCGCCAGGTAGCGGTACATTTCATCGACCTGGTGCTGGCTGAGCCCGGCCTGATTGAGCACCGTCTCGTTGACGCGGCCCTCGACCTCGCGGTCACGCATGTGAATGCGCATGGCGAACATCTTGCGCAGCGCCTCGACGACCGGCTCTTCTTTGCCCGCCGTGAGCAGGTTGGCGAGGTATTTCACCGGCACGCGCAAGCTGGCGACGTCGGGAATCTCGCCGTCGAAACCGATGTGCCCGCGTTCGGCGACGTTCTGGATCGGCGACAGCGGGGGCACGTACCAGACCATCGGCAGGGTGCGATATTCGGGGTGGAGCGGGAAGGCGATCTTCCATTCCATCGCCATCTTCCAGATCGGCGAGAGCTTGGCCGCTTCGAGCCAGTTGTCGGCGATGCCGTCCCGCTTCGCCTGCGCGATCACTTCCGGATCGTTCGGGTCGAGGAAGACCTCCAGCTGCTTTTCGTAAAGGTCCTGCTTGTCCTCGGTCGAGGCGACTTCCTCGATGCGGTCGGCGTCATAGAGAATCACGCCGAGATAGCGGATGCGCCCGACGCAGGTCTCGGCGCAGACCGTCGGCTGCCCGCTCTCGATCCGCGGGTAGCAGAAGATGCACTTCTCGGCCTTGCCGCTTTTCCAGTTGTAGTAGATCTTCTTGTACGGGCAGCCGGAAATGCACATCCGCCAACCGCGGCACTTGTCCTGGTCGATCAGGACGATGCCGTCTTCCTCGCGCTTGTAGATCGAGCCGGAGGGGCACGCCGCGACGCAGGTCGGGTTGAGGCAGTGCTCGCACAGCCGCGGCAGGTAGAACATGAAGGTCTTCTCGAACTGGCCGTAGACCTCCTTCTCGATCTCGGCGAAGTTGGAATCCTTCGAGCGCTTCGAGAATTCGCCGCCGAGGATTTCCTCCCAGTTCGGGCCCCAGGTGATCTTCTCCATCCGCTCGCCGGTGATGAGCGAGCGCGGGCGAGCGGTCGGGAAGGTCTTCATCTCGGGCGCCGACTGGAGGTGGTCGTAGTCGAACGTGAACGGTTCGTAGTAGTCGTCGATCTCCGGCAGGTCGGGGTTGGCGAAAATGTTCGCCAGCACCCGCCAGCGCGCGCCGATGCGCGGCTCGATCTTGCCGTCATCCTTGCGCCGCCAGCCGCCGTTCCACTTTTTCTGGTTTTCCCATTCCTTCGGGAAACCGATGCCGGGCTTCGTCTCGACGTTGTTGAACCAGGCGTATTCCACGCCTTCACGGCTGGTCCACACGTTCTTGCAGGTGACCGAGCACGTATGGCACCCGATGCACTTGTCGAGGTTCAGGACCATCGCGACCTGGGCACGAACTTTCATTCCAATAGACTCCTCAGGCGACGGCCGGCGTGGCCGGCTCGTCCATCCAATCGACCTTGCTCATCTTGCGCAGGACCACGAACTCGTCGCGGTTGGAGCCGACGGTGCCGTAGTAGTTGAAGCCGTAGGCCTGGTGCGCGTAGCCGCCGATCATGTGCGTCGGCTTGGTGATCGTGCGGGTCACGCTGTTGTGAATGCCCCCGCGCATGCCGGTGATCTCCGATCCCGGCACGTTCACGATCTTCTCCTGCGCGTGGTACATCATGCACATCCCGCTCGGCACGCGCTGGCTGACGACCGCGCGGGCGGAGAGGGCGCCGTTGGCGTTGAACGCCTCGATCCAGTCGTTGTCCTCAATGCCGGCGCGCTTCGCGTCGACCTCGCTGATCCACACCACCGGGCCGCCGCGGTTTAGCGTCAGCATCAGCAGGTTATCGGAATAGGTCGAGTGGATGCCCCACTTCTGGTGCGGGGTGATGAAGTTCAGCACCAGTTCGCCGTTGCCGTTGCCGCGCTTGTTCAGCACCGGCTCGATTACCTTGGTGTCGATTGGCGGCTTGTAGGTGGTGAAGCCCTCGCCAAACGCGCGCATCCACGGGTGGTCCTGGTAGAGCTGCTGGCGGCCGGTGAGCGTGCGCCAGGGGATCAGCTCGTGGACGTTGGTCCAGCCCGCGTTGTAGCTGACCTTCTCGCTCTCGATGCCCGACCAGGTGGGCGAGGATATGATCTTGCGCGGCTGCGCCTGCACGTCGCGGAAACGGATCTTCTCGTCCTCGCGGGTGAGCGCGAGGTGAGCGTGTTCGCGGCCGGTGAATTCGGAGAGCGCTTCCCACGCCTTGACCGCGACCTCCCCGTTTGTCTCGGGCGCCAGGCTGAGGATCACCTCGCAGGCGTCGATGTCGGTCTCGATCCGCGGCTGTCCGTCCTCGTTGCGGCCGTTGAGCGCGCCGAGGAAATCGACCTCGTGGTCGGTGTTCCACGAAATGCCCTTGCCGCCGTTGCCGAGCGACTTGAGCAGCGGACCGACCGAGGTGAACCGCTTGTACGTCTCCGGATAGTTGCGCTCGACGGCAGCCACCGCCGGCATGGTCTTGCCCGGCAGCGGATCGCACTCGCCCTTGGTCCAGTCCTTCACGTCGAGCGGCTGGCCAAGCTCGGCCGGACTGTCATGCTGGAGCGGCAGCAGGACGACGTCGGTCTCGACGCCAAGATGCCCCTCGCAGATTTGGGAGAAGCTCTTCGCGAGGCCCTTGAAAATGTCCCAGTCGCTGCGCGCGCCCCACGCCGGGTCCACCGCCCGAGACAGAGGGTGGATGAAGGGGTGCATGTCCGAGGTGTTGAGGTCGTTCTTCTCGTACCATGTCGCGGTCGGAAGGACGATGTCGGCATAGACGCAGGTGGTCGACATGCGGAAGTCGATCGCCACCAGCAGATCGAGCTTGCCCTCCGGAGCCACCTCGCGGAACACAACTTCCTCCGGCCGCTGCCCGCCTTCTTCGCCAAGGTCCTTGCCCTGAAGCCCGTTCTGGGTGCCGAGCAGGTGCTTGAGGAAATACTCGTGTCCCTTGCCCGACGATCCGAGCAGGTTGGAACGCCAGACGAACAGGTTGCGCGGGAAGTTCTTGGGGTTGTCCGGATCCTCGCAGCTCATCTTGAGTGTGCCGGCCTTGAGCTCACGGGCGACCTTGGTGCCAGCGGCTTCGCCGGAAAGCGCGCGGCCGATCTCAAGCGGATTGGCCTCCAGCTGCGGGGCCGACGGCAGCCACCCCATCCGCTCGGCGCGGACGTTGAAGTCGATCAGCGTGCCCGAAACGTCGACGTCGCTGGTCGGCGAAGCGATCTCGTTGGTCGCGAGCTTCTCGTAGCGCCACTGGTCCGAGTGGGCGTACCAGAAGCTGGTGCCGTTCATTTGCCGGGGCGGGCGGTGCCAGTCGAGCGCGAAGGCGAGCGGCGTCCAACCGGTCTGCGGGCGCAGCTTCTCCTGCCCGACATAGTGCGACCAGCCGCCGCCCGACTGGCCGACGCAGCCGCAGAACACCAGGAGGTTAATGATCCCCCGGTAAATCATGTCCATGTGGTACCAGTGGTTCACGCCGGCCCCGAGGATGATCATGGACTTTCCGCCGGTCTTCTCGGCGTTGCTCGCGAAGTCGCGCGCGGTAGCGATGATCTGCTCGCGAGGAACGCCGGTGATCTTCTCGGCCCAGGCAGGGGTGTAAGGCGTGTCGTCGTCGTACGACTGCGCCGCGAGCCCGCCAAAGCCGCGGTCGACGCCGTAATGGGCGACGATGAGGTCGTGGACGGTAGCGACCAGCGATTCGCCGTCAGTTAGGGCCAGCTTCTTGACGGGGACATTGCGGCGCAGGACGTCGCCGTGCGCGGTGCTGGTGAAGTACGGGCTCTGCGGGCCTGAGCCGAAATAAGGGAAGTCGACCTCGGCAATTTCATCGCGAGTTTCGGCGAGACTCAGCCCGAGCTTGACCTCGTCACCGGCGCCGGCCCGCTCCTCGAGGTTCCACTTGGCCTTGTCGCCCCAGCGGAAGCCGATAGATCCCAAGGGAGTGACGATCTCGTCCGAAGGCTCGTCATAAGCGACGGTCTTCCACTCGGGGTTGTTCGCCTCGGCGAGAGAGCCGTCGAAGTCCGAGGCGCGGACGAAGCGCTCCGGGACGTAAGCGTCACCGCGCTTCACCAAGCGCACCAGCATCGGCATGTCGGAGTACTTGCGGCAGTAGTCGCGGAAATACTCCGCCTGCCGGTCGACGTGGAACTCCTTCAGGATTACGTGGCCCATCGCCATGGCGATGGCGCTGTCGGTGCCCTGCTTCGGCGCCATCCACAGGTCGGCGAACTTGGAGGCTTCCGAATAGTCCGGGCAGACCACCACCGACTTCGCGCCCTTGTAGCGCACCTCGGTGTAGAAGTGCGCATCGGGCGTGCGTGTCTGCGGTACGTTGGAGCCCCACAGCATCAGGAACGTCGAGTTGTACCAGTCGGCGGACTCGGGAACGTCGGTCTGCTCGCCCCAGGTTTGCGGCGAGCTCGCCGGAAGGTCGCAATACCAGTCGTAGAAGCTGAGGCAGACGCCGCCGATCAGCGACAGGTAGCGCGCGCCGGCGGCGTAGCTGACCATCGACATCGCCGGGATCGGGGAAAACCCGGAAATGCGGTCCGGGCCGTAAGCTTTGGCCGTGTACACGTTGGCGGCGGCGATGATCTCGTTCGCCTCGTCCCACGTGACGCGGACAAAGCCGCCGAGGCCGCGAGCCTGCTTGTACTGCCTCGCATGTTCGGGTGTCTCGACGATGGTCTTCCACGCCTCGACCGGATCGGCGCATTCGGCGCGTACCGTCCGCCACAGCTTGACCAGCTTCTTGCGGACCATCGGGTGCTTGGTGCGGTTGGCGCTGTACAGGTACCAGCTGTAGCTGGCGCCGCGGGCGCATCCCCGCGGCTCGTGGTTCGGCAGGCCGGGGCGGGTTCGCGGATAATCGGTCTGCTGCGTTTCCCAGGTGACGATCCCGTCCTTGACGTAGATCTTCCAGGAGCAGCTGCCGGTGCAGTTCACGCCATGGGTTGAGCGGACGATCTTGTCGTGGCTCCAGCGGCCGCGATAGCCGTCCTCCCAACTGCGGTCCTCATTCGTGACGACCCCGTGTCCGTTGGAGAATGTGCCGACGTTCTTGCGGAAGAAGGTCAGCCGGTCGAGAAAATGGCTCATCGAAACCTCAAGAGATTCGGATGCTTAGCGCGATGGAGCTGCGGGAAGCGGACGTTGCGTTCATTGATCCGGGTCACAAACGGCGAATGGCGGCGCCGGCTAACTTCCGACATACGTGATTTCCGCAGTGGGGATTGGCCCCTATTCTGCGGGCAGCGCGGCGGGCATGCGGCTCGTGCTGCGCCGCGCGCGCCGCTGATTCGCCGGCCGCGGAGGCGCCTTTTCGCCCAGCCCCTGCAACTCCGGCAGTTGTGGCAGTTGCGTGATCTCGGGCATCTCCCGGCGCTCCATCCTGCGAATGGCCAGGTGCATCCACAGCATCGCAGTTGAGACGAGCGCGAACATCAGCATGAAGCAGCTCGTCCACACGCCGGTCAGGTCGGCCATTGCGCCGAAGGCGATGGGGAGGACGAAGCCGCCGAGGCCGCCGATCATGCCGACGAGCCCGCCGACCGATCCGACGTTGTCGGGATAGTAGACAGGGATGTGCTTGTAGACCGCAGCCATGCCCAGGCTCATGAAGAAGCCGAGCACGAAGGTGAGGGTCGCGAACGGTGCCACCCCCATCGCGAGGGTGAACTCGATCGGTCCTTCGATGCCCTGCACGATATAGCGCGTTGTCGGATAGCTCAGTAGGAAAGTCGCGGCGACGGAAACGCCGAACGTCCAGTACATGACCACGCGGGCGCCGAGCCTGTCCGAGAGCCAGCCGCCGAGGGCGCGGAACACGCTTCCCGGCAGCGAGAAGGCGGTGGCGAGAAAGCCGGCTGTTGCGACCGACAAGCCGTAAGCCCCGATGTAATATCGCGGAAGCCACAGCGCGAGCGCCACAAAGGCGCCGAAGACGAAGAAATAGTAGATCGAGAAGCGCCACACCTGCAGCCGCCTGAGGGGCTCCAGCTGGCTGGCGAGCGATACGCGCGTTGCGCTTCCGCGATGCTGGCTCGCCGCGAGCGGATCGTCCCGAGTGGAAAGATAGAACGCGACGGCAACGACGGCGAGCCCTACGGCCCATACGCGAGCGAGCGTGACCCAACCGAGCGACACCATCAGGAATGACGAGAAATTGGTGATTGCCGATCCGAAGGTGCCCATCCCGAAAATGCCAAGCGCGGTTCCCGTGCGTTCCTTGGGGTACCAGCGCGCGACGTAGGCCACGCCGGCGGCGAAGCTACCCCCGGCGACACCCATCACCAGGGCCGCAGCGAGGAATTGAAGATAGGTCTCCGCGAACGAGAGGACGAAACCAGCAGCGGCCGCCAGGATCATGACGATAGCCATGACCCGCCGGCCGCCGAACCGGTCCGCCAGGATGCCTATGAACAGGCGCGATACCGAACCGGAGAGAATCGGTGTCCCAACGAGCAGGCCGAACTGCGTGTCCGACAGGCCGAGATCTTTCTGCACCTCGATGCCGATGATGGAAAAGATCGTCCACAGCGCGAAAGACGCGACGAATGCGATCGTGCTGGCGGCAAGGATCCACCGGCGCTGTCCTTCGGTAACCCAAGTCTGCTCGGCCATTGCGACTGCTCCGGAACAATCTGCCTGTCGGCTGCCTTCGTCCAGCAGCAGCCGGGAAGCTGATCATTGATTTCGATCACTGTCTCGATCAGGAAATCTACGAACGGCAGGAGCAGGCGAATGAGCGACGCGACCCAGATTACCGATGCGCCCGAGGTGAATCTTCCCGGGACTGCTTCCCGCGTCGCCAAGGACAGGCCCGAACTCTGGCGCGCCTTCCAGGCCTTGGGCGAGGCCACCGGAGCCGCCGGGCCGCTCAGCGAGCGGGAGCAGCGGCTGGTCCATGTAGCCCTCGCCATCGGAGCCGACAGCGAGGGCGCAACTCATTCCCATGTCCGTCGCGGCACAGCCGAGGGGCTGTCGCCCGATGAGCTCGAGCACGTCGCCTATCTCGCCATCACGACGCTGGGCTGGCCGCAGGCGATGCGGGGGCTTAGCTGGGTCCGCGATGTCACTCGGGACTGACCGGCCTCACCCGCACTTCGAATAGGCGCATTCGAGACAATTGCAGCAGCCTTCGACGTTAACGAGCGCGCAGGCGCCGCATTGGGGGCACTGCGGTAAGGGCCTCTCGCCAGCCTGGAGGGCGGCTGCCACGGCCTCGCTCGGCTCGGCCACCTGCGCGCCGATGTGCCGCTCGACGATTCCGCCTATCGCCGCCAGCAGCGACGGGACGTAGCGGCCGCCCATCCACGCGCCGCCGCGCGGATCGAACACCGCCTTCAGCTCCTCCGCCACGAAGGCGACGTCGGCGCTGCGCCGGAACACCGCGGAGACCATACGCGTGAGCCCGAGCGTCCAGGCGTAATGCTCCATGTTTTTGGAGTTGATGAACATCTCGAACGGGCGCCGCACCCCGTCCTGCTCGATGTCGTTGATCGTGACGTAAACCGCGTGCGGGCTTTCCGGCCATTTCAGCTTGTAGGTGGTCCCGTGAAGCTGCTCCTCGCGCGGGGCAAGGGGCTCTTCGGGCTTGGGCGTTTGGGTCTTTTCGACGCTCAGCACGGACCCGGTCACGGGGTTGGGCCGGTAAGTCGTCAGGCCCTTGCAGCCGAGGCCATAGCCGTCGACGTAAATGCCCGCGAACTCGTCGAACGGAATGTCCACGGGGCAATTGACCGTCTTCGAGATTGAGCTGTCAATCAATTCCTGTGCGGCAGCCTGCATCGCCAGGTGCTCGGCGGGAGAAAGGGTCTGCGCGCTGACGAACAGCTCGGGCGGCGGCGGCGCGTCGCCCTTCAAGCCGCGCCAAACCCGCATTGCATAATCTTCGACCTTCTCCTCGCGCGTGGAGCCGTCGGCCTGGCGGATCTTGCGGGTATAGGAATAGGCGAACACCGGCTCGATTCCCGAGGAGACGTTGCCCGCCAGAAGCGAAGTCGTGCCCGTTGGCGCAATGGAGGTGAGGCAGCCGTTCCTGAGGCCATGCTCCGCGATGAGGGCACGGGTTTCGTCATCGAGCGAGGCCAGGTTCGGGCGCTCGAGCATGCTCGGATCGTAGGCCGGGCAGCGGCCCTTCTCGGCCGCGAGGCGCGCCGACGCCCGATAGGCTTCGCGCTTGATGGTGCCGAGCCATTGCCGCGTGAGCGCGACCGCTTCGGCGCTGCCGTAAGTCACGCCGCAAAACAGCAGCGCGTCGGCCAGCCCGGTGATGCCGAGGCCGATCCTGCGCTTCGCCTTGGCCTCGGCCTCCTGCTCCGCCAGGGGGTAGCGCGAGATATCGATCACGTTATCGAGCAGGCGGACCGCCGTGGCGGTGAGGTTGCCCAGCTGGTCATCGTCGATGGCTGCGCCGTTCTCGAACGGACGGGCGACGAGCCGGGCCAGGTTGATCGAGCCGAGCAGGCATGCGCCGTAAGGGGGCAGCATCTGTTCCCCGCAAGGGTTGCTGGCGCTGATCGCTTCGCAGTGTGCGAGATTATTGGCCTCATTTACCCGGTCCACGAAGATCACGCCTGGCTCCGCCACCTCGTACGTTGCCCGCATCAGCTTTTCCCAAAGCTCGCGCGCCCGCACGATCCCGCACACCTCCTCGCCGAAGACGAGCGGCCACTCCGAATCGGCCGCGAGGGCGGCCATGAACGCGTCGGTGACCAGGACAGAGAGGTTGAAGTTGCGGAATCGCGCCGGGTCCCGCTTGGCGTCGATAAAGGCTTCGATGTCGGGGTGGTCGATGCGCAGGCAGCCCATCATTGCGCCGCGCCGCTGGCCGGCCGACTGGACTGTCCGGCACATGGAATCCCAGCAATCCATGAACGTCAGCGGACCGGATGCCTCTGCGGCAACTCCGCGAACGAGGCTGCCGCGGGGGCGGATGGTGGAAAAGTCCATGCCCACTCCGCCGCCTTGCTGCATGGTAAGCGCAGCCTGCCTGAGATGCTCGAAGATGCCATCGAGGCTGTCCGGTATCGTCCCCATGACGAAGCAGTTGAACAGCGTGACCGCACGGTCGGTGCCGGCGCCGGCGAGCACGCGCCCGGCCGGAATGAAGCGGAAATTTTCGATCGCCTCGCGGTACCGCTGTTCCCAATGCGCACGCGATTGCGGGGGTTCGGCTGCTGCCAAGGCCGTTGCCACGCGCATTGCCGTGGCGGCGAAGGTGTCGTCTTCGCGACCCGCCGGACCGCGAAACCGGTACTTCGCGGTCCAGATTTCCTCGGAAAGCGTAACGTCGAAATACATGAGCCCCTCCCACATCTTGTGGCGGGTACTATGGAGCATCACAACATCTGCTAAATTGATCCAGCGCATGGCGTATTGAAAAAAAGCGCACACCCCTGCCTGGGCCGCGCCGCGATTCCCCGCCGCGTGCCGGGGGTGGTGGGATTTTGACCGAAATCATGGCGACCAGCGGTCCTGCGGCCGATGTGTCCAGCGGAGGTGTCGAAACCCATGCCTACTGCTCTCGCCGCGAGAACGGCACCGCTGCCCCACCGACCGCCGCCGCTCGCCATTGTCCTGTCTGCGGCCGAGATGCTCTTCCCGGGTTACTTCGCGCTCGTGATGGCAACAGCAGCGGTATCGATCGCCAGTTTTCTGCTGGGTCACACCTCTATCGCAATGGCCCTGCTGTGGCTGAACTGGCTCTTTTACCTTTCGCTGCTGGCCCTCACCTTAATCCGAGTCGTCGGTTTTCCGCGCCGCATTGTCGCGGATCTCTTCGACCACCAGCGGGCGCCGGGGTTCTTCACGCTTGTGGCGGGCACGTGCATGCTCGCGACACAGACGATCCTGGTGGCCCAGGGGCAAGCGATTGGCCGCCCGCTGTGGTGGCTCGGCTTCGGCCTGTGGTTCGTCATCATGTATGCGTTCTTCACGGCCGTCACGGTGCGGCAACGCAAGCCCACGCTCGCTGCCGGGATCAACGGCGCGTGGCTGATTGCGAGCGTCGCGACGCAATCGATCGTCGTGTCGCGGGCGGCCGTGGACGGAATGTCGGCCCCCGCCCCTGCGGTCCAGTTCCTCTGCCTGACCATGTTCATGATCGGGAGCATGCTGTACCTGGCGATCATTCCGCTGATCTTTTATCGCTTCACCTTCGTGCGGCTCGCCTCGCGGGATTTCTCCCCTCCCTACTGGATCAACATGGGCGCGGTGGCGATCACCACCCTCGCGGGGTCCACGCTAATCATGCGAGTTGGCCACTGGCAGCTTCTCGACCCGGTTGCGGCGTTTCTTCCCGGGTTCACCCTGTTCTTCTGGGCCGCGTCAACGTGGTGGATCCCGCTGCTCTTCGCGTTGATGATATGGCGCTACGTGATCCGCAAGGAGATGCCGACCTACGAGCCAGCCCTGTGGGGCATGGTGTTCCCCTTGGGGATGTACACTACCGCGACGTTCCAACTGGCACGCGCCATGCGGTTCGATTTCCTTGTCAACGTGTCCGAGGTCCTCGTCTACGTTGCGCTGACTGCGTGGGGTGGCGCGATCACCGGATTTGCGGTCAATGTGTGGAAATGCCTGAGAGCTAATCGATGCGCAAAAGCGACTTTGCCAGCTTTCTGACTGCCCCGCCGGCAAGAAGGGGCGGCCGGTCCGGTGTTGCAGGCATAAGACCACAAAACGGGAGGTTCCGCTGCCGGCCAGCTTCTCACCTTTGGCCTGGTGCCGGAGTAGCTCGTTCACGCGACTGGCCCCACTCTAAGAAAGCGGATTCTCGCGTGATCCATGTCCGCACAATCAAGCGCTCTTCTCTTGGAGCGGATCAACCGGCAGCAAGGGAGTGAACGCGAACGCGCCAGGGTCAAGCACCAGGTCGGCCAGCGTGTAGCGATCCAGGGAATCGGTGAACGCCGCGAGCGCCTCATCGAGAGCCTTGCGCAGTCGGCAGTGGGGCGTGATCAGGCAGAGGCTGCCGGCCCCGAAGCATTCGGTTAGCGCAAAATCCGGCTCAACCGTTGCGAGCACTTCGCTGAGCCTGATCGCCGCCGGCGGTTTGCCCAAGGTGAGGCCGCCAGATCGTCCGCGCACGGCCTTCAGGAAGCCTGCACGCGTCAGTTCGTTGGCAACCTTCATCAAGTGCGCGCGGGAGATCGCGAACTTGCGCGCCGATTCCTCGATCGTAACGAGGCGATCCTGATGGCTTGCCGCGAAAATCAGCAGCCGAAACGCATAATCGGAGAAACGCGTTAGGCGCATGGGGCCGCTCGATACGGCGACCGCGATGGGTCACCTCCCTCCAAGCGCCGAATCTCGTTCGCGTGCTGAAGCGTCATAAACATGCATTGACAATACATCTTTTGAGTCCGAGTGTACACACACCCTCCAGATGAAGGAAAAATCCCACGTGTCCGGCGTCACTCAGCCTGAGATGAATTTTCCCGATTTCTACGCTGACGCGCCCACCATCGAAGTTACCGATCCGCTGGCGCGCTTTTTGGGAGCGGCCGCCGACGGCAAGCTCACCTACTCCTATGCCGACGCTGTCAAGCTTGCCGGTCACTCTTGCCCGACGGTGGCGGGGGCATACCTTATGCTCCGCAAAGGCCTGTCGCATCTTTGTGGCAATGACACGCCGGAGCGAGGCGCCATCGAGGTGCACATGCGCGACCCGCGTGACCATGGCACCACAGGTGTGATCGCCTCGATCGCAACGCTCATCACCGGTGCTGCGCCCGAGACCGGATTTGGCGGGATTGGCGCCGGCCATCGGTTCGAGCGCCGCAACCTGCTTCGGTTCGATGCTCCGATCGAGGCAATCATGGCCTTGCGCTGCCGCGATGACGGGCGCGGCGTCTGCCTCGATCTCGATATTTCCGCCGTACCAGCAGACCCGCTGATGGGCGCTTTGTTTGCGAAAGCTGCGGCGGGCCAAGTTGAGCCAGACGAGCAAGCCCAGTTCGCCGCGCTTTGGCAAGATCGGGTCAGGCAAATGCTTGTTGAGCACGCCGACGATGACTTGGTTCTCCTGTCGGCGTGGCCATCAGTCCCAGATGTGGTTGACGAAGCATCTGACGAGTCCTTTCCGGCAAGTGATCCGCCGGGATGGATCTGGGAGCGGCCGAGCGGATGACGGATCCTGAAAAGCGGCCCGACGGCAGCCAACTTGCAGGGAGACGAAGCATGAATGACGTGACCCGATCGCTCCTCCTTGAGCACGATCACATGCGCGAGATGCTCAACATCTTCGACGAGCAACTGATGATCTTCGAGAAAGCCGAGCAGCCGGACTACGAACTCCTTTCCGACAGCCTTGCGTACTGCAAGGACTATCTCGGCGTCTGGCATCATCCTCGCGAGGATCGGCTGCTCGATCTCTTGGCGAAGCGGGATGCACAAAAGGCTCGCTCGCTGCAGGACCTCGATGGCCAGCACAGGACGCTGGCGGAGCATACCTCGCAAGTGGTTCGGGTGTTCAGGGATGTTGCGGAAAGGGGGCGCGTGCACCTGCGCGAGGACCTTGTCAGCTCAGGGCGCAGTCTGTCAGGTGAGTACCGCCATCACATCCGCTGGGAAGAAGCCAATTTCTTTCCCATGATCGAGCAATCGCTCGAGGCTGCCGATTGGGAAGTGGCGCGCAGGGACATGGCCAAGGCCCCGCACGCCACCGATCCGAATTCTGTTCGCAACCGCTACCCTGCGCTGTTCGCGGCCATCGAGCGTGCTGCCTAGCCTAGTCCGCGGGGCCGCTGCACTGCCCGGGCGCTGAATTGATAGAGCGATGGCGATAATCGAATTCGAGCAGACACCCAATCCAGACGCACTTCGGGTCCAATCCGGGCAGCAGTTCACCAGCGGCGCAGCGCTCGATTTCGACCGGACGAGCAGCGAGCCTCATCCTCTGGCGAGCGAACTGCTTGCGGTAGACGGCGTGGATAGGGTGATGATCGCCCGCGATTTCGTGACTGTCGTTCGCAGTGGCCCCGCAATTGCGTGGGATGCGTTGCGCCCGCAAATCGCATTGGCGCTGGCCGAGCTCGGCGAGTCCGCTCACTGCGATGTCTCGCGGCAGGCCGAGGCTCCGCTCGGCGAAGTGGAGCGGCACATCGAAGAGGTGCTGGATCGCTACGTGCGGCACTTGCTTGCAAAGGACGGCGGCGAGGCCGTCCTGGTGCGCTTCGATGCGGCCGAAGGGATTGCCTGGGTGAGAATGGGAGGCGCATGCGGAGGATGCCCATCCGGAATGGCGACGCTCAAACGAACCATCGAGCAGACGATCATGCGATGGGTGCCGGAGGTACAACGCGTTCAGTCCGTCGGGAACAAGCCGACATCCTTGGAGGATCCCAAGGCCCGCTTTCGCAATTGGGTCGACGCGAAGTGGGGAAAGCAGCGAGCCTAATTCTTACCTCAGTTCTCGTTCCGACCGCGACAATGCGTTCCCCTCGGATCACAATGATCGAATCCCTAATAGGTCGACCGCCCTTTCCATCGATAAGGGTCCCTCCCGCGAGAACTAGCGGGGCAGCCTGATCAGCCGATGGCCGAGTCACGGCGACACTCGATGAGCCAATGACGACGGCTACTGCAAGCATGTATTTCAGTATATGCATTGCGAGTTTCCCCTGTGCGAACGATGCCAATTATTGGAACTTCACCGGCCGCGGGCGGACTGCGAGTTAGGTGTGCATTCTGGGGAACTAATTGAAATTATTATGCGATGTCACCTTTTTCGTTGATGGGATTCGAAAAACTGAAAGATCGCGGGCATACTGTCGGGAATTACGGTCGCATGATTGTGGTGCGTCATCTCGATATATTGAAAATTCGATCCGAGCTTCTTCATCGCCCCAGCCCAAGCACGCGTGTGCTCGACGGGCACCGAGCGATCCTCGTCGCCTTGGGTGATTATCAGCGGCAGATGAGCCTTGCTTATTCGCGAGATGATATTTTGGCGGTTGGGTTCGAGACTGAACGCGGCAGGCGCGATTGCGGCTAGGCCCGCCCAGCGGTCGCTATATTTCGGTCCAAGATAGAGGACGCCCGCACCGCCCATCGAATGGCCAAGGAGGTAGATCCGGTCTGGATCCACATTGAATTCGGCACGGGCGAGCGCCAGGACGTTCATCACATCCTTTTCCGAGAGCTCTGACACCTTGGGCGGCAGAATCGCCTGACCTTCGCGCGGAACCGGTGGTCCGCCGTAAAACCCGACGACATTGTAGCCCATGGGCCCCACCACGATATATCCGCCCCGTTCGGCGAAATCGACGAGACGGTCTCGGACGATAAAGTTCGAATCCCCGCCGCGGCCGTGAAGTGCGACAATTAGCGGGGCAGGTCGGCCAGGCCGGACTTTTGAAGAGACAAACACCGTGTAGGGGAGCTCTTCTCCCGTCGGCGCGAAGCGATGGGTCCGCTGCTGCACGCGCGCGGTCCGGCGCAATACTCTTGGGATTTGCGGCAGTGCCGATCGGCACATTAGCTGGCGGGAACGACCGCTGCGCGAAGGCCGCGTGAGTACAGAGGAGGACGACGCTAAGGGAGGCGGCGACATGTCTGCGTATCGGGCGGTCAGAGAATTCACCTATCGTCATATATCCCGGATGCAGCGCGAGGTACGCTCTTGCTCGTGGCGCGATAAGCAGTTGACGACAATCAATATAGACATATTGTTATATTCACATACACGACAGACAAGCTTTGAAGCGGGCCGGTCCGACGCGTCACTCCGAAAAGGCCGCTCATTGAGGAGAG
>Ga0310810_10001541_pt1 | contig 24334 bp, 20 predicted proteins | sample NCmetagenome_FD_207641 | JGI IMG/M metagenome (GOLD analysis project Ga0310810, IMG submission 207641) | Soil microbial communities from experimental microcosm in Duke University, North Carolina, United States - NC | ecosystem: Engineered > Artificial ecosystem > Soil microcosm > Unclassified ... | reverse complement strand
CGAGCGCCTCGCCGGCATCCCCGCCGAGGTCGATCTGGCTTCGGAGTTCCGGTACCGCGACGCGATCGTCGGCCCGGAAACGCTCGCCGTCGCCGTGTCGCAGTCGGGTGAGACCGCCGATACGATCGGCGCCGTGAAGGCCGCGCGGCTGAAGGGCTGCCCGATCCTCGCCATCACGAACGTCGTTGGCTCCGCCCTCGCGCGCGAGGCGACGGGCGTGCTGCAGATGCACGCCGGGCCCGAGATCGGCGTCGCGTCGACCAAGGCGTTCTCGACCATGATCGTTGCCGGTTACCTGCTCGGACTCTGGCTCGGCCGCCAGCGCGGCACGCTCACGGCCGAAGACGTGCGCAAGCACATCCACGACCTGGTCGAGATCCCGCGGCTCGTCGAAAAGACGCTCGAGCTCGATCAGCCGATCGCGGCGCTCGCCCGTCACCTGTCCAGCGCGAGCGATTTTTTGTATCTGGGCCGCGGCGTACAGTTCCCGATCGCCCTCGAAGGGGCGCTGAAGCTGAAGGAGATCTCCTACATTCACGCCGAGGGGTACGCCGGCGGCGAGATGAAGCACGGACCGATCGCGCTGATCGCGGATGGCCTGCCCGTCGTCGCGCTTGCCCCGCGCGATTCGTCCTACGAGCGGATGCTGGGCAACATGGAGGAAGTGCGCGCGCGCGACGGCGTGCTGATCGCGATCTGCCATCCGGGCGATCGGGCGGTGGCGTCCAAGGCGCAGCACGTGATCGAAGTACCGCCGTGTGCCGAGCTGCTCGCTCCGCTGCTGACGGTCATCCCGCTACAGCTTTTGGCCTACCACGTGGCGGTGCGCCGCGGCTGCGACGTCGACCAGCCCCGGAATCTCGCGAAGTCGGTGACGGTGGAGTAGCGGCGGGTTCAGGCGGCCGGCTGGCCGAGGGTGTCTGCGATCAGTCGTTGGAGCTGGACCAGGTCGAACGGCTTCGCGAGGTAGCCGGTCGCGCCGCGCTCCTGCGCCTCGTACGCCACCTCGCTCGAGTCGTAGCCAGTCATGACGAAGATCGGCGTCCGTACGCCAACCTCGCGGAGCGACTTCAGCAGATCCAGCCCGTCGACGCCGGGCATCTTCACGTCGAGCAGGATCAGATCCGGGGGGCGCTGGACGACCGCAGCGAGCGCCATGGACGGCTTGCCTGCCACCTCGACGGCGTAGCCCTGGCTGAGGAACTGCTTGAGGACGTCCTGGATGACGGGGTTGTCGTCCACGACGAGGATGCGCTTGTCCTGGGGCATGAGTCAGGCGCGGGCAAGCACTGTGCCATAGGCGTGACGCCCATCGCACCGCGATGATACGCGCATTCACGGCAGTGTCGGTGACGTGCTGCGACGCCGCCCGTGCCGGCGTGGCGCAATGCGGTACAATTTGTCGTGCCCGCCGGGCTGGACCACCTCCTCGATGATTTGAACCCGCCGCAGCGCGAGGCCGTGCTGGCCGGAGACGGTCCGCTGCTCGTCCTGGCCGGCGCCGGCAGCGGCAAGACGCGCGTGATCGCGCACCGGATCGCACATCTGCTCGGCGTGCGCGGCATGCATCCGCGCAACGTCCTCGCCGTCACGTTCACCAACAAGGCCGCCGGGGAGATGGCGCGCCGGGTCGAGGCGTTGCTGGCGCCCGTCGGCCTGCGGGCGCCACTGATCGCGACGTTTCATTCCGCGTGCGTGCGCATCCTGCGCGCGCACGGCGAGGCGATCGGGCTGCCGCGTCACTTCACGATCTACGACGAGGATGACCGCGCGGCGCTGGTCAAGGAGTGCATGAAGGAGGGCGAGCTCGCCGATCGCTCGTTCACGCCCGGCGCCGCCGCGCATCGCATCTCGTATCTGAAAAACCAGATGATCAGCGTCCAGGACGCACTGCGAGACGCGCGCGGGCCGTGGGAGCAAAAGGCCGCGCTCGTGTACTCGCGCTACGAAAAGCGCATTCGCGAGGCGGGCGTGGTCGACTTCGACGACCTGCTTCTGCTCGTGGTGAAGCTGTTCCAGGAGTCGCCCGAGGCGTTGGCGTGGTATCGCGGCCTGTGGCAGCAGGTCCTCGTCGACGAGTATCAGGACACGAACCGCGCGCAGTACCGGATCATCCGACTGCTTGCCAGAGAGCATCTCAACATCTGCGTGGTCGGTGACCCCGATCAATCGATTTACAAGTTCCGCGGGGCCGACGTCGGCAACATCCTCGAGTTCGAGCGCGACTTTCCCGGCACGCGGATCGTGCGCCTCGAGCAGAATTACCGTTCGACCAAAGGGATTCTCGCGGTCGCCGACGCCGTGATCGCCAACAACCAGCGCCGGAAAGAGAAGACACTCTGGACTGAGAATCCGGCCGGCGAGCCGGCCGCGGTCTATCGCGGCTGGGACGAGCACGAGGAAGCCAACTTCGTCGCGCAGACGATCCTCAAGACGCGGGCCGACGGCGTGGGCTGGGACGGTATCGCGGTGTTCTATCGCACCAACGCGCAGTCCCGCGTACTCGAGGACGCGCTGCGCCGCGCGCGCATCCCGTACGTCATCGTCGGTGGCGTCCGGTTCTACGAGCGCAAGGAGATCAAGGACACGCTCGCGTGGCTGCGCGTGGCCATCAACCCCGCGGACGACGTCGCGTTTCGCCGGGCGATCCAGGCGCCACCGCGCGGCGTGGGCGCGACGTCGCTGGCGCGCCTGGACGAGTTCGCGCTCGACGCGAGCGAACCGCGACCGCTGCTGCAGCTCGCGACATCGCCGCCGCCCGACATTCGCGGCAAGGCGCGGACCGGCCTCGAAGACTTCGCCAGCACCGTGCAGCGGCTCGCCGCGCAGCGCCGCGAGCTGTCGCCGCCGGCGTTCATCGATCTCGTGCTCCAGGCCTCCGGCTATCGCAAGGCGCTCGAGCAGGATCGCTCGCCCGAGGCCGAAGGACGTCTCGAGAACCTCGAAGAGCTGATCGCCGCGGCCGAAGACTTCATCGCCGCGGAAGGTGAGCCGACGATCGAGGCGTTCCTCGACAGTGTCGCGCTCATGAGCGACATCGACGAGCTGAAGGAGGCCGAGGCGCGGGTGACGCTGATGACGCTCCACTCGGCCAAGGGCCTCGAGTTTCCCGTGGTGTTCCTCACCGGCCTCGAGGAGGGCGTGTTCCCGCACGCACGCTCGATGAGCGATCCCGAGGAGATCGAGGAGGAGCGCCGCCTCTGCTACGTCGGCCTCACGCGCGCGCGCGAGCGCCTCTACATTTCGTACGCGGTGCATCGTCGCATCCACGGCTACGGTGTCGGCGAGCCGTCGCGGTTTCTGCGTGAGATGCCTGAGACCCACCTCACGCTGCTGAACGCCTCGCGGCCGGAGCCACAGTTCGCCGAGGCGCGCGTCGTGCCGCGGTACGAGCCGCAAGAGGAAGCGTGGCCGATCAAGGTGGGCGCGCGCGTCCGCCACGCCCGCTTCGGCGAGGGCCTCGTCGTCGGCGTGGAGCGGGACGGCGGCGACATCATCGTGACCGTCGGGTTCGCCAGCGTCGGCCGCAAGCGTCTGTCGCTGCAATACGCGCACCTCGAGGAGCTCGACGCATGATCTCGCGCGAAGACGTCGTGCACGTGGCGCGGCTGGCCCGACTGGCGCTGACCGACGCCGAGCTCGAGACGATGCGTGAACAGCTGAACGCGATCCTGGCGCACATCGACGCGCTCAAGGCCGTCGATACGCGCGGCATCGAGCCGACCTCGCACGCGGTGCCGCAGTTCAACGTGATGCGCGACGACGAGCCGCGCCCGTGCGTATCGGCGGAGGAGATGCTCGCGAACGCGCCGGATCGCGCCGGCGAGTTCTTCCGCGTTCCGCGCATCATCGAAGAATAATGAAGATCCACGAGCTGACCGCGGCGTATACACGAGGCGAGACAACGCCCAGCCGCGTGACGAACGAGTATCTGGAGCGCATCGCGAAGCTCGACGACAAGGTCGGCGCCTACATCACGGTGACGGCCGAGCAGGCGCGCTCGGCCGCACGCGCCGCAGATGACCGGTATCGGGTGGGCCGGCCGCTCGGGCCGCTCGACGGCGCGCCGATCACGCTGAAGGACGTGTTCTGCACGAAAGGCGTACGCACGACATGCGCCTCCAAGATCCTCGAGAGCTTCGTCCCGCCCTACGATGCGACGGTGACCGAGCGGCTCGCGAAGGCCGGCGCGATTCTGCTCGGCAAGGCCAACATGGACGAGTTCGCGATGGGCTCGTCCACGGAGCACTCGGCGCTGCGCGTGACACGCAACCCGTGGGACCTGACGCGCGTGCCGGGCGGCTCGTCCGGCGGCCCGGCGGCGGCGGTTGCGGCGGGCCTTGCGGCTGGCGGGCTCGGCACCGACACCGGGGGCTCCATCCGCCAACCAGCGGCGTTCTGCGGTGTCGTCGGCCTCAAGCCGACGTATGGACGCGTCTCGCGCTATGGCCTCGTGGCGTTCGCGTCGTCGCTCGACCATCCCGGACCGTTCGGCGGGGACGTCCTCGACACGGCGCTCCTGCTCGGCGCGATCGCCGGCCACGACCCGAATGACGCGACGTCGATCGACGCGCCGGTGCCCAACTACGCCGCCGAGCTCGACCGCGACGTGCGAGGCCTGCGCCTCGGCGTCCCCGACGAGTATTTCATCGATGGCATGGATCCCGAGGTCGAGCGCACGGTGCGCGCGGCCATCGACGTGCTGAAGGCGCAGGGCGCGACGCTCGAGCGCATCTCACTGCCCGCGACGCCGCACGCGCTGGCGACGTATTACGTGATCGCGCCCGCCGAGGCGTCGTCGAACCTCGCGCGCTACGACGGCGTGAAGTACGGGCTCCGCGTGCCGGGCCACGATCTGATCGACATGGAGAGTCGCACCCGTGCCGCCGGCTTCGGGGCGGAGGTGCGCCGCCGAATCATGCTCGGCACCTACGTGCTGTCCGCCGGCTACTACGACGCGTACTATGGCCAGGCGCAGAAGGTGCGCACGCTCGTCCGGCGCGAGTTCGACGCGGCGTTCTCGCGCGTCGATCTGATCGTCGCGCCTACCACGCCGAACGTGCCGTTCAAGCACGGCGAGAAGGCCGATCCGATCGCGATGTACCTCAACGACGTCTTCACGATTCCTGCCGACATGGCCGGCGTGCCCGCGATCTCCGTGCCGTGCGGCTTCACGGCGTCGGGGCTGCCGATCGGTCTGCAGCTCATCGGCCGGGCGCTCGACGAGGCGACCGTGCTGCGGGCGGCGCGCGCGTACGAGCGGGCGACGTCGTGGCACACGCGTCGCCCGGAGCTCGCCGCGTGACGGCCAGATACGACGTCGTCATCGGTCTCGAGGTCCACGCGCAGCTGACGACTCGCACGAAGATGTTCTGCGGGTGCCCGACGACGTTCGGCGCGCCGCCCAACACGCAGACGTGTCCGGTGTGCCAGGGGATGCCCGGCACGCTGCCCGTCGTCAACCGCCGCGCGATCGAGTACGGCGTGCGCACGGCGCTGGCGTTCAACTGCCGCGTCAACGCGGCGTGCCGGTTCGCGCGCAAGCACTACTACTACCCGGACATGCCGAAGAACTTCCAGATCAGCCAATATGAAGAGCCGCTCGCCGAAGAAGGCCGGCTCGACATCGATCTTGCCGATGGTGCGTCGCGCACCATCGGCATTCAGCGCCTGCACCTCGAGGAGGACGTCGGCAAGCTCGTGCACGAGGGCACGCTGGAGACCGCGCAGTCGAGTCTCGTCGACTTCAACCGCGCGGGTGTGCCGCTCATGGAGACCGTGAGCAAGCCGGAGATCCGCTCGCCGGAGGAGGCAGCCGCATACCTCCGCGCGTTTCGGGCCGTGCTCGTCTATCTCGGCGTCTGCGACGGCAACATGGAAGAGGGATCGCTGCGCTGCGACGCGAACATCTCGCTCAAGCCCGCCGGCGCCGCTGAGCTCGGCACCAAGGTCGAGATCAAGAACATGAACTCGTTCCGCAACGTGCAGCGGGCGCTCGAGTTCGAGGTGACGCGTCAGACCGAGGCCCTGGACCGCGGCCAGCGGATCGTGCAGGAGACGCGGCTCTGGGACGCCGACCGCGGCTACACCCGGTCGATGCGCAGCAAGGAGTTCGCGCACGACTACCGGTATTTTCCGGAGCCCGATCTCGTTCCGCTCGAGCTCGATGCGGCATGGATCGAAGAGATCCGCAGAGCGCTGCCCGAGCTGCCCCGCGCGAGGCGCCAGCGGTTCGTCGCCGCGTACGGGCTGCCCGCCTACGATGCCGCGCTGCTCACCCAGAGTCGCGCGCTCGCGGAGTACTACGAGGCCGCGGTGCGCGACTTCCCGCAGCCCAAGCTCGTCTCGAACTGGATCATGTCCGAGCTGCTGCGCGCGCTGCCCGGCGACGACGAGCGCGCGATCGAGCACGCCAAGCTGACCCCAGCGCGGCTGGCGGGCCTGCTGCGGCTCATCGAGGACGGCACGATCAGCGGCAAAATCGCCAAGACCGTGTTCGAGACGATGCTCGCGACGGGCGAAGAGGCCTCGGCAATCGTCCGCCGCGAGGGCTTGACCCAGGTGGCCGACGCGGATGCCCTCGCCAGGATGGTCGCCAGTGCGATCGCCGCGAATCCCCGAGCCGTCGACGACTACCGCAAGGGCAAAACCGTCGCCAGCAAAGCCGTCGTGGGCCATGTCATGAAGGCCAGCGGCGGCCGTGCCAATCCCGCCATGGTCAGCAAGCTCGTCGAGGAGCAGCTGGAGAAGCTCACGAAACGCTGACCCGCCCCGCTATAATCGTCGTGCTTCGATGATTGAGCTTCACCGGGTCTGCAAGATTTTTGCCGTAGGACCGGTGAAGATCCCTGCGCTGAGCGACATCTCGTTCCGCGTCGACAAGGGCGAGTTCGTCACGCTTCACGGCGGGAGCGGCGCGGGAAAGACCACGCTGCTTCGGCTCCTCTATCGCGAGGAGCGGCCAACCGAAGGCGAGATCGACGTGCTCGGTCACGACGTCCCCGCACTCCGCCCGCGCGCGGTCGCGGCACTGCGCCGCTCGATCGGCGTCGTCTTCCAGGACGCCAAGCTCCTGCCCGGCCGCACGGTGTACGAAAACGTCGCGTTCGTGCTGCGCGTGCTCGGCACCCCGCGCCGCGAGATCACGCCGCGCGTGTTCGATGCGCTCCGCGCCGTCGGCTTATCGTCGCGCGCGCAGGCCTATCCCGCGCAGCTCTCGCAGGGCGAGGCGCAGCGCGCAGCGCTGGCGCGCGCGATTGCGCGCAAGCCGCTCCTGCTGCTCGCCGACGAGCCCACCGGCAGCCTGGACGAGATGATGGCCGCCGAGGTGATCGACATCGTCAAAGACATCTGGGCGGGCGGGACTACGGTGCTGTTTGCCTCCCACCAGAGCGCCGTCGCATCCGCTCTGCGCCAGCGCACGGTCACGCTCGTGGGCGGCCGCCTCGTCAAGGACGAAGGCTAGTGCTGAGGCGACGAGCGGTGATCGAGGAGCGCGCCGGGCTTTGCCGGCGCGCTCCGAGCGTTGGGGGTGTCGGGGGCCATTTCGGGGCCCCCGACGAAGGCTAGGTGCTGGGGTTCCTGTTCGGCGAGGCGCTGCGCGACCTGCGGCGCGCCGGCCGCGTCGCGATCGCGGCGATCCTGTTGACCACACTCTCGCTCGCCGCGCTCGGCGGCTTCTGGCTGGTCTCGACCAACGTCGGGCAGGCCGCGGCGCGCTGGCGGGACCGCGTCCGCATCATCGTGTACCTGAAACGCGAGGTGCCTAGCGCGGAGCTGAGCGCGCTGCTCGAGCGCGTTCAGGCGATGGCGGGCGTGGCAAGCGTGCGCTACGTCAGCAAGACCGAGGCACTCGGAACGCTCAAGCAAGTGCTCGGCAAGGACGCAAGTGTTGCCGAGCAGCTGCCCTCGAACCCGCTGCCCGCCTCGCTCGAAATCACGCCGAACGCTCATGGCGCGATGCCTGACGGCGCGCGCGCGCTCATCGCCCAGCTGGCGGCGCAGCCCGAAGCCGAGGAGGTCGCGGGCGGCATCGACTGGATCGAGCGGCTTGCGCGGGGGCAGCGGCTGCTGCAAATCATCGGCCTCGGCGTCGGGGCCGTGCTCGCGCTGGCCGCGATCCTCACCGTCACGACGGCGACCACACTGGTGCTGCACCTGCGGCGTCAAGAGGTCGAGATCATGCGCCTGGTCGGCGCGCCGGAATTCGTCGTGCGTCTGCCGCTGCTCCTGCAGGGGATGTTGCAGGGGCTTGTCGGTGCGGTGATTGCGATCTGGGTGCTGATTGCCGTCTACACCATCGCGAGCCCGCATCTGGAGCCGCTCGTCAGCCAGACACTCGGACTCGAGCGCTTGACGTTTTTGAAGACGGAGACGGTCCTCGCGCTGATGTGCGCGGGCACGATGCTCGGCGCCTTCGGCGGCTGGCTCGCGCGAGGTCGCGCCCAGCCGTGAGATGCCGGTTCGCGGTGGCGCTGGGACTCGCGGTGGCGGTGCTCGCGGCCACCGCGGCGGCGCAGACGACGCCGCGCAAGACCGAGGATTCGATTTCCGCCGAGCAGAAGAAGCTGCAGCAAACCGAAAAGCAGCTGCGCGAGGAGAAGCAGAAGGCCGCCGAGGCGCGGGCGCGCGAAACATCAGTGCTGGCCGAGATCGAGGTCATCGAGCAGCGTCTGGCCGACAAGCGGAAGCAGATCTCCCGCCTCGATGCCCGTATCAGCCGGGCGGCCTCGGACGTCAAATCGCTGCGCGGCGAAATCCACTCGCTGGAGGGACTGCGCTCGGGCCAGCAGGCGGCGCTCGCGCGCCGGCTGCGCGCGATGTACAAGGTGCACGTGCAGGGCGGGGCGCTGCCGGTGCTGCTGGCCGCCGACGATGTCGCCGCGCGTGCAGCCGCCGTCCGGCATCTGACGAGCCTGGCGTCCCTGGACGCCCGGCTGATCCAAGAGTATCGTGGGACGACGGATCGCCTGGAGGACCGCCGGGGCCGGGAAGAGAGCCGGCAACGAGAGTTGGCCACCCTCCGGGCGGACGCCCAGCGAGAGCAAAGTGAGGTCAATCGGGACGCCGCCAAGCGCCGTATACTATTGGCAAAGGTTCGCGATGAGCGCGCGTATCACGAGCGGATGGTGGGCGAGCTCACCGAGGCGGCGCGACGACTGGAGGCGTTCATCCGCGACCTCCAGGCCAGGCAGAGACGCCTGGCCAAGATCCCGCCGCCGAAACCGGGCATCGAAGCACCTCCGTCGATCGGGTTTGGGACTCTGCGGGGCCGGCTGCCCTGGCCCACCGAGGGCCGGGTGGTGAGCGCGTTCGGCGCGCAAGTGCATCCGCGGTTCGGAACGCGGACGTTCCGGAATGGCGTCGACATCGAAGCCGTCGAAGGCCGCGACGTGGCGGCCGTGTACGGCGGGCACGTCGTGTACACAGGATGGTTCAAGGGGTACGGCAACCTGATCATCCTCGATCACGACAACGAGTACTACACGCTGTATGCCCACGTGGCCGAGATTCTCGTCAGGGAAGGCGACGACGTGAAGCAGGGACAGCGAATTGGGACAGTGGGGGAGACCGGCTCGCTCGAAGGGCCTCGCCTGTACTTCGAGGTGCGGTATCAGGGCAAGCCGCAGAACCCCGAACAGTGGCTCCGTCAACGGAGCTGAGGGATCCGGGATCTGGGGGACTCCATGAAGAAGGCGTTTGTGATCGGCTCCTTGCTCGTCGTGCTCACCCTGACGCTGGGCGGTTCCGCGGTCAGCAAGGGGACGGACAACGGGGCCACCTATGAGCAACTGCGATTGTTCACCGAGGTCCTGTCGATCGTACAGAACCAGTACGTCGACGAGGTCCCGCCCAAGGAGCTGATCTACAGCGCGATCAAGGGCACCCTGCGCGGGCTCGACCCCCACAGCTCGTTCCTCGACCCCGACTCTTATAAAGAGATGCAAGTCGAGACCTCCGGCTCGTTCGGCGGGCTCGGCATCGAGATCACCCTGAAGGACGACATCCTCACCGTCGTGTCACCGATCGAAGGCACGCCGGCGTATCGTGCCGGCCTGCACACCGGTGATCGCATCATCAAGATCGATGGCCTTGCGACCAAGGACATGCAGCTGCCCGACGCCGTGAAGCGCATGCGGGGCCGGCCGGGATCGAAGGTGACCGTCACGATCGTGCGCGAAGGCTGGACCGAGCCGAAGGACTTCGACATCACGCGCGAGCAAATCCGCGTGCACTCCGTCCGCGCGCAGGATCTCGGCAACGGCATCGCCTACATCAAGCTGCGCCAGTTCCAGGAGCAGAGTCCCCACGATATGGAGCAGGCGCTCGAGAAGTTCGACAAGGCCGGTATGAAAGCGCTCATCCTCGACTTGCGAAACGATCCCGGCGGTCTCCTGACCGCAGCCGTCGAGGTCACGGAGAAGTTCATCGAGGACGGCAAGCTCGTCGTATACACCGAGGGCCGCGTGCGCAATCAGAACATGCGCTTCTCGGCCCACGCCAAGCACGGCTACACGAAGATGCCGATGGTCGTCCTGGTCAACCAGGGTAGCGCGTCGGCCTCGGAGATCGTCGCGGGCGCGCTTCAGGATTGGGGCCGCGCGATGATCGTCGGCACGCAGAGCTTCGGCAAGGGCTCGGTGCAGACGATCATCCCGCTCTCCGACGGCTCCGGCCTGCGGCTGACGACGGCGAAGTACTTCACGCCGGACATCGTGGTGGAGGCGCCGAAGGAGCAGGCCGCGAAGGAGCGGCCGCTGCCGTCCACGGATCCAATGGAGGATCTCAAGAAGGACGTGCAGCTACAGCGTGCTCTGGACGTCATCAAGACGATGCGCCTGATCGAGCAACAGCGTCCGGAGGATGGCCAGTCGCAGGCGAAAGCCCCAGCCCCGGCGCAGACGACGACCCGGTAGCAACGAAGCCCGAAAGGCGGTGGGCAGCGTTCCACCGCCTTTCGTGTTTTCGCCACCGGGTGCTGATTTTGGAGGCAGCGGTAAGGGTGGTCGTGTTGGGAATCGAGAGCTCGTGCGATGAGACGGCGGCGGCCGTGCTCGCCGATGGCCGTCGCATCCTCTCGAGCATCGTGGCCTCGCAGGACGATGTGCACGCGCCGTACGGTGGGGTCGTCCCCGAGCTCGCCTCGCGACGGCATCTCGAAGTGATCGTGCCGGTCGTCGAGCGCGCGCTCAGCGAGGCGCGCGTGCGACTCGGCGACCTCGACGGCATCGTCGTGACGCACGGGCCTGGGCTGGTCGGCTCGCTGCTGGTCGGCACATCCCTCGCGAAGTCGCTGGCGTGGGCTCACCGTCTGCCGCTCGTCGGCGTCAATCACCTGGAAGGCCACATCTACGCGGCGTTCCTCACCGACGATCCCCCCGAGTATCCGTTCGTCGCCCTCGTCGTCTCGGGCGGCCACACCGCGCTCTATCACGTTCGCGCACCGCGCGAGTACGCGCTGCTGGGTCAGACGCGCGACGATGCCGCCGGCGAGGCGTTCGACAAGGTCGCCAAGCTGCTGGGTCTCGGCTTTCCCGGCGGACCGATCGTCCAGCGCACCGCGGAGGGCGGCGATTCGACGGCGATCGCGTTCCCCGCCTCCCGCATGACGGACGGCGCGCGCGATTTCTCGTTCAGCGGGATCAAGACCTCGGTGTCGCTCTACGTCAAGCGCCACGGTCCGCTTTCGGAACAACAGCGCTCCGACGTCGCCGCGTCGTTCCAGGCGGCGGTCGTGCGTACGCTCGTGCGCCGCACCATGCGCGCCTGCCGCGAGACCGGGGTCGCGCGCGTCGTGCTGACGGGCGGGGTTGCCGCCAACCGGCCGCTGCGCGAAGCGCTGGCCGCCGAGGGCCTCGCCGACGGCGTGCGCGTTCACGTGCCGCCGGTGCGGCTGTGCACCGACAACGCGGCGATGATCGCCGCCGCGGGCAGCGATCGGCTCCAGGCCGGCGAGCGCGCGCCGCTCGACCTCAACGCCGTGCCGGATCTGGTGCTCGCCTCATGAAGTTATCGTGAATTTCGAAGCCGTACTCGCAGGCCTGCCCGATGCGGTCATCGCCGTCGACAGGGACCTGCGCGTCGTGTTCTGGAATGGCGCTGCGGAGGTGTTGACGGAGCGCTCCGCCCGCCGCGCCGAAGGGCGGCTGCTGAAGGAAATCTTTCCCGGCGACGCATCGATCGTGCGCCGGCTCGCCGAGACGCTGGCCACGGGTGAGAGCCGGTCGGAGACCGAGGCTTGGATCGTGCGACCCGACCGCCGCGAGGTGCCGGTCAGCCTCGTCACCGCCGCGCTCTTTGACAAGGATGGCACGGTGAGCGACGCGGTCGCCGTGCTGCGCGACCTCTCGCGCATCCGGCAGCTCGAGGCCGAGGTGCGGCGCGGCGAAACGCTGGCATCGGCTGGGCGCATGGCGGTCGGCCTCGCGCACGAGATCCGCAATCCCCTGGGCGCGATCCGCGGCGCGGTGCAGCTGCTCGCACGCGAGCTGTCGAGCGAGCCGCGTCTCGCCGAGTACACAACGGTGCTCACCACCGAGGTGGACCGCGTGAACCGCATCATCGAGATGCTGCTGAATCTCGCGAGGCCGGCTCCCGTGCGCCCGGTGCCGCTGAACCTCCATCAGCTCCTCGAGCGCGTCGCTCTGCTGAACGAGGAAGGCGCGCGCGCGAAGCGCATCGCCGTGCTGCGGCGGTATGATCCGAGTCTGCCCCCGATTCTCGGCGACGAGGATCGGCTGGTGCAGGTGTTCCACAACCTGGTTCGGAACGCGATCGACGCGATGAGCGAGGGCGGGACCCTGACCTTGACCACGCGGATCAGCATGAACCCGGTCTTCGGCAAGATGGACCTGGGCGGCGGTGGCGCGCGGACGATGGCCGAGGCACAGGTCGCCGACGAGGGCCGCGGCATCCCGCCCGAGGTGCGCTCGAAGATCTTCGACCCGTTCTTCACGACGAAAGAGCACGGGCTCGGGCTGGGACTCGCGATCTCTCATCAGATCCTCGAGCAGCACCGCGGAGCGATCGACGTCGACAGCGAGGAAGGACGCGGCACGACCGTGACGTGCTTCCTGCCGATTGCGAGATGACGCCACGGGCATCGCGAACGGGCCACCCGCGGTTCAAGCCGGTCTCGCGGAGCTCGCTCCAATGACGCCCGAGGTCGCGCGCGTTCTGATCGCCGACGACGAGGACGGCCTGCGCTGGGTGCTCGAGAAAGGGCTGCGTCAGGCCGGCTACGACGTCACCGCCGTGCGCGACGGTGACGAGGCGCTGCGCGCGTTCGCCCAGGCGCCATTCGACCTCGTGTTCCTCGACATCCGCATGCCGGGGACCGACGGGCTCACGGTGTTGGCCAAGCTGCGTGAGACGGCACCCGAAGCGCATGTGATCGTCATGACCGCGCACGGCACGATGGAGACGGCGATCCAGGCCATGCAGCGCGGCGCTTACGACTACCTGGCGAAGCCGTTCGATCTCGACGAGGTGCTCCTGCTCGCCGAGCGCGCGTTGGCCGCCGGACGCCTGACGCAAGAGGTGGCGCGCCTCAAGACGGGCCTGCAGGAGGTGTGGGAGTTCGGTGCGCTGATCGGGCGCCACCCGCGCATGCAGGAGGTGTACAAGACGATCGGCCGCATCGCGGCGAGCGATGTCACGGTGCTCCTGCGTGGCGAATCGGGCACGGGCAAGGAGCTCGTCGCGCGCGCGATCCACCACTACAGCCGCCGCGCGGGCCGGCCATTCGTCGCCGTGTCGTCGGCGGCGATCCCGGGCACGCTGCTCGAGTCCGAGCTGTTCGGCTACGAACGGGGCGCCTTCACCGACGCCAAGGAGCGGAAGCTCGGTAAGCTCGAGCTCGCCCACGGCGGCACGCTGTTCCTCGACGAGATCGGCGACATGCCGCCCGAGCTGCAGACCAAGCTGCTGCGCGCGCTGCAGGAGCGCACGATCGAGCGCGTCGGCGGTCACGAGTCGATCCGCATCGACGTTCGTGTCTTGGCCGCGACCAACCGTGACCTCGAGACGATGATGCGCGAGGGGCGCTTCCGCGAAGATCTGTTCTACCGACTCAACGTCGTGACGGTCACGCTGCCGCCGCTCCGCGAGCGGCGGCGCGACATTCCGCTGCTGGTCGAGCATTTCCTGGCGAAGTACGCGACCGAGCTCGGTGAGCGCGGCGTGGCGCCGGAAGCGCTCGACCGACTCGTCGGTCATGACTGGCCCGGCAACGTGCGCGAGCTGGAGAACGTCGTGCAGCGGGCGATGGTCATGGCCACGAGCGGGGTGATTCTGCCCGAGCATCTGCCGATCGGCCCGGTGTCGGCGGCGGCGTCGGTCGCGATCGATGCGACGCTCGAGGAAATCATCGAGCGCAAGCTGCTCGAATGCGTTCGCGGCTTGCGCGAGCACGCGAACGCGAACCTCTACGACCTGATGATCGGCCTCGTAGAAAAGCCGCTGCTGCGTGCGGTTTTGCGCGAGACGGCCGGCAATCAGGTGCGCGCCGCGCACATCCTTGGCATCAACCGCAACACCTTGCGCAAAAAGCTCACCGAGCACGGCATCGATCCCGACGCCGTCGAGAGCTGAGCGCTCTCCGCCGGCTCCCCGTCACCGGCACGCCTACCACCGGGGTCCTGTCGCCGGCTTGGTACCGGTCCGGCGGGCTCCGTCACCCACTCGACCCACACGCCGTTCTTCGAACGGCGAGGGTACGAGGGGGGCCCAGCTCCGCCCGCCTCCCGGCACCAGCACCGGCGCCACCCCGGTGTAGGCGTGCCGGGTGACGGTGCCCGCGCGCGGTCAGGTCAGCGGGCAGGGCTCGCGAGTCTCGACGCCGACGCCGAGCGGCCCGATGTTGCGAACCTCGGCCGTGCACACGAACGGCTCGTCGTCGATCATCACCTCGAGCCGGCAGCTCGTGCCGACGGCCACCGCATCGTGCGGGAGATCGACCACACGCAGACCGTACATGCTGGCGTCGGCCACATGCGCGTCGAAGCAGGTCTCTCCGACCCATACGCGCACAGGCCACGAGACGGGACGGCGAGCGTGATGTCGATGCTCGGCCTCCGCCGTGAACTGGTCGAATGCGTCGGCATCCATCCGGTCGACGGGCAGGCGAAAGACCCGCTGGGGCTGCGCCACGTTCTTCAGTGACTGTGGTCCCAGGTCGTCGACCGCAAAGCGTTCGCCCAACCGGCGCCGTGTCTCCTGACTCATGACGACGGCCTCGCCGTCGCCGAGCGCGGCGAGGCGGTTGGCGATGTTCGTCGTCGTCCCGGAGGCGGTGTACGTCCAGCGCGTGCCGGCCAGTCCTTCGATCTTCGTCACGCCGACCAGCGCCGGGCCCGAATTGACGCCCACGTGCATGGCGATCGGCTCGAAGAAGCCTTCCAGCGTGCCGTTGATCTCCCGCGTGCGCCGCAGAATGGCAAGCCCGGCGAGCACGGCGGCCCGCGCGTGCTGGCGCGGGTCGGCATCGCGGAAGATCACCATCAACCCGTCGCCCGCGGTCTCGTTCACGTCGCCGCCGTACTTGACGACCTCGTCGAGAAAGGCGCCGAAGTAGACCTCGACGAGCTGATTGATCCGCTCGAACGCCATCTCGGCGCTGAGCCGCGTGTAGCCGGTGATGTCCGCGAACAGCACGGACACGTCGGCATCGCGTTTGTCGAAGGACGGAGCCTCGGGCGAGGCCTCGATCATTGCCTGGACGGCCTTCGGCACGAACTTGGCCAGATTGCCCCGGATCGACTCGAGGATCTGGATGCGGCGCACCGTCGACTCGAGCTCTTGGGCGTAGTGCACGAGCTGCTCGTGCGCCCGCGCGTTGGCGAGCGCGACACCGGCCTGGTTGGCGAGCGTCACGAGCAGCTCGCCGTCGTCGCTCGTGTAGCGCTCGTCGGTGAGCTTGTCTCCGAGCCCGAGACGGCCGCGGATGTCGTCGCCGACGGTGAACGGGATCCACACCCGGAGTCCGAGGCCGCGCAGCAGGCCCGAGCCATCCCGCTCGGGCCGCACCATGGCATCGTCTGCGCCCGTCCGCCCGACCAGCGCGCCGGCGTCGACGCCGGGCGCCAGCAGCGCCTCGCCCTCCGGCTCGAGCCCGCGGTGGACGGCGGCCGTGACACGGTGCTCGCGCACGTCGATCAGCACGACGGCTCCGCGCTCGGCACCGAACGTGCCCATGACCGTGAGCAGGACGGTGTTCATGATCGACGCGGTATCGATGGCCGCGCCGATCTCGCGGCTGACGTCATAGAGAGTCTTGAGGTGGAACATGCGGCGTTCGAGCTCACGCTGCGCGGCGGCGGCGCGCTTCAGCCGCTGCTTGAGCCGATCCACCCCGCGCCCCGGCATCGGCGGGCCTCTCAGAAGGCGGCGAGCGCCGCCGCTTCGGACGGGTGGATCTGCGCGTACTTCGTCAGGCCGACCATGCCGAAGATCTTCTGGAAGTGCGACGACAGTCCCGTCATGCGAATCGTCTGCTGCTTCTTCTTGCTCTCGGACAGGATGCCGATGAGAATCGCGATCCCGCCGCTGTTGATGTAGCAGTCGTGTGCGAAGACGAGGAGGATCTTGGCGGCGCCGGCCGTCGTGACTTGACGATACGCCGCCTCGATGGGCGGCCCCGTCACGCTCGTCACGTCACCCTTGATGTCGATCACCGAGACGTCGCCCATCGTGCGGACGACGATCTCCTGCGGTTTCGCCATCGTCAGCGCTCGAGGTGGATCATCATCTTGACCACGTTGCCACCCTGCGGCGTCGACTCGAAGCTGACCTCGTCCATCAGGCTCTTGATCAGGAAGATGCCCCAGCCGCCGGGCTCGGCCGTCCCCGTGATCTGGCTCTCGAGATCCGGGGCGCGGACGGCGCCGAGTCCGGAGCCTTGATCCTGGATTTCGACGCGCAGATGGCCGTCGGCGACGGTCAGCGTGATGCCGACCTTGGTCGAGGCGTCCATCTTGTTGCCGTGCTCGATCGCGTTCGTGCACGCCTCGGCGACGGCGGTCTTGAGATCTTCGACCCGGTCGTCGGAGAAGTGCATGGCCTTCGCGACCGACGCGGCGAACTCGACGGCGACCTTTTCGCAGCCGAGCACGCTGGGCACGTGGACTTCGTACTTCTTTTCAGCCGCCATGGCGCCCCCTTAGGCGATTCTCGCGACGATGATGGTCGTGTCGTCGTGCTGTTCGGTGTCGCCCACGAAGCGCGCGACGTCAGCAAAGAGCTTGTCGAGCAGCTTCGCCGCGGGCAGATCTGCCCCCTCGTGGACGGAGGCCAGGAACCGCTCGAAGCCGTAGAGCTCACCGGCGGCGTTCATCGCTTCCACGACGCCATCCGTGTAGAACACGACGACGCCGTCGTCTGGCAGCTCCACCGTGCGCTCCTGATAGTCGCAGTCGGCCACGATGCCCAGCGGGAAGGTGTCGCCGTCGGTCGTGACGTAGACCGGCTCGCTGCCTGGCCCACACACGATCGGCTGAGTCTGGCCCGCGTTCGAGAGCGTCAGCGTGCGCTTGCCGGGATCGATCACCGCGTACAGCAGCGCGACGAACATGCCCTTGCGGATGTCGTGGCGGAGCCGCTGGTTCGCGAGGACCATGGCGCGCTGGACGGACGGCTTACCGTCGAGCAGCACGCGATACGTGCTGCGCGCGCCCGCCATGAGCAGCCCCGCCGAGACACCCTTGCCGGACACGTCGGCGATGATCACGCCGACCTGCTCGGGCGTGTCATCGGAGCCGAACTCCACGAAGTCGTAGAAGTCGCCGCCGACCTCGCGCGCGGGCACCGTCCGCGCGGCCATCTGCAGGCCGGGGAGCTCCGGGGCACTCTCGGGCAGCATGCCCATCTGGATCTCGTGCGCGATCTTGAGCTCTTCCTCCATCCGGCCCTTCTGCAGATTCTCGACGAACAGACGCGCGTTCTCGAGCGCGATGGTGCTCTGGTTCACCATCGTCTTGAGCAGATCGACGTCCTCGCGCGTGAACAGCTTGCCGGACTTCTTGCGACCCAGCGACAGCACCCCGCGCAGCTCGCCCTTGTACGTCATCGGCAGCACGACCTCGGCGGCCAGGGTCGAGAACGTGCGCTCATAGGCGTCGCGGTTCTGCGCATAAACGGGCTTCAGCGTGAGGTCGTGTCGCAGCACGTGCGCCGGCTGCTGCTTCAGCAGCTGCATCAGCGCATCCGCGGCGGGAAGACCGTCGACCCGCGCGCGGGTGGCCGGCATGCCCTCCGTGATGGCGAACTCGTAGGTGTCGGTGTCGGCGCGGTGAAGCAGCACGGCGCCGTCCTCGAGCACCATCTCGCGCACGACCGCCGTCACGAGGGTACGCAGCACCAGATCCGGATCGAGGATGCTCGTCATCGCCTCGCTGAGGCCGGTGATCGCCGTTCGGTAGTCGTACCGCTGGCGGTAGAACGTCCGGTCCACGAGATGTTGGAGGCGTCGATGCAGCGGCTGAAACAGGAGGACGACGCCGAGCGCGAAGCCGATCGAGAACACCGGCGAGTGCGCGATCTCGGCCGACCCGAGCGACACGTTGAGCAGCGAGACCAGGCCCGCGTACGCGGCGACCACCGTGCCCGTGGAGAGCACGTAGCCGTACGTGCGCCGGACGATCGTGTCGATCGCGAACAGGTCGTGCTTGACGATCGTGTAGCCGATCGAGAGCGGAAAGAGCGTGAGACAGACGGCGAAGCCGGTGACCGGGTCGGGGAAGAGGCGCACGTGCCACAAGGAGCGCGCGACGATGTCCCCGGAAGGAATGAACAGCCCGACGACGATGCCGACGAGGATCACGCGCGATTGCAGTCGGACGACGACCGACGACTCCTTCAGCGTGTTCCAGATCGTCGTGCCCAGGAACACGGTCACGCCGATCGCGGTGTAGACGTGCCACACGCGGTGCACGTACTTCGGCATCGACCAGTAGTCGGTACCGAGGGCCTTGATCAGCGCGAGCGTCAGCACCACCGGGACGTAGGGCACGATCGGGGCCCACCGAGCACGCAGCAGGAAGCGCCGCGGCTTGGGGAACGTCATCGCGAGGTGGATCATCGACGCGGGGACCAGGAGCTGGAACATGAAGCGGATGTCGTAGAACCACGTCGGCCGCACGAGGTCGGCCGGCGTGCTGAAGCTGGTGGCCACGCCGATCGACGAGGTGAGGACGAGGAAGATCCAGCTCTCGGTGGCGCGCGGCTTCATGAGGAAGATCAGCACGCCGAGGAGCATGTAGAAGATCCCGAGCACGTAGAGCGGTCCGCTGCGCCAGATGACCGGCTCCAGCCCCAGCCGGCCCGTCGTCACGGGGACGTCGATCGTCCGGCCGTTGCGCCGCACGGTGTAGACGTTGACCGAGCCGGGGCGCTCGTCGCGGAGGTGACCGAAGAAGAGCTGCTCGAACGTTGAGTAGCGCTGGCCGTTGATCGCAAGGATCTGGTCGCCGGTCTGCAGGCCGGCAAGGGCGCCGCGCTCGAAGACCTGGGTGACGGTGTTCGGACCGCCGCTGACCATGTGCCGCCAGCCGAAATCCGGGCTGTGCTGCCACCGCACCACGTTGACGCCGTAGATCGCCGCGAGCGCGGTCAGGAAGCCGACGAAGAGGACAAACGCCAGTGTGTGGCGCCAGTGCGACACGACGATGCTGCGCAGCTTCATGTCACGTGCTCGGGTCCCCGTGGCGACCATCGCGCCCGGAGGGCGGGCAAGAGAGATCGTACCGCCAGCGCTACAAGCAGGACCAGCGCTCCTGCCGCGGTCACCACGCTCGCAAAGATATCACCATGGGCCGTGTAGAACGTCCTGGTCGTCCCCACCGGGACGTCCCGAACGAACGTGCCCGCCACGAACAGGTCACGGCCATGGTCGTTCACCCGCGCGCTGATCTCGCCGCGCGGAGTGATGAGGGCCGAGATTCCCGTGGTCGCGGCCCTGATGACGGGCACGCGGTTTTCGACCGCGCGGAAGACGTTCATCGCCAGCGTCTGGCGCGGCCCGGCGGTGGGGCCAAAGGCCGCCTCGTTGGTGGCGTTGATCAGGATGTTCGCGCCGTCGGCCACGAAGCGGCGGACCACGTCAGGGAAGACGGCCTCCCAACAGATCGGGACGCCGAGCCGCGCCTCGCCGACGCGGAAGATCGTGTAGGTGTCGCCACGAATGTAGCTGGTGCGCAGCGTCGTGAGCCACGTGGGCCAGGTGAGCGTGCCTCGAAGCGGCACGTACTCGTTGAACGGGGTCAGGTGAATCTTGTTGTACTGCCCCACGAGCCTGCCCGACGGCGCCACGAGGAACTCGCTGTTCGAGTAGGGCAGGACGCCGTCTCGCGGCGCCGCGAACTTGTCGCCCCCGGCGCCGCCGACGAGGAGGTGCGTCTGCGTCTGCTGGGCTAGATAGCTCATCAGCATGCGGGTCGGGACGAAGTCGAATGATCCCGGCAGTGACGACGAAGGCCACACGATCAGGTCCGGCCGCTCGCCCGCCACCTGACGCGACAGCCCCACGTAGGTGCCGAGATGTCGCATCTGGTCGTTGGGAGACATGTTTCTGCGCGCGACGACGTTGGCCTGAACGACGGCCACCCGGAGATGCGGACCGCCGCCCAACGGCTCGCGCAGGCGCACCCAGCCGTACGACAGCGCGACGAGCACCACGACGGGCACCACGAGCAGAGGCGCCCAGCGCGCCCACGGGATTCTCGCGTCGTCGCCGTCACGGCGCCGCACAGCGGCCACGACATCGGGCACGTGGCTGACGAGCTGATTGACCGCGATGAGCACGGCAGCGACGCCATACACCCCCGTCAGGTCGGCGATCTGGATGACGGCCACGTTGCGATACTGGGTATGGCCGAGCAGATTCCACGGCAGCGCCAGGAACCCCATGCTCGCGCGCGCATATTCGATGGCGACCCACAAGCACGCGGCGCCGACGAATGTCCACGCGCCGAGCGTCGCCGCGACGACGCGGTACGCCAGCGCGAACACGACGAAATAGAGCGTCCAGATCACGAGCATGACGAGGAACGCGCCGACGTTCATCGATGGCAGGCTGAAGAGCCAGACGAACACGCCGACCGCATAGACCCACGCGAACACGGACGCGAGCGCGGCGGCGGGCAGCCGGCGCGTGCGCCGGAGGGCGAACAAGAGCGGCGCCACGCTCACCCACGCCAGGGCACCGACGTCGAACCCCGGGAAGGCGAGCGCGGTCAGCACACCGGAGACCGCGACCAGCAGCGTGAGGAGTCCGAAGGCACGGGTGATCATGCGGCCTCGTTCACCTCGCGCGCGGCCCGAAGGCCGGAGTCCAGCGCGCCCTGCATCCATCCGAGCCACGCCGAGGTGTGCTCACCCGCGAAATGTACCCGACCTTCGGGCCGCGCGACGTTGGCCCGCAGCGTCTGCATCTGGCCCGGTCTGAAGTACGCGAACGCGCCACGTGCCCACGGGTCCTCGTCCCAGCATTTCGTCGCGCCGCGGTCGAACTGTGCGGTGAGCTCGGGATAGACGCGCGCGGCTTGCTCGAGCGTAAACCGGATGCGGTCGGCCTCGGCGAACGCGTTCAGTCGCCGCGCCGCGGAGCCGATCGTCTGCGCCTCCAGGATGCCCGAGGGGCCAGGCTGATTGAGCGTCTGGTCGTAGAGCCACTTGATCGGCAGATCGGTGGTGGCGGAATAGTACGCGTTGTCGTCGAGCCACACCCGCCGCCGGCACTGCAAGTACACGCGCGCAACGGACGTGTACGGCAGGGTGTCGATGGCGGCCTGCTTCTGTGCCGACCACGCCGCGCCACGGTCGAGCGTTCGGAGGACCGAGAATGGCAGCGTGCAGATCACATGGTCCGCCGACAGGCGGGTGTGCTCGCCCCCGCGGCGGATAACGATGGTGGCAGACGTCTCGCCCGGTTGGATAGCGACGACCGGCGTGTCGTAGCGGATGTTGCGCGCGAGCGTGGACGCCAGCGCGGTCGGGAGACGATCGTTGCCACCCTGGATCGAGAATATCGCGGTCTCCCGCCGTCGCTCCGCCAGCGTGCGCAGCATGGCGAGCGCCGAGTACGTCTCGATCCCGTCGCCGGTGAGGTTGAAGTACGCGAGCCGCAGCAGCTCGACCGCGCCCGGCGAGGCGCCTCGCATGCGGAGGAACTCGGCGATGCTCAGGCCGTCATCGGCGATGAGCCGCGGCGTGGAGGGCCAGTCCGGCGCCGTGACATCACCGATGTCGTCGAGCGCGGCGCCGAGGTACTTCTGCCACATGCCGGCGAGCCCGAGCTGGCGCTCCTCGGGCGTGAGCTCGAACGGCCAGGCGACGTCGACGCCGGGCGGAGCGGACAAGCGTTGTCCGCGCACATAAAACAGTCGCACGGACGCCAGCGGCGTCATCGATGAGAGCGGCAGGCTGAAGCGCTTGACGTATCGAAGCGTGACGTCGTGAGTGTTCGGGATGAACAGCGCCCCGGCCTCGGCATAGCGCCCATCCGAGAACGGCTCGCGAACGGTGTGGACGCGACCACCGGGCCGGGACTGCGCTTCGACGATGAGGACGTCGTGTCCCGCGGCCCGCAGCGCGTCCGCCGCCGCCAATCCCGCGAGACCCGCACCGACGACTACCACGCGCTTGCGCCGCCCGGACCGCGACACCGAGACGACATCGCCGCGACGAGCGCGCGTACATCCTGACGCGCCCGCCGCGGCGGCTGCCACGGCACCGAAGAACTGCCGCCGATTCATGAGCTACCGCGCCCCAGGCGCGGCCGAAGATGTCCGATTACGCCGAACCGGCCGCCCCGGCCGTCGTCAGGGGTGAACCGCGAGCACGATGTCCATGCTGATGGCCGGCGGTGATCCGCTGGCCGGTACGTTCGGAATCACATTCAACAGCGACTTGACTTCCCAGCACGTCGGCGTCCCGCAGACGCCCGTGATGTTCGGGAAAAACGTCGGGACGACGACGTTGGTCACGAGGCCGGAAACCATCGCCGCCTGGGCTGCGATGTCGCCGAAGCAGAGGCCCACGCCTACTGCGCTGAACGTGTTGATCGTATTGCCCTTGACTAGCTTCATGACGGCGAGGAAATTGCCGCTCACCCCCGACGCGCAGCTCGGGTCACTCGACGGCCCTAGTGCATCGGCGACAATGGTCACGACCCCCGAGACTTTGGTTCCCGCGGCATTCGGGTTGACGGCAATGCCGATCTGGCCCTGCCCCGGCACCTCACTCTCGGCGCGGACGGCCGGCGCCGTTGTGGTGACGAGCATGCCGGCAATGACGAGGACGGCGATCGTAACTTTCATGTGTATCTCTCCATTCGAGCTCAGTGCTCGCGGTCGATCACTTCAGAAGCACGCCGGATGAGTCGAGGTTCACGTTCCACCCCGTCGTGCCATCGGCGTTGATCGGCATCGCAAATCCTTTGCCGTAGTTGAATGTGCACACTCCCGATCGGACGGTATAGCTCTCGAATTGCTCCATCATCACCGCGGTGCCGCTCTTGGACGACATGGCCGGATAATGGTTGCCGCCATAGCGGCTATCGTACGTGGCCGTCAACCCGCCGAGCGAGTGTCCCGCCTCGTGGATGAACGTGTGAGTCACGTAGTCCTGGAACAGCTGCGCGACGGTCTGGTTGCTGCTGCTGCCGTTCGGGCAGTTGGTGTTCAGAAAATTCTGGATGCGCTGCGTGAACACCACGCACCCATCGAGGCCACCCGGCGTGCCCCAGTTGCACTGGCCGAGCGTGCTCGCGCTCGTGTCGAGGCTCTCCGCGACGCGGATGGCTTTCTGTTGCAGCAGGCTCGCGACCCCCCCGACGCCTGGTACGGTGCGATCCGACAGCGCCTGCGCTGCGGTGATCTGGTGCGTCGTCACGCCGAGCGCGGAGAACGCCGTGGCGGCAAGCCCGGTCGCCGATGTGAACCGTCTCGTGAACGGATTGAACCCGGCCGGGAGCAGACTCCCGTTGGCCGCCGGCACGACGATGACGAACAAGTCCTTCCGGTTCGGGTCGAGACAGCCGGCCGCCCCGCCTGGCGAGTTACCGCAGTACGGCACGGATGTGCCGTCGATGAGCGTGATGCCGGTGCACTCCTCGTAGTCAGTGAGCCCGTCGCCATCGGAATCGATCGTGCTGCCGGCCGTCGCGCTCGCACAGTTGACGGCCGCCCACGCGCGGGTCGACGGCATGGCGACCGCCATCGCGATCAGCAGCGTGACGACCACGGCGAGCACGACTCGAGCCGGGACTGCGATATCTGTTCTCTTCATCAGTCTTCCTCCCAGTCCTACGGCACGACCCGGATCGAATCCGCGCCGCACA
>Ga0310810_10001540_pt1 | contig 24335 bp, 14 predicted proteins | sample NCmetagenome_FD_207641 | JGI IMG/M metagenome (GOLD analysis project Ga0310810, IMG submission 207641) | Soil microbial communities from experimental microcosm in Duke University, North Carolina, United States - NC | ecosystem: Engineered > Artificial ecosystem > Soil microcosm > Unclassified ... | reverse complement strand
TGCTCGTTACTATCTTGGGACGCTCCCATTCGTGTTAGGCGCGCTCTATTTTTGGAGCGATATGAGCCGCAGCCCGGTGGCCCATGAGCATTTAGGGGAAGCGGCATTGGGGATGGCCGTCCTTTTCCTTTGGATGAAATTCTGGCAAGCGATTTTCGGAGGCGAACTCCGGGAGGAACTTGTCGCAAAAGAGGCGACACCGCTGACCTTGAAAACGAGCGCGCGAAGACTCAGCAGGCAGAGTCTGCTGCAATCCACGGGTTTGCTTTTGCTGCCGGTGTCTCTGTTTTTACTGGCACCCTTTGGCTGGGTATTCAGCTTTTACCAGAGCCTGAGCGTCCTCGACGGAGGTGAACCAGCGAGCCTGCAGGACTTTATCAAACGGTCGATGAAGTGCGCTGGCTTGTGGCCCAGGCAAAATCATTTGTTGCTAGTCGTGCTGTTTGGATTTGCGGTGGTGGTGTTCATCAATTGGGGCAGCGTCTGTTTTGTGCTTCCTGGGTTGGCCAAAATATTGCTCGGCATAGAATCGACGTTCACTCGCGGTGGTATGAGCCAATTAAACAGCACGTTCTTTGCAGTAGCTTTCGGGCTGACCTACTTGTCGGTCGATCCTATTGTGAAGGCAGTCTATGCCGTGCGCTGCTTTTACGCCGAATCGCTAAAATCAGGCCAGGATTTGAAAGCTGAGCTCGAAACCATTCGTCGGCTCCTACCAAACGGGATGTTAGCCGCTTTGCTGCTCGCTTTGACGGTCGCAGCCATGCCCGTTTCCGCCCTTGGACAAGACTCGAGGCAATCACAAACCCCAAAACGAAACGCCATGGTATCGGCGCCAGAGCTTGACCGCGCGATTGACAGGGTCGCCCGTCAACCGAAGTACTCCTGGCGCGCGCCGCGAGAAACATCCGTGGAAGACGAAGCGGCCGATCAAGGAGTGCTTCGCCGCTGGCTGGCGCGCTTTGGAAAATTTTGCCGGGAAACGCTCAAGAGCATCGGAGACTGGCTGGACAATTGGTTGCGAAAACTTTTTTTTCGGCAACGCCCTCCCAGGCCGAGTGGGTCCGGGTATGGTTGGATCCTGGCGGAGGAACTCCTGCTGTATGGCCTCGTGCTCGGGGCGGCGGGTGGTTTGGCGCTATTAATTTATCGCGTTTGGCGCGGCCGTCGTCCCCTGCCATCCTCAGTTGTAAGTGTACCGATTGCCCCAGCACCCGATTTAAATGATCACAATGTGGGGGCTGAGCAATTGCGTGAGGACGGCTGGACCAGGCTCGCGCGGGAATTACTCGCCCGTGGAGAATTGCGCCTGGCGCTGCGCGCATTTTATTTTGCGAGCCTGGTGCACCTTGCAGAGAGGAACTTAATCCAGCTGGCGAAATTCAAATCCAATCGGGAGTATGAGCGTGAGCTGCGCCGGCGTGGCCACGCATTTCCCGAGCTGCTGATGCCCTTCAGTGAGAACATAATGGTGTTTGACCGCGTCTGGTATGGTTTGCATGAGGTCAGCAGTGATCTGCTCGAGCGGTTCACCTCCAATCTGGAGCGAATGCGGAGCACCCGGTCATGAGTCGCTGGCCGATCATCGTGTTGTTGGCGTGTGGGGGGCTTTTCGCGTTGGGTGTGTTGCAGTTATTCAGGGTCCGATATGCAGCCGGCGATGTGTATCCGGAATATTCGTCCCTACGCAGCGATCCGCTGGGCACGATGATGCTTTTTGAGGCTCTTGAGACTATGGGTTCCCTGACCGTTAAACGCGATTTTAGCGATGCAAATAATTTGCCTCCGGGCAGCGGGACGACGTATCTACATCTGGCGTCTTCGGCAGCGGAATGGGGACCAATGCCGGAGGAAGCCGTCAAGGAAATCGAACGTTTTCTGCGCAACGGCGGGCGTCTGGTGATCACTTTTTTGCCCGAAACTTCGCCGCTATCCTGGATCACCTCAGGCAAAGTCAGCCCGCCGGTGCCGGCCCGGCGCAACAAGTCCAAGTCGCCACAAAAGAAAACGGTCAAGCGTTCTCCACTGCAAGAGAGCCTGGGCGTGGAATTCGAGCGGTTATCGTTTTCATCGGGAGAGCTCAGGTCCAACAGCGTCCAGGTATTGAACCAGAATGGAATGAGCCTGCCGTCGCCGCTGGCTTGGCATAGCCCGATTATTTTTACGAATCTTGATGCGGCCTGGCAGACGATTTATGCGCGAGGCACAAACCCAGTGGTAATCGAGCGCCAGTTCGGCGCCGGAAGCGTCGTGATGTCTTCCGATTCCTATTTCATCAGCAATGAAGCCTTGCGCAAGGAGCGACACGCCGATTTATTGGCCTGGCTCATCGGACCCGGCAAGCAGGTAATGTTCGACGAAGCCCATTTGGGCATCGTGGAAAGCGGTAATGTGACCAGTTTGATGCGCAAGTATCGTTTGGGAGCAATGGCCGCAGCTCTGTTGTTATTGGCATTGCTGTTCGTTTGGAAGAACACGGCGACGTTCGGCCCGCCGGCAATGCCATTAAAAGTCGGGAGCTTTATCAAAGGTAGAGAGTCGGCCGACGGGTTGGTGAACCTTCTCCGTCGCAACGTCGTTCCTCGGGATCTCCTGAGCCTTTGTTTTGAAGAGTGGACAAAGTCATTGGGAGCCGGAACCAGTTATCCGATTGCCAGGGTAGACCGTGCGCAGTCGGTGATCGAAGCCGAGAACAAGCGGGCGCAAACCCAACGTGACCCGGTTAGGGCGTATATCGAAATTTGCCGCGCCTTGGAAGGAGATGGCGCCGGGCCAGCGGCTGACGGTCGGGTAAAAGAACCGGAACCCAAGATGAGTTAGCAGAGTAGTAGCGCAGAGTCTTAATCTGCATCGGATTCGTCATAGCACTTATGAGCACCGAGAAACTGAGAGATGTTTTGACGCAGGCGCGAGCCGAAACGGCGAAAGTCATCATCGGCCAGCAGGAGGTAATTGATTGGGCGTTGATCGCGATCTTTACCGGCAATCATGCGTTGGTCGAAGGCGTGCCTGGTGTGGCCAAGACGTTGCTGGTGCGGACGCTGGCCCAGGTGCTTGGATGCGAGTTCGCCCGAATTCAATTCACACCTGACCTCATGCCGGCGGATATTACCGGGACGAACGTTTTCAATTTTCAACGCAACGAATTCTCACTGATCAAAGGGCCGATCTTTACCTCGTTCCTGCTTGCCGATGAGATCAACCGGGCGCCCGCCAAGACACAATCAGCGCTGTTGCAGGCGATGCAGGAGCGGCTCGTGACGATCGACCGCGAAACGCATCGCTTGCCGCCCAATTTTACGGTGTTCGCGACTCAGAACCCAATCGAGTATGAAGGGACTTACCCTTTGCCGGAGGCTCAGAAAGACCGGTTCATGCTCAAAATCACGATGAAGACTCCTGATCGTGCCGACGAGCTGGCACTGGCGCAACGCACGATGACGAAGGAGGCCCCGGAAGTCCTGCTCGCCCGAGGGGCGATACGGGCCGTTATCGAGACTGCCGATTTGGCTCGACTACGGGAGGAACTCGGGTCAGTCGTGATGCGAGAGGAGTTGGTGGCCTATTTGGTCGATTTGGTGCGGGCGACCCGTCAGCACGAAAGTGTGCTGGTGGGAGCGGGACCGCGCGGAACGCAATCCTTAATCATGGCTTCACGTGCTTACGCAGTGATTTCAGGCAGGGACTTTGTGACACCGGACGACATCAAAACGATGGCCGTGCCCGTGCTCGAGCATCGGCTGATCTTGCGGCCGGAGTTTGAGATTGAGGGACTCACAGTCGTGGAGGTAATCCAACAGATACTGCAGCAGGTGGCGGTGCCGCGATGAGTGTTACGCCGGAAAATCGCCTGTTATTCTGGTTTGGAGCAATTGTCGTCCCGTTTGCGCTGGTAGGAGCAGCCGAGCCGGGGGCGTGGAGCATTTCCATCGCAATCATTGCCGTATTGGCGATTATCGTGATACTGGATGCACTGCAAGCGCCCAGGCGCCTCGCGGGGATTGACGTTTCATTGCCGCTGGTTGCACGGATGTCGAGGAACCGGCCGGCCAGAGTTGAAGTACGCGTCCGCAACCTGGCGCGGACAGCGGCGCATTTGCGGCTGGCCCTGGCATTTCCCTCGGGTATCGAATCACCGCAAGAACACACAACCGTGATTCTACCCGAAAACACCGAGTGGTCGCAGTTCAGTTGGCCTTGTGTACCGATTGCGCGCGGACGACATGCAATCACTGCGGCGTATGTTGGCACCTCTTCACGCCTTGGATTCTGGTCGGTGCGAAAGCGAGTCGAAACGCAGTCCGAACTGCGAGTCTACCCTAATCTGTCTCGCGACCGGCGGGAATTGGCGGCATTGTTTCTTCACCGCAGCGGCATTGGATTGCATGCGCAACGGCAGATCGGGCGGGGGCGCGACTTCGAAAAACTCAGAGAATACATTCCGGGCGACGGGTACGACGAGATACATTGGAAAGCGACAGCGAAGCGCGGGCACCCGATCACCAAGGTTTTTCAAATTGAACGGACGCAGGAGGTATACGTAGTGATAGACGCGGCGCGGCTCTCGGGACGCCAGATCCCGGAACAAGCCTTGGCCGAGGGCAAGATCGTGGGGGCAAGCCCAACCACTACGCTCGATAGATTTATCACCGTTGCGTTGACCCTTGGGTTGGCAACCGAGCAGCAGGGCGACCTGTTCGGGTTGCTGAGTTTTTCCAATAAAGTCGATAATTTTGTCCGCGCGCGAAATGGCAAAGCTCACTATAGCGCCTGCCGCGACGTTCTCTACCGATTGCAATCTCAGGAAGTCAGTCCCGATTTCGATGAGGTCTTTACCTTCATTCGACTTCGGCTGCGACACCGCGCCCTGCTCATTTTTCTGACGGCACTCGATGACCCGGTGTTGGCGGAGAGCTTCGTGCGCAACATCGAGTTGATCTACCGGCAACACATCGTGCTGGTGAACATGGTCCAACCGCCGGGGATCGGACGATTGTTCTCCGATCCGCAGGTGAGTTCGATGGATGATTTGTATCGTCGGCTGGGCGGCCATTTGCAGTGGCAGAACTTGCGGGAATTGCAGAAGGTGCTCGAACGGCGCGGCGTTCGATTTGGCCTGCTCAAGAACGAACGACTGAGCGCGGAACTGGTTTCACAATACCTCGATGTGAAGAGGAGGCAGGCGCTATGATCATTGACCTGGAGCGGTTCATTTCGGCGGAGCGCCCCTTTTGGACGCAATTGGAGCGATCACTGGACCAACTGGAATTGTCGCCCGGTTCACGCATGTCACTCGAGCAGTTGCGGGATTTTCACCGGCTCTACGAACGGGCCGCAGCGGACCTGGCGAAGATCACCACTTTCTCAGCCGAACCCGAGACCCGGCGTTATTTGGAAGGGTTGGTCGCGCGCGCTTACGGCGAAATTCATGAAACTCGAAAACGGGGAGGTCCCCTCGCGCCGAGGACGTGGCTATTTCAGACACTGCCGCGGACGTTCCGGCGTCATTTGCGCGCGTTTACGCTCTCAGTAGCCATCACCCTGGCAGGATGCACCTTTGGCGGCCTGGCGATCTCGCTCGATCCGGAAGCCAAGCCGATCTTGATGCCCTTTCCGCATCTGCTTCAGGATCCAGCCAAGCGCGTCGCGGCCGAAGAACGCGCCGCGGCAGATCGGTTGGCGGGACAGAAGACATCGTTTTCGGCATTCCTGATGACCCATAACATTCGCATCTCGATTCTGACGCTGGCTTTGGGAATGACGTGGGGGCTTGGCACCGTGCTGATGCTCTTTTTTAATGGAATTATGCTCGGAGCGGTTGCGGTCGACTACATCCGTGCGGGACAGACCAGCTTCCTACTGGGGTGGTTATTGCCGCATGGGGTGATTGAAATCCCAGCTATCTTGATTGCGGGACAGGCCGGGTTGATGCTCGCCGGAGCGATAATCGGTTGGGGTAAAAGAATCCCACTCAGGGAACGTCTGCGGGAAATTTCACGCGACCTTGTGACCTTGATTTTTGGAGTGGGACTGCTGCTTGTTTGGGCAGGCTTCATCGAAGCTTTCCTGTCCCAATATCACGAGCCGGTGATTCCCTATTCAGTTAAAATCATGTTCGGCCTGACCGAATTGCTCTTCCTCATTCTGTTTTTAGCCCGAGCAGGAGCCCAGGCCGAGGTTGCCGAAGTCCGAAAAAGGGCCAAAGTCGCCATTCCGAATTCATGAACTGCCGCATTTTGGGATTTCGAGAGGGCGTTGCAAAATTCTGCTCCTTGGCATTTTCAGGAGTCCAAATTGCTTTCGAGTACAGGGCGGATAACGCGTCGCTATGAAGGGAAACCTTCTCCTGATCCGCACGCCCGAGGGGGTCCTCTTTTCGCAACTTCTGGCGGGACCGCTAACCCGATTCATGGCTTGGTTGGTCGATTTGATGTGCATTCTTGGATTGGTAATGGCGATGGGTTTCCTCATCGGCCTGGCCAAGTTGATCAGTCCGAATCTCGCGGCAGCCGCAGGAACTCTGGGCTATTTTGTAATTAGCATCGGCTATGGAATTGCCTGCGAATGGCATTGGCGCGGGCAGACAATCGGCAAGCGCTTCTTTCGTTTGCGAGTGGTCGATGCGGAGGGGCTACGTCTTCAGTTTAACCAGATTGTCACCCGGAATTTGTTGCGGTTTGTGGACTCATTGCCGCTATTTTATTTTGTCGGGGGCCTGATTTGCTGGTTCAGCCCCCGGTGCCAGCGCCTGGGCGATATCGCTGCTAACACAGTCGTCATTCGTTACCCCCGAGTCGGTGAACCAGACCTCGACCAGTTGTTGGCCGGCAAATACAATTCGCTTCGGCAGTTTCCGCATCTGACTGCCCGCTTGCGTCAACGCGTGCTACCGGCTGAAGGTGCACTCGCACTTCAAGCCTTGCTACGACGAGATGACTTTGAACCCGCTGCACGTTTGCAACTATTCGCAGAATTAACCGCTCATTTCCGAGCCAAGGTGGAGTTTCCCGCCGAAGCAACCGACGGCGTAACGGATGAACAGTTCGTTCGGAACGTCGTCGACATCATTTACAGGACAAAAGGCGAAAAACCCGAGGCAAACCTCAAAGCGTGAAGGCCAGGCCCAAGCAGGGACCTTGAACTGTAGGAGATGACGGGTAAGGAGACTCTGTTCCATCCGATTCTGCGCCTACGCACTTAGTTAGAGTCTCCTTACGGGGGCGTGTTGTCCAAACAAACGCAGCAAACAGATCGGAAGGCCCAGCGCCCCGAGCCCCCAATCTCGGGTCAAAAGGCGCCTTTCTGGGGCCTCGCGGAGCTCGGCCTTCCGAAAAACCAGTCGATACCTTTCTAAAATCAGCTGAAGCCTACATACGGTGTTTATCCCGCCCAAATAGGAACGATTGCCTATTGTCGAAAAGATTGACTGGCCTAACGCTAAGACACCATGCAAATGAAACGGGCTGGCTTGCTCGCGCTCTTTTTCGTTCAGACGGCCTCTGCCGCTATTCCTTCCGCTGCGGATATCCAAACTCCGTCGGCTGGTGATCATGTGCTGCGCATTCTTTCACCCACGATTTTGGAACTTTCTTTGGTTAATGCCAAGCAACCGGATCCGGCGACCGTCGATAGCTGGAATTGGGTTAACGGCGAACAGGATTTTGTGCGGCCGAACCTGGCCAGCCTCCGAGTACGGGTGAATGGGCAGCTGGTTACGTTTAACAAGGTCGGCTTCAAACGGCGTCCGGTATATGCGCCTTTTTTGCTACGAGATTTGCGCATCGGCAATGCACTTTATTTGCAACTGACGAACCCCGTCCCCGCTGGTGAATCGGTCCAGATAACCAATGATGGCACGCTTTGGCCTGCGCAAATATCTTTCGCGGCGGTGGCGGATCCGCTGCGTTATAATCCCGCCCTTCACGTCAATCAGGAAGGTTACCTCCCGGGCTATCCGAAACGGGCCGAAGTCGGCTATTACCTTGGGGACATGGGAGAGATGGCGATCCCCACGAATAATTTTTTCCTGGTCAGCACGACGACGGGCGCAACGGTCTATAACGGCACGTTGAAACCGCGGCAGGACGTTGGATACCGGTATAGCCCAAGCCCGTACCAAAATGTGTACGAAGCGGATTTTAGTGACTGGAATACCCCCGGGGAATACTACGTCATGGTGCCGACGTTAGGGAGGTCATTGCCGTTCCGCATTGATGAGGGGATCGCAATGGCGTATGCGCGGACATATGCGCTGGGCATGTTTCACCAACGCAGCGGCTTTAATGTCGCGATGCCGTTCACACGGTTTACGCATGCCCCCGACCATTTAGCGCCGGCAATGGTACCGACGAACGATTCGGCTCCCTTCGCCTTTACGTGGCAGACCGTCGCGAAATATTCCAGCGAATTGAATCCCGACAATCCGCCGCAAACCGCTCCGGGGCTGACGAATTACAGTGCGCAACTATATCCGTTCGTGAATCAACGCGACGTCTCTGTTTCAGGCGGCCACTTCGAAGCCGGAGATTACAACCGGGTTGCCTATAATGGTGCTCAGGTGGCCCATATCCTAATGTTCGCCGCGGACTCCCTGCCCGGAGTCGGCGCGCTCGATAACCTGGGTATTCCGGAGAGCGGTGACGGCATCAGCGACGTGCTGCAGGAGGCCAAATGGGAGGCGGATTTTCTTTTGCGCATGCAGGATGCCGACGGGGGTTTTTACTATTCGGTCTATCCTCAAACTCGTGAATACGAGTATGACGTGCTGCCCGAAAATGGTGACCCGCAAGTGGTTTGGCCGAAGAACACCGCCACGACGGCGGCGGTGGTAGCGGTCCTGGCGCAATGCTCCTCCTCCCCTCGATTCAAAGAGGCTTTTCCCCAGACCGCCCGGTTATACCTGACCAAGGCGCTACGCGGCTGGCAGTTCCTAACCAATGCAATCACGCGATTCGGTATGGAAGGCTCCTACCAGGAGATTCAGCACTTTGACGATGATTTTACGCATCATGACGAACTGGCCTGGGCGGCGTGTGAATTATTTCTGGCGACCGGCGACCCCCAGTATCAAGCGAAGCTCTTTGAGTGGTTCCCCAATCCGAGGGACGTCGCAACCTTTCGCTGGGGCTGGCAACGCATGGGCGTCTGCTATGGCAATACAATTCGCGAGTACGCTTTTGCTCTTGGGAACGGGCGATTGAGTGCAGGGCAAGTCCAACAGGATTATCTCGCCAAGTGCATCGATGTTATTACCAACTGCGGCAATGACATGCTTACCTGGTCTCAGGAAAACGCGTATGGAACGAGTTTCCCCGATTTAGCGAAGGCCTATCGCAGCGGCGGCTGGTATTTTTCTTCTGAACAAGCCTTTGATCTGGCCGTTGCGTATCAATTCAATCCCGACCCCCTCTATTTGGATGCAATTTTACGCAACATTAACTTCGAGGGTGGTTGCAATCCGGTTAACGTTTCCTATGTAACCGGTCTTGGCTGGAAACGGCCACGCAACATCGTTGATAATTATTCTCTGAATGACCGTCGCATACTGCCAAAAGATGGCGTGCCGATCGGCAATATCATTGACGGTTTCGTACCGATCTGGACCTATCCCAATTGGGAACTCAGTGGCTTGGTTTATCCTTCCGATTACATTGATACGGCGCCCTACCCGTATTACGACCGCTGGTGCGATGACTGGAATCTCGAAACGGAGGGTTCTACTACCGATATGTCACGGGGTTTCGCCGCGACGGTTTGGCTGGCGGCGCGAACGTCCTTGGCGACCCAACCCTGGCGTTCAACGACGGCAACTATTACCTCAGCAATAACGCCTCCGGGAAAATCGGTGAGAGTGAGTCTGAGTGCTCCGAATATCGACCTAAGCGGAACGCGCATCCTCTGGGAGGCGAAGGGTCAGGAACCGGCTTTTGCGACTCAGACCTACAATTTCGATCCGTGGTCTGAAGTCGGAGCTTATTGGGTAGAGGCCGAGGTTCAGTGGCCGGACGGCAGACGTGCCTTTGCCACTAATACGATCACAATTAGCCCTACGGCCGCCCCCGAATTAAGCAGCCCTGAGTTGTTGTCCGGAGGTGGGGTTTCGTTCGTGCTGACGGGTGTGCCACAAAATGTCTACGTCATCGAGGCATCCGCCGATCTGAGCGCGTGGCGCCCCATCGCTACCAACACCTTGCCCGACGCCGGTGCCATGACAGTCACCGATTCTCAGGCGATCTCATTCGCGCAACGCTACTACCGTGCCTACCAGCGGCCTTAGTCCAGAAGCGCACATCAGACCGGCGCTTTTTCTATGTCGATGAGGCGAGTGCCGCAGGAGAAACAAAAACGAGAATTGGGGGGACAGGTTTGGCCACAGCTCAAACAATCGAGGTGTGCGGCAGCGTGGCGGTGGTGAATAACCAGATTGCGGATGTAGGGGATCCAGGTAAACGCGTAGGCGAAAATAAAAACGGAATCGCCGCGATAGAATAAAGCGTAGCTCAACAGCAACAAAGAGCCGGCGAGGCTTAGCCACCAGAAGGCCGCCGGCACCACGACACGTTTGAGTTTCTCAGTGGCGTACCATTGCACGAAGAACCGGGAGAAAAAGACTGCATTGCCAATCCATCCGATGATTTTCCAAACAGTCCATTCGATGCCCAGAAACTTGCCGTCGTGCCAAACCAAGTTTGTCAGCCAGTCCATGCGCGCAGGCTAAACATAGAGGGAAGGTTTTGAAACTCGAAAAGGGATTTCACCGATCCGGCAAACCGTAGCACCTATAGGGTGGTTGAGTTGGACTGACGGCGCAAAATGCCGTTCGGCCGGGAAACGTCCGGTTCGAAAGTCGGCGCCAGTGAAGCTTCTTGCGGCCTGAAGAGACGTCGCGGTCCCGTCGAGGCATAACGTCGGGAGCCAAAAGAAAAACGCGGCGATTGGTTCTGCTTTTGAAGGCCGGCCAGGGGATCGGCTCTACGCTTTTTTGCCGTCACTTTCACAGTAAATTGGACGAGAGAGCGGTGAAGAAATTCACAGGCGCAAATCATCACAGTAAGTAGGGATGGCAATTGCCCTCGTAGCGCCGATCGGCAATCGGCCGTATCGCGTGTTCTCAACCGGCCGGCGTGTTAGGTGGCGACCGCTTGCCTGCGGGAACGTCGTGCCCGCCTTTTTAGCGACGCTTTGAGCTGCTGCTCCAGACGGTGCTCTTCGCCGGCGAGCCGTTGCTGGAGGAAGGCCAGCACCGCCGCCTCGGCCGGACGCAATCGGTGCAGGCGATTGGCAAGCTGTTGCTCGGCCCTCTGCTTGAGCGTCTTCACCAGCGTGCCGTCAAGGTACGCGTTGATCACTTCGGGATGGATGTAGCACTTGCGGCATACCGCCGGCGTATTGCCGAGTCGCTCGGCAACTGCCTCGATGGCCTGGACGAGGTTTTTTTTCGCGCGGGTTTGGGAATCGAACTGTTCAAACTGGCTCAAGGCCAGCGCTGCGAGCACGGTGCCGGCCCAGGTTCGAAAATCCTTCGCGGTGAAATCCTCACCGCTGATTTCGCGCAGATACTGGTTGACGTCCTCGGAATTTATCGCCTGGCGTTGCCCCTCATCGGTCACGAATTGAAAAAGCTCCTGGCCCGGCAGGTCCTGGCAGCGGCGAACAACCTTCGCCAGCCGCGCATCCTCGATGTCGACGTCGTGCCATTTGCCGCTCTTGCCGTGGAAGTGAAAACGGAGCGTTGAGCCGCGGACATCGACGTGACGATTGCGCATCGTGGTCAGTCCGAATGAGTCGTTTTCGCGGGCGTATTCCTCGTTGCCGACGCGGATCAAGCTGACCTCGAGGAGGCGCACGACGGTGGCGAGCACCTTGTTTCGCGGCAGGCCGCGCAATGCCAGATCGCGCTGGACGCGTTTGCGGATTCGCGGCAGCACTTGGGCGAACTGAATCATGCGCGCGTACTTGGTTTCGTCCCTGGTTTCGCGCCAGCGCGGATGATAGCGGCTCTGTTTGCGCCAGCGCTGGTCGCGGCCGGTGGCCTGGAGATGGCCGCAGGGGTCGGGGCAGATCCACACCTCCTGCCAGGCGGGAGGTATGACTAACGATTTGATGCGGTGCAACACCTCGCCGTCCTGTACCAAGTCCCCGGTTGGGTACCGATAGCGAAAGCCCGCGCCGCTGCGCTCGCGTCGTATGCCAGGCATCTGATCGGTCACATAGCGCAGGCCACTGGCACGCGCGCTCTCTTCCGGGGCTTTGGCTTCCAGGAGCTGGGCCGGAGCGGTCATGCGGCCGAAAGAGCCGGCTGCAAAACCTTATTATTGCCGGTGTGGATCAGCGGCAGGACCGCTGCGAGAGTTTGCCGCAAGCTGATAGCAAGCTCGTCTGCAACCAGCTGTGGCTGCCGTTGTTTTAAGTCTTCCGGACGCTGTTCCGTCAGGATCGCTCCGACCAGCTTCACATCAGGCGCCTGGTCACGCAAACGACGGCAGAGATAGCGCGCATGCGCGTAACCAAACGGCGGCACTGCCAAAACACAGACCACCGGCGGCTGCTGATGGTTCACACTTTCGAGCAACTCGCCCACCAGCATACCCGCAGTCAATGTGCGCGCAGGTACGCCGCGAATTTGCAGCAACTGCACCAGCATGGCAGCGGCAACCTCATCGGCCTCGTCGCGCGCGGGGATACAGATCACTTCAGGCGGGGCATCGGCGGCCGGGATTTCAGGTCGATGTTGTTGTTCGTTGGGCTGCTCCCGCGATTCTTCGCCTCTAGTCAATTCATCGGCGCGCTCCGCGAGGTCTTCCACCAGGATACGACTATTTTGGAAAACAAAGCGTTGTCGAGCCTCGTCCAAGCGCCCCTGGTGCCGATCCTCTTCGGCCAAACTCAGCGCCGGAATCATAATCCCATCATAGAACTCTTCGAGGGACTTTCCTTTGAGGAACTCTTCGGCGATCTCGGTAGCCTCTTCGAGGTCCATCGCCAGCAATCGTTGATAAAAGCGCGTCTCCGGACGCAGGACCGGTTCGTCACTCAACAGGATCCGCAAAAACCACAGTTGCGGGATATGCCGGCCAAGCACCACGACACAGACTGTCAGTGGCGTCGCCAGCAAAAGGCCGACCGCGCCCCAGAGCCAGGTCCAGAAAACCGCGGCCACCAGTATCGCCAAGGGCGACAAGCCGGTCGAGTTGCCATAGAGCAACGGCTCGACAAAATTGTACATGATGAGGTCGATGCCAAAATAAATCGCAAATACCAAAGGCGCTTTAACCCAGCCGGGTTCGACCGCGAAAGCGAGCGCAGCTGGCATGATGGCGGCGATCCAGATGCCGAGGTAGGGGATATAACGAAGCAGGGCCGCCACCAACCCCCACAAGAAGGGGTTCGGCACCTTCATAAAATAAAGGCCGATGCCTGCAAGCATGCCAAAGGCGGAATTAATCACCAGTTGCGCCAGCAGATACCGGCTGACGCGTTGACTGGCATCATCCAGCATACGCGTCGTAGCGTTGACGCGCCGAGCCCCACCGAGCCGGATCAGCCGATCTCGTAAACCGGTCTGTTCGATCAGCATGAAAATGACGAACACCAGCACCAGACCTGCCGTGACCATCACGTTTAGGAGCGAACCGAGCACCTTCTGGATCATGTCCAGCGGCGAAAAGGCGGAGCGGCGAATCTCGACCGGAACGGGTTTTTCCTCGGATTGATTGCGGGGCGTAGCTGCCGCCCGGGAGGGGGTGAGGCTATCGCTGAAATCGGCGACGACACGACTGATACGGTTGATTAGGCCGCCGCCAGACGCGCGGACGGATTCGACCTTTCTATGGATGTTGGTTTGGTAACCGGGAAGTTTCCGCGCCAGGTCGGTCAGCTGGGTGGTCATCAGCGCACCGACAAAGCCGATAATCACCAAAAAGAGCGTAACTACCAGAATCGCCGACGGGATTCGGCCCAGTCCCCAACGCTGCAAACGTGAAACGACCGGTGCGAGCAGGAAGGCCAGCAACACCGACAAGGCCAAGGGAACAAACACCATGCGGCCGAAATAGAGCACGGCGACTACGATTAACACCGTCAGCAGCGTTATGCTTCCTGAATTTCCGTTCGGACGATTACCGTTTGCCACTGGCTTGCCTGAATCTTTCTTGCCGCACAGTAATCATATGCCACGGTCCGGAGCACTTTGCACTCGGTCAAAGACCCCAGTGAGGTCTTAAATCACAGGGGTGGCCGACGCAGGCCGGTTCCCCGGTTTGCGCAAACGAATCGAACCTGCTAAACCGGTCTCATGAAGTTGAATCCTCAACATTCTCTAACCTGGGTTTGTGGACTAGTCGTCTGTTTGGCGATAGGTGAGGCCGGTGCGGCGGAAGCCGCTGAGCTTAACTCGGCCCGAGAACGGCTGCTGCTCGATTTCAACTGGCGGTTTCACCTCGGCGATGATTGGGGCACGGGCGAAGACCTGGTCAAAGCCGGAGGCAGCTCCGGTCCGGCGCGCCCGGGATTTTCAGACTCGTCCTGGCGGTCGCTCGATTTACCCCACGATTGGGTCATCGAACTGCCCTTCGATGAAACGGCCGACGGCTCGCACGGGTTCAAACCGGTGGGACCCGGGTTCCCTCAGAACAGTGTCGGTTGGTATCGTCGCACTTTCGAGCTCCCCAAAGACGATGCCGGCAAGCGCCTCTGGCTCGAGTTTGATGGTGCCTATCGAGACTGCCGGGTTTATCTGAACGGCTATTTTGTAGGGCATCACGAAAGCGGCTATAGCAGCTTCCGGTATGACGTAACCGATGTAGCTCACTGCGGTGGGAAGAATTTCCTCGCGGTCCGCGTCGACGCCTCGCAATTCGAAGGCTGGTTTTACGAAGGTGCGGGCCTTTATCGTCATGTTTGGCTGGTGAAAACTGCACCCGTGGCAATCGTGCCGGACGGCACATTCGTCTTCACCGAGTTCGAAAACAATGTTCCCCAAGGCCCGGCTGAGATTATTGTTAAAACAAGGCTGAGCAATTCCGAAACGAATTCAGCGACGGTGAAGGTGACCTGCCGGGTAAAGGGCCCTGACGGCACTGAGGTGGGAGAAGACGATCAGGAAATCGAGCTGGATGCTTTGGGGGAAGAAGAACTCGTGCAATCCATGACCGTGGATGCTCCTAACCTTTGGTCGCCGGAAAGTCCAACACTCTACACGCTGGTTACCACTGTAGAGGCTAACGATAAGTTGCTTGATCAAACACAAACTCAATTTGGGATTCGCACGGTAGCCTTTGATCCCGACAAGGGCTTTCTGCTGAACGGGCAACCGTACGAGCTAAAGGGTACGTGTAATCACCAGGATCATGCCGGGGTAGGGGCGGCCCTGCCGGATCGAATCCAGTACTTTCGGATTTCGCGCTTAAAAGAGATGGGCTGCAACGCTTACCGCACCTCACACAACCCGCCTACACCCGAGTTGTTGGAAGCCTGTGATCGGCTTGGAATGCTGGTGATGGATGAGAACCGGCTGCTGGGGAGTGATGCGGCTAATCTGGAGCGCCTGGCAGGGCTCGTTCTGCGGGATCGGAATCATCCGAGCGTGGCAGTATGGTCCATCGCGAATGAAGAGAGTGTTCAAACCACTGCCACTGGCGGGCGGATCGGTTTGACGATGCAGCAATTGATTCATCAACTGGATCCGACGCGCTCGGTGACGATGGCCGCCAATGTTGGCAATGACTTCGGAGGAATTAATGGCATCATCGATGTGAGGGGTTGGAATTATCATATCGGGAAGCCCATGAACGATTATCATGCCACCCATCCATTGCAGCCCAATGTGGGCACTGAACAGGCTAGCACCGTATGCACGCGCGGTATTTACACTAATGACAAGGAGCGTGGCTACGTCAGCGCTTATGACGACAATGCGCCGGAGTGGGCGAATACCACGGAGACCTGGTACAAGTTTTTCGCCGCACGGCCCTGGCTTTCTGGCGGATTCGCCTGGACCGGCTTTGATTATCGAGGCGAGCCAACGCCCTATGGTTGGCCTTGCATCAACTCTCATTTCGGCATCCTGGATACCTGCGGGTTTCCCAAGGATAACTTTTTTTATTACCGGGCCTGGTGGACAGACCGACCCGTGGTACATCTTTTGCCGCACTGGAATTGGGCAGGAAAAGAGGGTCAGGAGATTGATGTGCGCTGTTTCAGCAACTGTGAGGAAGTGGAACTCCTCCTTAACGGCCAGAGCCAGGGAAGGCAGGAAGTGCCGAAGAACTCGCACGTGCGCTGGAAAGTAAAATACGCTCCTGGCGTTCTTTCCGCCAAGGCGTTCGAGCACAAGCAGCTTGTTCTGGAAGAAAAAATAGAAACCACCGAGCATCCGGTCGGCCTGATCTTTTCCCCGGACCGCGCGGCGATTAATGCCGACGGCGAAGATGTCAGCATCGTTACGATCGCCATTGTCGATAGGCAGAACCGCACGTTCCCGCTAGCGAGCAATCTGGTCAATTTCGAGCTGACTGGCCCCGGACGGATCCTGGGAGTCGGCAATGGCGACCCGAGTTGTCACGAACCTGATGTTTATATTCAAAAACCTGCCATGCGCGCGATGGCGTTAAAGGACTGGCGAATGAAAGAAGTTCCGGAACCGAGCGACCGGCCGGAGATCGCCGAGCAGTTTTCCGAAGACGGTTGGGAAAGCGCTAACGTGCAACGCCGTTTCGGACCTTTGAAGCCCGGCCGATCGGCGGTCTTCCGCGCGCACTTTGCATTAACTTCTGATGAACTCTCCGCCCCGAATTTGAGCGTTCGCTTCGGCACGATTGACGATGAAGGCTGGGTTTATGTGAATGGCAAACTCGCCGGCGAAGCCCACGATTGGTCCACTCCGCATTCGTTCGAGATCCGGAAATTTTTGCACGAGGGCGCGAACACCATCGCGGTTGCTGTGAGAAACAATGCAGGGGAGGGAGGGCTCAATAGCGGCGTGACACTCGAGATTCAGGCACCTACGGTTCCAGTGGCCTGGAAACGCAGTGTGTTTAAGGGTCTAGCCCAGGTCTTGATTCAATCCAGTAAAACTCCAGGGGAACTTAAACTGGTTGCCCAGAGCAGCGACCTGAAAAGCGCCTCGGTTTCAATCGAGGCCAAGGCGTGCACACCACGCCCTTCGGTGCCTTAGATGGGGAACGCTTCCAGCACGATCTCTATGGTCGGTCTCGACCTTCAATTTTGCATTGGAGCCATGAACTGTAGGAGACGACGTAAGGAGACTCCGATCAAATTCTGGCTCGAGAAAGCTAGAACGAATCAGAGTCTCCTTACGTCGTCTCCTACAAGGTTCATGGAGAGTCTCGACGTTTTCCAACGCCGGTAGATTTTATGAACAGCAATCGAATCAGGTTCGCCCTGTTTTGGTATGGGTTGGTTTGCGGCGGTTTGCTTGCGGAACCTGCCACGGGTCCGCTCCATGTCTGCCCCACTAATCCGCGTTATTTCAGTGACGGGACTGGTAGGGCGATTTACCTCACCGGGTCTCACACCTGGTCCAGCCTGCAGGAACTCGGGATTACCAATCCGCCGCCAGCGTTTGATTTCTCGTCTTACCTCGATTTTCTTGAGCGCCATCATCATAACTTCATTCGTCTCTGGCGATGGGAATTTCCGCATTGGATCGAAAAGAGCAAGCAACGGCCGTTTTACTGCGAGCCTCATCCGTGGCGCCGAACCGGCCCAGGGGAGGCGCTGGATGGCCGGCCAAAATTCGACCTGCAAAAGTTTGATGAAGGCTACTTTGATCGTCTGCGAACTCGCACCGAAGCGGCGTCGAAACGCGGCATTTACGTCTCGATCATGTTATTTGAAGGCTGGGGCTTGAGATTTGTCCCGGACGGCGAGAAGGCGCATCCGTTTTATCCCTCGAACAATATCAATCACACAAAGATTGATCTGAAAGAAGGGTTCAAAGGGATTGAGCTCTTCACGCTGAGTTTTCCACGAATCAACGCGTTGCAGGAAGCGTACGTCCGCAAGGTAATTGATACGGTCAATGATCTGGACAATGTGCTATACGAAATTGCCAATGAAAGCGACTTTTCGACTACCGAATGGCAATACCACATGATCCGCTTCGTCAAAGAGTACGAGGCGACTAAACCCAAGCAGCATCCGGTGGGTATGACCTCGATCGGCTATGGTGTTGATGATCTCGAACGTTTGCTAAAGAGCCCCGCCGACTGGATTTCGCCCAATCCCGACCATTTCGATTACAAGACCAATCCCCCGGCGGCCGATGGCAAGAAAGTGATCCTTCCAGATACTGATCATCTTTGGGGTGTCGGGGGAGACGTCGCTTGGGTCTGGAAGAGTTTTCTGCGCGGAAACAATCCGATTTACATGGACCCGGTAGACCCCAGATCGGTTTGGGAACCGATGCCGCCTAACGCCGAGGACGTACGCAACAATCTTGGATACGCGCGACGCCTGGCCGAGCGTATCGACCTGGCGCGCATGAAGCCGACGCCTGAGCTGGCGAACACCGGTTACTGCCTGGCTAATCCCGGTGCGGAATATGTCATTTATCAACCCAAGCCGGGAGAGGCTTTTGAGGTGGTTCTCAAAGCAGGATCTTATCGATATGAATGGTTTGATCCAAGTAAAGGCGCCATTGGTGGCGAGGGCACAATCGAGGTCACGGACGGCAGCCGCCAATTCCGAGCCCCCTTTAATCAAGACGCGGTTCTTTATCTCAAAACCCGTTGACGCTGTCACGGTGCGACGGCAACAGTGTGCCCATCTTTTTTGATGATTTGTAATATACGGTCCGTCCCCCCGCTTCAGCGCGCCGATGAACCGAATATTGCTGTAGTGCGGGCGTCCTCGCCCGGCGTCCGAACCGGCGATATAATCGATGCCCGCGACTCAAATCGCATTCCTACAGACGTCGCAACCCGGGCAAAGGGACTTCCGCCGCAGACTCACTCCTGTTATCCTGGTGCGATGAAAATAATCAACCGTCTCATTGCGGGCGGATTGAGGTATCCCCGCAAAACAACTAAACCTGCAATTTTTTTCTGCGCACTCGCTGTTTTGGGAGGTGTGCTATCAGGCTGTTTACCAACCTCGGTTCACCCCCTGTATCGAGTTGAAGATCTTATTCAGGAACCAGCCTTATTGGGGGCATGGAAAGCTTCTGGCGATGATGGAAAGGATAAATGGATTTTTGCACCGGGCGAAGGCAAGAGTTACAAACTTGAAATCCAGACGGACGACCAGCGGATGATTTGTGTGGCTCACGTTTTCAAGCTCGGTAATGAACGGTTTCTTGATGTGTACCCCGAGGAAAGAGGGCTGGGGGAAACACTGAAAAACAATGCCTATAACCTCACCCTAATCCCGGGGCACCTCTTCTTTTGGATACGTGAGACAGATCGGGCTCTGAAGATGAGCTGCATGGGACTGGATTGGTTGAAGGAACTCCTCAAGCGCGATCCCAAGGCGGCAGCTCATGTCTTGCTACCGGACGGCCGTGTGGCGTTGACAGGTGAAACCGCGGCCCTGCAGACCTTCGTCAAAGAACACCTCAAAGACCCCGACGCTTGGGAAAAGATGTATGACGATGACGGGTTGCGCAAAATCGTTGCCAAGCCGGCCGAAAAGTGAGCGCTTAAACGCAGACGGTCCATAAACTGAACTGGGATGCCACCCGCGAAACCCTGGTGGATAACCCGCAGGCAATGTCCTTACTTGGCCGCGAAGGCCGACCCCTGGCGCCTGCCACAGATTTAACGAAGCGTGTTGTAGTAGCTCTTTGCGCCAGCGTCTTGGAGTGCGCCAGTCCTCTGGCGCTATCGATCGCGCGTGCGGAACCCAAAGCGCCAGAGGACTGGCGCACTCCAAAACCTGCGGACAGAAGCTCCTCGCGAACCGCCCGTACTTCTGCTATCATAGAACATCTCTCGGCTCATCTACCGAGGAACAACAGCGATGGGTCAGCCTGCACAGTGGAGCATCAACAAACGTTGGCTCGTGCTTGGGTTCACTGCCTTGGCGTTGAGCACAGTCATAGCGCAGCGTCGTGGTGGGCGAGGTTGGTGGGGGCGCGACTTCCAAAATGAGTCGTACCGAACTCCCCGCGATATTCCACAGCACAGTTACGAAACACCGACTTGGAGCAATACGTCCGGGTTTGACAAGGATGTGTTCACCTTTGCGCGGATCAAGCGTGACCGATCAGGGTACAGAGGAGGTTCATGGTGGACGGATACGCCGGACAGTGATCTCAATCTCTCCTTTCGTCTGCACCAGACGACTTCAATGGCGGTCGATCCTAATGGCCTATTCCTGCGGCTTACTGATAAAGAGCTCGCGAACTGTCCCTTTATTTACATAGTCGAGCCCGGCTCACTTTATTTGAGCGACCAGGAGGCGGCTGCCCTTCGTAAATACTTGCTCAATGGCGGGTTTTTAATGCTCGACGATTTCTGGGGGGAGGAAGAGTGGGCCAGCATGGCAGGCGAGCTGAAGAAAGTCTTCCCGGATCGCGAGTTCTCGGAATTGCCGCTGGATCACCCGTTGTATCACTGTGTTTTCGAGATCAAGTCGAAGAACCAGGTGCCCAACGTCAACCTCGGCACACAAAGTCAATACAACGGTGGCATAACCTGGGAACGCTGGGACGCGCGCGAAGTCCACCATCGCGTCATTTTCGACGATCGTGGCCGGATCATGGTGATTGCGACGCACAACACCGACAACGGTGATGGTTGGGAGTGGGAAGGAGATAATACCTATTACTTCGAGCACTTCTCCGAAAAAACGGCGTATCCGCTCGCGATAAATATTATCTTCTACGCGATGACCCACTGAACTACCTCTGTAGGAGACGACGTAAAGGAGACTCTGTTCGATCCGATGCGCGTACGGCCTTTTGTCAGAGTCTCCTTACGTCGTCGCCTACAAGGTTCATGGAAATCCTTGACGCGTGCACTTCCACTGCTCAGAGTCCATCGCATGAAGCCGGAACATGGTTTCAACCGCCGCCGTTTTCTGCAGAACTCCACGACCCTTGCTGCCGCGATTGCAGTTTTGCCAACGCGTTCGCCGCTGAGAGCTGGCGCCAATGAAAAGGTCGTCGTCGGCCTGATGGGCGCAGGCGGACGTGGCTCCACTTTGGCCGGTTTTTTCGCGAAGCGACCGGACGTAGAGATTGCGTATGTTTGTGACGCCGACTCGCGCCGGTTGCCAACCGCGCAGAAGGTTGTCGAACAAGCGCAAGGCAAAGTGCCCAAGGCGGTGCAGGACTTTCGCCGCATACTCGAGGATAAGCACGTCGACGTGTTGGTGAATGCGACACCCGATCATTGGCATGGCCTGGGGACGATTCTGGCGTGCCAGGCGGGGAAGGATGTGTATGTGGAAAAGCCGCTCTCTCACAATGCCTGGGAAGGCCGGAAAATGATCGAGGCGTCGCGCAAATACGAACGGGTAGTGCAGGTCGGAACGCAAAGCCGCAGCGCGCCTTATTTGCGAGAGGCGGTGGAGTGGATCCGCGCCGGGAAACTCGGAGACGTTCTATTGGTACGCGTGTTCAATATGATGCAACAGGCGCTCCATAAGTCCCTCCGCGAGCAGCCTGTGCCCGAAGGGTTCGATTACGATCTGTGGTGTGGCCCAGCGCCGAAGTTACCCTACGATCCGGGACGCGTTTGGCTTGATTACTGGGAATACAGTTGCGGCGCCATCCCCGGAGATGCGATCCATCAACTTGACCTGGCGCGGGCGCTTATTGGTGACCCGCCAGCTCCGGAAACGGTTAGTCATTCCGGCGGTGTGTTCGCTTTGCGCGATGATCGGGAGATACCTGATACACAGTTCGTCACCTACGAATACGGCAAGATGACTCTACTCCTGGAAGCCGCCCTCTGGACGCCTTACATGAAGAAAACGCCGATGGAATTGCGGGATGTGGATGATTATCCCAATTGGGCTTTCAATGCAACGCGGATCGAGGTGGTGGGAACGCGAAACCTGATGTATTTCGGGCGTCACGGCGATGGCTGGCAGGTCTTTGACGCCGATTGGAAACAAATCGCCGGCTCACCCGCCAAACAAAGCGACCACGAGCACATCGAGAACTTTATCCAGGGCGTGAAGAACCGAAAGCGTCCGAACTCCGATGTGGAACAAGGCCACTACTCGACCCTGCTCAGCCACTTGGCGAACATCTCCTATCGAATGGGGAACCGGAAGTTGCAATTCGATGCCAAATCAGAATCGTTCCCGGGCATGCCCGAAGCCAATAAATGGTTGCGCCGCACCTACCGCGCTCCATGGGTCGTGCCGGAGGAGGTATAGTTAGGCTCTGCTCATCTTCGAAGTCGTTCTCGCCAGTAGAGCTTGTTCGTGAAATGAGCAGACTTACTAAAATCCGATCGCCGAATCCCCGAAGGTCGAAAGAAGAAAACCGAAGAGCGCGACACCGCGCATCAATTCGGATTTCGGCATCCGGCCTTCTTTCGGGTTTCGGCGTTCTGATTTCGGTCTTCGCGCGACAAGCCATTTACTTGCTGCTCTTATTAGACGCTCATCCTACCTCCCTCACTTCCCGCGCAAGACGAGTCCCCCCTGCCACTCCACCGTGTAAGCCCGGCAATGTGAATTAAACGTCGAACTGAATTCGATCTTGTCCCCCGCTTTGAACCGCTTTTTGCCGAATAATTTCGCCGGCAGTTCCAGGCCGGCGATGTTCCGCACATTTCCGTTGAGGCCCGACGTATTTACTGCTCGAACGCTTGGTTCGTCAAAAATCGGCTCAACCCCTGCGCCAATACGGCCCCGAATGGGCTTGCCCAGGCGATTAACCGAGACGATCCACTCCGCCCGATCAATCGCCGGCACGCTTTTTCCTCTGTAGTACACATCTTCAACAACATCCTGCGCGCAGAGCCCGAGATAAACCGCATTTTTGTCCCAGCACACATATAAGTCGGCAAGAGGAAACTCCGAAACCGGTTTGAGGAATCCTCGCCCGCGGTCCCATTGTTTCAAAGCCAAGGTCGGTTCAAATTGTGCAAACGGGTTTCGTGGCGCCGGCGGCACGCCTTGACTTGCATCCGGCCGCATGCGCACACCCTGTGTTCTGAGGCTTGGCAGGTTAAGTGTTGATGCCGCAAAGGTCAGCGGTTCGTACGGCTGATTGTGAATATCCACCAAGCCAAAATTAAAATTTTCGCCGTCAAATCTTCCGTGCGTTGCCTGGTCGTAATATTGGAACCAGTCAGCGCCTACCACGTACGGCGTTTGGACGAGGCTCCTGAGCGTGTTGGAGAATCCTTTGGCGCGTTCCGATTGCGTCGCCACGACCGGATACGTTCCATGGTTGTTTTTGTTCCCGCTGCGGTTTTCTCCCGCCGCCATGTAAAATTCTCCAATCTGCAGCGGCTTCCCGCAGAGCGCATGCAGCGTATCCAGATAAAACCTTGGAAAACTGCCGTCGCTCCAGGTCGGATTGAGATTAGAGGAGAGCACATCGACGTAACGCGCAGACGCCCTCACGACCTCGGGATAAAAAAAGGAAGGAAACCGGTCACCCAGAATCAGCGCGCGCGAGTCGTACTTGCGAACGACATCGTGGACCAGTGAGTAATAGCGCTCTGCCAAAAGCCCAAGGAACTGGCGTTCGACGCGGATGCCTTTGCCCCCGGGACGCAGAAACAGCACGCCGTGCTGCTCGAGCTGCTCCCAACTGTCGATGATGGGCGAAGGTTCGAAATCCTGCATCAAGTCGGACCAATTCTCGTGATACACCTGCCGCAACAACTTGATCAGACGTTGCCGTTGGCCACTTGCAGGCGCCTGCTGCAGTGTCATCTGAAACAGGATCGCATTCCACCAGCCGATCTCGTTGTCGGTGTAATAGCCGATCACGCGCGGATCGTCGCGCAGCGGCACAATGTATTGGCGCGCGACGGCGTCCATTCGCTCGACCAATTTCGGGTCCCACATATCCCACCACGGCGCGCCAACGATCGCGCCCAGGTGCACCACGGGGGCGAACGCGACCGCCGCGCCGGGGCAGCTTTTGAACGATGGAAAGTCACTCCACCCGCCGATCGTGGTGAACCCCCACTGCTGAAGGCGTTTCAGCGTCGCCTCTGCCCACGCGTTGGAATCACTGTAATGCTGCCACGCGGCGTAAGCCGGGTTTGCCGGGTCCCACTCCTCTCGCGAAGCTCCCTGGTTGACGCAACAAACCCCGAAAGAAAAAAATCTCTCCCCGTTCGGTTTAACCAGCCACGAGGTCTCCCCCTGCTGCTGAATTGAAAAGGGTGGGTTGGAAGCAG
>Ga0310810_10001539_pt1 | contig 24336 bp, 27 predicted proteins | sample NCmetagenome_FD_207641 | JGI IMG/M metagenome (GOLD analysis project Ga0310810, IMG submission 207641) | Soil microbial communities from experimental microcosm in Duke University, North Carolina, United States - NC | ecosystem: Engineered > Artificial ecosystem > Soil microcosm > Unclassified ... | reverse complement strand
GGTCGAATGATAGAAGGTCACCTCGCCGTCCGCCGCCTGCACCATGAAGAGCATGCTGCCGTCGGGCAGGAGCTGCGCGATGCGCAGCGCGTCGGCGTTGCGGAAGCCGCGCTGGCGCGCGTCGAGCGCGGCTGCGCCGCGGGCGATGCCGAGCGCGCGCGCCACGCCGGCGCCGAGGTAGCCGTCGCTGCCGTGCGCCTTCAGCCAGCCGGCGATCGAGCGCAGGGCGACGCGCTCCACCGGCGGCGGCCCGCCGCCGGGGTTCGCCGCGTCGAGCGATACGCAAAAGAACACGAGTACGGCGAATGCCGCGCCGCGCATGCTGCCTGCCTCCCTTCGATTGCCCGCTATTTTACGGGCTTGGGCGTGTATTCCTCGGCGATCTTGTCGTCGAAGAAGCTGGTCGGATTGGGCGCCGCCATGAAGCGGCGATACACCTCGGGATAGACGCCGACGTACTGCCAGACCTGGCCGTTGGACATCTCGACTTCCAGGGTGCGGCTCTTCTCGTCGTAGCCGACCGAGCGCAGCTTGGAGGAGTTGACGCGCTTCCTTTCCATCAGGCTTTCTCCACCCGGACCTTGTCCCCGGGCCTTACTTTCCCGAGGGCGGCGAAGTCGGCGAGCCTGCCGAGCACGTTGCACGGATTGGCGAGCTTCGGCCGCTCGTCGGTCGAGATCGGCGTGCGGCCGAAGGGCAGGGCGAGCGCGTTGCCTTGCGTCCAGAAGCAGACGGTGCCCGGGTCGACCACCTGGCGCGCGTCCTTCTCGAGCTGCGCGCTCACCGGCGTGGTGAAGTACACCTCGTCGCCCCAGGTCTGGGCGCGCGACTCGAAAGGCGCCGCCGCGACGAGCGCCCGCGCGGTCGGCGTGTCGGCGAGCTCGAGCACGAGCTCGGCCTGCGGAAAGGCGAGCCTGAGCCTCATCCGCGCGAGAGCAGGGCGCGCCAGGGGGCGCGCGTGCGGCCGAGCTGCACGGTGCCCTCGATCGTGTTGCCCTTCACCTGGCCGGTGAAGTCGCCGCCGCGCCCGGCGAGGCGGAACGAAAGCTGCTCGCCGCGCAGCTGCACGGCCTCGAGCGGCAGCTCCTCGCCGTCGACCGCCATCCAGCCGTGCACGCTGGTGACGTTCTGCTTCAGCTCGAGCGTGCCGGCGCGCTTGCTCACCACCGCCGGCAGCTCGACGCCCCAGCGGCCCTGCACCTTCGCCGGCACCACGTACAGCCAGAGGATGGTGGTCTTGACGCCGCTGATCGGCACCTTCTCGTCGAGCTCGAATTCCTTGGTGTCGACCGGGTCCCAGCCGCTGAGCGGATAGTCGTGCGAGATGATGCGCGTGCCGGGCTTCAGCTCGGCGAGGAACTTGTCCTTGAGCAGGACCACCGTGTTGGGCAGCAGGTACATCGTCACCACGGTGGCCCGCGAGAGATCGGTCTTGAACAGGTCCTGCTGGTAGAACTTCGCCCGGTCGGCGATGCCTTCCCGGCGCGCCGCCTCGTTCGCCTGGCGCACCAGGCTCTCCTTGATGTCGACGCCGAAGCCGCGCGCGCCGAACACCTTGGCCGCGGTGCGCACGATGCGGCCGTCGCCCGAGCCGAGGTCGATCAGGAAGTCGTTCGGCCCGACCGAGGCGTAGCGCAGCATGTCGGAGACCACGCTCTGCGGCGAGGGCACGTACGGGCCGGCGTCCTTTACCGGTTCGAGGTCGGCTGCGAAGGCCATGGGTGCGATGAGGAGGAGGGCGAGCAGGCCGCGGGTCATTCGACGTGCTCCACGTTGAGCTGGATCGACTTCAAGCCGTTGAACTCGTTCACCGCCAGCCGGTACGCGGCGCGCACCCGGGACGGCAGCGGGTCGGGCAGCGTGCCCGGCGCGCCGAAGCGCATCGCCTCGAGGCGGCGGCCGTGCCGCACCAGCCGCAGCTTGAGATGGCGCTCGCCCACCACGCGCTGCGTCTCGACGTCGAATGTATCGCAGAAGAGCGGCTGCGGGAATCCCTGGCCCCAGATGCCGCCCTCGAGCAGGCGCGCCACCTCGAGCGTGCAGTACATCGCGTCGAGGCTGCCGTCGGTCTCGACGGTGCGCAGGCGCGCCTCGGCAGGCAGCAGCTCGTCGAGCGCGCGCGCGAACTCGCCGGCGAAGCGCTCGTAGTCGCGCTCGGCGATCGTCAGGCCCGCCGCCATCGCGTGGCCGCCGAAGCGCGCGATCAGGCCCGGCGAGCGCTTGGCCACGAGATCGAGGCAGTCGCGCAGGTGCAGGCCGGCGATCGAGCGCCCCGAGCCTTTCAGCGAGACGCCGTCCGCCGAGCGCGCGAAGCAGACCACCGGCCGGTGCAGCCGGTCCTTGAGCCGCGAGGCGACGATGCCGACGACGCCCTCGTGCCACTCGGGAGCAAAGAACACGCAAGCATCGGAGTCGGGGATGGTTTTGAGCAAATCCATGGCCTGCTCAACCATGCCCGCCTCGATGCGCCGGCGCTCGCCGTTCAGCCGGTCGAGCTCCTGCGCGCAGTTCGCCGCGCGCGCCTCGTCGTCCGTGGCTAGGCATTCGATGCCGAGGCTCATGTCGGCGAGCCGGCCCGCGGCGTTGAGGCGCGGCCCGGCGACGAAGCCGAGGTCGAAGCTCGAGGCCTCGCGCAGCGGCCGGCCGGCGGCGCGCAGCAGCGCGGCGAGCCCGGGCTGCGCGCGGCCTTCGCGCAGCCGCTTCAGCCCCTGCGCCACGAGGATGCGGTTGTTCGCGTCGAGCGGCACCACGTCGGCCACCGTGCCGAGCGCCACCAGGTCGGTGAGCGCCGCGAGGTTCGGCTCTTTCCTTGCCGCGAAGAATCCCCTGCGCCTCAGCTCCGCGCGCAGAGCGAGCATGACGTAGAACATGACCCCGACGCCGGCCAGCGCCTTCGACGGGAAGTCGCAGCCCGGCTGGTTGGGATTGACGATGCACTCGGCCTGCGGCAGCTCGGCGCCCGGCAGGTGATGGTCGGTGATCAGCGTCGCGATGCCGAGCGAGCGGGCGCGCGCCACGCCTTCGACGCTGGCGATGCCGTTGTCGACGGTGATGAGGATGTCGGGCTTTCGCTCGGCAGCGACGTCGACCAGCTCGGGCGAGAGGCCGTAGCCGAGCTTGAAGCGGTCGGGCACCAGGTAATCGACGTGAGCGCCCGAGTTTCCCGCCATGGCTCGCAGGGCGCGCAGCCCGACCGCGCAGGCGGTGGCGCCGTCGGCATCGTAGTCGGCGATGATGAGCAGCCGCTTGCCGGCCTGGACGGCGTCGGCGAGAAAGCGCGCGGCCTCTTCGCTGCCTTTGAGCTTCGGCGGGGGAATGAGCGAAGAGGGCTCGTAGGCGAGCTCGTTTGCCGAGGCGACGCGGCGCGCCGCGTAGACGCGCGCGAGGACCGGATGCACGCCCGAGGCGACGAGGGCGCGCAGGTCGGCTTCGCGGTAGGCGCGCTCGACGATCTTCATGCGTACTCGTGCAGCCGGCGCGGCCGGCGCCAGAAGCGCCGCAGGTCGCCGCGGGTCGTCTCGCAGGCGAGCGCTTGCGCGCCGTCGGGAACGTGGACCGAAAGCATGCCGAGCCGCCCGGCGCGCAGCGCCGCGACGAGCGGCGCGAACCAGTCGCGCTCGAGCTGCGCGAGCGCTTCGCGGTACTGCGCGGCCTCGCCGAGCGCGAGCGGCGCGCGCAGGCTGTCCAGCACGACGAGCTGCCGGCCCTCCTCGGGCGAGCGCTCGAGCCAGGCGTGCGCCGAGGCGGGAAGGCTCGCCGGGTACGCGCCGCAGGCGCGCGCGAGCCCGAGCGCCAGCGGCTCGGCGGCGCTGACCGAGCGCCAGCGCCCGCTCGCTCCGGGCGGCTTGCGGCCGGCGCCCCAGAGCCAGACGCTGTTGATCGGCGGCTCGCCGCGCGCCTCGCGGGCCGCGTTCACCGCGTGCTCGTGCAGCAGCATCTGCGCCTCGTTGAGCAGCCGGTGCACGGCTCCGCGCGCGGCGGGCAGCGCGAGGTCGACGTCGCGGCCGGCGGCATCGAGCGGGCAGTCGGCCTCGTAGGTCGCGTCTGCGGCGAGCCGGACGCACCAGCGCAGCGGCTCGACCGCCTCGAAGGCCGCGTCGGGCGCGAAGTGGCTGTTCAGTGCTTCGCACAGCGCGCGCGCTTCCTCGGCAGAAACGCCGAGCGCGTGGCCGGGCACGAGCACCAGCCGGTCGCGCATCACGCGCAGGTGCACCGGGTCGGCGCGCGCCCAGCACGCCTCGCCCGGATCGCGGCCCGCGCCGAGGATGGTGAGCGCGCCGGCGGCCTGCGGCGCCTCGCCCAGGCCGAACGCGTCCTGCAGCCAGCGCGGCAGCGTGCAGCGCGCCGCGGCGGAGGCGCGCCCGCGCGCGAGCACGAGCTCGATCGCCGGCAGCGTCTCGGTCGCTTCGCCGGCGAGCAGTCCCGGCACCAGCAGCTCGCAATGCATCAGTCGGATAGCGCTTTCACGCGAACTCCCGGCCGGCCGACGTGGCGGGCGAGGATGCGGTAATGGTCGTAGTCGAAGCGCGGCTCGGCCGCGACCAGCTCGCCGAGCTCGCCGTCGTCGCGCGCCGCGCCGAGGTAGCACCAGCGGTCGACCACGTGCACCTCGGTGGCGTCGCGGCTCGCGTCGGTCTCGACGATCGCCACCTTGCCGCGGTAGGGCCACTGCGGGCTCTTGAGCGGCGAGAGCGCGAGCTGGGCGCGCGCATGGTGCGCGAGGATGTTTTCCTTGCCGGCGCAGACGCCCGCGCAGCGGCCGACCTGGTGGCGGAAGCACGCGCCGCGTCCCGGCGCTTCGACGCCCAGCGCGCGCAGGCAGAGCGCGTGCTGGTCGGCGAGCGCGCGCAGGCCCTGGAGCGCCGCGCGGCGCGTGCGGAACACGCCGTAGAGGTACGGCAGCGTGTCCGCGCCGATCTCGCCGGCGGCCGCGAGCCGGATCCGCCTGCCGTCGAACACGATGCCGCACAGCGTGTCCTCGCGCCGCAGCCTGCGGTTGAACGCCGGCGCGAGCTCCTTGACGAGCCGCGCTTCGAGGAGCAGCGCGCCGAGCTCGCCGGCGGTGCGCCGCCAGTCGATGCGATGCACGAGCGGCAGCCAGTGCGCGCCCGAGGAGAAGTGCTGCAGCACGCGCGTGCGCATCGCGCGGCTCTTGCCGACGTAGAGCGGCGCGCCGCGCTCGCCGTAGAACAGGTACACGCCGGGCGCTTCGGGGACCGCGTCGAGCGCGGCGCGCTCGAGGTGCGGCGGCAGCGCCGGCTGGCGCGCCACCTGGCGCGCCGCCACCGAGAGCACGTCGGCCCCGTGCTCGTGCAGCGCGCGGCGCAGGAACTGCCACACCGCGTCGGCATCGCCGAGCGCGCGATGGCGCGCCTTGCAGGCGAGCGCGTGGCGCTCGATCAGGCTGTCGAGGTCGTGCGCGCCGCCGGGATAGAGCCGGCGCGACAGCTTCACCGTGCACACCTCGCGCGCCTGGAACTTGATGCCGGCGCGGTCGAACTCGCGGCGCAGGAAGCCGTAGTCGAAGCGCGCGTTGTGCGCGATCAGCACGCGGCCGGACAGCCGCTCGTGCAGCTGGTGCGCCAGGTCGGCGAAGCGCGGCGCCGCGGCGAGCATCTCGTGCGTGATGCCGGTGAGCGCCTGGATCTCGGTCGGCAAGGCGACGCCCGGGTTGACGAGCGTCGACCATTCCGCGACGACCGCGAAGCGCTCGACCTCGATTACGCCGATCTCGGTGATGCGGTCGCGCGCCGCGTGCGTTCCGGTGGTCTCGAGGTCGACGATGGCGAGCGGCGCCTCGAGGAGCTCCATGCCGCTATTCCACCTTGATGCCCGACGAGGCGATGAGCCGCGCCCACTTGTCGCGCTCGGCGGCGATGAGCGCGGCGAAGGCCTCGGGCGTGCTGCCGACCGGCTCGGCGCCCGCGGCGGCGAAGCGCGCGCGCACGTCGTCGGCCTTGAGCACCGCGGCGACGTCGGCGCTCAGCTTGTCGACGATCTCGCGCGGCAGGCCGGCCGGGCCGAGCAGGCCGAAGTAGGTGGTCGACTCGTAGCCCGGCACGCCCGCCTCGCTCATCGTCGGCACATCGGGCAGCAGCGCCGAGCGCTGCGCCGTGCTGACCGCGAGCATGCGCACGTTGCCGGCCTTGGCGTGCTGCTGCGCGGTGATGATGCTGTCGAAGATCATCGCCACCTGGCCGCGCGCGATGTCGGCGATGGCGAGCCCCGTGCCCTTGTAAGGCACGTGCACGAGGTCGATGCCGGCGAGGCGCTTGAACAGCTCCGCCGAGAGGTGCGGGATGGTGCCGATGCCGCTGGACGCGAAGTTCAGCTGCCCCGGCTTCGCTTTGGCGAGCGCGATCAGGCCGCGCACGTCGTGCACATCGAGCTTCGGGCTCACCAGCAGCACGTTCGGCGCGCTCCAGGTCTGCGCGATCGGCGTGAAATCCTTCAGCGGGTCGTACGGCAGCTTCTGCAGCGCCGGGCCGATCGAGTGGGTGCTCGAGGTCGCCATGACGAGCGTGTAGCCGTCGGGGGCGCTCTTCGCCACGAAATCGGAGCCGATCGCGCCGCCGGCGCCCGGCTTGTTGTCGATCACCACTACCGCGCTCCAGCGCTCGCCGAGCTTCTGCGCCACGACGCGCGAGAGCACGTCGGTCGGGCCGCCGGCCGGGAACGGCACCACCAGGTGGACCGCCTTGGCGGGGTATTGCGCCAGCGCGCTCAGCGGGAAAAGGAGAACGAGGAGAAATCGCAGCATGGATGTTTGTCCAGTATGTTAGCGCGGGAGGGGAACGAAGCGGGGTTGCGTTTGCACGCGCTCGAGCCAGGCGCGCAGCGCCGGGTAGCGGCCGAGGTCGAAGCCGCCGTCGGCGGCGCAATGCGTGTAGGCGTAGAGCGCGATGTCGGCAATGCTGTAGCGGCCGGCGGCGAAGAAGGGCTCGGCGGCGAGCTGGCGCTCCATGACCGCGAGCGCCTGGTGGCCGCGCTCGTGCAGCCGCGGCAGCTCGGCGCGGCGCGGGCTGTCCGGCGGCAGGTAACGCAGGATCGAGCGCGCGACGGCGACGTAGGGCTCGTGGCTGTATTGCTCGAAGAACATCCACTGCAGCACGCGCGCTCGCTCGAGGCGCCCTTGCGGGAGCAGCGGCGTGCCGTCGGCGAGGTAGTTGAGGATCGCATTCGACTCCGGCAGGAAGCTGCCGTCGGCTAGCTCGAGCAGCGGCACCTTGCCGTTCGGGTTCTTGGCGAGGAAGGCGGCGCTGCGCGTCTCGCCGCGCGTGCTGTCCACCTCGATCCAGCGATGGGGAAGCGCGAGCTGCTCGAGCGCGAGCCGCACCTTGTAGCAATTGCCCGAGTCGCTCATGCCATACACGGTGAACACGGCCGCCATGTTAGCTGTCCAACCCGGCATGCAGCGCTTCGCCGCCGCCGTTTTGCTCGCCGCCCTCGCCGCGTGCGCGCCGATGGAATGGACGCGCGGCGACGCGAGCCCGGAGCAGGCCGCGGCCGACATGCGCGCCTGCCGCGACCAGGCCTGGCGCGAAACGAGCTGGACTTCGTTCGGCTACTACGGCCCGTTCGGCCCGGCGCTCTTCTCCGACCCGTTCGGCCGGCGCTACTTCGGCTGGCCGTACTACGCCAGTCCGTTTGGCGACCCGTACGGCGACCGGTTCTTCGAGGAGTCGCGGCTCTCGAGCTTCTGCATGCGCGCCAAGGGCTACGAGCTAGCGCCGGTCACGAAGTGACGATCCAGCCCTCGCCGGCGGGCGCGTGCGCGGGAATGCCATGGCCCGGCTGGCGCGCCGCCCAGGCGGCCTGCAGCGCGCAGATCGCCGCGTCCAGGGTGTCGCCGGAGCCGTCGGCGACCAGGTCGAGCTCGCTCTCCAGCCGGATGCCCAGGGGCTTTCCCGCGACCAGTTCTCCGACGACCCGCCGGCGCACGGCGCGGCGCGCGGGCGTCTGCTCGCTCCGCGTATCGCTCTTGTACGACTCGCGGATACCGAGCTGCTTGCGCACCAGCAGGCCGGGATAGGCCTCCAGCGCCACGCGCGTCTCGTCGCCGCCGGACAAGGCGGGCACATGCGCTCCCGAGTCGAGGATCCGTGCCGCCCCTTCCTGGAACATGAGCGCCACGGGCGGATTGACGAGCTTCATCGGGCTCGACGAGCCGGCCGGCGTGTCGGTCGCGCGGTGCGCATAGCGCTTGCCGACCGCGCGCGTCTCGCGATAGGCATCCAATCGGTTCCGGAATTCCAGCCGGGACATGGCGGCGCAATGGCGCACCAGCGCCGGCCATGATCGCGGCCAGCCGAGGTCGCGCACCAGCTCGCGCGGCAGGCTGAACGGGAAGTCGAAGCCGCCGACCCAGGGGCCCGGGCGCGCGAGCAGCGCTTCGAAGGCGGCGAAGGTTTCCAGCTTCTCCATTCTTTCGAGGACGAGCACGTTCCTCGACAGGCGCGCGACCGCGGCCGTGATGGGCTTCGCCTTGCGCGGCGCGCAGGTGAAGTCGACGCCGTAGACGGTGAGCGGTTTCACGCGAGCGGCATTTTCGCGGAGAAGTTGCCCGTATAGTTGCGCCGATGCCGCGCGGCGCCTCCATCGCGGTGGCGGGCCTCGCGGCCCTCGCGGTCGCGATGGGCATCGGCCGCTTCGCGTTCACGCCCATCCTGCCGATGATGCAGGAGGACCGCGGCGTCTCGCTCGCCGCGGGAAGCTGGCTCGCCTCGGTGAACTACGCCGGCTACCTGGCCGGCGCGCTGTTCGCCGGCGCCGGGCTGCGTTCGCGCGCCGTCATTCCCGCCGCGCTGCTCGCCATCGCCGTCGCCACTTTCGCCATGGGGCTCGCCACGGGCCTCGCGTCCTGGCTCGCGCTGCGCTTCCTCGCCGGCGTGGCGAGCGCGTGGGCGCTGGTGCACGTCAGCGCGTGGTGCCTCGCGCGGCTCGCCGAGGACGGCAGCGTGCGGCTCGACGGCGTGCTCTTCGCGGGCGTCGGCGTGGGCTCGGCGATCGCCGGCGTGCTCTGCGCGGCGCTGATGCGCGCGGGCGGCAGCTCGGCGCAGGCCTGGTTCGCGCTCGGCGCGCTGTCGCTCGCCGTGGCGATCGCGGTATGGCCGGTGCTCGGCCAGAGCGCGCCGCGCTCGCCGGGCGAGCGGGGCGGCGAACCCTATCCCTGGAACCGCGAGGCGCTGCTGCTCGTCGCGTGCTACGGCGCCTACGGCTTCGGCTACATCATCCCCGCGACGTTCGTGCCGGTGATGGCGAAGGCGATCGTTCCCGATCCGCGCGTGTTCGGCTGGGCCTGGCCGGTGTTCGGCTGCACGGCCGCGGCATCGACGCTGCTCGCGGCGCGCCTGCGCGGCCTGATGAGCGACCGCCAGGTATGGCGCTGGAGCGCGGTCGCGATGGCGCTCGGCGTGGCGGCCCCGGTGCTGCCCGGCGGCGCGGCCGGCATCGTCCTCGCCGCCGTGCTGGTCGGCGGCACGTTCGTGGTGATCACCATGGCGGCGATGCAGGAGGCGCGGCGGCTCGCCGGAGCGCGGGCCGCGCCGCTGATGGCCGCGCTCACCGCCGCATTCGCGCTCGGCCAGATCCTCGGCCCGCTCAGCGTGCCGCTGCTCGTGGCGCACGGCGGCTTCGCCGCGGCGCTGCTCTTCGCGAGCGCGCTGCTCGCGCTGAGCGCCGCGCTGCTACCCCGCGAAGGACGCTAGCACCGGCGGCGCGTTGCGGATCGTCTGCAGCACGACGCAATAGCGCTCGGTGAGCTCGATCAGCTTCTTCTTCTGCTCGTCGCTCGCGTCGCTGTCGAGCTCGAAGCGCAGGCGGATCTCGCGGAAGCCCACCGGCGCGTCCTTCGCCACGCCGAGCGTGCCGCGGAAGTCGAGGTCGCCTTCCGCGAGGACCTTGCCTTCCTTGAGGTTGACTCCCAGTGCCGTGGCCACGGCTTTCAGGGTGACCCCGGCGCAGGCGACCAGCGCCTCGAGCAGCATGTCGCCCGAGCACGCCTGCAGGCCGCTGCCGCCGCTCGCCGGATGCAGGCCCGCCTCGACCAGCGCTCTTCCGGTGTCGACGCGGCAGGCGATGCCTTCGTCGACGCGCCCCTCGGCGCGCAGCGTGACCACCGCCGCCCGCGGGTCGGCCTTGTATTTGTCCTTGATCGGCGCCTGCAGCGCCCTCAGCTCCTGTGCGTTCATGGTTGCGCGGTCCTCGCGAGGTCGGAAGCGGAAATGTTGTGGATGCGGCCGAAGCCGGCGACGAAGCGCGCATCGCGCGGCACGATCTTCCAGAACGAGAAGTCGGCGAGCTGGAAGTTGATCGCCTGCGCGGGGAAGCGCGCCAGCCAGGCGTCCTTGAGCGACAGATCTTCCTTCAGGTCGGCCGCTTCGCCGCGGATGGTGACGCGCATCAGGGTGAAGGGATCGGCGCGCCGGTCGTCGCTCTCGCCGATCGACAGCGCGACGCGCGAGTCGCGCTGCAGGTCCTGGGTGTGCCAGGCGAGGCGGCTCACGTGCACGTAGAAGGCCGAGAAGTCGGGCGCCGGCAGGTAGAGCGTCATCGAGGCCATCGGCGCGCCCGCGCGCAGCGTCGCCAGGTGGCCGATGCGCTCCTTCAGGATCAGGGATTTCAGTAATCGCGAGGTCTCGGCGTCCATCATGTCGATTGTAGTATTCTCGCGCCACCCCAATGCCATACGAGCTCCTCGTCGGCCTGCGCTACACGCGGGCGCGGCGCCGCAATCGCTTCATCGGCATCAACTCCCTCGTCTCGATGATCGGCATCTTCGTCGGCGTGTGGGCGCTGATCGTCGTGCTCTCGGTGATGAACGGCTTCCAGAAGGAGGTGCGCACGCGCATCCTCGGCGTCGCCTCGCACGTGCAGATCGTCTCGCTCGACAACCGGCTCGGCGACTGGCGCTCGGTGGCGAAGCTCGCCGAAGGGCACGCGCACGTGCTCGCCGTTGCGCCGTTCGTGCAGGCGCAGGCGATGCTCTCCGCCGGCCAGGCGGTGCGCGGCGCGCTGGTGCGCGGCATCCTGCCGGAGGAGGAGGAGAAGGTCTCGGACCTCGGGCAGAAGATGCGCCTCGGCAAGCTCGAGGCGCTCAAGCCTGGCGCGTTCGGCGTGGTGCTCGGCGCCGACCTCGCCCGCGCGCTGGCGCTCTTGCCGGGCGACAAGGTGGCGCTGGTCGCGCCGCAGGGGCTGGTCACGCCGGCCGGCGTGATCCCGCGCCTCAAGCAGTTCACCCTGGTCGGCACCTTCGAGGCGGGCATCGCCGAAGCCGACGCCGGCCTGGCGCTCATCCACATGCAGGATGCGCAGGCGCTCTACCAGCTCGGCCCGAACGTCACCGGCGTGCGGCTCAAGCTCGACGACCTGTTCGCCGCGCACGACGTGGCGAACGACCTGCTCGGCGAGTTGCCGCGCGAGCTCTATGCCACCGACTGGACGCGCACCCACGCCAACTTCTTCCGCGCCGTGGACATCGAGAAGCGCATGATGTTCATCATCCTCGGCCTGATCATCCTGGTCGCGGCGATCAACATCATCTCCACGCTGGTGCTGGCGGTGAAGGACAAGCAGTCCGACATCGCCATCCTGCGCACGCTCGGCGCGCGGCCCGGCTCGATCATGCAGATCTTCATCGTGCAGGGCATGATCATGGGCGTGATCGGCACGCTGGTGGGCGTGGTCGTCGGCGTGGTGACGGCGCTGAACATCGACGTGATCGTGCCGGCGATCGAGAGCGTGTTCCGCGTCAAGTTCCTGTCGAAGGACGTGTACCTGATCCCCGAGCTGCCTTCCGACCTGCAGTGGGGCGACGTGGTGTCGATCAGCCTGATGGCGCTGGTGCTGTCGTTCGCCGCGACGCTCTACCCGAGCTGGAGCGCCTCGCGCACCAATCCCGCCGACGCACTGCGCTATGAGTGAATCGGTCCTCGCCGCACGCGGACTGAAGAAGACCTACCAGGGCCCGCAGCCGGTGCCGGTGCTGCTCGGCGTGGACCTCGAGGTCAACCCCGGCGAGCGCATCGCGATCATGGGGCGCTCGGGCTCGGGGAAGTCGACGCTGCTGCACCTGCTCGGCGGCCTCGACGCGCCGAGCGCCGGCCAGGTGTTCGTGCAGGGCCGCGCGTTCTCGGAGATGAGCGAGACCGAGCGCGGCCAGGTGCGCAACCGCACGCTCGGCTTCGTCTACCAGTTCCACCACCTGCTGCCCGAGTTCACCGCGGTGGAGAACGTCGCGATGCCGCTGCTGATCCGCAGGGCCGATCGGGACAGCGCGTTCCGCAAGGCGAGATTCTTCCTGGAAGAGGTGGGGCTCGACGCGCGCCTCGAGCACCAGCCGGGCGAGCTGTCCGGCGGCGAGCGCCAGCGCTGCGCCTTCGCGCGCGCCATGGTCACCGAGCCCGCCTGCGTGCTGGCCGACGAGCCGACCGGCAACCTCGACTCGCACACCGCCGACGACGTCTTCGAGTCGATGCTGCGGCTCTCGGCCTCTCACGGCACCGCGTTCGTCATCGTCACGCACGACGCCGGCCTCGCCGCGCGCGCCGGCCGCACGCTCTCGCTGCGCGACGGCCGGCTGGTCAACGGCTCGAGCGCCTGAGGGCGCGCTTGCGCCACGACGCCGCGACGTAGGCGCGCCAGCCGAGATCCACGGCCACATAGCCGAGCAGCGCGAGGGTGAGCGCGAGCGCCACCAGCCCGACGGCGAGCGGCTTGCCGAGGCTTAGCGTCCAGTGCGCCAGCGCCTCGAGCGAGGCGAAGAAATTGCTCCAGTCCCATTGGAACGGCGCGATGTCCGTTTTCCAGTGGCCGCCGAGCAGGAGCCGCCCGTACCCGTAGGCGACGACGTAGAGCGGCACGATGGTGAACGGGTTGGTATAGAAGGTCACGGCTAGCGCCACGGGGATGTTCCGGCGCAGCGGCACGGCGAGCAGCAGGGCGCCCAGCATCTGGAACGGGCCCGGGATCAGCCCGGCGAAGAGGCCGATCGCGACGGCGCCGGCGACCGAGCGCCGGTTCAGGTGCCACAGGTTCGGATGGGCGAGCCAGTGGCGGAACGGCGCCAGCCAGGGCTTGGCGAGCAGCACGTCCTTGTGGGACAGGTACTTGCGGAAGAGCTTGCGCGGCACGGTCAGCGCCGTCGGGGTCGGCGCGTTGATTGTAGATGACCCTCGCCGCCTTCGCCTTCGCGGCAGGCGCCGCGCTGCTGCAGTGGCAGGCGGCGCTGCCCGCGCTCGCCTGGGCCTGGCTGCTTGCGCCGCTCGGCCTTGCCGCTCTCCGCTTCAAGTTCTTGTGGGTCGTGGCGGCGTTCGCGGCGGGCTTCTTCTGGGCCGCGGCGTGCGCGCACTGGCGCATGGAAGAGCGCCTCGCGCCGTCGCTCGAAGGACGCGACATCGCGCTCACCGGCGTAATCGCGGGCCTGCCCGCGGTGGGCGAGCGAGGCGTGCGCTTCGAGCTCGACGTCGAAACGGGCGAGGCGCCGCTGCCGCGCCGGATCCTGCTCACGTGGTACGACGCGGCGGCGGCGCTGCATCCGGGCGAGCGCTGGGCGCTCACCGTGCGCCTGCGCCGGCCGCATGGCGGGGTGAATCCGCACGGATTCGACTACGAAGCCTGGCTTCTCGAGCGAGGCATCGGCGCGACCGGGTACGTGCGGGAGGCCCGGCTGCTCGGTTTTCGGCACGGATTTCTCGATCTCGTCGAGAGAACCCGGGAAACGGTCCGAGACCGGTTCCTCGCGGTGCTCGGCCCCTCGCCGGCCGAGGGCATCCTCGCGGCGCTCGCGGTCGGCGACCAGCGCGCCATCTCGCGCGAGGAATGGCAGCTGTTCAACCGCACCGGCGTCACGCACCTGATGAGCATTTCCGGGCTGCACGTGACGCTGGTCTCCGGCCTCGCCGCCTGGCTGGTCGCCGCCTTCTGGCGCCGCGTGCCGCGCCTCGTGGTGCGCGTGCCCGCGCGAAAGGCGGCCGCGCTCGCGGCGATCGCCGCCGCGCTCGGCTATGCGCTGCTCGCCGGCTACGGCGTGCCGGCGCAGCGCACCTTCTGGATGGTCACGGTATTCGCCGCGGCGCTCTGGACCGACCGCCTGGCGACGCCCTGGCGCACCCTCGGCCTCGCGCTCGCCGTCGTGGTGCTGATGGACCCGTGGGCGCCGCTTTCGCCGGGGCTGTGGCTCTCGTTCGGCGCCGTGGTCCTCATCTTCTACGCCGGAGTCGGCTGGAACGCGGCCGAGCCGCGCGTGGTGCAATGGGCCCGCGTGCAATGGGCGATCACCGTGGGCCTGGCGCCGGCGGCGCTGCTGCTCTTCGGCCAGGTCTCGCTCGCCGGCCCGCTCGCCAACGCGCTCGCCATCCCGCTCGTCTCGGCGGTCATCACGCCGCTCGCGCTCGCCGCCGCGGCGCTGCCGGCCGACGCGCTGCTGCACCTGGCGGCCTGGCTCGTGCAATGGCTGCTCGAGTTCCTCGAAGCCTGCGCGGCGCTGCCCTCGGCGCTCTGGCAGCAGCACGCGCCCGGCGCCGCGCCGGTCGTCCTCGCGCTCGCCGGCGCGGCGTGGCTCCTCGCGCCGCGCGGGGTGCCCTGGCGCAGCGCCGGCGTCGCGCTCATGGCGCCGGCCTTCCTCGCCTCGCCCGCGGTGCCGCCGCCGGGCGAAGCGTGGATCACCGCCTTCGACGTCGGGCAGGGCCTCGCGGTGCTCGCGCGGACCTCGCGCCACGCGCTGCTCTACGACACCGGGCCGGCCTTCGGCGAGGACGACAGCGGCGCGCGCGTGATCGTGCCGGCGCTGCGCGGCGAGGGCGTCGCGGCGCTCGACATGCTCGTCCTCTCGCACGAGGACAACGACCATCTCGGCGGCGCGCTGAGCGTGCTCGAGAGCTTCGAGGTGCGCTCGCTCGCCTCCTCGCTGCCCGGCGAGCATCCGCTGCACGCGCTCGCGCTTGCGGCGCACCGCTGCGCGCGCGGCGAAGCGTGGAGCTGGGACGGCGCCCGCTTCGAGTTTCTCAACGTCGGCGAGGCCGGCGGGTCGCGCAACGACGGCAGCTGCGTGCTGAAGATTTCCGCATCCGGGCATGCCGTGCTGCTCACCGGCGACATCGAGCGCCGCGCCGAGCTCGAGCTGCTGAAGAACCCGGCGGTGAAGGCCGACGTGCTCGTCGTGCCGCACCACGGCAGCCGGACCTCGTCGACGCCCGAGTTCGTCGCCGCGGTGTCGCCGCTCTGGGCGGTCGTGCCGGTCGGCTACCGCAGCCGCTTCGGCCATCCGCATCCGCAGGTCCTCGAGCGCTATCGCGAGGCGCAGGCCCGGATCGCGCGCACGGACCTGGAAGGCGCCATCCACATAAGGCTGGGCGGCACCCTCGAGGTGCGGCGCGAGCGCGAGGCGCGCGCACGCTATTGGCTACAATGATCCGGCGAGGGGACGTCCCTCGCTCCACAGGAGGAACGGTCATGGCCAAGAACGGCGGCAGTGCGGTTTACCGTGTGACGCAGGTCATCGGCACGAGCAGCAACTCCTGGGAGGACGCGGCGAGGAACGCGGTGAAGACGGCGGCCGGGACGCTGCGCGACCTGCGCATCGCGGAGATCGAGAAGCTCGACGTGAAGATCGAGAACGGCAAAGTGGTGCAGTTCAGGGCGCGCCTCGCGCTGTCGTTCAAGTACGGGGCGTGATGTTCACCGCGGTCGTGCGTGTCAGCGGCGCCGGGCGGCTCGCGGATTTCCGCGAGCGGCTGCGCTGGCTGATGGTGCGCGACCCGGACGCCGAGGATTACACCGAGCACCATCAAGCCGGGACGCTCGAGTACCGCTTCGCGCCGAAGCGCGGCATCCCGTTCCCCGCCTTCGCCGAGGCGTCGAAGGCGTTCCCGGAGCTGCGCATCGAGGCGCTGTGGCAGCACGACGGCCTGCAGGGCCGCGCGGTGATCGAGAACGGCCAGGTGAGCCGCGAGGAGGAGGCGCCGCGCTCGAGCGGCCTGGCGGTCGAGCTCGACGCGGCCGGCGCGCTGCGCCTCGCGCTGGTCTGCGAGCGGCGCGGCGACGTATGGCTCGGCTACGCGGCGACGAGCGAGCGGCACAGCTTCTTCCGCTATGCGGGCTCGCTCGAGCTGGTGGCGCCGGAGGACGCCGACGAGGCGCTCGAGGAGATCGCCTTCCGCCTGGTCGACGAATGGCTGTGGTACGACGAGGAGGAAGCGCCCGCGGAGCGCGCCAACTACGAGCGCTACGGCATGCCGGTGCGCGGCGCCAACGTGCGCTCCGACAAGCTCGCCTGGCTGCGCGGGCAGGGCATGAGCTTCTCCAGCCTCGATCCCGGCGCCGCGCCGGTGCGCGAGGCGCTCGAGCGTCGATGGCCGAAGCCGAGCTGAGGCGCCGCTCGGTGCTGTGCGCCTCGCCGAAGGGGCTGCACCGCATGGCGTACGTCGAGTGGGGCGATCCGCGCAACCGCGACGTGCTGGTGTGCGTGCACGGGCTGACGCGCAGCGGACGCGACTTCGACGAGCTGGCGCGCGCGTTGTGCGGCCGCTACCGCGTGGTCTGCCCGGACCTCGCCGGGCGCGGCGATTCCGACAAGCTCGCCGATCCCGCGCTCTACGGCGTGCCGCAGTACCTTGCCGACATGGTGACGCTGATCGCGCGGCTCGACTGCGAGGCGCTCGACTGGGTCGGCACCTCGCTCGGCGGGCTGGTGGGCATGGCGCTCGCGGCGCAGCCCGGCAACCCGGTGAAGAAGCTGGTGCTGAACGACGTCGGCCCGGCGGTGTCGCGCGCATCGCTCGACCGGATTGCCACCTACGTCGGCACGGCGCCGCAATTCGCGACATTCGAGAAGGCCGTGGAGTACGTGCGCACCGTCTCCGCGCCGTTCGGCCCGCACAGCGATGCCGAATGGCGCACGCTCACCGAGCGCTGGGTTCGCCGGCTCGCCGACGGCACTTGGGAGCCCAGCTACGATCCGCGCATCGCGCTCGCCTACCGGGCGAGCTTGCCGGAGAAGGGCGACATCGAGCTGTGGCCGCTCTACGACGCGATCCGCTGCCCGACGCTCGTGCTGCGCGGCGCGCAATCGGACCTGCTCGCTCGCGAGACCACGGCCGCCATGGCGCAGCGCGGGCCGAAGGCGCGGGTGGTCGAGATCGAAGGCGTGGGCCATGCGCCCACCCTGATGCACGCCGACCAGATCGCGATCGTGCGCGATTTCCTGCTCGCAGGCGGTGATCGATGAAGAACTGGCTTCTTCTCGCGCTGCTCGTTTGCCAGGCCGCTGCTGCCCAATCGACGCTGGACGCGGTGCGCTCGCGCGGCTTCGTGCAATGCGGCGTCAACACCGGCCTCGCCGGGTTTGCGCAGCCCGACTCGAAGGGCGTGTGGCGCGGCCTCGACGTCGACCTGTGCCGGGCGGTCGCCGCGGCGGTGTTCGGCGACGCGCGCAAGGTGCGCTTCACGCCGCTTACCTCGCAGCAGCGCTTCACCGCGCTGCAGTCGGGCGAAGTGGACGTCCTCGCGCGCAACACCACCTGGACGCTCAGCCGCGACACGAGCCTCGGCCTCAACTTCGTCGGCGTGAACTACTACGACGGCCAGGGCTTCATGGTGCCGAAGAAGCTCAACGTGAAGAGCGTGAAGGAGCTCGACGGCGCGACCATCTGCGTGCAGCCCGGCACCACCAACGAGCTCAACCTCGCCGACTACTTCCGCGCCAATCGCCTGAAGTTCAAGCCGGTGGTGATCGAGAAGCTTGAGGAGGTGCTGAGCGCCTATTTCTCGGGCCGCTGCGACGCCTACACGACCGACCAGTCGGGGCTCGTCGCGCTGCGCGCCTCGCGCGCCCCGAACCCGGCGGAGCACGTCATCCTGCCGGAGATCATCTCCAAGGAGCCGCTCGGCCCGGCGGTGCGGCACGGCGACGACCGCTGGTTCGACATCGTCAAGTGGTCGCTCTTCGCGATGATCGAGGCCGAGGAGCTCGGCTTGAGCTCGAAGAACGTCGACGGGCAGGTGAAGAGCCCGAATCCGGCGATCCAGCGCTTCGTCGGCGCGAGCGGCGACCTGGGGAAGATGCTCGCGCTCGACAACAAGTGGGCCTACAACATCGTGAAGCAGGTCGGCAACTACGGCGAGAGCTTCGACGCCAACCTCAAGCCGCTCGGTTTCGAGCGCGGCCTGAACCGCCTGTGGAACAGGGGCGGCCTGCTTTACGTGCCGCCGATTCGCTAGGGCATGGCGCTTGGCGCGACCGTCTACCAGTTCGAGATCCGTCTCTCCAACGCAGACCGCGCCGTGTACGAGACGCTGTCGCTCAAGGTCGCGCGGCACCCTTCGGAAGCGGACGAGTACCTGGTGGCCCGGGTTCTGGCGTACTGCCTCGAGCACGCGGAAGGCATCGCCTTCTCGAAAGGCGGGCTCTCGACTCCCGACGAGCCGCCGATCGCCGTGCGCGATCTCACCGGCAGGCTTCTCTCCTGGGTCGACATCGGCCTCCCGGATGCCGCCCGCCTGCACAAGGCGAGCAAGGCCGCGCCGCGCGTAGCGGTCTATACGCATCGCGACCCGGCGCTGCTCGTGCGCGAGCTCGACGGCGCCCGCGTGCATCGCGCGGACGCGCTCGAGATCTACGCCTTCGACCGGCAGCAGGTCGCGGAGCTCGCCCGGCGACTGGAGCGGCGCACGCAGTGGGATCTTTCCGTGACCGGCGGGACGCTTTACGCGACCGTGGGCGGCGAGACCCTGGAAGGGGAGCTGCGAACGGTCCGGTAGCTGTGGATAAGCGCCGAATCTGTCTGGCCGGGGCGACAGCGGAATACGCCCGAAGCGGTGGCGCGTCAACGTGCTTTTGGCTAGGTTGCCCGCATGCGCATCTGGCTGAACGCGATGGGCATCTTCGCCGCGACGACGCTGGTGATCGCGTGGTTCGATCTCTCGCCGCTCTGGTACAGCGCGGCGCTGCTCGCGTGGATCGTGCGCCGGCAGCACACCTATCGCGCGCCGGCGAAGCCGGAAGCCGCGGCGGTCGCGACCGACCAGACCGCCGAGAACCTCTAGTCCACCTTCGCGCCGGTCTCCTTCACCACCTTCGCCCATTTGGCGACTTCCGACTTCACGTAGCGCCGGGTCTCGTCGAGCGGCGCGGCGGTCACCTCGAAGGCGAGCGCATCGAGGCGCTGCTTCATCCCCGGGTCCTGCACCGCCTTGAGCACCGCGGCGTTCAGCTTCTCGCTGATGGCGCGCGGCGTGGCGGCCGGCACGAACAGGCCGACCCAGGTGTAGTCCTCCATGCCGGGGTAGCCGAGCTCGTCGAGGGTCGGCACGTCGGGCAGCTGCGGCAGGCGCTTCGCCGCGGAGACCGCGAGCGCGCGGAACTTGCCGGCCTTGATGTTCGACATCGGCCCGGAGCCGGCCATGCAGCCGATCGGCGGCTGGCTCGAGAGGATGCCCGCCACCGCGGGTCCGGCCCCCTTGAAGGGCACGTGCGTGGCGTCGGCCTTCCAGTGCACGTGGAACAGGTTCTCCGCGGTGAGGTGCGGGGTGGTGCCGGTGCCGGGCGAGGCGAAGGCGAGCTTGCCCTTCTGCATCGCGCTCTTCAGCTCGGCGAGCGTCTTCGCCGGGAAGGAGGCGTTGACGAGGATGATGTTCGCCTGCTGCGCCACGACCGCCACCGCCGTCAGGTCCTTCGCCGGGTCGTAGCCCGCGTTCGAGAAAAGCGTCGGGTTGACGGCGTACGCCGACGAGTGGATCAGCATCGTGTAGCCGTCGGGCGCGGACTTCGCGACCTCCTGCGTGGCGAGGTTGCCGCTCGCGCCGACCTTGTTCTCGACCACGACCGGCTGGCCGAGCTGGGCGGAGAGCTGCGTCGAGAGCAGCCGCGCGATGATGTCCGTCGGCCCGCCGGGCGGGAAGGCGACCGACATGTGCATCGGCTTGTTCGGGTAGTCCTGCGCCGCGGCGAGCGACGAGGCTGCGAGCGCGACGAGCGCCAGGGCAGTGCGGATCATGATTCCTCCTCTTTCACGACGATACCGCGAGCGGGGCGATGGCGTCGATATCGGTGACGACGTCGATGAGCGCGGGCCGCCCGCTTTTTAACGCTGTATTTAAGGCATTCGAAAACTGATCGGGCCGCTCCACCCTGATACCCAGCGCGCCTATGTCGTTCGCCACTTTGGCGAAATCCACCATGCGGTAGGTCCAGAGCTCGCGCGCCTGGGGCGTCTGCTCGCCGCCGTAGGCGCGGTCGAAGCCGCGCTTGGACTGGTTGCCGCTCGCGTTGTTGTTCACCACGGTGACCGCGGCGATGTTCCAGCGCACCGCGGTCTCGATCTCGCCGATGTGGTACCAGAGGCCGGCGTCGCCGGTGAAGGTGACGACCGGGCGGTCCGGCGCGGCGCACTTGGCGCCGAGGCCCGCCGGGAACGCCCAGCCGAGATGGCCGGCGCTCCTCATGAAGCTCTGGCGCGGGCTCTTCACGTCGTACATGCCGCCCATCCACATGCCGGCATGGCCGGTGTCGGAGAGCACGATCGCGTCGTCCGGGACGTGCTTCGACAGCTCGGCGCAGACGCGCTCGGGGCGGATCGGCGCCGCTTCGGACGCGAGCGCGGCGCGGTATTTCTCCCGCCAGTCCGCGCAGATGCCTTTGACTTTTTCGATCCAGGGTTTTCTGCGGGAGGCGCTGGCGCGGTCGCAGAGCTGGAGCATCTGGGTAAGCGCGGTCTTCGCATCGCCGAGCACGCCGGCCTCGAGCGGATAGTTGCGCCCGAGCGTCTCGGGCTCGATGTCGATCTGCACCGCCGGCGTGCCGATCTTCGGCACCGTCCAGACGTGGGTCGTCATGCCGCCGGCCGAAGTGCCGACGAAGCAGACCAGGTCCGCCGCGGCGACCACGCGGTTCGCGCTCTCGCGCGAGTAGCTGCCCACCACGCCGACCGACAGCGGATGGCCGGCCGGGATGCAGTCCTTGCCGTTGAGCGAGGTGGCGACCGGGACGGCGAGCGCCTCGGCGAGCCGCACCAGCTCCGGGCCGGCGCCCGACCAGCGCGCGCCGCCGCCGGCCACGATCACCGGTTTCTCTGCTTTCTGGAGAATCTCCAGCAGCTTCTTCAGCTCGCCGGGATCCGGGATGGGCCGGAACGGCGGGACGCGGGAGAACTGCTTCTCGACGAGCGGCTCCATGTCCGCCTCTTCCTGGTCGAGCTGGCCCTCGTTGCCGCGGAACTGCAGGTGCACCGGCCCGGGCGCGCCCGAGGTCGCGACGCGGAACGCCTGGCGCACCATGTCGGGAAAGCGCTCGACCGCGTCGACGGTCGCGTTCCACTTGGTCACCGGCTCGAAGGCCGGCACGTCGTCGATCTCCTGGTACACCTTGCGGAACTTGGTCTTCGGGTCGCGCCCGCCCGTCATGGCGATCACCGGCGAGTGCGCGAGGTACGCGTCGCGCAGGCCCGCGGCGAGGTTCAGCGCGCCGACCACCTGCGCCATGCAGACCCCGGGCTTGCCCGAAGCGCGCGCGTAGCCGTCGGCCATGTAGGCCGCCGCCTTCTCGCCGTGGCAGTGGATTCGTTTTATTTTCGTCCGCCTTTCCATTTCCGCGAACGTGCGCCGAAGCACCGCCGGCACCATGAAGACGTGACTGACGTCATAGCTGGCGAGCATGTCGGCCAGCAGCTGTGCGCCGGTCACTTTCATTTGATCGCCAGGGGATTGGTCGGCGAGCCGACCGCGCCCGTGATCGGGATCGCCGGGGCGACGAACAGGAACTCGTAGACGCCGTCGGCGGCGCAGTCCTCGGCGAGGTCCTTGACATAGAAGATCTCGCCCATCGTCATGCCCATGATCGGGATGGTGATCCAGTGCCAGGGCTGGTTGATGCCCGGCTCGGATTCGTTCGGCCGCACCTCGCAGCCCCAGGTGTCGGAGGCCAGCGCGGCGAGCTCCGTGCGCTTGACCCACTCCAGCGTCTCGAAGCCGAAGCCCGGCGCGTCGCCGCCGGGATAGCCGTCCCAGCTTCCGGCCTCGAGCTTCGCTTCCATCTGGCCGGTGCGGACGACGACGAAATCCCCTTTCTTGACGACGACATTCTGTTTCTTCGCAGTCATGTCGAGATCCGCGATCGTGATGCCGTAGCCGTCGTCGAGCCACTTCTTGCCGAGAGCGCGCGCCACGTCCAGAAATACGCCGCGGCCGACCATCCGGCTCTTGGTCTTCTCGATGCCGCATTTCTGTGCGCCGGCCGAGGTCACCTCGCGGCAGTCGTAGCCGTTCCACATCGAGTTCTCGTAGAACACGTGGCCGAGGCCGTCCCATTGCGTGCCGCATTGCAGCGGCATGGTCACCATGTCGTCGGCGGCGCGGATGCCGCGATGGTCGAGTACCCCGGAATAGGCATCGGTGCCGGTGCGCAGCATGGTGTGGATCGGATTGGTGCGGCCCATCGCCGGGTACTTGCTCTTCGCGCCCTGCGGGCCGGTGTGGTCGAAGTTGAGCGCGAGCGAGATCACCTTGCCTTTGCGCACCAGGCGCGCGGCGGCGACGATGTCCTCGGGCTGCGTGTAGTTGAGCGTGCCGATCTCGTCCCTGGGTCCCCACTTGCCCCAGTTCTTGTACTTCTCGGCGGCGTCGCGAAGGTCCTGGCGGGTAAGCTTGCGGGCGGTCATGGCGCTCGGTTCGAAAAAGGCGAGGCGCGTAGCCTATCAGGCGGCAGCGCTCGCCGCGCTCGCCGCCGGGGCGGGGTTTCTCATATCGAACACCGCCGCCAACCTCGCCGACCGGCGCATCGCCAGCGGCTTCGCCTTCCTCGGCCGCGAGGCGGGCTTCGCGATCGGCGAGTCGTTCTTCCTGCGCTACGAGGCGAGCGACACCTATCTGCATGCGCTGGCGGTGGGGCTCGCCAACACGCTCACCGTCTCGGCGATCGGCATCGCCGTCGCGACCGTGCTGGGCGTCGCCATTGGCCTGATGCGCCTTTCCGGAAGTCTTCCCGTGAAGGCCCTGGGCGGCGCCTACGTCGAATCCATCCGCAACGTGCCGCTGCTCGTGCAGCTCTTCTTCTGGTACGCGCTCATCACCGACTCGCTGCCGGGGCCGCGCCAGGCGCTCGAGCCGCTGCCGCACGTCTTCCTCACGAGCCGCGGCATCTTCCTGCCGAACTTGTCGAGCGTGCCGGCGTTGCACGGCTTCAACTTCTCGGGCGGCGTGGCGATCAGCCCGGAGTTCGGCGCGCTGCTCGCCGGCCTGTCGGTCTACACCGCGGCGTTCATCGCCGAGATCGTGCGCGCCGGCATCCTCGCCGTGCCGCGCGGCCAGTACGAAGCTTCTTCGGCCCTGGGCCTGACTTATGCGCCGCAGATGAGATTCGTCGTCCTGCCGCAGGCCCTGCGCGTGATCGTGCCGCCGCTCGCGAGCCAGTACCTTAACCTCGTGAAGAACAGCTCGCTCGCGGTGGCGATCGGCTACCCCGACCTCGTGTCGATCGCCAACACGACGATGAACCAGACCGGCCAGGCGATCGAGGGCGTGGCGATCATCATGGCCGTCTACCTGACGATCAGCCTCGCCATCTCGGCGCTGATGAACTGGTACAACGCGCGCGTCGCGACATGATCAGGCGATCTTTAGACATCGTGCTGTTCGTCGTCATCGCCGCCGCCGCGTGGCCGCTCGCCCGGTGGGCGCTGCTCGACGCGGTATGGCGCCCCGACGCGGCGGCCTGCCGCGCGGCGCACGGCGCGTGCTGGGGCTTCATCGTCGAGAAGCACCGCCTGATCCTTTTCGGCACCTATCCGTACGACGAGCAATGGCGGCCCGCGCTCGCCACGCTGCTCCTGCTCGGGCTGTGGATCGCTTCCGCCCTGCGCACGTTCTGGCGGCCGGTGCTGGTCCTCTTCTGGGCGATCGGCCTCGTCGCGATCGGCATCCTGATGCGGGGCGGGGCGGCCGGCCTGCCGTACGTGGAGAACGAGCGCTGGGGCGGCCTGATCCTGACCTTGCTCCTCGCGACGTTCGGCCTCGCCGCCGCCTTTCCGCTGTCGATCCTGCTCGCGCTCGGCCGGCGCTCGGACCTGCCGGCGATCCGCGCCCTGTGCGTCGCCTGGATCGAGCTTGCGCGCGGCGTGCCGCTCATCTCGCTGCTCTTCATGGCCTCGGTCATGCTGCCGCTCTTCCTGCCCGAGGGCCTGTCGATCGACAAGCTGCTGCGCGCGCAGATCGCGCTCGTGGTGTTCGCCGCCGCCTATCTCGCCGAGGTGGTGCGCGGCGGGCTGCAGGCGATCCCGCGCGGGCAGTACGAAGCTTCGTCGGCACTCGGCCTGGGCTATTGGGCACAAATGCGTTTCATCGTCCTGC
>Ga0310810_10001538_pt1 | contig 24349 bp, 21 predicted proteins | sample NCmetagenome_FD_207641 | JGI IMG/M metagenome (GOLD analysis project Ga0310810, IMG submission 207641) | Soil microbial communities from experimental microcosm in Duke University, North Carolina, United States - NC | ecosystem: Engineered > Artificial ecosystem > Soil microcosm > Unclassified ... | reverse complement strand
TCTTCTGGAAGACGCCGCGCGAAGCCGTCCTGGAATACATGGGAAGAATGCTCAAAGGCCTTCATTATTTTGACGAGAACGGCAGCGAAACTTCCCGAGCCGTTCCCGCCGAAAGGCTGCGCGGCATTCTTGCGCAAGTCCTCAGCATGACGGAAGCGGATTGGGCGGCGAAGGGGCTGCGCGATCCTGCGAAAGTCATGCACACCAGCATGGGGAATTACATCCGGTTGATCGAAAACGCCGAGCCCGCGCTGCCTTTCCTTGTTCCCATGTTCAATCTTGCCCTGCCTGAGGTGGAAAGATTACCGTTCGATACGAACGTGAAAGAGAACCTCATGGCCGTCCGGAGAGAGCGCTATGACATCACGCAGAAGATCGTGACGGCCAAATACGGCCCGCGCCGCGACATGGCCCAGCGCATGGTGTTCCTCACCTGGCCGGAAATGGAAAAGATCGTGCCCGGCCTGAAGGCGCTGTTCCAAGCCGGACACGCGGCGTTGTTCGCGGAAACCGGCGATTACGCCGCGCGCTTTCAATTGTCTGAGCTGCGCTCCGCCGAAGGCGGGGGCGAGCCCGTCTTGAACGAATATGAATGGGGCGCGCATCGCGTGCTCGCGATGGGCGGCATGCACGGTTATGCCGGAGACCGGCGCATGCTCGAAAAGTTCCAGAAGGAGATCCTGCCCCGCATCGAAAATCCCGGCGAGTGGCTTTTCCTCATCGAAGGCTGGGATTGGCCGGCGTCGGCGATCAATGAGACTCCGGAACTCAAGGCCGCCGTGGACCATGCCCGCCCGAACGGGATCGTCGTGGAGGATCCAATTGCCCCCATCGACGCGCCGCCCATCCTGCGCGCGGTTGCGGCGGGTTATGAAAACGCGCAGGACGTTCTGCGGGACATGGCCGGCATGAACCTGCTGGACCGTTTTGCCATGACGGGCAAGGAAGTGTCTTTCGAGACGCCGCTGCCGGAAGTCGTTTCCGCGGCCACCGCTTTCGGTCTGGATCCCCAGGCGCTGAATGCCCGGATGAAAGAGCTTTTCGACTGGGTGACGAACGACGGGGAATCTTATTACCGGACGCATGAAGAATACCTGGAGCGCGCCACGCAAATTTCCAATGCCGTGAGCCGGAAATATTTCGAGCATGTCCTTGCTTCGGACGCGGCCCGCAGCAAGAAATACGTCTTCGTCATGACGGGAAGGGATCACACGGAAGTTTTTGATCCCGCCCGGCCGCAGGCGAGTGACGAGACGATCCAGAGCATCTTCCAGACTTTCCTTTTGGTGAAAAGCATAAAAGCCCGTCGTCGTGCGGAGCTCCGGACGGGCTCCCTTGAGCCCGTCACCGAGACTACCCTCCGCACTCGTCGTGCGGAGCTCCGGCCGGACTCTCTTGAGTCCGGCACTGAGAAGGCTCTCCTCGCTCGAAGCTCGGAGCTCAGACCTCCCGAAGAAGATTACAAGGTGTTCCAGGAAAACGGCGGCGTCCGCGTTTCCATCACGATCCGCCTGGCGAGCGGCCCGGACGGCGACTTGTGGATTGCGGGAGAGCGTTTCCCCCGGGACTTGCCCGGTATCAGGCCCGAAGCTGCCATGGCGCGCGGCATTCGCGAAGCCATGAAGGGCGGGACAAGCCGCGCTCATTTTACGGGGCTGCAAAAGGCGGGCGATAAGGCGCAGATCGACGTTATCCTGGAGCCGAAAAAAATCCGGATCGAAAGCGAAGCGGGACGCTTCCATTATGAATGGGACGACGCGCAGCAGGAATTCCGGACGCTTTCGCAGGACAAGCGCCCGCTGAATCCGGACGACCGCGATTTCTTTTTCTCGCTCGCGAACTTTGCCGACAATCTGGCCTCGGGCCGTGTGACGAAATACGATGCCCAGGGACGGCTCACGGAAGTCGCGGACTATTCCGGCTCCGTATGGGAACGTTACAGCTATGCCGCCGACGGGGAGACGCATGTTTTTCTCGGGAATTTGGCGGGCCAGGAAGAGGTCGAGCTGCGCGTGCATCACGGTTCGCTTGCCGACGGCGCGCAGACTTATTCCGCGCAGGTCACGGTCGCCGGGGAAAAAGCGGACAGCTTTTCGTGGACGGAAAATCTTCCCCGCGCCGGGGAGCGCAAAGTCTACCGGCTTTTCAATTTTTATCCGCTGGGCCAGCCCGGTTCTCCCATGTATAAACGATACGCGGGCCATGGCGTAGGCGAGACTGCCCTGAACTGGCTCGTAGGCCGGGCCTCGCGCGAGCGGGCGGAATTCCTCAATTCAGGAACGCCGCATTTGCCTCTTCTCGCGCTTTACCGCAAGACTTTTGCCGATCAGATGCCGGCCATTCACGGGCGCTGGAGCGATTACGAGGACCTGATCAAGACCCACGGTTTTTACGGCGCGGCGGTCATCGGCAAAGCGGGACTCATCAAAGATCCCCGCCGGGGATGGAACGCGCAAGTGGATATCGAAGGGGGCCCGAATCTCGGAGAGCCGCTGGATTCGCTCGTCGTGCTGACGCTGAAACTCGAGCGCCGCGAAAACGGAAAGGAAGTCTATCATGTCGCGGCCGCGGAATTTCCCGCTTCAGGCGGCCCGGGCCTTGATTCGATGGCGGATCTCAGGAGCGAGGTGTCGGTCTCGATCGATTCCCGCGGGCAGGTGCGCGGCGAAAAAAGCGGCAAGGATTTCGGCACGCTCGTGGAAACGTCCGGGCTCAATTACGTGCGCGGAACGCCCAAGTGGCTGGCGCCGCGGATCGCATCAGACGGCTCGATCGTGCTCTACCAGCGCGGGCTGCCGCGCATTTCCACGCACGAGGAATTCAGTGAAGCTCATTCCGAGCTGCGCGATCTGTTGAACTCGCGCGGGACGATCGCGATTGATGAAGAACGCGCCTTTGCCCTGGCCGCGCCATTCGGCGGACGCGCCTTGAAATTCGCATTCGCCGCCGCCGGCGCGCAAGGCATTGCGGGCGTGAGGGACACCGGCGCCGCTTACCGCCGCTATCTCGAACAACTCGTGCTCGACGGGCTTTCGCCCGACGAAAAAGACGCCGTGGTGTGGCGCGCGGTTTCGCCCGCGTCCCTGCTTGCCGCAAACGGCGCCGCGGAGACTTCGCCCGCGCGGATCCTCCGCTTGTACGGCCGCATGCCGCGGGCGGAAGAAGCGGAGCTTCAGGTGCTGGCCGATTATGCGGCCTTGCATCCGCAGGCCATGATCGTATTAGCCGCGCCCGGCGCGGAAGGGGACCGGCGCGATCTCGAAAACGCGCTGCGCGTGGAAATCCTGCGCCGGCGGGCCGAAAAAGCGGATACGGCCAAGGGTGTCAATCTGCTCGTCCTGGCTCCGGGCGACGCGGGGCTTTCCCGGTTCCAAACTGCCGGAGAATCCCGCTTCCTGGTTTATGCCGACGATGCCGGACGGCTCGGCCAAATCCGTCAGTCGTGGCCGTCTGAAACAAGGCCCGAAACCCTTTTCGTCCATGAAGATTTGCCCGACGGTTCCGGCAGCCGCCTCAAGGAGGCGAGCGCTCTTCTCGCCGCCCTCGGCGAACTGGATTCACCGGAGCCCTTGCCTCAAGTGATCCTCAGCGCGGCCGACCTGCTTACCCGGCATGCTGAGCTCCTGCACCAAGTCCAAGCCCTCTTCGACTCCGCAGCCTAAGCCTTGGGAAGCGACGCTTAGGACTCAGCCCCCCAGCTGATGGCGTAATCGAACCGTTTCCCCTTACAGTGGTTTGTGTTACAATAACCCGCCTTTTTTAAATCCAAGGGAAAAACGCGTCATGGCTCTGAAGGGAAAAAAAATCGGTCTTGTCGGCGTCGGCAACATGGGCAGCGCCATTCTCGACGGCCTTCTTTCCCGCAGGCTCGTGGCTTCGGAAAATCTGTGGGTGTTTGACAAAGACGCCGCCAAATCCGGCCGTTTCGCGGAAGAGGCGCGGGTGCATGCCGCAAATTCCAATACCGAGCTTGTCCAGAAAACCGACATCGTTTTACTCGCGGTCAAGCCCCAGGACCTCACCTCGGTTTCGCCGGAGCTGAAGAGAGCGCTGGGGCCGCGGCACATCGTCATTTCAATTCTGGCCGGCATGTCGCTGGACAAGCTGCGCCAGCATCTTGGGGAATCCGTGCTCGTGCGCGCGATGCCGAACCTGGGCGCGAAGGTGGGGCAGTCCATGACCGCGCTCGCGTCTTCGTCCGGGGCCGGGCTGGACTGCGCGGAAGAAATTTTTTCGGCCTGCGGGAAAACCGTGCGGCTCGACGAATCGCATTTTGACCTGATCACCGCGCTGAGCGGCAGCGGGCCGGCTTATTTTTTCCTGCTCATGGAGCTGATGGCGAAGAAGGCCATGGAAAAAGGACTCGGGCGGGAAACCGCCGAGCTTCTCGCGGCGCAGACGGCCGTGGGCGCCGCGCTCGTCGCGCAGGCTTCCGCGCAAAGCGCGGCGGAACTGCGCGCGATGGTGACTTCCAAAGGCGGGACGACCGAGGCCGCGCTCAAAGTGCTGGCCGACAAGGGCGTCGAGGAATCATTTTTGCAGGCGTTCGAGGCCGCGGAAAAGCGCGGCCGGGAATTACGCGGCGCCTGAACATTTAGGAACCAAGGAGGAATTCGATGTTTATTTTCGGGGAACTTTTTAAGAGCCTGGCCTTTTTGATCAACGGCGTTTGCCAGCTCCTTTACTGGCTGATCTTCGCGAGGATCATCATTTCCTGGTTTCCCGTGGACCCTTACCATCAGATCGTTCAGTTCCTGAACCAGGTGACGGAGCCGATTCTCGCGCCTTTCCGCCGAATCCCGCTGCAGATCGGGATGCTCGACATGACGCCGCTCGTCGCTTTCATCGCGCTGCATTTCGTCAATACCGTGCTGGTCCGGATCCTGCTCACCGCGGCTTATCAGTTCGGAGCGGCCTAGGAAATCTCCATGCCCATGAAGCAGGTTCAGAAATCCGGCCATGATCTCCTTGCACGCATCGATGAGGCCGCCGAAGCCGTCTCGCGCGCCGTCGAGGCAAAGCCCGAGATCGCCGTGATTCTGGGAACGGGACTCGGAGGCCTTTCGCGCAAGATCGAAGGAAAGACCGAGATCGCCTACGATCAGGTGCCGCATTTCCCGCAGGCGACGGTCGAGTCGCACCAGGGCAAACTCGTGTTCGGAACGCTGGCCGGCAAAGCCGTGGCCGCGATGGAAGGGCGCTTTCATTATTATGAAGGCTACAGCATGGATGAGGTCGCGTTCCCGGTGCGCGTTCTGAAGATGCTGGGCGCGAAGGTCCTTGTCGTGACGAATGCCTCGGGCGGGTTGAACCTGGCCTACCGCAAGGGCGAGCTGGTGCTGATCGAAGACCACATTAATTTCATGGGGACGAATCCCTTGATCGGGCCCAACGACGAGCGCCTGGGCCCGCGCTTTCCGGACATGATCGAGCCGTATTCGGCGCGGCTGGCAGGAATCGCCGAAGCGGCCGCGCGTAAGGAAAAGATTTCGCTGCGCCGCGGCGTGTATCTCGGCGTGAGCGGCCCTTGCCTGGAAACGCGCGCGGAATACCGCATGATGCGCGGCATGGGCGCGGACCTTGTCGGCATGTCCACGGTGCCGGAAGTGATCGCGGCCGTGCACATGGGCATGGAAGTGCTGGGGCTCAGCGTGGTCACGGACCTTTGCGATCCGGACCATCTGGAGCCCGTGAACATCAAGGAAATCATCAAAACGGCCAATGAAGCCGGGCCGAAACTCGATAAGCTCGTCGAGAGCTTTATCGCGGCGGTTTAATTTATGACGCAGGAAAAAAATTACAAAGACACGCTGAATCTTCCGCAGACGGAATTTCCCATGAAAGCCGACCTCGCGCGACGCGAGCCGGAGCTTTTGAAGAAATGGGAAGAGGAAGGGCTTTATCCGCGCCTGCGCGAGGCTTCAAAAAAGCGCAAGACGAAATACGTCCTGCATGACGGCCCGCCGTACGCGAACGGGCACATTCACATCGGCCATGCACTGAACAAAATCCTCAAAGACATCATCGTCAAATACCAGACGCTGAAGGGCCACGACGCGCCGTACGTTCCGGGCTGGGACTGCCACGGCCTTCCGATCGAACACCAATGCCTGAAAGACATGGGCAAGCGCAAGGAAGAAGTCGAGCGCGTGCCGTTCCGCAAGCAGGCGCGCGCATACGCGGAAAAATTCGTCGGCATCCAGCGCGAGGAGTTCAAGCGCCTGGGCGTTTTCGGCGAATGGGACAAGCCGTACCTCACGATGAACTATTCGTATCAGGCCTCGATCGCGGAATCCTTTTTGAAAATCTACGACAAAGGCTACATCGAGCAGCGCCTCAAGCCCGTGCCCTGGTGCTGGGACTGCGAAACCGCGCTCGCGGATGCGGAGCTGGAATACGAAGACAAGCTGGACGACACGGTGTACGTGCTTTTCCCGGCGTCCGATGCGCCCGGCTTGAATTACCTCGTGTGGACGACCACCCCTTGGACACTTCCCGCCAACGTGGGCCTTGCGTTTCATCCGGATCTCGACTACGTCACGGTCGAAACGGAAAAAGGCAAATTCATCTTGGCCAGCGAACTGCTCGGGAAACTCCAGGGCAAGCTGGGCTGGAGCCAGGTCAAGGAACTCGGCGTTCAAAAAGGAAAGGCCTTTGCCGGCAAAACCGCGAAGCATCCATTTTTGAACCGCGAATCCAAAGTGATCATGGCCGATTACGTGTCCGCGACCGACGGTACGGGCATCGTGCATATCGCACCGGGCCATGGTGAAGACGACTATGTGTACGGGTACATCCAGAACCACCTTCCGATCCTGTCGCCGGTCAATCACTGGGGAAAATTCACGAATGAATTTCCGGAAGCGGAAAACCTCCACGTGTTGAAGGCGGGCAACGCGAAGGTGATCGAGATCCTTCAGGGAAAAGGCGCGCTGGCGCACCAGGAAAAATACTCTCACTCGTATCCGCATTGCTGGCGCTGCAAAAAGCCCATCATCTTCCGGGCGACCCCGCAATGGTTCATGAAGATCGAGCATAAAGACCTGCGCGAGCGCATGAGCGCGGCGATCCAGAATCAAATCAAGTTCACGCCCGATTGGGGCAAGAACCGCATCGGTACCATGGTCGAGACGCGCCCGGACTGGTGCCTGTCGCGCCAACGCTACTGGGGCGTGCCCATTCCCATGGTGCATTGCCTGGACTGCCAGACCAGCTTTCCCGCGGACGCGAAAAAAATCCGGGAAGTTTTCGAAAAAGAAAGCGCGGACGCCTGGTTCAGCCGCCCGGCAACGGACTTCCTGCCGTCAGGATTCAAGTGCAAGTGCGGTTCCTCGAATCTCAAACAGGACGAAGACATCATCGACGTGTGGTTTGATTCGGGAGTCAGCCATCAGGCTGTCCTGCGCCATTCGGAAAAAACCGGCGGAGAGCTGCGCTATCCCGCGAACTTGTACCTGGAAGGCTCGGACCAGCACCGCGGCTGGTTCCAGAGCTCGCTCACGGCGGCCATGGCCATCGAGGAAACGCCGCCGTTCCGCGGCCTGCTGACGCATGGCTTCGTGATGGACGGCGAAGGGAAGAAAATGTCCAAGTCCGCGGGCAATGTGGTGAGCCCGCAGGATGTCATGAAACAATACGGCGCCGACATCCTGCGGTTGTGGGTTTCATCCTGCGACTACCAGTTCGACGTGCGTCTTTCCCCGGACATTCTGAAGCAGCTGGCGGACTCCTACCGCAAGATCCGCAATACCTTCCGGTACATTCTGGCCAATTTATATGATTTCAACCCGGACCAAGACGCGGTAGAATTCGAAGTGCTGAACCCGCTGGACAAGTGGGCCATCGTCACGACCGACAAGCTGGGCAAACAGGTGGACGAGGCGTACGCGTCGTTTGCCTTTCACGAAATCTACCAGCTGATCTATAATTTCTGCACGGTCCAGCTGAGCTCGTATTATTTTGACATTCTGAAAGACACCCTCTACACGGGGCGGCGCGACGGCGCCTTGCGGCGTTCGGCGCAGACCGGGCTCTTTTACATTTTGCGCAACATGGCCAAGTGGCTCGCGCCCATTCTTCCGCTGACGATGGACGAAGTCTGGCGCTCGTTTCCGATCGAAAGCGGCGTGAAGTCCGTGCATGAGAGCCTGTGGCAGGCGGAAGAGCGCCGCTGGGACGGCTACGAAGAATGGTCCCACATCCGCGCGATTCGGGATTCCATCACGCCGTCGCTCGAGAAAAAGCGCGAGAGCGGGATGATCGGCTCGAGCCTGGAAGCGAAGCTGTACCTCAAGGTCGGAGACGCGGGGCTGGCGCGCATTTTGGAAAAGAACTGGGACGAATTGCGGCGCGTTTTCATCGTGTCGCAGATTCACGTGCTCGAGGGCGCGCGGCAGGACGAAGAACAGGTGCCGTACCTCGGCGAAGGCGCGGGAGCAAAAATCACGTTGTCGGTGGAAAAGGCGGACGGCGCGAAATGCGTGCGCTGCTGGACGTATTCGCCTTTCGTCGGAACGCACAAGGAACATTCGGGCCTGTGCGACAAGTGCTTGGACGCAGTGGAGGCCATCAAGGCTTGATTCAAAAATTTTCACGGGGCAGGCGATGAGCTTTTATTTCAAGAAGCGTAAAGTAGTCGCAAGAAAAATCCTGGTCGGAGCCGCGCTGTTCCTGACCGGGGCCGTGAGCTTTTATCTTTTTTCCCGCCTGCCAGCGCGGTTTTTCCCCTCGCCGTGGCTTTCCCAGCCGCTTTTTACCGTCTTCCTGATGACCGCGCTTTGCCTGGTGGTGTACAAGCCGCTGGATTCTTTCTGCAGCCAGTTCCTCAAGAATTACTTCTTCAAGAAGAAGAGCTTCCGCCACATCACGCTCATGAATCTCACCGAAGAACTCGCGCTCATCCTCGACCTGAATGAGCTTGCGAACCTGGTCGTGAATACGTTCGGCGAAGTCATGCAGCTGAAAAGCGTGGCGCTCGTCGTGCCGAGCCGCGTGCGAGGGGACTTCGAGATCGCGTCCGCCTTCGGCTGGAATGTTTCCGATTACCGGCGCGTGCGTCTGCCGCAGGATTCGCCGCTGCTCCAGATGGTCCGCGAAAACGGCACGCATGTCATCGTGCGCGACCGTGTGGTGCGCATGCTGGCCTGGCAGGAAGCCAACAAGCTCACGCATGATTTCGAGAGCCTGCGCTGCCGGTGGGTGATCCCGCTTTTCGTGAAAAAAGAACTCACGGGCCTCATCGCGTTTTCCGCGCAGGTGCCGGACGCGGTGTTTGACGAAAGCGATTTTCATTTCTTCCGGGAATTCGCGGCGCCGGTCGCGACTTACATCCACAACGCGCTGAGCGTGCAGGAATTAAGGCTCGCAAATTCCGAGCTGCAGGACATCCAGTCGCAGCTCATCCAGAGCACGAAGATCAAGGCCATCGAACAGCTGGCGACAGGCATCGCCCACGAGATCCACAATCCGCTCACGATCATCTCCGGCAAGGCGCAGGTCCTGCTCCTCAAAAAAGACCGCGCACACATGAACGACCAGGTCGAGGAAGTGCTCAAAACCATCGTGAAGCAAACCAAGCGCGCGGCCGATATTACCAGGAAGCTTTTGATGTTTTCGCAGGGGTCCGGAGCGCCGAAAGAGAGCCTCAGGCTCGAGCAGATTCTCGAAGATACTATCGCGCTCGTGTCGTACCAGACCTCGCTGGACGGGATTGAAATCACGAAGTCTCTACGGGGCACGATCCCGGCGCTTTACGGGAACGTGCACGAGCTCAGGGAAGTGTTTTTAAACCTCATCCTCAACGCGGTTCAGTCGATCGGCTCCCAGGGAAAGATCCACATCGATATGAATTACCATGCCCGCGACGAGATCATCGATATCCAGATCTCCGACACGGGGCAGGGCATCGAAGCCGAACACATCGACAAGCTTTTTAATCCGTTTTTCACGACGCGCCATGACGCGGTCGGGCTCGGCCTCTTCGTCACCAAGCAGATCGTGCACCGTTACGGCGGATCGATCCGGGCCGAAAGCCGCAAAGGCGCGGGAAGTCTTTTTATCGTTCGTTTTCCGTATCTCGAAGCCTCGAAGCCGATTTCCTCCGCAGAGGAAAAGGTTTCGTTAACCCTGTTTCCCGAAACGTGACATCAGAGTCTTTTAGGAGGACCGTATGAGCAAGCTGCTGGTGGTCGACGATGAAGTGGAAATCTGCGATTTCTTGAAAGCGTTTTTCGAAGAAAGGGAATTTGATGTCCGCACCGCGCATAACGGGCCCGAGGCCCTGCAGATGATCCAGGCCGAATTGCCGCAGGTCGTGCTGCTGGACATCCACATGCCCGGCATGGACGGCATGAACGTGCTCCGCCAGATCAAAAAGGATTTTCCGCGCACGAAGGTCATCATGGTGACCGCGATCGAGACGCGCGAGAAGATCGAAGAGGCCATGCGCCTGGGCGCGGACAATTACATCACCAAGCCGCTCAGCCTGGAATACCTCGAAAAAGACGTGCAGGACAAAATCGAGCTTCTGACCGGGAACCGTTAATGAAACAGGCGTCCGCCATTGATTACCAGGCGGTCTTAAGGGACATCTCCCAAAGCATGGTCCGGCTGAAAAGGCCCGACCGCCTCCTCCGTATGATCACCCGGTATCTCGACCGGGAAATGAACATCTCTCACACCGGCATCATGGTCTTCAAGGAAGACCGCAAGCATTATTCCTTCGTGGACTCCAAAGGCACGGGACGCATTCCGGCCAGCCTCGTCAAATTCGAAACCGACCATCCTCTTGTTCGCTGGTTCGTGCATCCGGCCCCCAAAAAGTCGCTGCTCAAAGCAGATTATCTTTCCGAGTCCGTGCTCAAAAAAAATCTCAAGGCGCACGCGGCCGCGCTGAACGAAGACCTTAAAGCGGAAGCGGACGAGATCCTGCGCGTGCTGAAAAGCCTGCATCTGAAGCTTGTGGTCCCGGCCTATTTCAAGAAAAGCCTGCTGGGGCTGGTGCTGATCGGGGAACGCCGCGACAAGCGCCCGTTTTCGCACAAGGACATCGTTTTTTTTCAGATCATGACGCAGGACTGTTCCATGGCCATCAAGGCCGCGGAATATCACCGCAGCCTGGTCGAGAAAAAACAGGAGCTCGAGCACCAGCTGTCACAGGTCAAGCACCTCCGGGACAAAGAACAGAAGACCTATTATGAAATCATGCGCTCGCTCGCGTCGGAAGTTTATGCCAAGGACGCCTACACGTTCGGGCACATCGGGCAGGTGGAACGCCTCGGCCTCATCACCGCGCGCGAAATGGGGCTGGATCTGTCGGGACGTAAAAAGGACATCCTGTCCGCGGGCCTGATTCTTCACGACGTGGGCAAGATCGGGATTCCCGACCGCATCCTCAATAAGCCTTCCCAGCTCACGCCGGACGAGTGGGAGATCATGCGGACCCACGTGGACAAGGGCGCCAAGATCCTGGAGCCGCTCACGGATTTCAAGGAAGTGCGCGAAGTCATCCGCTGCCACCACGAGAATTTCGACGGCTCCGGCTACCCGCGCGGCCTGAAAGGCGACCAGATCCCTGTCGAATCGCGGATCGTGGCGGTCGTGGACGCCTTCCATGCCATCGTTTCCACGCGCTGTTACAGCAGCGGCAGGCCCATCGAAACCGCCTTCAAGGAACTCCGCCGCTGCGCCGGAAGCCAATTCGACCCCGAAGTCGTCGAGGCCTTCATCAAGGCCATGACCCGGGAAATGAAGAAGAGGGGAATCGACCCTCTCCAGCCCGCCGAAGACATCGTGCTCACCGAAGAAGAGGCCGCGGAAAAGGAGTAATGCCGCGGGGTTACGCTCCCCGGACAGACCCCAGAAAGTTATTGCTTTTGACGGTAAACGTTTTATAATACGCTTTCTTTTTTTACCACCTATCCGCGAGGGTCTTTATGCCTAATAAGAAAAAGAGCGAACCGAAAACCTCGGCAAAAGAAGAAAAAATCGACAAGAAGGACTTCAGCAAGTTCAAGAAGCTTCTCGAAGACCTGCGCTCGAAGATCGCGGGCAGCCTCGAGCATATCGAAGGCGATGCTCTGAACAAAAGCCAGCGCGACGCGGCGGGCGACCTTTCCGGCTATTCCTTCCACATGGCCGATATGGCCACGGACAATTTTGACCGCGAATTCAATCTCGGCCTCGCGTCCAACGAGCAGAACATCCTCAATCTCATTGACGATGCCATGCGGAAGATCAAGGACGGAACCTACGGCATTTGCGAGCCCTGCAGCAAGCCGATCCCGGTGAAGCGTCTTCTGGCCATGCCTTATGCTCCGTATTGCATCAAGTGCCAGGAAATCGAGGAGAAAAAACAACGTCCCGCCTCTTAGTCCGTTTTTATGCCACGGTCTTCCTGACGGTCCTTCTCGACCAGCTTTCGAAGCTCTTCATGGTAGGCCACCTTGCCCTGGGACAGAGCGTTCCCGTTATTCCGGGCGTCTTCCATTTCACCCTCATTTATAATACAGGCATTGCGTTCGGCTTTTTCCAGAACAGCGGCCTTCTTTTGTTCGCGGTCATCAGCTTGAGCATCGTCCTTCTTATTCTGGCAGGGCCGCGCCTGGCGGGCGACGGGCTTTCCGCCCAGATTTCCATGGCACTTATCCTGGGCGGGGCGCTCGGCAACTGGATCGATCGCTGCCGCGTGCATGCGGTCATCGATTTCCTTGATTTTCAGGTCTGGCCCGTCTTTAATATTGCGGACAGCGCCATCACCGTGGGCGTGGGCCTTTACCTGCTGAAATTCGTGTGCGACAAGTTCCGCAAATCAACCCCCGCATCCTGAAAAAGTGATCCACCATGAAACCCATACTCCTGAGCTGGGGACCTTTTCATATTTATTCTTTCGGGATGTCGGTCGCGGCCGGCGTCCTGCTTTCGCTTTTCCTCATGGGCCGTCAAGCCCGCCGCCAGGGCTTTCCGCCGCCTGATTTCGTCTTCGATCTGGTTTTTGTCGTTCTCCTTTCGGGTTTCCTCGGCTCCCGCCTTCTCTATACTTTTCAAAACTGGCATGAGTACGCGGGGCGTCCCTATATGCTGTTTGCCATCTGGGAAGGCGGCCTGATTTATTATGGCGGCGTCATCTTTTCCATCATCGCCGTGTGGATTTTTCTGCGCCTGCGCGGCATTTCTCCCCTGAAGGGGCTGGATTTCGTGATCCCTTATGTGACGTTGACGCATGCGTTCGGCCGTCTCGGATGTTTTTTGAACGGCTGCTGCAAAGGAGATTTTTGCGAGCTCCCGTGGGCCGTGCGTTTTCCGGACGACGGCGGCGCGGCCCGGCATCCCGCGCAGCTTTACGAGGCGGCGCTGAATGTTCTGCTCTTTTTTTTCCTGCGCCGCCGGTACGACCGCAAACGTTTTGACGGGGAAGTGCTGGGGCTTTATTTCATGCTCTATGCGCTCATCCGCTTCACCGTGGAATGCGTGCGGCAGGAAAATCCAAAGGCTTTCGGCTTGACATACAACCAGTGGCTGAGCGTTGCTTTTTTCCTTGCCGCGCTGCCGCTTTATCTTTTCGGAACCCGCGCAGCAAGGAAAAGCTAGCCATGGACCGCGAGCAGATCACCGTCGAAGAGGAATACGAAGGGTCGCGGCTGGACATTTTTCTGGCGACCGTCATGGCCGAGCGCTTTTCCCGCTCGCAGATCAAAAAGCTCATCGAAGAAGGGCGCGTGCAGGTCCAGGGCAGAGAAGTCAGCCCGCATTACAAAGTCAAAATCGCGGACCAGGTGGAAGTGTCCTGGGATTTGAAGCCGGACATGACCGCTCGCGCCGAAGACATTCCGGTCGAGATCGTCTACGAAGACGAGGAGCTGATCGTCGTCAACAAGCCCGCGGGCATGGTCGTGCATCCGGCCCACGGCAACCTCGAGCACACGCTGGTCAACGCGCTGCTCTTTCACGCGCACGGGCTGGCCCGCTGCGCCAATCCCATGCGCCCGGGCATCGTGCACCGCCTGGACAAGGACACGTCCGGCATCATGGTCGTGGCCAAGAACGACAGGGCCCACCGTTTTCTCGCGCGTCAGTTCAAGGATCATTCCATCGACCGCGTTTACCAGGCTATCGTGCGGGGCACGGTGCAGCACGAGGAAGGCATTTGCGAAGAACCCGTGGGCCGCGCTTTTTTGAACCGCAAAAAAGTCATCGTGAAGCCTTCAGGCGGAAAAGACGCGGCCACGCTGTTCAAGGTTCTGAAGCGTTACGACAGGGCCACGCTGCTGGAAGTCTATCCCAAGACCGGGAGGACGCATCAGATCCGCGTGCACATGTCGTATCTCGGCCATCCCGTGCTGGGCGACATTCTGTACGGCGTGGCGTCGCCGTGGATCAACCGGCAGGCGCTGCACGCCAGGGCGCTGGGATTCCGGCATCCGACCACGCATGAACGGCTTTATTTCGAATCGGATTTGCCGGCGGACATGAGAAATCTTTTGACGCGCCTCGAATCCTTGAAAGAATAGCGGAGGAATTTTGACAGCCGCGCTTTTGTTTCTCCTGGCCTCGGTCATGGCCTGCCTTGTCCAGCGGGTGGCTTTTCTCCGCTACGGCACGCATTTGAACCGCCGGCGCGTCACCGGAAGCGAGGCCGCGCGTTTCATTCTGGACGAATGTGATTATCCCGCGACGTCCATCGAACGCGGCCGCGCGGCCCGGGACCCCGCCGAGAAAAAAATGACCCTCTCTGCGCCGCTGTATGAAGGCGTGAGCCTCTGGGAAATTGCCGCGGTCGCGCGGGAAGCCGCTCTCTGGGCGCGTTTTCCCGGAAGCCTGGGATCGCCCGAATCGTTTTTCTCGAATCCGTTCTGGGAAGTTCCGGCCACGGCCATGGCCTGGGCGGCGCTTGTTTTGTCCATGGTGCCGGGCGTTCCGGCCGCGGCGGGAAAATTGCTCAGCGTTTTTTTCGGCCTCTTGTGGATCCGCGCGGCGGTGCGTTTCATGACGGAAAGAAAAGCGGGAGCCGAAGCCCTGCGTCTTTTGAAAAAATCGGGATACTTTGAAATGGATGAAATCGTCCGCTTAAAAAAGATTTTCAAGTCCTGGCAGGGCGAATCCTTCGCGGTGCTGGTGCAGGTGCCGGCCGCGCTCGGGCGCAGGCTGGCCCGGAAGTTTGTGCCGCAGGGAGGCCCGGCATGACCGAGCCGCAGGGGAGATCGCCGGTTCTTGCGAAGGCCCGGATCTACTTCGAGATGATCAAGTTCGAGCATTCGGTGTTCGCGCTGCCGTTCGCGTACATGGGGCTTTTTCTCGCCGAACGCGGCATGCCGCGCGGCCGGCTTTTTTTCTGGATCACGGTGGCCATGGTCAGCTTCCGCAGCATGGCCATGGGCGCCAACCGCCTGATCGACGCTGCCATCGATGCCCGCAATCCGCGCACGAGCGGCCGCGCGCTGCCCGCGAAAAAACTTTCCCGGCCCTTTGTCTGGGCCCTCACGCTGATGTTTTTTGCCGTGTTCGAAGTGAGCGCGTGGATCCTCGGTCCCTTGTGTTTCAAGTTGTCAGTTTTTCCCTTACTTCTCGCGTGGTTATACCCGGTGATGAAAAGATTTACGTGGCTTTCACATGCCCTTTTGGGTATCATACTCGGCATTGCCCCCTATGGAAGCTGGATCGCCGCCCGGGGCGATTTTTCCTGGGTTCCCGGCCTTCTGATGATCGGGATTACAGCGTGGGTGGCGGGTTTTGATATCATTTATGCCCTTCAGGACGTGGATTTTGACCGCCGTGAGGGCCTTTTTTCTTTTCCCTCGCGTTTCGGGCTGGAAAAAAGCCTGCGCGTGACCGCGTGGCTCCATGGCGTTACCGTGGTTGCCTGGGCGGCCATGGGCTGGCAGGCGGGTTTGGGCTGGATTTATGCTTCGGGACTGACGGCCGTAGTCATCCTCTTGGTGCGCGAACACTGGCTCATTAAGTCGTTCGGCCTGAAAAAGATCCAGGAAGCGTTCTTCACCCTCAATGCGATCATAAGCCTCGGCCTTTTTGCAGCCACCCTGACGGATCTTTGGATTCGGAGGTCTTAAAGTGAAACCCATTGTTGTGGCGCTCACCGGTGCGAGCGGCGCGGTTTACGGGATCCGGCTGGTCCAGGTCCTGCTCGAATCCGGCCGCAAGGTCGATCTCGTGGTTTCCGATCCCGCGCGCCTTGTCATCGCCGAAGAGCTTGGCGCTCCGGTCTCGAATCCTCTCCATCTCGAAAGCTGGGCCCCTTTCCTCGGCCGTGACCTCGAAGGAAAGCTTCAAGTCCATTCCGTCCGCGATTTCGCGGCCCCCATTGCCAGCGGTTCCTATCCTGTCGAAGCTATGGCCATCGTTCCCTGCAGCATGGGCACGCTCGGCGCGCTTGCTGCCGGGATTTCGCAAAACCTCATCCACCGCGCCGCGGACTGCGTCATGAAGGAAAACCGCCGGCTCGTCATCGTCCCGCGGGAAACGCCGCTCTCCGCCATCCATCTGGAAAACATGCTGAAACTCGCGCGCCTCGGCGTGCGCGTCGTGCCGGCCATGCCGGGGTTTTACTCGGGCGCCAAAACGATCGAAGAAATCGTGGACTTCGTGGTGGGCAAAGTTCTGGATCAACTCGACATTTCCCACGCGCTTTATCCCCGCTGGGTGGGACGGCTTCAGGAGGCCAAGAGATGAAGATGGGCGGGCTCAAAACGCTGGTGCGCATCGGGAAAATTTCCTACATCAACTGCCTTCCTTTTTATCACCGGCTTTTCGAAGGCGCCGCCTGGAAGGCCTCGGCCTACGAGCTCTACGAAGCCTATCCGACCAAGGTGAACCTGGCCATGCGCAAGGGGAAGGTCGACCTGGCCCCGATTTCCTCTCTGGAATACCTGAACCATGCGGACCAGTACATGCTCCTGCCTGATCTGGCTATTGGCGCCCGCGATTTTTCCGGAAGCGTGCTGCTCTTTTCCAAAGTTCCGATCGAAAAGCTGGACGGCGAAACCATTCTTCTGACGCGCCAGAGCCTCAGCTCGGCCACGCTGCTCCGCGTCCTGATGAAATTCAAGTTCAAATTTAAAAATGAATTCATTTCTTCCCAGGCCGGCCCGGACGAAGCGCTTTCCAAATGCAAGGCCGCCCTGGTCATCGGCGACGAGGCGCTTTTTTACGCGCCGGACGAATTTGTCTACAAATACGATTTGAGCGAGCTGTGGTGGAACTGGACCGAAAAACCGTTTTGCTTCGCGGTCTGGGCCGTGCGCCGCGATTTCGCCCAGGCGCATCCGGAAGAAGTGGCGCTCATCCTCAAGGACCTGCGCGAGAGCCGCGACCGCAATCTTACGGACCTGGAAGGGCTTTTGAAAGAAGCGATGAACATCACGTTTCTCGATCCTAAATTTCCCAAGGTCTACGGGTATTTTTTCAATCTCAATTTTCATCTGGACGAAGGCGTGATGGAAGGCCTCGAGCTTTTCTACCGCCTCGCGCAGCGCCTGGGTGTTTCGCCGAAAGCGAAAAAAATCGAATTCTTCAAAGAGGTTTGACGTGACGGGTCTTCAGGACAAAATCGACGAAATTCTCGCGAGGCGCCTCGACGGGCAAAGGCTTAGCCAGGAAGAGGGCGTCCTGCTTTATTCCGGGGACCTGCTCAAGCTGGGGCAGGCCGCGCAGACGCTCGTGAAGCGCCAGAACCCCACGGGCCAGGTCACGTTCATCGTGGACCGCAACGTCAGCTACACCAATGCCTGCGTCGTGGACTGCGACTTCTGCGCGTTTTACCGCCGTCCCGGCGACAAGGAAGCCTACGTCCTGACCTACGAACAGATTTTTCAGAAGATCCAGGAGCTGGTCGATCTCGGCGGCACGCAGGTGCTGATCCAGGGCGGCGTGAATCCGGAATTGCCGCTGGAATATTACCTCGATCTAATCCGCGCGATCCGCCAGAAATTTCCCATGGTCCACGTGCATTCGTTTTCCGTCGTGGAATTCGACATGATCTCCAAGAAATTCCGCCTTCCGCTGCCGGAAGTGTTCCGCCTTTTCAAAGAAGCCGGGCTCAACTCCGTTCCGGGCGGCGGCGCCGAGATCCTGGTCGAGCGCGTGCGCAAAATGATCAGCGTGAAGAAGGCGTCTTCCGAACGGTGGCTCGACGTCATGCGTACGGCCCACGAAGCCGGCCTGCGCTCCACGGCCACCATGGTTTTCGGCCACGTGGAAACGATCGAAGAAAGAATCCAGCACCTCATCAAGATCCGCGACCTCCAGGACGAGACCGGCGGCTTCCGCGCGTTCATTCCGTGGACGCTGTCGCCGGAAGGCACGCCGCGCATGAGCCATTTCAAGCCGGCCGGCGGCGAGGATTATCTCAAGACCATCGCGATTTCGCGCCTCATGCTCGACAACGTGGAGCATCTGCAAAGCGGATGGCTGACCGAAGGGTTGAAGCTCGGGCAGATCGCGCTCGCCTTCGGCTGCGACGACATGGGCGGAACGCTTCTCGAAGACAAAGTGCTCGAGCCCACCGGCATCGAAGTCAAAACCCGCCGCGAAGACCTGGTCCGCCTGATCCGGGAAGCGGGCTACAAACCGGCCCAGCGCAACACCAACTACGAAATCATCCATGAGTTCAACTGAGCTGGCCTCTCCGGACAAGACGACGATCCGCCGTCTGTTTGACGAGATCGCTTTCCGCTACGATTTTCTCAATAGTTTCCTGAGCTTCCGCATGGATTCCCTCTGGAGGCGCAAGTCGCGCAAGATCATCTTGGACGGGACCGAGAGCAAGGTGCTCGACCTGGGCGTGGGCACGGGGAAATTTTTGGGACTTTTCATGGCTACCGGCAAATTCAAGCGCGCGGTCGGTCTGGACTTTTCGTTCAAGATGCTGCAGCGTGCGGCGGAGGAGCTGCCGGATGCGGCGCGTCTTGTCAGCGCGGATTTCCATGCGCTTCCTTTCAAGCCGGAAAGCTTCGACGTGGTGATTTCCAGCTTCACGCTCCGGAGCGTGAAGGCCCTCAGCCGTTTCTTCGACGAGATCTACGAAATCCTGACCCCTCACGGCAAAGCGGCTTTCCTTTGCCTGACCCGCCCGCAGGGCCTGTTCAAACTGATCTATTATCCCTATCTCAAATTTTATCTTCCGCTGATGGGCAAGCTGCTCACCGGGAATTCCGAGGCATACCGGTTTTTGTCCCAATCGATCCAGACGTTCCAGGAACCGGGCAAGACCATGGACATGCTGCGTCAGCGCGGTTTCCAATCGATCGAAATCAAGCGGCTCAGCTTCGGCATCGCCACCTTGATCGTGGCCAGAAAATAGGAAAACGATGAACGACGTCGAAGAACGGTTGAAGCATCTCAAACTCGACCTTCCCGCGCCGGCCAAGCCCGCGGGATCGTATGTCCCGTATGTCCAAACCGGCGACATGGTCTACATCAGCGGGCAGGTTTCGAAGAATTCCGACGGCAGCGTGATTGCGGGCCGGGTGGGCAGTGATCTGACGCTCGAGCAGGGAAAGGCCGCGGCCCGCGCGTGCGCGCTCAGCGCGCTCAGCATCATCGGCGCTTCGCTCGGATTTCCCAGCGTGCGGAGAATCGTGAAGGTCACGGGCTTTGTGCAGGCCGCGCCCGGATTTTCGGCGATCCCCGACGTCGTGAACGGCGCTTCCGACCTCTTCGTGCAGGTCTTCGGGGAAGCGGGAAAGCACGCGCGCTCTTCGGTGGGCGTGGCCGAACTGCCGATGCATGCGGCGGTCGAGCTCGAGCTCGTGGTTCAGGTGGTCTTATGACGGCATCCGCTTCCGCCGGCTCGAAGCTGAAACCTTTCTTAAAGTTCGTGGGATTATGCGCGGCTGTCCTTCTCCTCAGCTGCCTGCTCGCGCCGCTGCTCCACAGCTTTCTTCCTTTCAAGTTCGAGCGCATTTTCCGCCGTCTGGTCATGATCTTTACGCTTGCGGCGGTTTTCTTTGCCGTCAAAAGCCGGCGCCTTTATTTCCCGGCTTCGACGCTTGCGTGGAGCCGGTCCAGCCTGATTTTTCTGGCCCTTGGATTTTCCGGCGGCCTCCTTACTTTGGTGCTTCTGGCGGCCGCGAAAGCCGGCCTCGGGATCGTGGGCTGGAACGTGACGGACATGAGTGCCGGGCAATGGGCCTTCCGGATTTTTCTGAGCTTTTTTTCCGCGCTCTTGATCGGCGTGCTCGAAGAGGTTTTTTTTCGCGGGCTGGTGTTCGGCTCCTTGCGTGAAAAATTGCATTGGCCGCTGGGGCTCACCCTGGCCGCGACCAACTTTTTTTATGCCGTCGTCCATTTTCTGAGCGGGAAAAAGCCTTACATCGGCGCCTCGCCCGACTTTTTTGACGCGCTGAAGCTGGTGCTTGCTCCCGTGAAAGACTTCATGCATTGGCAGGACATCCTGCCCGGCGCCATAGGTCTTTTCATCTTCGGGATCATCCTGAACCTTCTTTTGCTCCGCACCGGTACGCTGTATGCCAGTATCGGGCTTCATGCGGGATGCGTCTTTTTTTTGAAAATGGCCGGCGCGCTGACGAGCCATCAGGACAAGATGCTTTTCTATTTCGGTTCAGGCAAGGGCTACGACGGCGTGCTGGGCTGGATCTTTCTAGCGGTCATGGGCGTGGCCCTCCTGGGGATTACCGGCCGCTTGAAAAAAACGGGATTGGCGCTGATTCTGGCGGCGGTTTTTGCTTTTGCCTGCCGGACGGGGCATCCGGCATGGTGCGTCGAGGACGAAGGCTGGACCACGTTTTCCTCCGACAAGGATACTTCTTTGGATTCCACCGATTCCACGGGCGGCGAGCCCGCGCCCGAGGCTTTGCCCTCCGTAGCGCCTTCCGCGCCCAAGCGCAAGGTGGTGTATGCCGTGGATAGCGCGGAAGAAACCGCGGCGTCCGAAGTCCCCACGGTTCCCACCGCGGCCGTAAGCACGCCGCGTAAAACGCTGCCGAAACCTAAACCCAAAATCCCTGTAACGCCGCGGCCCGCGGCCGCAGAAACCCAGGATACTGAAGTCGCGCAGGCTTTTGTTCCGGAACCGGCTTCGACCCCGGCGCCGAAAACGGTGGAGAAAAAAATGCCGCGCGCGGAAATTCCGTTACCCGAGGAGCCTGCACCGGCGCCGCATCCGGTCAAACGCATTACCGCTCCGGCCGCCGCTGAACCGGCCGCGCCCCAAAAGAAAATTTCCCGCAAGCCCGCGGCCGAATCCAAAGCCGCTGTCCCTTTGCCGCAAGTCCCGTCCGGCGGAGGCGAATTGCCCTATGACATCTCGGGGCATCTTCCGGAAGCACAGGTCTCCACGATCGAAGACCAGGTGGTCGTCACGCCCGCGGCTTGGAAAGAGAACGGTTTTTATTTCGAAAAAGAGGAAGGGGATGCCGCGGTAGCCTTGCGCGAGGAAAGTTATAACGGACAAAATCAAAAGGGAATCTTCGTGGAGCCGGTTCAAAACGGCATCCGGAGAATCCGGTTTCCCCATGTCCCGCCGGCCCGGACGCTTGTGGTTCAGTACGGCATTGCGGATGCCGGTTTCGAACAGAACGTGAAGTCCGCCATTTACCTGCGCATCTGGGCGGGGCATCACCTGCTGAAAAGGATCCGCGTCTTGAATGAAAAAGGCTGGAAAAACGAGCCTATCGATCTGGGTGTCATTGCCTTTCTCAAGAAACCCGTGGTCCTGACTTTTGACGTGACTGCGGATGACGCAACTCAACGCCATTTCAGCTTTTATGCCGAGATGAAGTAGCCTGCGGCACCCGTTTTCCGGCCTTCTTTTGCAGTCCTGCCTTTTCTCATTTATCTTTTAAAGAAGCGGGTTTTAAGACGGAAACCATGAAATCCGTCACAGGAGGGGGCTGTGGAGCGTTGGAAACGTTGGGTCGCAATCCTTGGCGTCATGGCCCTGTTATGCCCTTTTCCCGCCCATGCTCAGGATACTTCCGAAACCACGGACGAAAGCACGCCTCAAAAAGAAATCCAAGTGCCCGAAACTTCCGCTCCCACCATCCTGACGCCGCCGCCTGTCCTTCCGTCTTTTTATAACAATCCTGTCTTCGCGGAGAACCGGGAAATTCCCGGACGCTCCCTGAGCGCTGTTTTTGCCGTATGCGGCGACGGTGTTTACGATCCCGGCGAAGAGTGCGATGACGGCAACCGCGAAGACGGCGACGGCTGCAGCTCACTTTGCCGGCTCGAAGACATTGCCGCGTGCGGCAACGGCACCGTGAATCCCGGCGAAACCTGCGATGACGGCAACGTCGCGGACGGCGACAGCTGCTCGGCCACGTGCCAATCGGAAGGAAGCTGCGGCGACGGAAATCTGGACCCGGGAGAACAATGCGACGACGGCAATACGGCCATCGGAGACGGATGCAGCTCGAAATGCGTGCTCGAAGTTTCCGCGAAGGAGAAAAAAGAGAATCCATTTGCGGAAGTCAGTCCGAGTCCGGATGCCAAAAAAGAGAAGCTTACGGCTTCGCCGAGCCCGAGCGTGAGTCCCAGCCCGACGCCCAGCGCTTCGGTCGAGACCGTCGAAGGCGACAACGGTACGAAAACGGAATATCTCAAGGGGCGGGGCGTTACGGTGCCGCCCGGCTGTTTGGCGACCTGCACCGTCGCCCGGGAATACCGCGGAGACAAGCTGGTCCGCGAATTCGAAGTGCTCGGGGACCGGCAGATTACGGGCGGGACTTACGTTTCTTCGGACGGCGAATTCGACTGCCGGACGGGAAGGCCTATCAGCGTTTCCAGCAATTCCCTGCAGACTGCGGCCGAGGAAATCGCCGACGGCAACTCGGCCACGGTCGTCAGCTGCAGCCTCTAACGCTCACTCCTTGATCAGGTACGAGCTCTCGATGGTCTTTTTCACTTCTTTTTTGACCGTGACCGCCGCGCTCATGCATTCGAAGTAATCCGCGAAATCTTTTTTGACATTGGACACGCCCGCCAGAGAAACGGCGAGCAGGGGGAATTGCGTCAGGACTTCCTCACCCGTTTCCGCCAGGCGCCGGCGGTCGATCTGCATCGTATAGCCGCGCTCGTAGTCCTCTTTCGGATAAAGGGCCTTCACGACGACCTTTTCGAATTCCGCGCAGATGTAGTCGCCGATAGCGACGGCCCTCTGAGGACGGGTGATGACCACGAAGTCGTCGCCGCCCTGATGGCCGATAAAATCATCGTCGCCGCCTTTTTCTTTCAGCGCTTTTTTAAGCAGGTCCGCGGTCATCTTGATCGCGTCGTCGCCTTTGGCCAGTCCGAAGTGGTCGTTGAAGACCTTGAACCGGTCAAGGTCCGTATGAAAAAGCACGAATTTCTGGCGCTCCATGATCCTCTTTTTGAGGTCCTGGAAAATTCCCTGGTTTCCCGGCAGGTGCGTGAGCGGGTTGGAATCCTGGGCCTTCTGCTGCATCTCTTTGAGCGAGTCGCTCATCTTGTTGAATGTGCGCGCGAGGATCTCGATCTCGTCCCCGGTCTGGATGTCGACGTGCTTGCCGAGATTGCCTTTAACGATTTCCTGGGTCGCGGCATTCAGCGTCTTGATAGGACGCACGATGGATCGGGAGAGCTTGTAGCCGATGGCCGCGCCGGTCAGGACGATCAGGATCACCATGACAGTCAGCGTCCAGCGGGAATTCGCCAGCGCCTCTTTGACGTTGGCCAGGGGGAATTGCGCGCGCACGATGAGCGTGACGTCTTTCTGCCTTTCGGCCACGGGAATGTAGCAATTGAGCTTCTGACTGCTCTTGTTGACGCGGATGATGTAAGGCTTGCCCTGCTGCTTCTGGAAAAGGCTGAGCTCCACCGCCTTTTCGTCGAAGGCGTCCCATTCCGGATGATCTCCGAAAATGACGGCGTGATCCAAAAGGCTGTAGACGTCCACTTCGATGCCCTCATAAGAATCTTTTAACTGCCCAAAAAAAGATTCCAGATTCGCCTCGTTCCGGAAAGTTTCGGGAGCATTTTGAAGGGCGATTTTGATCGCGCTCTGCAGGGATTCGAAAGCGAAGCGGCTTTTGATTTGATACGAGTCATTCAGGCGGCTCATTTCGTTGCCGAGCTGGATGCCGGCAAAAACGAGGATCAAAATCGAGAGGGGGACGATGAGCCCCGTCATGATTCGGAAGAAGAGCGTGGTCCGGGGAACAAAAGTTCTTCTAACTTCTTTGTCCATAATGTGTTATTTAACGGCCCCTGAGGTTTGAAACTTAACGGTGGGGAGGGGCGATAAATTTGACAGCATATACTATTCTAAGTTATTATTTGATTAAATTAGATACCTAAAATAACACTCTCTTCCAAAGGAAAAACGGTGCGGCGCTTACTGGGTTGGATCTCCGTAACG